>Ga0209283_10000098_pt1 | contig 38765 bp, 28 predicted proteins | sample CZO8metaG_2_FD_188354 | JGI IMG/M metagenome (GOLD analysis project Ga0209283, IMG submission 188354) | Vadose zone soil microbial communities from the Eel River Critical Zone Observatory, Northern California, USA - CZOApr15con2H1.8 metaG... | ecosystem: Environmental > Terrestrial > Soil >...
AAGAAATCGCCGCCGCTGATATCGCCCTCTATAGCGGCGCTGATCGCGATCAGCGTTTGATTGCGGCGGCAAAGAAGGAAGGATCGTTGCTGCTGTATACGTCCATGCTGGAAAAAAACATACGAAAAATCGCCGCCGATTTTGAAGAGAAATACGGCATAAAAGTGAATATATGGCGCGCGGGGAAAAATAAAGTCTTGCAGAGAACAATCACGGAAGCGCGCGGCGGGCGGTTTGAAGTCGACGTCGTGCACAATCCGTCGCCGGAAATGGAAGCCCTCCATCGTGAAAAGTTATTGCAACCGGTGGAATCGCCTTATTATAAAGAATTAGTGCCGGCCGCTCAGCCGGCTCACAAGGAATGGGTGGCGGCGCGGATATACGTTTTCGTTCAAGCTTACAACACCGATAAAGTAAAGAAAGAAGAACTGCCGAAAACCTATCGAGATCTGCTGGATCCCAAGTGGAAAGGCCGCTTGGGCATCGAATCAAAGGAGCAGGAATGGTTTTTTACTCTTATTAAGGACATGGGCGAAGAAAAAGGACTCAAATTATTCAGAGATATTGTTGCCACGAATGGTCTATCCGTCCGTACCGGTCATGCCCTGTTAAATAATCTGGTCATTTCCGGTGAGGTTCCGCTTGCGCTCACTGTTTATAGCTATTTACCCGAGCAGGCGAAGCGGAAAGGCGCGCCGATCGACTGGTTTTCGCTTGAGCCGGTGATTGCCTATACGGATGCGGTCGGGGTGGCTAAAAAATCGCCGCACCCGAACGCCGCGGTCTTATTTTATGATTATATGATTAGCGCGGCGCAGCCCACATTAGCGGCGATGCACCACATTCCGACTAATAAAAAAGTCGCGTCACCCTTTAAAGATATCAATGTGCAGCAGGTGAAATTTATTGATCCGGAAAAAGTACTGGACGAGTATGAAAGATGGACCAAATTATATGAGGACACGATTCTTGGGCGAGCACCGGATTAAACAAAATTCGGCGCTGTTAACATAGAGCGATCGCGCCAGGAGAAACACCGTGCTCAAGCCCGACCAAAACCTCCTCCTCACCCAAACCGGCCGCGGCACGCCGATGGGCGAACTGTTCCGCCGCTACTGGGTCCCGGCGCTATTAAGCGAAGAACTCCCCGCACCGGATTGTCCCCCGGTGCGCGTGAAACTCTTAAGCGAGCGCTTGATTGCGTTTCGGGATAGCGCGGGGAAACTCGGCCTCATCGATGAATTCTGCGCCCACCGGGGGGTATCGCTCTATTTTGGCAGAAATGAAGAAGGCGGCCTGCGCTGCCCGTATCATGGCTGGAAATACGATAACATGGGCCATTGTCTGGAAGTCCCCTCGGAGCCGGAAGACAGCAACTTTAAAAAGAAAGTCAAACTCAAAGCCTACCCCTGTGTGGAACAGGGCGGGGTGATCTGGGCGTATATGGGGCCGCCGGAACTGAAACCCGCGCTCCCGGCGTTGGAGTGGGCGACGGTCCCGGCTGACCAGCGGTTTGTCTCTAAACGGCTGCAAGAGAGCAATTATCTGCAGGCCTTGGAGGGAGGATTGGATTCCAGCCATGTTTCCTTCTTGCATAGTGGCGAGCTACACAGCGACCCGCTGCACCGTGATACCAAAGGCGCGCGCTATCAAGCAGACATCCACCCGAAATTCGAAGTGATCGAATCCGCCGCCGGCTTATTGATCGGCGCCAGGAGAAACGCCGAAGCGGACAGTTACTACTGGCGCATCACCCAATGGATTATGCCGTGGTATACCCTGATTCCGCCTTATGGCGGCAATGCCTTGAATGGCCATGCCTGGATACCGATTGACGATGAAAACTGTTGGACTTGGAACATGAGCCATCACCCGACGCGCCCCTTGAACGAAACAGAACTGACCGCGATGCAGTCAGGACAGGGCATGTATGCCGAGTTAATTCCCGGCACCTATCGGGCGATCGCCAATAAAGACAACGACTATCTCATCGATCGCGCGGCGCAGAAGGCGGGAAAGACCTACAGTGGCGTTAAAGGCATCGCCATGCAGGATGCTTCCCTGCAGGAAAGTATGGGGCCGATCCAAGACCGGACGAAAGAACGTTTGGTGTCCACCGACAATGCCATCATCATGGCGCGTCAGCGATTAATGAAGGCGGCGCTTAATCTGCAAAAAGGAATCGCTCCGCCGGGATTAGATCCGAACGCTCATAAGGTCCGCTCCGCTTCATTGGTATTACCAAGAAAAGTGCCGTTCCAAGACGGAGCAAAAGAGGCGTTGATCGCCCGGTCGGATCTTGCGCCTATGAATGTCTAATTACACTTAAGATCAAAAAAACTCACAATGGACTGTTTCTTTCGATTGAGTCACGCTGCCTTCCACTTGCCTGCATCGCTCCTTTCCTCGCTCATCGCGGTCGTGATTTTGGCAGGATTGGGTTTTAACAACAACAACGCGCTTGCAGCTACTACCGTACGCGTCGGCACTACCAACAGTATCAGTGACGCAACCTTCTTCATCGCCGATAAAAAAGGCTACTTCAAAGAAGAAGGGATCGAGGTAACATTCATCGCGTTTGATTCCGCCGCCAATATGATTGCCCCACTTGGCGCAGATATTTACGGGATCCCCACCGCAGGCCAATTGGATGTGGGTGGCGGAGCGACCTCGGCTGGTCTCTACAATGCCGCCGCGCGCGGGATCAATATCAAGATCGTCGCCGATAAAGGCTCGATGCCGCCGGGTTATGGTTTTATGTCGCAACTGGTGCGAAAAGACTTGATCGACAGCGGCAAATTCAAAAGTTTTAAAGATCTGAAAGGATTAAAGGTCGGCATCTCCGCGAACGGTTCCGGTGGCAGCGTGGTCCTGCATGAGGCGTTGAAAAAAGGCGGACTAAAACCAAAAGATGTCGAACAGATATTTATGGGATTTCCACAGATGGTGTTAGCGTTGCAGAATAAAGCGATCGACGCGGCCTTCATGCCGGAACCGAATTCGACGCAGGCTATTCAAAGCGGGGCGGCGGTACGATTTGCCGGTGGCGATGTTATCGATCCCAATCATCAGCTTGCGGTGTTGCTCTATGGTGACGACTTCAGCAAAAACCATCCTGAAGTCGCGCGGAAATTTATGCGCGCCTACATTCGGGCAGCCCGCGACTACAACGATGCGCTAAAGGACGGCAGGCTCGCCGGCGCCAATGCGGAGGAAATAATCAATATTCTCGTTCAATCCACCGAGATTAAAAATCCAAATTTTTACAAAATGATCGTCCCGCACGGCTGTAATCCTGATGGCAAGGTCAACGAAACGAGCTTGAAGAAAAACCTGCAGATTTTTAAAGATCAGGGCTTGATCAAAGGGGATGTGAGCGTGGAACAAGTGCTTGACCATTCATTCGCCGATGCCGTGGTTAAAGAACTAGGCCATTACGTCCCAAAAAAACAGAAGAAGTAGCCTACGTTAACAAGTAAAGACAACCACTCATTTTTTGCATAACGATGAACGGAACCGAAAAATAGCCGCCGCGAAGGCTCGCGCCGGCATCAGTGCCCTTTTTTGTCGTCCACCAGGCCCAGGCGTTTCATCTTGTAGTACAAGGTATTGGGTCGCAACCCGAGCAGTTGCGCCGCCTCGGACCGGTTGCCGTCGCAATAGGCGAGCGTCTGTTTGATGATGTTCGCCTCGTATTCAACCAAATATTCGTCGAGGGTCTTTTCTGTGGTCACGATCGGCGCCGGTCGGTCCGTCTCAACCAGCGTGAACCGTTCCCGCAGCAACGCGGCGTTGCGGGCGCGAAGTTCCCGAATTTCGGTCTCCGCCGCCGCCAGGGCCTTGCGCATGGCCTCCTTGTCCGCCCACGCGACTGCCAAGCGGCGATGGTAGTCGCGCAGGTCCTGGCGGGCCTCGGAGAACTGCGAGCGCAACAGGAGCAGCTTGTCGAGAAAGCGTTCAGCGATGCGATCGAACAGCGCCTCCACGACCTTGAAATCGAGCGGCGTGTACACCTGCTCGCTGAACTGCTTGCCGAGGAGCATCCAGTTCGCCGCGGCGTCACTATGCGGATGAAAGGGTACGATGGCGGCGACGCCGTGGCGGTTCATGAGCGCATGCGTCTCGGGCATCGTCTCCGCAATCTCGTGCGCGATGACGATGCGGTCGATCTTTTCTAATGCCACGCGAGGAAATTCGGCTAGCGTCAACGCTTCACGGGCGGTCGCCACGGTCGGCTGCGGTGCTTCGATGGCGGCTACCATCGACCGCGGCCCACCAACGAGGGCGACCGGGCAGCGCAATGTGTCGGCGAGAAGCTGAAGGATCTCGCGCACCGAGCGCAGATCCGCGATCTCGGCAATTGTTGCCTGAATGCGCGCGTAGAATACCATCTTGCGTTTGCGGACCTTCGACCAGGGGATATAAAACTCGATGTCGAACAAGCGATATCGATGAGTGGCGTAGGTGGTGATCACCAAAAAGAAGGTCAGCGTGATCGGAAAATAGAAGATCGACGTCAACCTGGTCCAACCAAAATGGTTGGCGATGATGATGTAGCTTAACAATAATGCCGAAGGGGTTAGCGCCAACAACCAGAGACGGTTGCGTGTACGGCTTATTACCGGGAAACGCGTGCGTCTGGCGCCATAAATCAGATTGACGAGAGCGGCTACCAAATAAAGCACCGCATAAGTCTCATACAAAAAGTACAACGGCCCCGGGCTGCATAAAATCGTATATAGGTAAGGGTTAAAGCCAAACACCAACTTATCGGTAAACAATAACAAATATTCCAAAAAGATTACCGGTAAATACAGCAGCAGCAGATAGCGCTCGCGTCCGTGCAGTGCCTCCGCATCAAGACCTAATAGCAGAGAGATGTGCAACAGAACCGCGATAAAGGCGATAAGAAAAATAAAATGAGAAACCCCAAATAGATTTGCTAAATCACCGTCAAAACCATAGAACTTATAAAGGGTAAGCCCGGTAAATTCGACAAAATTAGAGAAGGACATTAAAACTAGAAGTATTAAATAAATTCTAGTTAACGAATTCTTTACCGGCGACTTGGCGGCATAAGCCAGCAGGACTAGCTTGAAAATTAGCGCCAGAAAAGACGGGATTGCATAGATAGTCACCATATTAATTATTTTCCTTGTGCCTAGCTTAATTATAAGCCTTGGATAAAGGCAGCGCTACCTATGGGCTAGGCCGTTTATGGCCGCTTTAATACGAAGTTTATACGGCAAGCGGCATCTTTTATAGACCTTAGCTACAGACAGCCAATCTACATTGCGCGATCGGCATCGTAGACTTTCTTCTGGAAACGCTAAATTCGAATGCTCATCCAACAATAAAAAACGGTAGGAAGTGGACTTGCCGTTATCAAGTTCACTTTGCTATTCCATAACGTCGGGCAAGACAAAGACGGCCATAAATTAAGATGTCCTGTTAATAACAGCCCATTGTCGTCTGGCTGCGAAGGCAGCTTAATGCTCTCTACTAGACTAGCCGATGGCACTAAAAAGGGGGGGTTACACCATTTCATTCATGCTCGCAGCTTATTTTGCCATAGCCCAAATCCAAGATCCGTCGAGTTCTCCTTAAAAATTGACGCAAAAGCGTTTATAGTGTTACTTTCAGCTTGATCTTCACTACAACCTCAGCGTTCAAATAAGTTAGGCCAGAGGAGAACGCATCATGCTAAAGCGTGAGCAGCAAGAGTTGCTGACCCAAACCGGCCCCGGTACGCCGATGGGAAAACTGTTCCGCCGCTACTGGGTCCCGGCCTTATTGAGCGAAGAACTCCCGGCACCGGATTGTCCCCCGGTGCGCGTCAAACTCTTAAGCGAGAAATTGATTGCGTTTAAGGATACCGAAGGCAAAATTGGCCTCATCGACGAGTTCTGCGCCCATCGGGGGGTGTCCCTGTATTTCGGGCGCAATGAAGAATGCGGCTTACGCTGTCCTTATCATGGCTGGAAATACGATGTAATGGGCCATTGTCTGGAAGTCCCGTCAGAACCCGAAGACAGCAACTTTCGGAAGAAAGTCAAACTCAAATCCTACCCCTGTGTGGAACGGGGCGGCGTGATCTGGACCTATATGGGGCCGCCGGCGTTGAAACCGGAATTGCCGGCATTTGAATGGGCGACGGTGGCCCCGCGGCACCGGTTTGTGTCGAAATGGCTGGAACAATGCAATCACCTGCAAGCCATGGAAGGCGGCATCGATTCCTGCCATGTGTCTTTTCTTCATAAATATGACGTAGGCAGAGACCCGCTGCACCGGGATAGCAAAGGCGCGGCTTATTCCATAGCGGACCCGGATCCTAAACTCGAGGTGGTTGAATCCGCGGCGGGATTGCTGATTAAATCGCGCAGAAACGCCGAGCCCGGCAATTATTATTGGCGCGTCACCCAATGGATGATGCCTTGGTACACCCTGATCCCTCCGTATGGCCAACATCCAATCACCGGCAATGCCTGGGTGCCGATTGACGATGAGCGCTGCTGGGTATTTGTCATCGGCTATCACCCGACCCGGCCGTTGACGGAAGCAGAAGTCGCGGCGATGCGTGAAGGCCAGGGAATATTTGTTAAAGTTTCCCCTCCCGCATACCGCCCGCTCGCCAACAAAGACAACAATTATCTCATCGACCGCGCGGCGCAGAAGGCCGGCAAGAGTTTTAGCGGTGTGCAGGGCATTTCCGCGCAGGACGCGGCGGTACAGGAAAGCATGGGATTGGTGCAAGACCGCTCGAAAGAAAACTTAGTCTCGAGCGACAATGCGATCATCATGGCGCGCCAGCGCTTGATAAAGGCGGCGCTCAATCTCGAGCAAGGCATCGCTCCTCCTGCGCTTGACCCGGACACCCATAAAGTCCGCTCGGCTTCACTCGTGCTGCCGAAAGAGGCGGTATTTCAGGAGGCGACAGAAGAGGCGCTGCGTGCGCGGCCTCATGTCCCGCCGGTCAGTATTTAGAAGCTATCTCAAAAACGAACGTAGGGTGGGTTACGCCCTGACGAGCTAACCCACCTACGAATACGGAAATGTATTTTTGGGATGGCCCCTAGTAAAATGATTTTTCCGGTTTAAATTTACAAGTTAGGAGGTTAGTGCAATGGACAGGGTTCTGAGTTCTCCAGTTGCAATCAAAGTAGTCGGTATTGGGTCCGGCGGCGCCGAGACTGTGCGCCGTTTAATTAATTCAGGTCTTCATTCCATTCAGTTTATTACTGTTAATAATAACGCCCCCGCTACGAAGATGGTTAACGGCGAAGCCAAAAGCCACATTCATATGCAGTTATCCGGGCCAACGGCGCAAGCGAAAAAAGCCGAGCTTCGCAGCATCCTGCAAGACGCCGATATGATTTTTTTGGTTGCGACGGAAGGAGATGAAACGGAAACCGCGCCGGTGATCAGCCAACTGGTCAATAAAGCCGCCATCCGCACAACCGGGATCATGACCTGTCCGTTTCTATTTGAACAACACAAGCGCCCGGTGCAGGCGGACAGAAGCCTGCGATTCTTGCGCGAAGCCGTCGAAACACTGGTCATTATTCCCGATGAAAGCTCTATTGTCGGCCTGCTTTCCGGATTGGGCGCATAACAGCGACTCGGTCCGTCGTCTCTTGACAGTGCCGAGATTTACCTGATAGTTTGCCTCCCTTCTTGCTATATAGAACACCGCTCCACAGAGTGGAAATGAAAAACAAAATCCAGTGTATAATTTCTAAGCTGGAGCAGGGAGCGCCCTTACCATATCTTTAACTTAAGGATTTGGATGAATACGAAGCGGTGTCCTGAGCGTGCCCGAAACAGGCGCTGACATGGTGCGGAGATTGAGATGCAAGATTTTCATTTTTCGAAAGCAAGACACACCAACCCCCTGCTTTCCGCTTTTTATTCAATCCGTGCAATCTCCGCCGCACTTATCGTTATCGCGGGGCTGGGCTTCAGTATTAATGCAGCCGCCGAAACAATTGTTCGCGTCGGCATCGCCAATGTCAGCACCGATGTTGGTTTCTTTATTGCCGACAAAAAGGGTTACTTTAAGCAAGAAGGAATCCAGGCGCAATTCACCGATTTTGAATCCGCCGCCAAGATGGTTGCGCCTCTGGGCAGCGGCCAACTCGATGTCGGCGGCGGCGCTTCGTCCGCCGGGCTGTACAATGCGGTGGCGCGTGGAATCAATATCCGAATAGTCGCCGACAAAGGCTCGGTTCCTCCCGGTTACGGCTTCTCGTCCCTGCTTGTGCGCAAAGATTTAGTCGATAGCGGCAAGTTTAAAAGCTTTAAAGACCTGAAAGGACTAAAAGTGGCGATCGGCGCTGCCGGCACCAGCACGGCTTCGGCCTTGAATGAAGCGCTCAAAAAAGGCGGATTAAAGTATAGCGATGTCGACGTGGTGTACATGGGCTTCCCCCAGCATGCGTTGGCCTATGCGAATAAGGCCATCGATGCAAGTATAACCAATGAGCCGACGGTCACTAAAGCGGTGCGAAGCGGGGCCGCGGTCCGATTTGCCGGAAATGATGTGTTTTATCCGAACCAGCAAACCGCGGTCGTCCTCTACGGCGAGGATTTCATCAAAAACCACCCCGATATCGCAAAGCGGTTCATGCGCGCCTACATTAAGGCGATAAGGGATTACAATGATGCGCTAAAAGACGGTAAACTTGCGGGTCCGAATGCGCCGGAAGTGATTTCCATCCTTACCGAATATACCTCCATTAAAGATCCGAATATTCACAAGGCGATCGTGCCTAACGGCTGTAATCCGGATGGTAAGGTGTTTGAAGCCAGCCTCAAAAAGGATCTGCAGTTTTTCAAACAACAAGGCTTGGTCAAAGGGAATGTGAGTGTGGAACAAGTGCTGGATCAGTCATTCGCTGATGCAGTGGTTAAGGAACTGGGCCCCTATAAACCGAAAAACAAATGAGAGCGCAACCATGATCGGCAAAGCAGTGCCCGATGACGAGCGTTCCTCTGCACGAACCACGCCGCAAACTGAGGCCAAAATCCGCATTCGCAATCTAACCAAACAATTTAAAACTAAAGACAGGGCTTTTATCGCCGTCGATAATATCTCCATCGATATCTCATCCGGCACCTTCTTTACGATTGTCGGGCCGAGCGGCTGCGGGAAAACCACTTTACTTCGTATCGTGGCGAATCTCGAAACGCCGACAAGCGGCAGCATTGAGATCCAGCGCCGCGATAAGAATAAACCGAGCAATTCCATGATCTTTCAGGGAGACTCGATTTTCCCTTGGATGACGGTGTGGGATAACGCCGCCTATGGCCTTAAAATGCGCAAGACTCCTGAAGCCCGGATTAAAGAGGTGGTTGGACACTATCTGGATAGAACCGGGCTGACTCATTTTGCCCGTGCCTATCCGCACCAGCTTTCCGGCGGCATGAAACAACGTGTCTCCATCGCCCGGGCGTTTGCGAACGATCCGGAGATTCTTTTAATGGATGAGCCGTTCTCGGCACTCGACGAGCAGAACAAAACGCTGTTACAAGAAGAGCTGCTGCGTATATGGGAAGAACATAAAAAAACCGTGCTTTTTATTACCCACAGCGTGGATGAAGCGGTCACCCTGGGGGATAAGATCATGATCATGACCGCACAGCCGGGCAGGGCAAAGGCAATTATTGACGTGCCGTTTGCGCGCCCCCGCGGCGTGTTGGAGCTGCGGTCAAAACCGGAATATGGAGAATTGGTATATCAAATCTGGGGATATCTGCGCGAAGAAGTGCAGGCAGCCAAGGCGCGCGATGAAGCCAAGCCGGTGCAATCGTGAGCACCCAGCCTGAACAAGTGAAGCAAGAACATCATGCGGTTTTGCGCGGACCGCGCGCCCGCCGGCTATTTATAAGCGCCGGCGGGAGAGACCGCATCCTCAGCATCCTCTCGCCGTTTCTCTTGCTGATCGTATGGGAAATCAGCGTCCGGGTAGGACTGCTCGATGCGCGTTTCTTCCCCGCCCCTACCACTGTGTTTTCAACCTTGGTCTCAACCATACAGTCAGGGGTGTTATGGACCAACACCTGGGCCAGCCTGCAACGTTTGTTTTGGGGATTTCTGCTCGGCGGCATACCCGCTCTGGCTCTGGGCATTATCATGGGGCTCTACCGGCCCATGCGCGCGTTGTTCGACCCGCTGATCGCCGCCACCTATCCGATCCCGAAGAGCGCGATTCTTCCCTTGATCCTGCTTATTTTCGGCTTGGGGGAGGCCTCCAAGATCGTCATGGTGGCCATCGGCGTGTTCTATCCGGTTTGCATTAACGCCGTGGCCGGCGTGTTGGAGATTAATAAGATCTATCTCGACGTCGGAAAGAATTTTCAAGCAAGCCGCTGGCAGGTATTTCGCACCATTGCCTTGCCCGGCGCTTTGCCGATCGTGATGTCGGGAGTAAAGCTCGGGGTCGGCATGGGGCTGATTCTTATTGCGATCGCGGAAATGATCGGCGCGAAGAGCGGCCTTGGTTATATGATCTGGCATGCCTGGGAGATATTGGCGGTGGAAATGATGTATGTCGGATTGATCGTGATCGCCGTCCTTGGTTATGCCTTCACCTTGATCCTCAATGAGCTGGAGAGGTGGATTATTCCCTGGAAAGTAGAGCGATGAAGCCGTTGGAATGTCACTGATAGTGGACAAAACCATCGCGCCAATCGGCATTTTTCTTCACGAATCCCTGCTCGCAAGCCGCATTATAGAAAGTGGCCAATACTTCTTCATTTTTTGACCACCCGTATTCATTCCAAGAACGGCCGAGCAGCGATTCCATCTGCTCTATATATAAATCGGCGAACGGCAAATATTGGCTGCTGATATGGCCGATCTCTTTATAAACCTGCAGTCTGGCCTGATCAAACAGCTTCATTAATTCTTCCACCATCCAGGGATAACGCGCCAACAATTCGTTTTTGACCGCCATCACATGCGTGATCGGCATTATTTTGGTTTCTTTAAGAAACTGCATGCCCTCTCCTATCGCATCGGGCACAAGATAGCGAAGCCCGGCAAAATCATCCGGCCTTCTGGCATAAAAAAAGCAATCGACGTCGCCGTTACGTAAAAGCGCCTCCGGTGATCCATTAAGATATTTCCACTCCAGCCGGTAGTTTTCCGGATAGGGCATATTTTCCATTCTATCCTGGCGCAACGGGCACCAAATTATCTCGGCCGGATCCACCTGATAGTAATGTTTTAACAGCCAGCGGTGCCAAATTGAGGCGGTCACCCAGTATTGAAAAACCGCGACCTTTTTTCCGCGCAACTCACTGGCCTGATGTAGACGCGAGTCCTGCGCACAAAAGGCATATTGCGGAACAAATTTTCGGGAGAATACCGGCAGGCCTTTAAAATCGGAGCTTTTTTCCTGCAACTTTAGAAAGGTGGCTAACGATGTCTCGCCTAAATCGAAGTCTCCCTTTAAAGTCCTCAGGGTGCATTCATCAATGTTCTTTACCGTCTCCGCCCGGTATTCAAATTTATCGGTTTTAATTTTATGAGAGAGCACCGGATTGGTATGAAGATATGATGTGGAACCGATGGTTATTGTTGGAAGCGTCATTTTCATTCATCCTTTTTAAGGAATATCTCGCGGGCTTTAATCTACTTCGACGTGTCCTATTTTTCCGATTCGAGGATCGCCCTTTCCCTCCCAGATATCGGTTGTTTTATGGCTGTTGTCCAGCATTCTCGGCGAGCGCGGTGCAACTTCGGGGAACTCCTCCATGCCGAGAGTATATTCCAAGGTCAAGCCATCAGGGTCGAGGAAATACATAAAAATGCTGCCGGAGGCGAGGTGACGACCGGGGCCGAACACGATCGGCACATCACGGTCGATCAGCCGGTTTCGCCCAAGGCCCAAATCATCGATGTCTTGCACGCTGAAGGCAACGTGGAAAAATTTCAATTCATTGCCTAAGGCCAAGCCAAAGGAGTGATGAAATGGATTCGGAAAACAGCGCATAAATCCGAAGATCACCTCTCCCGTCGGTCTAAACCGGTAGTCCGAGATTTTGAAATTCAAGATCTCGGTATAAAACTGCAGGCTGTCTTTCAGATTGGGCACCCGTAAAACAGTATGGCTTAATTGCCAGATTTTTATCGGGTGAGGCGTGAACCGGACCGGGCGATAAAACATGCCGCTATAGAACTCCAGCATAATCCCATTCGGGTCGCGAACACGGAAGGCCCTGGCTAACTTCAGGCTGACTCGTTCAGCGTCACCGACTTCCGCCGGTTTAAAGCCAGCTTGAGTCAGGCGCTCGAAGGCGATATCTAATTGTTCGTCTTTCTCAACTTCAAATGCGACTCGCTTAAAACCGGGCCGATCCGAACGGTATAACACTAAATTATGATGATCGGAGCTGCAGGAAAAAAATACCGTTTGATTGCCGACATCGCCGACCAAATCAAGACCGACAACGTCGCGATAAAACAGAGCGGAACGTTCGACATCGGTAACGTTTAACGCAATATAACCCAGCTTTTTGTATCGAATCATGTCATTCTTCTGGCGGTAAGAGTTCGGGGCCGTTTCCATGCTGTGCACCCTTGTTTGGCACCGATGGTCAGGCCTGTCTTAAACATATGTGCTGATTCTAGCGGTTGTTGCGAGGATCTGAAAATAAAAAAACGGCGACCTCCCTTCCTGCAATACAGCGAGTTCTCTGCGCTAGGCCCCTTTTGTTTTTTATGAGGAACAATACATTAAAACCCTATCATTACCAATAACCGGGTGTCAATCGGTTGACAGCCTGCGATGATGAACTACTCTTTAAGAAACATATAGTTAAGGTATTTGACGGGGTTAGCAACCAGCCGAATGGCCGGTAGTGGAAAAATCACAAACGAAATAATAATAATTTACGTGGATATGAACATGATAAAATTTTCCAAAGCACTACTCACAATCGTGGCGTTTCTCTTGCCCGGCCTAAACTATGCCGCTGATCCAATTGTAATCAAATTCAGTTATGTAACCGCCCCCAATACCCCAAAAGGCAAAGCTGCCGAAACATTCAAACGCTCGGTGGAAATAGATACCCAAGGGCGAGTTAAAATTGAACTTTACCCGAATGGCCAATTGTATAAGGACAATGAAGAAATGGGGGCGTTGCAGCGCGGAGCAGTGCAGATGCTGGCGCCGGCCTTATCGAAATTCAGCCCACTCGGGGTGGATGAATTTGGACTATTTGATTTGCCTTATATTTTCCCCAATAAGAAAGCTGTATATCGTGTCATGGATAGCGACGTCGGCAAACGAATTTTTGCCAAGCTCGAGCCGAAAGGTATGTTGGGTTTGGCCTATTGGGATAACGGCTTCAAACAAGTCAGTGCAAATAAAGCGATAATAAGAGTAAAGGATTTTAAGGGTTTGAAAATGCGCATCCAGGCTTCTAATAAAGTACTGGAAGCACAAATGAGAATCTTAGGCGCTAAGCCTAAGATTTTCAGCGCCGATCAACAGTATAAAGCTCTAAAGGAAGGCGCAGCCGATGGTGCCGAGAATACTGTATCCAATTTCTACACACTAAAGCTATATGAGGTACAGAAACACCTGACATTGTCGAACCATAGTTATCTGGGATACGCGGTAGTGGTAAACAAAAAATTCTGGGAGAAATTACCCCGGGATATTCGCACCATACTGGAACAAGACATGAAAGCGGCGACAGAGTACCAACGCGAGATTGCGCAATATGAGAACGACCAGGCTTTAATCCAGGTAATGCGCGCAACGGAAATCGAGGTGTTGCCCGAAGACATTCGACGGGAATGGACAAAGGCTTTGCTCCCGGTGCACAAGGAAGTTGAGAACATCGTCGGCAAGGATAATCTGCGCGCGATTTACGCGATTACGGCGCAGCTGGATAAAGAAGAGCGGGAACATAAAGAGCAGATATATAAGAAAAAATAGGGTGAGATATTATTTAAGATTGTTTACCCAATTTAGGGCACACCTGCTGATCAACCCCAGGCAAGGATGTTAACGTGGATGGCGTTGGGCTTGCCTTCGCCGCCCACCGTTCTTAACGCCTCATCCACTCCGCTCAGTCCATACTTATGGTGCTCGCCGACAGCCGCGAGGACGAATCAGGCACGAATCGGCTTTCAACGACCGTCATTCTGAAGAGCCCTTCGACTTTGCTCAGGATGACAAGAAACCGGCGGTAAGCTGACTTTTTCAACAGCCTGTTACGCGGCGGCTTACTTCCAAGGCATGAGGGAAGCGTGGATCACGTCCTTCACGCCCTCGTTGCCCACCGACCTGATGGCAAGGTCCACATCTTTTAGTCCAAAGGTATGGGTCGTCACCATCTCCAGCGGGAAGCGGTGCGAGGCAAGCTGCTGCAGGGCGAGCTCGCACGCCTTATAGCTGTGGCCGCGCGCGCTCTTGATGGTGATGTACTTCACCGTGACCTTGGCGATCGGGAAATTGGGGAATTCCGTCATTTCGCCCTGGATCACTATGGTTCCGCCCTTGCGCTTGAGCGCTTCCACGCCGAGCAAAATCGGGACGGTCCCGGCGCCCGCGGTGCAGTCGAGCGAGACGTCCACGCCGCGGCCAGCGGTGATCTCCATGATGCGCGCCAGAGGATCTTCCTTCTGCACATCGATCACGTAGTCGGCGCCGAGGGCTTTGGCGACCTCCATCCGCGCGCCGTCCTTGGACGTGCCCGTTACGATGATGAGAGAGGCGCCCGTCTGCTTGCAGACCACGGTCTGGGACAGCCCCTGCTGGCCCGGGCCCTGAATGAGCACTGTGGAGTTATAGCCCACGCCACCGTCGAACAGGGACCATTCGATGCCGTTCGCCATAGGGGTCACCAGTCCCGCCAATTCCGGCGTGACGCCCTTCGGCACACGGTGCACGACGGCGTTCCAGGGAAGGTAAACGTATTGGGCGAAGCCGCCCCACAGATGGGGAGCCTTCTCGGCCGACGTGTAGCCGTAGCGGATGGCGTCGGGGTTATAGCGCCAGTCGGTGTTCGCACAGTGGCGGTACTCGCCCAGATGGCACCACTCGCACTTGCCGCATGCGACGTAGTGCTCCACGAACACCAGGTCTCCTTCCTTGAAGCCCTTGCGCCGGGTGAACTCGCGGCCCGCCTTCGCGATGGTGCCGATGTTCTCGTGGCCCATGATCACGGGGACGTTGGACGGCGGGTGCTTGTACAACTTGACGTCGGTCCCGCAGATGCCGGCGACCTCCATCTTCATCAGGGCCGCGTCTTCCGGGATGTCCGGCATCGGGAATTCGCGGATCTCGGTCTTGCTCGGGCCTATTCTCACAGCCGCCAGCACTTTTTCCACCATTGCGTTCCTCCAATAATGTATTTAGGTCGTATTCAGAAATCCGCCGACAATTCTACCCCAATGGCGCTGCCGTGGCCCCGCTTTTGGGAGGGGCGCGAGCTGTCTATTCCCCCGAAGTCCGAGCAACCGCGCAACGCCTGATCGCGCTCCGGCCGAAGCTCGTCCATGGGGCGGGCATGGGCTTGAACATCGGGTCACACTCCCATCTTGCCCGTCACGAACGGCCGGCGAGCCCGCGTGCCTTTTCGAGGCCGGCGAAGCTGCGCGGCGCGGCGCACATCAGGTAGCGGTAGCCTTCCTTGATGATGCGCTCGGCGTTCGCGGGTTCGACGTGCGGGTGGCCGACGACGACGTTGTGTTTCTTGCAGGTGTCGACGATCTGCGCCATCGCATCGAGCACGACCTCGTGCTCGTACTGGCGAGGATAGCCGAGTTCCTGGCTGAGATCGCCTTCGCCGATAAGCACGGCGCCGATGCCCGGTACGTTTTTCAACATGTCGGGCAGGTTGGCGATGCCCACCGTATCTTCGATCTGGATGACGATGAAGATTTCACCGTGCGGGGCGAGCGGCCACACGTCGGCACGCTCGTAATATTCCTGCTGCGTGATGCCCCAATAGCGCACCGCCTGCGTCGGCCCGTCGCCGCGGATGCCCGCCGGTTCGTAGAGCGGCTTGTTCTTGAGGCGCGGATAGCGGCAGGCGGCGACCGCGTTGTAGGCCTCCGCGACCGTGCTGATATGCGGCCAGACGATGCCATAGCAGCCGAGATCGAGCGCCTGTTTCGCGAGGAACTGGTTCTTCTCGACGCCGTTGGCGGGAATACGCACGGTCGGCGTTACCGCCGGCGCCACCGAGCCGGCCTTGGCGACCTGCCCGCGGTTCAGGGAATACTGCAGGCTGTCGCGCAGGGAGCGAATGTCCCAGCCGTTGTGCTCGCCCTCGAACACGACGCCGTCGTATTTCGAGGATTGCAGGGCGATCGCCGTCTCAACGTCGCAGGGGGCGAAAGTGGCGAAGGCATGCTGGCCGGATTCGAGTGCGCGGATGATGCCGTTGAGGCGGGGAAGCGTGGACATGCGGTCCTCCTTTGGGATGTTATGACGACGCCGCGCACGGGCTCGACCCGATGCGCAGCGCTTGCGGATGAAACACCATCAGACCTTCTTGCCAAGGCGATCGCGCTTGGTCAGCAGCGCGTCGAGGCGCGGATAGACCCGGCGGGCGTTGCCCTCGAAGATCTTGTAGCGGTTCTCCTCATTGAGGCCGGTGACCTGGTCGAGGTAGCGTTTGGTGTCGTCGTAATAGTGACCGGTCTCCGGATCGATGCCCGGCACCGCGCCCATCATTTCCGAGGCGAACAGGATATTGTCTATCGGAATGACCTTGGTGAGCAGCTCGATGCCCGGCAGATGATAGACGCAGGTGTCGAAATAGACGTTCTTCATCAGATATTCGACGAGCGGTGTTTTCTTCATGTTCAGGCACAGCCCGCGATAGCGGCCCCAGTGGAACGGCACCGCGCCGCCGCCGTGCGGGATCACGAATTTCAGCGTCGGGAAATCCTTGAAGAGATTGCCCTGGATGAGCTGCATGAACGCGGTCGTGTCGGCGTTGATGTAATGCGCGCCCGTGTGGTGGAAATTCGGATTGCAGGACGAGGATACGTGGATCATTGCCGGCACTTCGAGCTCGCACAACTTCTCGTAGATCGGGTACCAGTGCTTGTCGGTCAGCGGCGGATCGGTCCAGTAGCCGCCCGACGGGTCGGGATTGAGGTTGACGCCGACGAAACCGAGCTCGTTCACCATGCGTTCGAGCTCGGGTATACAGTTCTTGGGCGATACGCCGGGAAACTGCGGCAGCTGGCCGACGCCGGCGAAATTATCGGGCAGCAGATTGCAGAGGCGGTGGATGAGGTCGTTGCTGATCGTCGTCCATTGAATGCTCACTGCCTCGGTTCCGACGTGATGGGCCATGCCGGCGGCGCGCGGCGAGAAGATCGTAAGATCGCTGCCGCGCTCCTTCTGGAACTTGAGCTGCGACTCGACGCTCTTGACCAGAGCCTCGTCGCTGATGCCGAGATCAGTCGAGGTCGGCTTGCGGGCGGAATCGGCGAGCCCTGCGAGCTGTTTGTCGCGGAACAGGTGGAGCGCCTGCGGCTCGGTCGTATAATGGCAGTGGATATCGATGATCATGGGATTTTTCGTTGCTATGTTAGCTCAGCGGTGGCCTCGCGTCGAGATATTCGCACTCCGGTGTAGAGAGCTAATGACTTGTCCGGGTTTGTAGCACGTGATCTGTCCGGTTTAGGGTACCTCCGAAAGGGGGTGCAATTTGAAGCGGACACATTGGCTACAGGAGACTCGGAAGATGAGATTCGAAGAGGCATATGGGGGTTGGCAGGAGGGACGACTGACGCAAGAAGAAGCGGCACGGTTACTGGGACTTTGTGCCCGGTCGTTTCGGCGCTACATCGACCGCTATGAGGACGCGGGGCTGCAGGGGTTGATTGACAAGCGGTTGAACCAGGTGTCGCAGCGCCGCGCGCCGGTGGATGAGGTGCTGGCGGTGACGGATCAGTACCGTAAGCGGCATCTGGATTGGAGCGCCAAGCACTTTCATGCGTGGTACCGCAAGGACGGCGGCGCGCGCAGCTACACCTGGGTCAAGAAGGTGCTCCAGGCGGCCAGGTTGGTGCCGAAGGCGCCCAAACGCGGTGCGCATCGCAAGCGTCGGGAACGCGCGCCTTGGCCTGGCATGATGCTGCACCAGGATGGCAGCCGCCACGAATGGGTGAGCGGGCAGCAGTGGGACCTCATCGTGACGATGGACGATGCCACGAACGAGCACTACTCGATGTTTTTCGTGGCGGAGGAAGGCACGCAAAGTAGCTTCCGGGGGGTGGGCGAGGTCATCGACAAACGCGGGCTGTTCAGTTCGTTTTATAGCGACCGCGGCAGCCACTATTGGCATACCCCCGAAGCAGGCGGCAAGGTCGATAAGTCGAATCCGACCCAGTTCGGGCGGGCGATGCGGCAGTTGGGCATCGAAATGATCGCGGCCTATTCTCCGCAGGCGCGCGGGCGCAGTGAGCGGGCCTTCCGCACCCATCAGGACCGCTTGCCCAAGGAGTTGGCGCTGGCCGGGGTGACGGACATGGAAGCGGCTAACCGGTATCTGGCCGCGGTCTATCTGCCGGCCTTCAACCAGGAGTTCATGAGGCCTCCGATGGAGGAAGGCAGTGCGTTCGTGGCATGGGTCGGCGCCGACCTGGACGACATCCTGTGCGAGCAGTTCGAGCGCACCGTGGGTAACGACAATTGCGTGCATTTCGAGGGGCGGGTGTTGCAGATCCCGGCTGACCGGCACCGCTGTCACTACGTCAAGGTGAAGGTGCGGGTACATCGGTACATGGACCAGCGGCTTGCCGTCTTCCATGGTCCGCGACAACTGGCGCTCTACGATGTTCAGGGAGTATGGCAGAAACCAGGATTGAAGGCCGCCGCGTAAGTCCGCGAAGCTGCCGCCGCGCGTTCCGGAAGTGCGCTACGGGCTACGCCCCGCGCGCATTTCCCCACGCAATACAAAAAGCGGACAATCTATTTGCTACAATACCGGACAGTTCTATTTGCTCCCAACAGATATTCGCACTCCGGTCGGGTCACCGCGTTCGGATTATTCCGGTCGTCGGCAGAGCCTTGCCCGGCTGGTGCGAACAAGGCGACTGTGCAAGAATACGTCTCGGCCAAGCCGGGTCCTGAGCCCAAACACCGCAACTAAAACCAGAAGCCGCACCGCGGAGCCGCGGTATGGCCCGACCCTAGCCCCTAGCGAAAGAGGAGTACCTACGGAGTCTAAAGTCACCATTCCTGCCCTTCAGCAGATGAAGCGCGACGGACGCAAGATCGTTGGAGTGGTCGCCTGGGACTACCAGATCGCGCAGATCGCGGACCGCGCCGGTGCGGACATGGTCTCTGTGGGCGACTCAGTGGGCGTCAACCTGTGGGGCCAGCCGAGCGAAGGCGAAGTTACGATGGATGAGATCCTCGTGGTCTGCAAAGCGGTCCGGCGCGGCGTCAAGCGCGCGCTCGTGAGCTGTGACCTCCCGTCCGGTCTAGCGCGGCAAGGCACGGACGCGGCGCTGCGCGCGGCGACGCGCCTGGTGAAAGACGGTGGTGCGGATATGATCAAGCTCGACGGCGCCGAGGAGTTCCCGGACATGGTTCGAGCCATCGCACGCTCCGGTATCCCGGTCTTCGCGGAATTTCACGGCGGTCCGGACACCGCCGACAAGACGGCGAAGCTCGTCGAGCAGGCAAAACTTCTTGAACAGGCCGGTGCCGCGCTGCTCGACTTCCGGTACTCCGGTCCGGTGGCCGGTCCCGCTGTCGTGCGCGCTGTGTCGATCCCGGTGATCGGCGGGCTCGGTGGTGGCCCATGGCTCGATGGGCGCATGCGCATGGCGCACGCCGCCATCGGCTACGCGGCAAACATGATCGACTCTAAGACCGAGACCTATGCCAACGTCGCCAAGATCACCCTCGATGCCTTAAATTCCTATGCCGAGGACGTGCGCGCCGGGCGCCCCCTCAAAGGACAACGCCCTGCCTAACGCGATCATCGACGGTATCACCACGCGCTACGAGGTGATCGGCTCGGGGCCGCCCCTCTTGATGTACTCGCCCGCCGGATTCGACGCGACCCTGGATAAGTGGAGGACGCAGGGCGTGTACGCGAAGATCAAGCTCCTCGACCACCTGCCCAAAAAATATACTTGCATCATTTTCGACCGGCGCGAGACCGGCCAGTCGGGCGGCCGGGTCGAGCGCGTGACCTGGGCCCACTACGTGGCGCAGGGCAAGGGGCTGCTCGACCATTTGAACATCAAGCGCGCCCACCTCCTGGGCGGCTGCATGGGCTGCTGTCCCGTCGTCGCCTTCGGCGTCGCCTACCCGGAGACCGTGCTCAGCATGGTCCTCTGGTGGCCGGTGGGCGGCGCCAAATACCGCATCAGCACCTACAAGCGCTTCGCCGATCATCTTGCGTACGTCGATCAGCACGGCCTCGCGGGCGTGGTCTCGCTCGTGATGCAGGAAGGGAAGCCGTTCAACGCCGAGCCGAGAGGCGGGCCCTGGGCCTCGGTCATCCGACACGACCGCGCTTTCGCCGAGTCCTATGCGAAGCTCGACGTCGAAAATTACAAGAAGCTCGTCGCAGATATGTGCCGCACGCTCTTCGACCGGGATACCTCTCCCGGCGCTGAGCCCGAGGACCTGCTCCGCCTGAATATCCCCGCCCTCATCGTTCCAGGCCGCGACGCGTCGCACGCAACTTCGGCAGCGAGGTATCTGGAAGAATGCCTGCCGAAAGCGGAGTACTGGGACGTGCCGGTCGACGGGCAGACGGAGGCAACGGCACCGGCGCGGGTGCTGGAGTTCCTAGATAGCATCAGTACAACAACCCGGTAACGCATTACATGCCAGCTTGGGGGAACTACTGTACAAATATACAGTGATGCGTAAAATGAGGTAAGTGAACCCGCAGAGGGGGGATAAAAATGTCTAAAGACTCGCGGATTGAGTGGACCCACCACACCTTTAATCCATGGTGGGGCTGCACCAAAGTTTCACCCGGGTGTAAGCACTGCTATGCGGAGACCTGGGCGAGGCGCCTAGGGCAGGAAGTCTGGGGACCTCATGCACCGCGGCGTGAGCTCAGCGGCGCATATTGGAAACAGCCGACGGCCTGGAATGCAGAGGCCGCGCGTACGGGCAAACGAGCGCGCGTATTCTGTGCCTCCATGGCCGACGTGTTTGAAGACCGGCGCGATTTGGACGCAAGGCGGGAAAAGCTTTGGACCATCATCGAACAGACACCGCACCTCGATTGGCTGCTACTGACGAAACGCCCGCAAAATGTCTTGCGCTTGGTACCTTGGCGCGAACGTTGGCCCGAGAACATCTGGCTGGGAATAACAGCCGAGAACCAGAAATGGCTTGATAAAAGAATGCCTGCGCTCACAGCGCTAGGAGCGCGGATTCTATTTCTATCTTGCGAGCCGATGCTTGGGCCACTCGATCTTTCAAAGTGGATCGAAGGCGCGCGTCGCGGCACACACCGCGGGATTCACTGGGTAATAGGCGGGGGAGAAAGTGGCCACCACGCGCGGCCGATGCATCCAGAATGGCTGGTTTCGCTACGCGATCAGTGCGTGGCCGCCGGGATCAAGTTCCATTTCAAGCAATGGGGCAACTGGCGGCCGCTCTCGGCACCACAGGTAAACGGGTACAAGAGCAAAGTGGTGTTTCTCAGCAACGGCGATCGAATCACTTTGGCCAACACGGGAAAGAAGGTCGCTGGCCGCCGGCTACAGGGGCGCACGTGGGATGAGTTCCCGGCGCAGCGGCCTGCGACAAAATCTAGTTCTTAGTACGCGGAAGGCCTACAAGGTTTCTTTCGTACGCGCAGGATTTTCGGTATCTCAACCCCCAAGGGATCTCAGTGAACTACCGCTATGGATCAGGACCTGATGAAGTCGACACCTTTTTCAAGGCAAAGAAACCTTGGTCAAAGGTTAAAGATGCCATCGTCAACAATTACATCCACTGTTACCTCAAAACGGTCCAGCACCTAGAACGACAGATTCTAATTGTCGACGGCTTCTCGGGGCCGGGACGATTCGGTGACGACACGCCTGGTTCTCCGCTTATTATTTGCCAGGCCATTAGCGCAACTGCCAAGGGCCAGGTAGGTATTGGGTGCCTCTTTGCGGACGCTCACCCCGGACACCGAGCAGCATTGGAGATTGCGCTCGCGGACTACATCAAGCGGGGCGTCACTAAAAAGCCTTACGACGATTGCGCCGAAGCGCTGACGCAAGCGCTTAAAGCCGGAACCAACGCGACGCTGTTTTTCTATTTGGACCCGTACGGAATCAAAGATCTCGAATTTGAGATGGTCAAGCAAATTTACGAGCGGGATCCCTGGCGAAGCACCGAGGTTCTGATCAATTTCGACTTTCGTACCTTCATGCGGATGAGCGGCAACTGGGGTTACGGCGACTCGGCCGACGAGGTCTCACACAAAGTTAAAGCTGCAAAAGTTGAAAGGGTGAACCGAGTTATGGGCGGTGACTATTGGCAGGGCATCGTCACGGAGCCGTCCCTCAACAAGATTGCACGCGAAGACGCCGTGGTGAGCGCGTACATAGATCGCGTACGGCAGTTTTTTCGGTTCGTCTACACGATCCCGGTCCGTGAACGAAATGAAACGGAGTACGCGGTACCCACGGACGAGCTCGCAAGGTACCACTTGATATTTGGAACTCGAAGCCCTCGCGCGGTTCAATACATGAACGACGTTTCGCTAAACGCCCTAGCGCCATATTTCACTCAGTTCAAGGAAGGTTTGCTATTCGATATGACACCGGAACGGCGCCAACCAGCTCCAAGGGAAAAAGTGAAGGCGGACATCGTGCATGCTGTTTCCGCCACGCCATTGAAGCGCCCCGACATATACGAGATCGTGATCCCGAAATTTTTCATGCAGTATCTGGTCAAAGATTACCGGAAGATGATCAACGAGCTGACGTTCGACGAGGGACGTCTTTATCCTGATCGGAGCACTATGAAGAAAAAAAGGAAGCTCAACGACAATACGCTCCTTTCCGCAAATCCCTGGCCCGGTGCCACGTAAATGAGCCGAGGCTACCGCGTGTTCAGAATTTGAAATTTGGATTTGAAGCGAAGTCCAGAGGATGTGTACGAAACGATGCAAGATCATGTAATAACACATCCACTACCGCCTCTTCGTCTAACGCGCAGCCATGCTTCGCCATTTTCGGCGCTAGGGACGAATCCCAATCCGCTGCAATAGGCGTCCCTTCCAGCGGACGGCCGGTCGTTGCAATGTAGTCATCCGAATGGAACCGCCATGGCTGGGCCGTAAAGCTTCGCATCACGAAATTAGCTATGGTTAGCCCTGGCCAATCAAAATCACCGTGGTAATGCAGTGTTGCGTTAGCTGCGGCAAGTTGTCCGAGCAGCACGCGTTGCGCGGCCGCAGGCATGCCGTCTGTGCAAACAAGCGGTGCGCAACGTGTTCCTAATAGGTCTGCCGCCATTGCAACTACTGTTGGATTCTCGCATACAAATACTTTGCGGCCTTCCACCTCCCATCGCGGCGAGGCACGCAGCAGCATACGCAGAGATAAGTGCAGGGGCTCGCCTGATGCACGCGCCCGTTCCACAAGCACGCCACACGAAGTGTCCGTGCCCGCCGGTAGGTTCAGAACAAGCGCTGGTGAAGCCAGTTCATTCACCAATACACCCCATTTCGCCCAGGTATCGCGCGGACGTTCCTCAATCTCTGCCCCGCGCAGGGCGGCCAGCACAAGCGTCGCGGTGGGACGACCTTCGTCGAGCGCATGGGAATCGCTCAAGACCTGCGCCGCTAGACGAGACCGTGGTACACCGGCCGCGGGCAGGCACGCGATCACCCGGGTGGCGGCTTCCAGTAGCTGCTTGCCGCGATCGGGATCGGCGCCGGCCAAGCGTTTCACTAGTCCGCGACCGGCGCTTTGCCCCATTAGTGCTGACAGAGGCGCAGCCCCGCATGCGGCAAATACGGCGTTCCAGCGCGCCGAGCGTTCCGCGCGTTCCGCCGCCATGTCGCGGATCGGGCCGTCCAACTGTTCGAGCGCGTCCCGAAGCGAGCTTGCGAGTTCGGCACGCGCAAAGGCTTCGTTCAGCTCGGCTACGGATAGCTGTATGGAGCCGGCGCAGCGCGCATGTCGCCCGAGCACCCCCTCGAGAGCGCGCCGTTCTTGGGCGGTAACCGCAGCAAGCGTAAACGTGTCATTAGTGCGCCCCAGTTCGTAGCGCCGGCGCAAGCGCTCACGCAGGCCGCTGAGCGCCGATCCGCCAAGCAGACGCTCCAGCCTATTGCGCGCCGTGCTCATATCGATGCGACAGCATTTTCCGGAAAACGGCGTGAGGGGTCAGCTTCTTCGCGGCGTGCGCGGCCGTCCCAGCTCCAGCGCGAAACGAATACCGCGTCGACGCCTTCGCGGCGCACGAGATTGCAGATCGCAAGTCCAGGCAGCTCGGCGTAGCAGCCCCATTCACGCTCGCTGGTCATGACGAAATCCAAATCGAATTCGCGGATTAGCGCCATGCAGTGAGCGCGGGCTTCGTCGTCGATCCCTGCGAACGCCTCGTCGAGCAATACCAGCCGCGGCGCATAGGAATACTCGGCACTCGCGTAGTGACTGCTGGCCGCGGCAAACAGGGGTACGGTGACGCCGAGCGCACGCTCGCCGCTCGAGGCCGGACCAGAAAGCGGCCGCCATGCCCCGTCCTGGTAGCGCTTGACGCGGAAACGATGCCAGCGCCGATAGTCCAGCGCCCGGGATAGGTGATCCAGCAAAGCGCCGCTGTCGTCTCGCAGGCGTTCGTTTGAGATACGGTTCTGCAGGAATTCGCCGACCAGACGCCGATCTTCCACTGACCACGCATCGGCCGCGGTGTTGAGCAGGCGACTGCGCGCCGCGGCGAGGCCCACCGGCGCGCCTTCTTCGCCTTCCGGTAAGGGTTGCCATTCCAGCTTGAAACGCACGCCAGTGGAAGTGGGCCGCCGGCTCAACTCCGCGTTGATGGTCTGCACGCGGTGCTCCGCGTCCTGCAGCAATCGTTGCAGCCCGGCCGCCACTTCCGCTTGCAAGTGATTTTCCAAGACCGCTCGCTCGCGCGCGGTGAGGATCTCGCGGCGTTGGGCGATTTCGGTCTCCAGCCGCCGCTCGAGTACGTCCGGACGTTCCGGACGATTCTGGTAAACGATCTGTACGATCAGGCCGTAGTCGCTGGTGTCGGCCTGAGCCTGATGTCCCTGCGCCGACATGGCCTGGGTGAGCGAAGTGAGGTCGCGCGAGATCTCGCTCTGTATGCGCGTCCAATCGGTATCCTCCGACGGGACCTCCGCGAGCGCCTGCTCGGCCCGGCGGGCCGCGTTCAAAGCTGGATCGATCGTCCAGGCGCCAGTCGGATCGGGAAATTCCAAGTCCGGCACGGCGACAGATAAAAGACCTGTCTGCGCGAATGCGCGCAGCCGTCTGACGGCTTCTTCCCGGTGCTGCTGGCGTTCTTCCAGCGCCTGCTGCGCATCCTCCGCCCTCTGCCCGCTCCTAGCGCGTTCCTCGCGGGCCTTGGTCAAAAGCCCGTTCTCTTGTTTAAGTTGTTGGTCGGCGGACTTTACCGCCTCATCCTTCCGCGCCAGCCGGCGCTCCAATTCGGCGACCGCTGCACCGACGCTGGCCCGCAACTCGTCGCGCCGCGCCGTGGCTTCGTCGGCCGCTCGTACACGGCGTCGGTACTCTTCGCGCGCGAGCTGCGCTTGCGCCTGCGCCTCGCGCTCGCGAAGCGCTTGCTGCTCCGCTTCCAGCAGCGCCCGGCGATGGTCCCGCGCAGCCTGCGCGAGGGTCAGCGCTTTTTGCGCGTAATCATTGAGCCGCTGGTCCAACGCCGCTATCGCGTCGGCATTTGCCGGCAAGCGCAGGTCTTGCGCGTCGCGTTCCAGCGTCTCGCGGGCCCGGCGCCAGGCATCCTCGGCGGCGTTCCAGCGCGCGTCTGCTTCCACCAAACGCTCCTGAGCCTCGCGTCTGTGAGATTCCTCGACGGCAACCCGCGCGTGCGCGTCACGCAGCCCGCCGTCCGCCGGGGCGCGCGCGCATTCTTCGTTGAGCGTTTGTTGCTCTTCAGCCAGTGCGAGAAGCTGTGCCGCGACGCTCTCGAGGCCGGAGGTAATCACGGCAAGCTCGGACGCGATCTCTTCGAGCCGGCGGCGGCGCGCGGCCTCACGTGCGGCGAAACCGATGTATTCCGCGGCAGGCTTGTCCCAAGCGCCGCGCGCCGGTCCCAGGCGAAAGCGTCCGTCGGTAGCAATCCAGGCCTCGGCATCGCCGGGGTCCTCCGGTGAGCAGTGGATTCCGGCGAGGACACTGGCGATCCTGTCTGCGGGGATAGCGGAGTTTTCCGCCGGAGCCAGCCACTCGCCCAGCGATGACGCGCGTGCGCCGCGTGCGACTAAAAGGACATCCCGAGTGTGCGGGTCGCGAATGACGCCGTCCGGCGTCATCCAGGCATCCAGTAACCCTGCCGCCTCAAGCGCGGCCTCGAGACCGGTGCGGGAGGCCTCCGGCACATGCGCGCGGAATTCAAGCAAGCGCCAGAAGGGCGCGCCGTCCAAAATTTGCCGGGCGTCGGCAGCACGGGTATATGGGATGGGTGGCGCGCGGTCTTCTCCCTGCTCCAGGGTCTCGCGCTCAGAAACCAACTCGTCCGCTCTTTCTCGCAATTCGGCTTGCCGACCCTTGAGCAACGCCTCGCGATCCGCGAGTTGGCGCGCGGCCTGCTGCTGTGCCTGTAACAGCGCGGCAAGCGCCGGGTTGTCGCCGACCAGCCCTTCCGCCCACGCCGACAAGGCCCCCAGGAGGTTTTCCGTATCGGAAAGCGTAAGGGCTGTTAGCTGTCTGAGGTAGCTTCTCCACTGCTCCAGAAACGCTTTGACTGTACGATCAAGCTGCGCGTTGGCCTCGCGGACCCGCGCCTGCGCAGTTTCAAACGTTTCAGCGCGCTCGTTCCGGGCGGTGGCGGCTTCATTCCGGGCGGTGGCAACCTGTTCGACTTCACGGATACGCTGCCGGACTTGCGCAGCTTGCGTGCGACGGCGCTGCCATGCCGCCTGGAAATCCGCCTGCAAGTGTTCGAGCTTCGCCGGCGAGCGGCTGCCAAGCTCGGCGAAAGGCAGAATCACCGCGACAATGCGCGCATGCTCACTGGCGAGGCCCGTCTCGGCCGCGAGCTGCTCCGCGCCCTGCGCTTCCTGTATTAGTGTGGCAAGCGAACGTTGCGACTCTTCTTGCCGGCCGGCACTCGCGGTTTGCTCGTCGCGATGGCGCCTTTCTGCTTCCTCCAGGCGCTTCGATGCATCCGAAGCGTCCTGCGTCCTTTCGCCCGCCGCCTGCTCGGCCTCGTGCAGGCGGCGCGCATCGCGCATCGCCGGGCCCTGGCGTAATTCATCGAGTGCAGCGCGATCCCGAGCGAGTTCCCGCTCAAGCTCGACCTGCCGCTCCTCGTGAACGGCCACGGCCTTTTCCGCCACAGCGTGTTGGCTGCGGGCCTCGGCCAATATGCGGCTGACGTTATCGAACTCGGTCTGCGCCTGGCGCAGCACCCGCGCTTGCCGGCGCGCTTGGATGCGGGCGTAGATCCGGTAACGCCGGTCGAACAGGGCGACTGCATCGCGCAGAGCCTCATGCGATTCAAGCGCATCGCGGTATTCGTCCAACTGAGTCATGGCTTCAGCGACATCTTCCAAGATGGCCTGTGGTATAGGTGAAAGCGCTTCGGTCAAGGCGTTCGACAGATTTTGCTCATCGGGACGCTTCGAGAGCTGCGGCTGACGCAGCATAATAAGAGTGTCCATAAGCGCGCGGTAGCGCTCCTCGCCCAGGCGGAACAAGTGCTCGTCCACCGCGCGCCGATAATCCTGGGTGGTATTGAAAACGTGTCCCCGCTCCCCAATCCGTTCCTCGATCCGTTCCCGGCTAAGTACAACGCGCTCCGGCGAGATCAGCCACAGATCCCGCCCGACGCGCTGGTCGGTGATGAAGTGCCACGTGTCCAGGCGCGCGCGGCCCTCAACGGCGGACAGGCCGCACCCCAGCGTCAAGTACAGCGGCTCGCCCTCGTCGTTCCGCCGTCCGAACTCGATCCAGGCGTAGCCCGTTCGCCGTTCGTGCCGCCCCCCCATCAATAGATTCCACTCCATGCGCTTACCGCGATCGCCGTCCGGCTCCACGCGGGCGGAACTCAAATGCGCGTCGAGCAGAAAGGGCAGCGTCAGTGACAGCACCTTGGATTTGCCGGTACCGTTGTTCCCGCGCAGCAACAAGTGGCCGTCGTGGAACCAGAATTCCTCGCAGTCGTAGTGATACAGCTCGACCAGCCCTATGCGAAGCGGTTGCCAGCGAGGAAGCCTCGGCTCGGGCAAAGGCGGCAGTTGCGCCGACGCAGTCATGCGAGCGGCAGACCCGTTTGTTGTGCGGCGTGGATTTGCGGCTGGCCGACGGCGAAGCGCGCGAGCGCCGGACGTGCCTGGACGCTTCCTTGTGAGCGGCGCACGAGCCTAAGGGCGGCAAGGCGCGCCAGCGCCTCCTCGGCAAGCTCGGTCTCGGCTCCGGGTTCGCGCGCCGCCTTACGCCAGTAACGCCCATACTGATCCGCGGCGCGCCGTAAGAACGCGGCGATTTCGGAGTCGGGTATTCGCCGCCCCGGTTCGGCGCGAATCTGCTCGGCCAGAAACTCGGCCACCAGCAATGTCGCGTGCGCATCCGTTCCTTCGGCCGGCAGGGCTGCGTCGGTCAGCTCACCGTCCGGATCTACCAGCGCTACGCCTTCGGCGCGTAGTTCAGGCTTAAGCCCACTTTCGGCACGCAGGCGCGCGGCCATGGCGCCGCGCTGATTGGCGAGATAATCGTGCTCCTCGCCGGACAACTCGTCGAAATAGACCACGGGATCATCGAGTAGACGCCGGGCCAGGCGGTGGCGCACCGCTGTGCGCCTTCCCTCGGGACTGTCCGGCACGTACTCCTCGGTGACCGCGGCGAGACGATCGGTCAAGCTCGCGGGTTCTGCGCCAACCGGGAAAGTCGACGGTCCGCGGGTGCAGGCGAGTAAAGCCGCCAACACGCGCCGCTGCACGTCATAGAGCGCGTCCCCGGCATGCTGCAGGTAGCCTTCTTCCTCCCCGGCCACGCGGTGCAAGACTCCCACCCTCAGCAGATAGCGGCAAACGTGCACCAGCTCGCGCCGCTCGTGCATCTGCTCCAGCGTAAAACTGAATCCTCGCGCCACCAATTCCGGATCGGCCGCAAAATCGAGTAGCCGCTCGCCGACGGTCTTAAGGGTGATCTGCGGGTCAGCTCGCTCTAGCACCGCGCACACCAAGCACAGCACTATATAGCGGCGCCGGTCGAATCCGGAGGCCCCGCGAGTACTATCTTCGAGGTCGGCCGGACGCTTGTACAGACGCGCGCAGTCGCGCTCTACTTGCAGCACCCATCCGGTTTCGCGTCTAAGCCAATCACGCAAGTCCTCGGCGTGCCTGCGCACAACCGCGAAATCCGGATCGCTTGCCGTCATCAACGGGCGCATCAAGACCGCACCCAACGCGCGTTCTCGCTCCTCCATGCGATGCTGGGTCAGGGCATCTGCCAGGCGATCGGCACTCATGCCGCTACCCCGTCCACGGTCGTAATGGTGACTAGGTGATCTCGCCCGGAAAAGCGGCCCAACTCCGTGTCCAGCCGCGCCTGTGTCTGCAGCGATAATAGCTCAAGCCGGATACGCAGCAAGCCATCGGCGGTCATGCGTTCGACAGCCTGGTCCGGCCGCCTTTGCGCAGAAAGCGCTTCGGCGAGCAGCGCGAGCAAAAGCCGAAACTCGTGCCGGTTGAGCCGTCCCAACTCCGACAGCCGGGTAGGCTTGCCGCTGGCGAGGCGAATACGGGCGGCCTGCACTTGCGCGTTTTCCTCTGCGAGCCGCCGCGCCAACAACTCGCGTTCATCCGATCTGTCCCGCACGCGCGGCGGCGCGCCGCGTGGGGCGAGCTGGCCGCGCTCGCGCAACCGTGGAATGATTTCGACGGCCGGGCTTTCAGCCCAGAGTGTCGTCGCCGGCACGTCTTCATCCGGCACGGCTAGACTTAGATGACGAGCCGGGCTGAGGGCGAAGGCGGCGCGCCACAGCCGGTGCGCTTCGGCGTCAGATTGCGTCTCCGCGAACCAGCGTGCCAGCACGCGGTAGTCGGCCGAGCGGTCGCTACGCCCGCTGCGACGTTCGTTGAGCGCCGCGACCGCAGTGAGCAAGCGTGGAATCGCGGCGCGCGCCCTGCCGCGAAGCAGTTCGGATTGCGCCTGCAGCCGGCCGTCGCCGATAAACCAGCCTTGGAGGCCGTTCCAGCGCTCGCGCCAGAGATCCAGCCGTTCGGCGTGAAGCTTCGCCTCCGCCGCTCCGCCGTCCGGCGCCGCATCGCGCGCTTCGCGTTCCGCGACAACCTGCAACAGACGTTCCGTGTGCGGCGCGAGTTCCATAATCTCGCGGGCGATACGCGCAGACAGGGTGACGAGATCGCCGATGAAGCGTTCCAGGTAGTCTACCAGTCTCGCCTTGTAAACCATCACCGCCTGCAGGTCAGCGCGCTGCAGCTCGATGCTGCGCGCCAAGCCGGCCATGAAAGCCTGTGCGTTTTCCGCCAGCCCCGCGAATACCGTTACCAAATCACGCAACGTTTCGTGTACCTTGGCGGCATCCATCGGCGTAGCACCGGCCAACGCTCTGAGCGCGGAAAGCCGGCCGAGGATGTCCTCAAGCGCCACCGATTGCAGCTCGCCGCGGCGCGCAAGCGCTTGAGCGAATGCGGCCAGCCCGGTTTCGGCGGCCTCGCCACCCGCCGTCAGGCTATAGAGAAAACGCGCGCGATAGAAATCCTCCAACGTAGCCACCCGCGCGGTGTCGGGTTGGGACTGTAGATTCCCCCATTCGACGAGTTGCGTTAGCGCCTGCTGCACTTCCTCCAACACGGGTGGCGCACCGGACCACTGCGCCTCCATCCTGACCTCGTCGGGCCGCAAATGCAGGCGAAACTGGCGCTTGGCGGCGGCGAACGTCTCCATAACGGCACGGTACAGCGCCGCCTTATCGGCCGTGACATGGCGGAAAAGATCAGCGCGTGTTTTCGCTGTGGCCTCGATAGCGATTGTCAAATCCTCCTCTGCTCATTTCAGCATTAATATGCATTATTGTTCAATACCTAGTCGTCTCGTAGTACCACGTGTGGCCTGGCCAATGGTAGCCATTCTTTCTTTTATGCGGCGCAACGCGGCGTCGTACTCCGATCGCTCGAACTTCTTCTGCCATACGGAACAGCGGAATATGTAACGCGCTTAATCCACACCGCGCGTTCGCGTGGCGCTCCGTCACGGCGCGCGAAAGGCTGCTGACGATCGAGTTCGTGCAGCACGCGAGATTTCGGCGTGTGAATGGGACAGGTAAGGCTTAGCTCGACAAATCTCCGCATCCGCCACCTGCGCCGGAACATGACCGACGACAAGCGCACACTTTGGGCCGTGCTAAGACGCAAGAATTTCGCCGGTTTTCGCTTTCGTCGCCAGCAGCCTATAGGTCCCTACGGATTTCTTTTGCCCTAGCGCCAAGCTGATTGTCGAACTGGACGGCGGACAGCATGCTGAAGAATCTAACCTGCGCAGGGACGAGGAGCGTACCCGTTGGCTAACAGCCCGCGGTTACCGGGTACTTCGAATCTGGAATGCGGATCTGAAGCGAAGGCCGCAGGATGTATATGAAGCGATCTACGCTGCTCTTACAACCCCCCTTCCGGCCCTTCGGGCCACCTTCCCCCTCGAGGGGGGAAGGTAACGTAAGGATTTCGCGCTACTCCCAGGCACGGTTGTCGACGGTGTTCTCATAGGTTGCTCCAGGCACCACCATGTTCCACTTGACCGTCCAGTTGTAGGTGTCGTCGAACCGCTCGCGAGTGTATGGCTGTGGCGCGGCGTGGAGCAGGCGCCAGGTCTGTAGCTCGTGCGGCTCCAGGAGGCCGCCGGTCTCCCTGATCAGGTAGTGGATGTAAGGCGTGGGGTCCTTTTCGAGTACCTTGACCGCCCGCGCCTGCGCCCGGAACATCGCCGCGAGCGCCGGGCCGTCGAGATCGTCGCCGGCCGCCTCGCTGCGGGTCGAGTGCGACTCGATCAGGATGCGCAGACCCATCTTCTGCGCCACGCTGATCCAGGGCTCCATGAGGCTCACCGCCGCGACCTTGCCTTGGCGCAACGCCTCGATCCGCTTCTGCATCGACCCGGCATTGGTCGTCTTGACATGCTCCTGCGCGAGGAAGCCTTCCATCATCTTCAGCGTGGTGAAGTGGGAGCCGTTGTTCGGCGTCACCGCGATCTCCTTGTCCTTCAGCATCTCGGGCTCGTAAAACTTGGAGTCGCCGGCAACAACGATAGCGAACATCGACATGGAGGCACCGAGCGCCACAATCTTCCGCTTGCGGAGACCTTCGCTGTCGGCCTCGACGGCGCGCTTCATGATCCCCCATTCGCACATGCGAAACTGGTCGATACCGCCGTCGTTATAGGCCGCGTCGAGCGGGCGGTCGAAGACCGAATCGAACTTGACGAAGTGGGAGGTGGTGACTTGCGCCATCCCCGGCGTGGTCACGAACTCGATGTCCAGGCCTTCGTCCTTGAAGAACCCTTCGTCGCGGGCGACCAGCACGGGCAGGTCGTGGACTGCGTTCATGATCGCGACCTGAGGTTTATTCGCGGTCTTTTGAATAGTCATAGCCATGATGCTTCCTCCTATGGTCGTGAGGCTCCGCGCCTCGGTTACAGAGCGGCTTACCGTCGGTTACTAGCAGGTTGTTGAAAAAGTCCATCCGTGGCCTTTTTGACTCGGACCTTTCTTCACTTCGCAGTCCTGGCTTTGCTCGAAAGCCGGGGTTCGCCTTCCATGGCGAACCCGCTCAGCGGGAGGAAGGTCCACCGGACCTTCCTCTTGATCCGCTTCGCCCCTGGTCCTCGCCCTGGGGGCGCTACTAGGTAGCGCCCACTCTCTCCCGGAGAAATTGTCAACAAGCAAAGCAAAAAACGGCCGCTCCTGCGCATCCCTGCGCTCGCGACGCACAGGGAGGTGCAAGTGTCGCGGGAGGCAGGATGCCGAGAGCGACCGGCATTCGTGCATCCTGCACAGCATGGTTTTTGCTTTGCTTCATTTTTCAAACACTTAGCGTGTTTGAATACCGCACCGCAGGATGCTGAAAAACTCGTTTTTCAGCATCCTGCTAGTCAATGAGCGCGAATGTGTACGGCTCGAAGTCGTCCTCACCTTTTCGGGAATGATGTCCTGGTCGACTTTGTACCGAATGAATACCTCGAAGGTCGCCGGTCCGCCTTACCCAAATAGGAGCGGGTCGCTGCCTATGATCCCCTTCGACCGCTTAGCTGTCAACGGCGGAGCCGGTCGCCATTCTGCGTCCAATATCACCCCACCAGCCCATGCGTATTGCGCGCGAACAGCTCCTCCACGGTGATGGGGCTAGTGATAATCCTCTGCTCCAGGGCGTACTGGATGACCGCCTCGATCATCCGCCGGTTGGGCGCGATGCCGTAGGGCAGCGGGTCCTTGCCGGTGATGTCCATCACCCGCTTGTAGGTCTGGTCGGTCTTGGACGGCTCCGCGATCTGGTTGTTCTTGAGGCGCTCGACATAGAGGCGCTTGGCCTGCGCGAAGGCGTTGAAGATGTCCGCGGCCAGATCCGGGTGGGCATTCAGCAGGTCGTCCTTGACCACCACCGTGTGATTGATGGGGTAGTGGCCGCGGCTCCGCAGGGCCTCGAAGCCCGCCTCCCTGGCATTGGCGATGAGCGGCTTCACGTCCGGGTGGTCGATCTCGATATTGACCGCCGCGGGGATCTCCCCCGAAGCCACCAGGTCCTCCATCTTCTTCCCTTTCTCGATCGGCACCACGTTCGCGGGCGGGCGGTACTCGGCCACATGCTCGTCGCCGGAGAGCACCCAGGTGACCTTGTTCAGGTCCACGCCGTACTGGTGCTGGAGGATGCTCCGGGCCCACACGCCGGTGGTGACGGTGTAGCCGCGGTGGACGCCGACCTTCTTGCCTTCCAAGTCCTTGGGGCTGCGGATGCCGGACTTCGTATTGTACACAATGGCGCCGTGGTGGAACGCCCGCGCCGGAAAGACCGGTATGGCGGTAAAGCGCTTCCCGTGGGCCTTGGCGCAGATGTAGGTGGTGATCGCCATCTCGCAGATGTCGAACTCCAGCCCCCGTACCATGCGGCGGAACGCCGCGATCAGAGGCTCGACGTTTTCGTAGTCGATCTCGTAGGCCCGGGGTTTAACGGTGCCGTCCTTGAGGGGCTCCGTGTGTCCAAGCGGACGGAAAACAGTTTTCAGCTTGCGTTTGGCCATGGGGGCGCTTCTCTCCAAGTGGAATGAGGGAGGGATTTTACCGTTGAGCGCCTATTGTATGCCAGACGCAAGCGCCGGCCGATTTGTTTGGCTGAGCTTAAAAAAGGACTGGAATGACTGTTCATGGATGAATGGCAGGGTGTCTTGCCGCCTGTTGGCCAGAGTCAGCCAGAAAAAACATCAACCAACAGGTCGTTATTCCATTAATGGATGCGCAATTGAACGGTGTCAGTGGAATTTTCGAGGATACGAACAGGTTGGTGAGCACTGGAATGCTGGATTTTAGGAAAAATGGCGTTTATGCTTCCTATATTCTGCTTTTCATTGCCCAAAAGGTAAAAAACTCAACCGGTGACCCACTTGCGATGAACACAGATCTTCAGCGTTTTCGAGAGACCCCGCTCGTCGGTGAGCCGTTTCAATACTTGATCGTCCCGCAATTTGTGAAACCAACGGCTTGCGCGGCGATCAACGCCGACTTTCCGAAAATTGCTCAGCACGGCAGCTTCCCGGTCGGGGAGCAGAAATACGGAGCGGCCTTCGGCGAACTACTCGACGAACTGCGCGGCCCGGAGATGCGCAAAGCCTTTGAAGGGAAGTTTGGCATCGACCTGGCGGGTCGGCCGACAATGATTACCGTGCGCGGCCGTTGCAGTCCGAAAGACGGCCGCATCCACAACGACTCCGAAACGAAGATCATTACGGTGCTCATTTACATGAATCCGAAGTGGGAGGAACCCGGCGGGCGGCTGCGGCTCCTGCGTTCGGCGGATAACCTCGACGATGTCATTGCGGAAGTGCCCCCGGTCGAGGGAACACTGCTCGCCTTTCTGCGCAGCGACAATTCCTTTCACGGGCACAAGTCATTCTCCGGCGAGCGCCGGGTAATCCAGCTTAACTGGGTGACCAGCCAGAGCGTTGTCGACCGCGAAACGAAGCGCCACCGCCTCTCCGCCTGGACGAAGAAACTGACGGGTGCATTCCGGAGCTGATCGAATTTGTCGCCGCCGCTTCGCACAAAAGAATTTGAACGAATTCTGCTGATCAAGCCCTCCGCGCTGGGGGACGTGGTCCACACCATTCCGTTGCTGGTCAAACTGCGCGCCCGTTACCCGAAAGCGCAGATCGACTGGCTTCTCTCGCCGCAGAACGCCGAACTGCTACGGTGCCATCCCGCGCTATCGAATGTCGTGCTTTTCGATCGACACGGATTTGCAAGGTTCGGTCGAGACTGGAGCGCCACTGCCGGGTTGATCAAGCTACTGAAACAAATCCGTCGCGAGCGATACGATCTGGTGATCGATATGCACGGCCAGCTTCGCTCCGCACTGTTCGTAGTGACCAGCGGCGCGCCGGTGCGCATCGGTTTTCGCGGCCCGGTCAAGCGTGAAGGCCACGGATACGAGCGCGGCGAACAGAAAAACGTCCCAGAGCGCGGCTGGGCCGGCGCGCGCGAAGGCTCATGGCTCGCCTACAGTCACCGCATTCCGATCCCAACGCTGGCCGTGCACGCGGCAGATCGGTACTTGTGGATCGGTCCGATGCTGGGCCTGGACGATTCGCCGCCGGATTTCAGAATTTATCTTCCACCCGAAGCTGCGCCTGATGTCGAACAACTGCTGGATAAGAACGGGCTTCTTGGCAAACCGTTGGCCTTGCTGATGCCGGGCACCGTCTGGGAAACTAAACATTGGCGACTCGACGGATTCAAGGACGTCGCGAGGCACTTCCTGGAAAAGGGATACGCGGTCGCCCTGGCCGGATCACCGCGCGAACAGCCACTTTGTGCGTCCGTCCAGACGGCCTGCCCCGCCGCGCGCGACCTGGCCGGGCAAACGACACCGGCTCATCTCGCGGCACTGATTCAACGCGCCAGGATTTGCGTCACCAACGATTCAGGCCCCATGCACCTTGCCGCGGCCCTCGGCACACCAGTGGTGAGCATCTTTGGCCCGACCGATCCGGTCTGCATCGGTCCATACGGCCATCCCGAGTCCGTCGTGAGATTGGAGCTTCCCTGTTCGCCGTGCAACTATCGCAAGTTGTCCCAGTGCCCGTACGATCATGCCTGCATGCAAGGCGTCACCTCGCAGAGGGTCATCGAACGCGTAGAGCGGATTTCTGAGCCGGTGGATCGCTTGATCGAGGCGCTTAGCTCCAAGGCAGGACGTTAATATGGATGGCATTGGGCTTGCCTTCGCCACCCACGGTTCTTAACGCCTCATCGACGCCGCTTAGCCCGTATTTATGGGTGCACATTTCGCTCAAGGGATACTTACCCGAAGCAATGATCTGCAGCGCCAGCTCGACCGAGGCATAGCTGTGGCCGCGCATGCCTTTTACCGTCATGAACTTCGCGATGAGTTGATCCATATCGAATTCGGGGATTACCCGGCGTTTCGCCGCCGCGAGAATAACCGTGCTGCGTTTTTTCGCCAATTGAATCGCGGAAACCGCGGTCGCCGGCCCGCCCGAGGCGCAATCGATGACCACATCCGCCATTTTCCCGCTGGTAATTTTTTTTACTTCTTCAATGAGCGCTTTTTGTTGGACATCGATCGTGTAATCGGCGCCGAACTTGCGCGCCAATTCCAGCCGCTTGGCGTCACTGGATATCCCACTGACAATAATGCAGGCGGCGCCTGCTTCTTTAGCGGCAATAACGCACGCCAACCCCTGCTGTCCGGGGCCTTGGATTACGACCGTCTGACCGATACCCACCCCGCCCTGGAGATAAGTCCACTCGATGCCATTGCCCATCGGCAGCGCCAGTGCGGCTTCCGCGCCGGGCACATGATCGGCGACCTTGTGGAACACGGAGTTGGGATGCAGATATTGATACTGGCTGTATCCGCCCCACAATGACGGCTCCATACTGATCGGCGTCGATCCGTACCGGAGCCCGCCCACAGGCTCGGTGGCATCGCATAACCGGAAATCACCGGTGCGGCAATATTCACAGTGACCACAAGGTAGATATTCTTCCAGCGCCACCCTATCCCCTTCCTTCACACCCCAGCGCTGCGCCGCGATCTTTCCGAGCTTCGCGATAAATCCGACATTTTCGTGGCCCAAAATCAACGGACCCTTTGCCTTGGGTGTACTCAGATAATTAGGCCAGTCGCTGCCGCATACGCCCGCTACCTCAACCTTCAACAGTCCGCCGTCGGGAGGTATTTCCGGCATATCGAATTCCCGCAGCTCGGTGCGCTTTGCATCGACGGCGACGGCGGCCAGTATTTTTTCCGTCATCTAAAAGGATTTCATCGTGTGCCATTAATTCGTAGATGATTCGAGCTCACTGCAATCCGACACATGGCTCCCTCACCCCAACTTCTCTCCCTGGGGGAGAGGAGTTGGGCTGAGGGAAATCCTTTGCAGCGCATTAACGGACACGACATTAGTTATTGTCCCCAAGAAGTTGCTCGATCTCAAACGCTGGCGGGCGCAGTATTAGGCTGCGCAATCAATGCTTCCTTTGCTGCTTCTTGGAACTGTGCGCCCTCCGGCAACACCACCGACGCGGACCGTACTTTATGCGTCACCGGATCGAGCGCCGGCGGGGCGATACCCTTTTGCAGGTTAAGCGCCGCCTTCATCAAACGATGGCGCGCCATGATGATGCCGTTGTCGCTGGAAACCAAGTTTTCTTTCGTGCGGTCTTGAATCGGGCCCATGCTCTCTTGTATCGACGCATCTTGCATGGCGAAACCAGCCACGCCGCTATAAGTCTTGCCGGCCTTTTGCCCGGCGCGGTCGATGAGATAATCGTTATCCTTATTGGCAAGCGAGCGGTAGGTGCCGGGAATGTATTTCACGTGGATGCCTTCGCCGCTCTCCATGGCCTCGCGTTCTTCCGCCGACAGCGGTTTATGCGGGTGATAATTCATGCTCCACGCCCAGCAATGCTCATCATCAATGGGCACCCAGACGTGGGCGCCGAGAGGGTGTTTTGCGCGAGGCGGAATGATCGTGTACCACGGCATGATCCATTGGGTAATGCGCCAATAATAGCTGCCCGGTTCAGCCTTTCTGCGCGCGCCGATGTATAAACCGCCTGGGGATTCCACCACTTCAAACTTGGGATGGGTATCGGCGATATTGTATTCGTTGCCCTTGCTGCCTTTAAATAGCGGGTCGGTATTAAGCGCGGCGCGATGCAAAAACGACACATGACTCGAATCAATCCCGCCCTCCATCGCCTGCAGATAATTACATTCTTGCAGCCGTTTGGAGACAAACCGCTGGTCAGCCGGGACCGTCGCCCACTCCAACGCCGGGAGCGCGGGTTTCAGTTCCGGCGGCCCCATATACGCCCAGATCACCCCGCCCTGTTCCACGCACG
>Ga0209283_10000099_pt1 | contig 38401 bp, 30 predicted proteins | sample CZO8metaG_2_FD_188354 | JGI IMG/M metagenome (GOLD analysis project Ga0209283, IMG submission 188354) | Vadose zone soil microbial communities from the Eel River Critical Zone Observatory, Northern California, USA - CZOApr15con2H1.8 metaG... | ecosystem: Environmental > Terrestrial > Soil >...
CGCGACATCGTCTTGCCCAGCGAAGAAGCGAGCGGTGGAAAAAATCGTGGAGTATCAAGTCAAGGGAGCCACCGACGCCTTGCACGAGCTCGATGGCCAGCCGCAGTTCAAATGCCTGCAAAGCACTCTTAAGGTCGCGCTCGCGCGATTGGAATCCACTCCGGGAGGCCGTTGATCGGCAGTTTTCGGGAGCGAGGGGCTGCAATCGGGTGATCCCGATTAGGGAGTGTGCGCGGACTGCTTCGGCGCCTCCAATTTTGGGCGCAGCGCAAAGATGCGGTTCACGTCGTCGTCATTTCGCGCCGAAACGCCGAACCAATCCACGTCGATGCTTCCTCGATTTGATTCACCGACGAGGCGAACGCTTACCTCGAGGGTGTCACCTCCTCTGCACTTGCCCAGCGAGATGTTTGGCATCTCAATCCAGCCAGAAAAGGCGGCGACTCGAGCCCAGGGTCCGGTCACCATCGATTTGGCTAGCTCGATCGACCAGCTGGCGGCGCAGCTTTTAGCCCGCCCATCGATCACCACGGTTGCCGTGGAAACGTAATCTCCGATACTCGAGCCACGGCTGACGATCCGGCCCCATGCTCCGAGACCAAAGCCGGACGGGGCGATTTCGTACTGACCGTCCTTCGGAATCACCACCCGCCAGAGCAGCTCCAGAGCCGCCGGACTAATCCCATCGTCCAGAGTGTCGTGGACGCATACTGGATCTTGATCCTTGGATTGCCACCCAATCAGGTCGTCGCGGACGCGGCCCGGCGTCGGAGGGCAGATCAAGCCGCTCGTATCTCTGAAGCCTTCCACCCGAGATGAGGCGTAAGGCATCATGACGATTCCGGGGCCCACCACCATTCGCTCCGGATGGATAGAGACGTGACGCTGCTTCACGCAACACAACAGCGATGCGGCGGATACGGCAACGATCAAAACGTGGGACGACAATCGGGGATGCATGCCATCATTCATACATGAAAGCGACGGCCATCGAGCACTTGCGTAGCTCGCCGCCGGGGCATATCTGTCGCCGACGCTGGCCTTGCTCACCAAAAATCGGGCTACTGCAAATGACTGCTCTGAACGCCATCCAGGAACGCATCAGGGAGTTGAAGTTTCACCAATCGCTGATCGCGGTGAGGCGATTGCGGAAGTCCCTTGCAGACACGTATCCTTCGATGCTGCTGAGGCTAAGCCGGCGAAAGCGCGAAGCGCTGGTCAGCGAATTCAAGAGATGCACGACGGTTGAGGATTGCATCGAATTCACTCGACGACATATGGCAGCAGGTTCATGCCAGATCCCTTGGGAAATCGAGTCGGCAATCAAGCTGATCGCCAGCAAACGGCCCCGAACAATATGTGAGATCGGAACGTTCGACGCCGGAACATCCCTCCTTTTCTGCAGGTTTGTGCAGACGCTGGAGGCCGTGCTGTGCATCGACCTGTATGTGAAGAACAAGGAAATACTGAAGCTGCTCGCGCCATCGACTCAGCGGCTTCAGTTCTTTGACATGCCATCGTATTCTCCAGAGACCGTAAACAAAGTAGAGAAGTCTCTAAACGGACGAGGGATTGACGTTCTGTTCATCGACGGCGATCATCGCTACGAGGGCGTCCGGCAGGATTTCTTATGCTATCGGCCCTTCGTCAATGAGGGCGGACTGATACTGTTTCACGACATCGTGGAAGACCACGGCGCGGGCAGAGCATGGGTGGGTGGCGTCCCGAGGCTGTGGAAAGAGCTTTCTACCCTCTATCCTCACACCGAGTTCATCAACAGCCGCGAGCAAGATGGCTTTGGGATTGGCGCGTTGACCTACCTCGCGCAGGTGCGGCTGCCCTTCTCGCAGCTCGGGGCTGAGGAGAAGCCTCAATAAGCGTTACGCGAAAGAAAACCAAACGCCAGCGTGCGCGCCAGGATCTTCAGATCCAGCAGCAATGACCAGTGCTCGATGTAGTAGAGATCGTACTCGACTCGCTTGGCGATATTGGTGCGGCCGCGCAAACCGTGGATCTGCGCCCACCCGGTCATTCCGGCTTTGACCATGTGCCGCAATTGATATCGCGGAATGCGACGTCGGAATTTCGCGATGAACACCGGCCGCTCCGGACGCGGCCCGACCAGGCTCATCTCCCCGATCAGGACATTCCACAGCTGTGGCAATTCGTCCAAGCTCAGCCTGCGAAGGATGGCGCCCAGGGCAGTGGTGCGCGGATCTTGGGCGCGAGCGAAAGTCGGTCCCTCGGCCTCCGCCTCCACTCGCATCGTGCGAAATTTCAGCATTCCGAAGGGCTTCCCATCGAGACCGACTCGTTCTTGCCGATAAAGGATTGGGCCGGGTGAGGTCAGCCAGACTGCGATTCCCACGATCAAAAGCAACGGCGACAGAAGGAGCAGAAAAAGAGAAGAGAAAAGAATGTCGAACAGGCGCTTGATCATCGCGTTGAGGCCGGTGACACCGACCGACTGCAGGTTGACGACCGGCAACCCACCAAACTCCTCGAGCCCGCCGAAGAGCGTCGCATACTGGTAGATGTCCGGCACCAGTTTCACATCGGCCGTGGTATCCGACAGAATCTCCATGATCTCCCGCAGCCGCTGCGCGGACGGCGATGGGAGAGCGACCAACACCTGGTCAACGCTGCGTGCGACGATTGTCCGGCGCAGATCCCGCAACGTTCCAATGACCTCCACTCCGGCAACCCGCTTGCCAACGCGCTTCCTCGAGAGCGACAGGCAGCCAATTGGCCGAAAACCGAGCTCCTTGTTGATCTCGAAGACTTCGAGCAGTTGCCGGGCGAGCCGCCCCGATCCGAGCACCAACACCCAGCGGAGGTTGTAGCCTCGCCGGCGCAGCTGCTGCAAACCCTCCTTGAATCCGAACCGAACCAGCGATACCCCGACAAACGCCAGGCCAGCGAAGATCAGCAACGCTAGGCGCGAGTAGCGGCTCTCGCGAAAAAAGTAGGTGATCGACACCAGCAGCAAAGCGCCGATCAACGTGGCCTTGAAAACCCCGAAGATTTCATCAAGCGCGCTTTTTTGTCGCTGGGGCCGATACAGGCCCACGGTGCGAAGGCAGAGCGGCCAGAGAATGCAGGACATCGCGCATACGATCAACGTCTCCCGGAGAGGGGGTAAACCACCGGGATACGGGAACTTCTTCGGAGAGCCGAACCGGATGGCGTAGGCACCGCCAAACGCCGCTGCTACCGTGACGGTATCGAGCACCACGCGCAGAAAACTGAACAGCTGGTGATGGCGCTTGAACATCCCTCGGTATCGCGGCCTTACCGCTTTGGGCTAGTAGCAAGAACAGCGGCGCGGCACAAGGAAAGAGCCCGAAACTGTCTTCTCAACGCTCCAATCGCCGCATCAGCTTTCGCGCCAACAAGAGGAGTTGTGGCCTGTTTGACAGCGCCTTTCGGATCGGACGCTTTGCTGCTTTGACCAAACGAATGGTGAGCGGAACGCTGCCCTGTGGGCCAATCACCCGGTTGTGGGTTGCGTAGAACCACTTGTACTCCTGGTCGCCGATCAGGAAGTTGAACTCGACATCTCGACGTCGCCAACTCTCGGCGAGGAGCGCCTCGAGCAGAAGGGCGCCCGGCGAATACGTCGAGTGCTGCGGGTCGTACGCTGCCACCCACGAGTAAAAGGTCCGATCCGCAAGGGCTCCAAGATGTACCGCGAGCAGCCGGCCGCCGGCCGAGATTGAGGAGGTGATGACCAGTTCCTTGCGAAGCACCTCTCGAAAGAAGCGAACGTGGTCGGGATTGGCGAACATGTCTCTCAAACCCGTACGCAAATACTGAGCCGATTTCCATTGAATGCATTGATTGAAGACCTCGGGGCGGCTATCGCTCAAAACGATCGACAAAGCGCCCAGGCTGTTCTGCAGGCCCCGCTGTTTGCGCAACGACTCGCGCTTCAGGTTCTTTCTGCGACTGGCGACCAGCGCTTCAAAGGCGGCCCAGTCTGGAAACTGACCCCAATTGATGAACGGCGCTGGTTCAACGTCTACCCTTCCGCCGCCGGGAGACTGACGGTCCGCCGGGACGATCTCCAGTACCGTATTCGGAATGTATGCCAGCTCTTTGAATCCCTCGCCGGGCGGCTTTGACAGCGGCTCGAGAAAATCGAGAAATGGCCAGCTGGTGATCACCTCCTTGTGGTCGAGCACCAGCAGGCGAAAGTATTTGCCATCCGTTCGAAAAATTTCGATCGCGCGCGCGCGGCCGGGAAAATAGATGTCCGCGACCGTGTCCAGGTAGATGTCGCTCGAGAAAAGGTTCATCGGCGCTGTTCGTCCTGACTTGCGGTGGCAGGCCTTTTAGCTGTTCAGGCGGTCGATTTCACTGGGTTCTTCGGGACCGGTCCCAGGAGCCGGTCGGATTGGTTGCTGACGCCCCGCGACACCCGGGTGACAGTGGCGTGAACTCGCCTTAACTGGTAAAGCGAAATCGTCAGCTTTCTTGGGGATACCGCGCTGGAACAAGGGGGATTTGCCTAGACGTCCACACCAACGCTCGATGGGACTCTGAATGAACAACGACGTTTCTGCGCCATACCAACAGTTTCTCCGGGGTAAATACTTCCCATCCCTCGACGGGCTCCGCTGCTTGAGCATCATTGCAGTGATCTGGCACCGAACCGCGCCCCACGGCAAAGAGGGACTGCTCGCGAAGGGCTATCTGGGCGTGGAGCTGTTCTTCACGATCAGCGGGTTTTTGATCACCACGCTTTTGCTGCGTGAGCTTCGTGAGAACGGGCGAATCTCGCTACCCAACTTCTATGCTCGAAGGACGCTGCGGATTTTCCCACTCTATTACACGGTGCTTGCGCTCTACGTGCTGCTGGTTTGGCGGCTCGAGCCGAACTCTCCGGCTGGGCAGCAGTTCTTTAGGAACCTGCCCGCTTTTCTGAGCTACACGTACAACTGGATCCACACCGAAGACCTGCACGGCCCGAATCGAATCATTTTCTTTTTCGCTTGGTCTTTGGCGACCGAGGAACAGTTCTACCTGCTTTGGCCATGGGTGGTTCGGTTCGCCCGTAAGTGGCAAACACCGGTTCTGATTCTGATCGCCGTGCTTCTTATTCACGCAGGAACGGTTTGGGGGGTCTGGGAGGGCTATCTCAACGCGGGACAGCTCTGGGTCCGAATCCTGCTAGAGATTGCGGCGCCGATCTTGCTTGGATGTTTGGCAGCGTATGCCCTCGATCGACCTGCAGGATTCCGGGCTGCCTATTTCGTCGCCGGGCAATGGTGGAGCGCCCCACTGTCCGCGGTGCTGTTGGTTTTCGGGTTGGCGATCCCCGCCACCCCGATGATTCTCGTTTACTTGTCCATGGCATACCTCGTCACGGCGTGTTGCATCCGGTGGGACCATCCGCTCCGCGCAATCCTCGGAAACCCGGTGGTGCGCTACATCGGTGCGATCAGCTACGGCATGTACCTTCTGCACATGTTGGCGAATAACGCGGCGCGAAAAATTGCTCCCGGTCTAGGTGGCATCGCAACCTTCGTAGTTACCGTGGTGGTCGCGATTGGACTAGCAAGCGCCAGTTACCAACTGTACGAGCGTCGTTTCCTCAAGCTGAAGGAGCGCTTTGGCGGTCGTGTGAGATCACCTGGGTCGCTCTCTACCCTTCTGCGCCCAGGCCAAGTCGCCGCCAGCTAGCTCGCTCCGCGATGGAAACCAGGCACGCGGCCCTTTCCGGTCTGTTCCGTTTTTCCAATCCGAATGCTGGGACAGGCGGCCGGATGTTCAGCAGGTCTGACCTACTTGACAGTCCCGATCAGTCGGGCTCCCTTGTTGCGGCGCTTTTGCCTAGAATAGCAGGCCGATGAAACTTTCTAACCGATCCCACGATCTCTCCCACCCGCTTCGGTGAGCGGCATGCACATTCTGATTCTCTGGGCAAGCATATTGCTCACCTGCGCAGTGGCGGCGTTCAGCCTGTATCTGCTCATTGTTACCGCTGCCGCGGTGCATTTCCGATCTAGACGCAACCACCAGCCCAGCCCGGAATGGGGCGGCAAGTTCTTCATCGTGATCCCCGCCCACGATGAGGCGGCCCTGATCGCGGACACGGTGAGCTCTCTTCGATCTGTCTTGGCCGAGAGCCCTTTCCCATTCTCCATCTGGGTCGTCGCCGACAACTGCTCCGACAACACCGCCGAGCTGGCGGCTGGGCACGGCGCCCGAGTGCTGAGGCGAACGGATCCCTTGCTCGCCGGTAAGGGATATGCCCTCGCATTCTTCTTTGAGCACCTGCTTGCAATCCCCGATGTCAACGAGGAAGACGCCGTGGTCGTGATCGATGCTGACACGCGAGTGGACCCCCAACTGCTGAGAGCTTTTGCCCAGCGCCTGGGCGACGGCTGGGATTGGCTACAAGGAGTGAGCGGGATCGCCAATCGTCAAGCGTCGTGGAGAACCAGGTTGATGTCATGCGCATTCGCTTTGATCAACGGCACCTGGCTGATGGGACAGGATGCCCTGGGACATAGTGTCTCGCTCCGCGGCAACGGGATGTGCTTCACGGTGCGCGGTTTGCGGAAGGCTCCATGGCAAGCCTTCGGCTTGGCCGAAGACATCGAGTACAGTTGGACCCTGAGGCTCCAGGGCAAGCGAGTTCGCTTCGTCCCTGATGCGAAGGTCTTTTCGGAGATCGCTTTTACCAACCCCAACGTTGTGAGAATGCAGCGACAGCGGTGGGAGAGTGGACGAAAGAGCGTCCGTTATAAATTCACTGAACGCGCCCTGGAGACCGGATCGCTAGGGCTTGGGGAGAAGATCCTCTGCCTGCTCGAATTGTACATGCCAACCCTCACCAAGCTTGCATCGTTCGTCGCAATTGCAGCAGCGTTGAGCTGGTTGACGATTTCGCCGAATCAACCCAGCTTTCTGATCCTCGGCGCCACCCATCTGGCGATCCTCGCGATTCTCGTCTCGTATCTGTTGAGCCCCTATTGGCTCGGGTTGTTGCCTTGGCAGTACGCGCTCTACTTGCTCTACTCGCCGATGTACATGCTCTGGAAGGTTGATCTGCTGTTTCGCAAGCCTCCCACCGTTTGGATTCGAACGGCTCGGGAGGGCAGAGTTCAGTGAAACGCGAACTGCGGAAGCTGTTCACTATCGCTGCCGCATTTGTTCCAACTGCTTTGCTGCGCCGGTGGCTGGTCTGGGCAATTCGAGATCTGTGCATTGCTCTATGCTTTCATCGGGTCAGCGCGAAAAAGCGAGCCACGGATCCGCAGCCCGAGCTGACCGTAGCCCCCGCCCTCCTCGATGAATTGCTTACTTTTTTGACCGGCTCGATGCCGGCAGCGCCCGTGCAGCTGTTCTTCTGTTTCGACGACGGCTACGCCGATGCCGCGCGGTACGTTGCGGCCCGGGCGCCCGTTTACCCCTCCGTGCAATGGCTGTTTTTCGTTTGCCCGGAGAAGATCGAAAACAGAGCAGGGTTTCGCTGGGACCTTTTTGAAGCAACGGCAGACGGGGAAAAGCGCCGGGGTGATCTAGACTCTTTCTTGGACGCGGACCTCGACATTAACTCTGAAAATGAGCGGCCTGAGCTTCGCCGGCTCGCACAAGGCGACACCTTCCCCCTGGCGACGGTGAGCGAGTGCACCCAGCTCGGGTGCTTGAGAAATGTAAGCCTCGGAAATCATACCAACTGCCATTTTCGGCTCAGCGCTCTGCCCAAGGATCAAGCCGAAAAAGAGCTCAGATGCTCGACGGCGGACTTCGAACGGCTGTGGGGTATCTGCCGGCACTTTGCGTTTCCTTTTGGAACGCCGTTTGAGGACTTCACTACGGACCTCGTGCGGATTATCAACGAAGCTCAGCCGTTGCTGATCTGGAGCACGGAACAGCGACCTTTCAGACCTGAGGAGATGGCTCCCGGGGCCGTCCTTCCACGCTTGACCGTCTACCAATTTGGAAACGTCAAAGCGATGGTGCTGAAGATTTGTCTTCGTTCCACGCTGTTTCGCCGCAGGATGCGGTCCAGCGCGCCAAAGACCACACTCGATGCCGCTGGATCCTCGCGGCGGTTACGCGCTCTCTAGCGGAGGGGCAAACATGCGCCCTCCCTCCTGGACGGCATCCGTCGAAAATTGCTTCCAATTTTTTGGAAAGTACCGGATGTAAAGCGGTCCGCGCGCGAGACCTGGCGGCGTTTTTATTGATAAACCCATAATTCTGGTTTTTGTAGACTGGTGCCATGCCTGTTCCAACTCGATTTGGAAATCGCCGTAGCAACCCACGCGTCGGCAGTTTGAAAATTCCATGCTCCTCCGGGTGCACAATATGGCTTAAGCTTGAATGACGGGGCTCGACGCCGCTTCTACTCAAGCAGCGGCGCGGAGAGGACGTACGAACAAAGATATCGCTCTCGGGGTGCGGTTCGGCCTCGGAATTGTGACAAAACGATCCATCAGGGGATGGTAGTTCGGGCGATGAGGGGCAGAAACGATGATCAGCCAGGGTCTATGGTGGTAGCTTGCCCGCATTGAACGCCCTTAACCTCATCCTGTGCTCGGTCCTCGGCGTGCTGTTGGTGCCTGTGACTTTCCTTCTGGTCGAGGTTTTGAGCGCCCTGAGAAAGGGAAGGGAGCGAGATAAAGAGTTGCCGAAGCGGCGCCCCAGCATCGCGGTGCTCGTTCCAGCGCACGATGAGGAAAAGGTTCTTGGGCACGCGCTGCGCGCGATTCTGCCACAGCTGGAGCCCTCGGATCGGCTGGTGGTGGTTGCGGACAATTGCAGCGATTCCACTTCAGAGGTCGCCCGCAGCTATGGAACAACGGTGGTGGAGCGTCAGGATCCCGTCCGGATCGGCAAGGGCTATGCCCTGGATTTCGGCGCTCGGTACCTCGAGGCGGATCCGCCAGAAGTAGTGGTCGTGATTGACGCGGATTGCATTCCCGAGGAGGGTGCAATTTCGCACCTGGCCCGGGCCGCGGTGTCCAGCGGCGGCCCTGTCCAAGGCGCTTATCTGATGACCGCACCCGTGGGCAGTCACGAAGAAACACAGCTCAGAGAGGGGATGGTTTTGTTGAAGAACCTCGTTCGACCCCTCGGACTAGAGCGTCTAAATCTGCCGTGTCTGCTGACTGGGTCCGGAATGGCGTTTCCTTGGCTACTCTTTCGCAAGGCGCCGCTCGCGAGCGGAAATCGCGTCGATGACATGCAGCTGGCGGTGGACATGGCAATCGCCGGAGCACCTCCGCGCTTTTGCCCCGGAGCTCATGTCTTGAACCTCCTTCCCGCGGAGCCCGGGGCCTCACGAGTGCAGAGATCTGGATGGATGCAGGGGCACCTACGCACCTTAGTGGCGCAAGTGCCGCGCTTACTCAGTTCGGCCTTCCGGCTGCGCAGGCCGGACCTGGCGATCTTGGCGCTCGAGCTCAGCGTTCCCCCCCTTTCGATGCTGATTCTCCTGTGGACCCTCGCGTCCGTCTTTACGCTGCTCGTCTGTTGGGGCGGCGGGATCCGTTGGCCATTGGTCGCCGTGGCATATGGCACGGTCGCGCTGGCCGTCGCGGGCGGCCTGTTTTGGACGAAATTTGGACGGGCCCGAGTGCCGGCAAAGGCATTGTTGGCGATGCCACTTTTGTTCCGGCAATCGATTATCGCCGCGTTTGCCGCTGTGTTCACCCGACCCAAACCATGGGTCCGCACCTCGCGCTAACGCGTTCGTAACCAGCGAGTACAAGCAGTTGGAGGTGCGCTTGCTCGATGACGTTTCTGCAGGATACTGTCCGCCCCCCGTGAACGGGAACGCTGGCATTGTCGTCATCGGCCGAAACGAGGGCGAGCGGTTGCGGCGATGTCTTCTTTCGATCTGCAGCCTCGGGGCTCCCGTGGTCTATGTAGATTCCAATTCATCGGATGAGAGTGTGAAGACAGCGCGCTCGTTCAACATCGAGGTCGTGGAGCTCGACTCTAGTAACTTTGGTCGCTCACGAGCGCGCAATGAGGGATTTGCCCGCCTCATCCAGTTGAATCCGGCGGTCAGATTCATTCAGTTTCTCGATGGAGATTGCGAAATCGCCAGTGATTGGATCAGCGTTGCAGCTCAAAAGCTGCTCGCAGCGCCCGAAATCGCGGTTGTCTGTGGACGGCTGCGCGAGCGTTCTCCACATGCCTCCATTTACAACCGGCTCTGCGAAATTGAATGGGACCAGCCGGTAGGCGAGACGAATGCCTGCGGCGGTAACTGCATGATCCGAGTCAGTGCGTTCCAGAGCGTCGGCGGGTTCGACCCTGCGGTACTCGCCGCCGAGGACGATGAGATTTGTCTTCGCCTGCGCCGGCGCTCGTGGAAGATTGTTCGTCTCGAGGCGCAGATGGCCACTCACGACGCGGCGATGATGCGCCTGGAGCAATGGTGGCGCCGCTCGATTCGCAGCGGATACGCCTACGCGCAAGGGGCCAGCATGCACGGGGCCTCGTCCGACCGTCACTTTGCCCGCGAGATGGCTCGCGCCTGGTTTTGGGCGTTTCTGCTCCCGCTCGCAGCGGTCGGAGCGGCCTGGCCCTCGAACGGACTCAGCCTTTTGCTGTTGCTGCTTTACGGGGGTCTGTTCTTTCGCATTTATGTCCGCAGTCGGCGCCGCAGGCTCTCGCGGATGGATGCCGCCGCGTACGCCGCTGCGTGCCTGATTTCCAAGTTTGCGGAGTTCGTCGGTCTGCTCAAATTCTATCGCATACAACTTCGAGGCACTCCGATGGGATTGATCGAACACAGGTAACGCTCTCAAGGCTGTGACTCTGATTTCATCCACAGGCAAGAGCAAAGCAGAAAGTCCCTTGAGAGTCGGGTTTCTCGGCGCCGGATACATCGCAGACTGGCATCGAGGCGCGTTGCGCACCCTCCCCCAGGTGCAGCTGGTTGCGGTATGCGACCAGAGCGCCGCTCGGGGGGCTCAATTTGGGCAACGCTACGCGATCCCTTCTGTCCACCGCCGCCTCGAAGCGATGCTCGCTGAGCAGCGACTGGATGTCGTTCACGTCCTTTTGCCACCGGGCCAGCACATCGCATCGGCACGGACGCTGGTCGACGCAGGCGTTCATGTCCTGCTGGAAAAACCCATGGGCCTGGACGCGAACGAGTGCGCCGCCCTCACCGAGCAGGCGCTGAGGCGTGGACGCGCGGTTGGGGTCAGCCACAACTTTCTGTTTTTCCCCATTTACCAACAGCTCAAGGATGACATCGCGCGGGGAAACCTGGGTCGGCTGGATCAGATCATCATCACTTGGAACAAGGAGTTGCCGCAGGTCAGAGGGGGGCCATTCGGCAGCTGGCTGCTGCGAGCCCCCGGCAACGTCATGCTCGACACCGGGGTGCACTCGGTTGCACACCTGCTGGATTTGGTCGGCACTCCGGAGGTGCTCGAGGCCCAGGCCGACCTGCCGATCGTTTTGCCGAGCGGGGCGCGCTTTTATCAGCGCTGGCTGGTCCGAGCAAGAAAGGGCAAGACGGTCGTTGATCTGCGCTACGCGTTTGGCGGCGGATTTACCGAGCACAGCATTCACGTTCGCGGCTCGGTCGGAAGCGCCACGGTCGACTTCGACCGAAACACCTACACGCTTCGGCGGCACCGTCGTTTCCTCGACGACTTCGATCGGTACGATCTGCTACGCGAAGAAGCTAAGGGTCTCTCCCGCCAAGCCCGCCGAAATCTCGCGCGGTACGTCACTTCCAAATTCGGGCTCTCTGACGAGGGAAACGCCTTCGGGACCAGCATTGCGCGGGCAATGAAATGCTTCTACCGGGAGCTGCCTCGGGTCTCGCACCCAGGCCTCGCGCCGAACTTCGCCCAGACGGTGGTGCGGACATGCCACCAGATCTGCCGCACCGCCGGCGCCGAAGTGTCGCTCGAAGACGCGCCGGTAAGACCGCACCCTCGCAGTTCAATTTCCCCAAACGTGCTGGTTCTGGGTGGCACCGGGTTTATCGGACAGGCGTTGGTGAAGCGGCTGGCGAGCGAAGAAAAGTCGCTTCGGCTCTTGGTCCGCGACGAGCTCAGACTACCGACCGTCTTGCGCGAATTGCCCCTCGAAATCGTGCAAGGCGACATCGCGCACCCTGAAAGTCTGGACCAGGCAATGCGAGGGGTGCGTTACGTCTACCATCTTGCGCGAGCCTACATGAAGACATGGCCGGAGTGGCTCGAGCATGAGGTGGCGCCGACCCGCGCCGTAGCGGAAGCTTGTCTGCGGGCTAAGGTCGACCGGCTTTTCTACCTCAGCACCACCGACGCCTATTATGCCGGCGCGCGAGCCGGGATCATCGATGAACGGACGCCCCTCGATCCCCAGATTCATCGGCGCAACCTCTACGCGCGCGCCAAGGCGGAATCCGAACGGCTGCTGATTCAGGTGCAGCGCGAGCGGGGACTGCCCTTGGTGATTTTCCGGCCCGGCGTAGTGCTGGGAGTGGGAACCAGCCCGTTCCACTGGGGCGTCGGCTTCTGGGGCTGGGAATCGCGCTGCCGACTGTGGGGACGGGGAGACAACCCGCTGCCGATTGTGCTGGTGGACGATGTTGCGGACGCGCTGGTGAAGGCGATGGAAGTAGATGGCATTGTCGGCGAATGCTTCAACCTGGTGGGCGAGCCTTGCCTCAGCGCCCGGGATTACGTTCGGGAGTTGGAGACAGCCACTGGAGCACGGATCGACGTGCTTCCCACTCCGCCCTGGAAGTTCCATGCAATCGAAGTATTCAAGTGGATCGTCAAATGCGTCACGCGCCACCCTGGCCGCGAGCGACCCAGCTACCGCGACTGGGAGACTCGTTCGCTCAAGGCGAGGTTCGATTGCTCCAAAGCGAAGAAGATCTTGGGTTGGTCTCCCGCAGGAGATCGAGACAAAATTATCCATCACGGCGTGGTGCAGCCGGCGCTCGAATGGTTTCACTTGACCGACGCGCCCTATTCCCAGCGCGATTTGAGCGCGAGGAAGCGCGACTCGTAAAGGTGGTAGCTCAGCTCGGCCACAATCCAGGCACAGGCTGCGGTGGTCAGGAAGAACAGGGCTTGCGAATCCATCCCAGCAAACTTCATCCCCGCCTTCACCAGGTGTCTCGCCAGCAGGTGATAGAGGTAGATCCCATAGCTCACCGCTCCAATCCGCCTGATCGGCCATAGCCGCAAGAGCGGCGCGAGGACATGCCGCTCGCGACTGACGCAGGCGGCGAGAAGAGCCACCAGCGAAAGATGGATCGCCATCCGCGGGAATCCCGAAATATCGTCCGCCGGATGGTTGCACGCGAGCAAAACCAGCACCCCGGCAATGGCGGGCGCAATCCAATAGCCCAGCACCTGAGACGTCCATCGGTACCCGGTCGGATGATCGAGGACCAACGCCAGCATCACGCCGAGAAGAATTGGTCCGAACGTCGTCTCGCGAAAGAAATCCGGGAGCTTCCAATTTGGAAAAAACCCGAATGGAGGGAGGCTGACGAGCAGGTACGCCACGACGATCACCGCGGGGAACGCCGGTCGGGCAAGTTTCTGAAGCGCAGGAACCACCAGATAAAATTGCTCCTCGACCGAAAGACTCCAGGTGGGATTGAGAATACTCAACATCGGCACGAGATTCGATATGTAGAACAGCGCATAAGGCAGATCACGACGGATCACGTTGGACTGATCCCCCGGCTTGAGGAAGGCGATGATCGCCACCAAAGCGAGCACCCCGTAATAGGGCGGGAAGATGCGGAGGAAGCGCCGGATGTAGAATTTCTTGAGGGAGATGGTGCCGGTACGGCGGCGCTCGCGAAGCAGCAGCGTGACGATCAAAAAGCCGCTGATCACGAAGAAGAGATCCACTCCGAGAAATCCGCGGTAGGCGATCGGTAGAGAATGCAGGCCCTCCTGCGTGTGATGCCAGACGACTCCGAGGATCGACAGCGCCCGAAGCCCATCGAGCGAACCAAACGTTTTAGTAGCGAGGTAGCCTGTGTGCGCCGGCGTCGACAGCAGCTCACGCTCGGATGTCGGAGACGCTATCCCCCGTCCGGACTGCAGCCCATCCAGCGCGCGTACCGGCTCAGTCATACCCAGAAGCTATCACGACCCACAAGCAGCTCTGTCAACTGGAGGGCACGAGCTCCCGCCTTAGGGTCGCCTGTCTGTACCTTTTCGTTACGGGGCCGGGACGTCGCCTTGGAGCCGAACACACCTCGGGCAGGGTTTAATCGCGCGGCAATACCAAACGTCGTGGTTCAGCAGTTCTGCGTCCCATTTTGGCACCGGCTTGCCTGCGGCGAGATAGCCTCGTTCGAGCGCCGGGGTTGGATCGACGACCCGCGCGGGATCGAAGCGAACCAATCTGAGGCCCCAGTACGCGCTAAAGTCCTCTGTCGTACTCGGAGTTGCGCAGAGGTAGCCGCAGTCGTGAAGTCGGTTGTCGCCTTCCAGGACCTCCTTAATCGCCTCATTGACGCCAAAATTGAATGCGTCATGAAACAATAAATATCCTCTCGGTGCCATGTGCCTCATAGCCGCTTCAAAGTCCTTTTTCGCCTGCTCATAAACGTGAATGCCATCGATCAGAGCGAAATCGAACGGCCCACCGGCAATTGCTTCCGCCTCGGGGATTGCCTCCGGCGATGGCTTCTCGAGGAAGTGAACGCGCCCGTGAAAGAGATCGCGGTTGACTTTAATACTGAGCGCCGGGTCGACGCACACGATCTTGCCACTGCCGACGTCTTCCATCGCGCAGGCCATGATCGCCGCCGAGCCACCATGGCGAGTCCCAATTTCGAGCACGCGCTCCGGACGAATCCCTCGGATCAACGCGTAGAGAAAGAGCCGCTCGTCGATACTCATGTCAGTCGGGCTCGCGTAGATCATTCCGACGCGCTCGCTGCTGCTCATCCGGTAAAGACTGGGCCGAGCAGCCCGGTCGCGAAGTTCAGACATCTGCTTCTCAACGCTCTCGCCGATCGATTTCAAGGTACGCCGCACCGACGACGGGATCAATGCCGTCACTGATGTTTGCGCGTTCCAAATCGTGCCGCGAACACTCCGCGCAATGAGATTCTTGAGCGCTACGCGAGCGTTCATCGGGTCGGTTCGTGTAACACATGGCCGCAGCCATTCGCAAGCGCGGGAGCCGATCAGGGCAGCGGTAATTTATTGCATCACTCCGAAGCGTGGCTCCGAAGCAATCCTCCGCGTTGAAAACTTGTAGTTGATTCCAGTACCGCCGAACGGCGGTGAAACAAAGTGAGCCGGGTTCATTCTTGGGCATCCCGCTCGCGAGCGCCGATGCGCAGAAAGCCTCAGCAGTCAGTTATGGAATCTCGACGGACCCAGAAGTGCACGCATTGCGATTGTGTCGGACGATGTTTCGCTGGTCAGTCTCCGGGCAAGCGCTTCCCGTCTGTACGCCGTTGTTGGAGGCAGGGAGAAACGTCCAGGTGGGCCCGCCGTTGTTTGCCAGCGGGCCGAGTTGGGGATCGCCGACTTCGACGCCCAGGACGCAACCGCTCAGCGAATTCGGACCGTTCACGCCCGGATCAGGCCACTGCAAGTTGCCGGAGCCGGGGCTCGTATTATCGCAAGCGGTGTTGCCCCCGACGGCAACGTTGCCGAGGAAAATGGAATTCTCAATCGTGACGCCGGCAAAGTCGGGGACCACCGGCGAAAAATCAGCTCGATTGCCCACGAAGGTGCAATTGCGGACATCACCTCGCCCATCAAAGAACGCGATTGCTCCCCAAGGGCCGGTCGTTTGGTTGTTGAAGAACGTGGAGTTCTCGAGGCTCAGAAGCGTGCCGTCCGCTTGCAGCGAGCCACCGATTATCGCTGTGTTGTTGGAGAACGTAGATTTGGTGATTTGGAGATTGCTGTTGTGGAAGTAAAGCGCTCCACCTCCCAAAGGTGCGCTGTTTCCATCGAAGGTGGATTGGTCGATAATGCTGATCTGCATTGCATCATCGACCGCGCGGAAAATTGCGCCTCCCAATGCGTTTTGCCCGCTTCGGCTTCTGGAAAATGTATTGCCGCAGAAGACATCGGTGAGGTCGAAGCCCCCATCAATACAGATTGCCCCGCCGTTACCCCCCGAGCCACTTTCTTCGTCGGGGCAGGCAGGATCCCAATTGTTGGCGTCATGTCCAAGCGCGGAGCTCTGCGTGAAGGTGCTGTTGACCACCGTGAGATCGGTATTGAGCGCACCGATCGCGCCTCCGTTCGACGCGCTGTTATTGAGGAACCGGCTTCTCACAACGACCACCTCGCGCGCCCCCAAGCCGTAAATCGCCCCGCCGGCGACATCCGGCCCAAGCGGCGCGGCGTGATTGTTTTGGAATAGGGTGTTGTAAACGTGGAGAACCCCATCTCGGATCCAAATCGCAGCACCAGCACCGTCGACGTAGAACCCACGGGAGCACTGCGGCGGCTCGTTCGGTACTTCCGGGATCGGAGTTCCTGTCGCTGTTCCATTGATCAGCGCAATGTTTTGAAAGCTTACCATGGTCCTGGTGCGGCGAAAGTCCGGACCTTCGAAATGGAAGAGTCGAGTAGTGGCGTTACCGTCCAACGTGATCTGTCCCTGTCCGTCAAGGGTCGTATCCACATCGGTCCTCAACTGCTTTTCCGACGTAAGTCGAATCGTCGCGTTCCCACCGCAATTGAAGATGATGATGCCACCAACGCGGATCGCCCGGTCCAATGCTTCCTCGGTGCAACTCACCGCAGTCCCCGTCCCAACCACCGTGGTTGGGTGCGAGATGTCCACAGGTTGGATCGGCGAGGTGCAGGTCGTAAGAACATCCGGTCTCGACCCGACTTCGGAGGCCGGGTTTCCTGCCATGATCGTTCCCTGCGGAAGACACCCGATCGGCACAAAAAGAAAACACGTCCACACCCGGGTGCAGAGCACCCGTCCAGACTTCGCGTTGTTCATTTGTGAACTTATGCTCTACAAGTTCCATGCCCCGCTTCGCGGGAGCGCTGAGCTGCGAGGCGGATGAGAGTGCCCGCAACGCGTGCAGCACTGCAGATCCGCTCGTGGAGTGGAATCGCAAGCCGCCCCAATGCGGTGAGGTGTCCACGCTAACTGGGGGGCAGCGTCCACATCCCGAATTCAGCCTAAGTGGCGGTCCGACAGGCATCGATGGTGACATCGGTGCACAACACTCAAATTCGGAAACCCTTGGCAAAGACGCTGTTTAGGATGAAATCGCGGAATAGTTTTGGCGGATCTGGATCCGGTTTTCCCTGCAAAACGCGACGGGCCCGCCAAGTCAGATAACCCGCCGCCCAAACCGCATCCGCTGCCACCGCGTAGGTGCGACCATGGTGCTTGATGAAATAGCGACGGCGCGAATCGAACCAGTAGGTGGGCCGGCGCTTCTCCTTGGATTTCGGCCCGTCCACTCCTGTTGCCTGGGCCTGCAGGTGCATCACCCGGCTGCGCGGCTCGACCCAGCATTCCCAGCCCGCCTGGGCTGCCCGGCGCGCAAAATCGACCTCCTCGAAGTAGAGGAAGTATCCTTCATCGAGAAATCCGATTGAATCAAAGACGCGGCGCCGGATCATCATGCCGGCACCCGAGACCCAATCGACACGCCGGGCCACCGCGGAGGGCGGCAACACCACGACCCGATCTTCGATGAGCTTAGAAAAAAGCCCCAGCCGAAGGCCGCCGTCCAACTCGCTGAAGATCGTGTGGAAACGGAAACCGGAGGCCTGTCGGGTACCCGCGGCGTCCTCAAGTTGGCTTCCAACGATACCCACCGTTGGATGGTGCTCCAGGAATTGAGCGAGCGATTCAATCGCGCCTGGGTGTACCCTGGTGTCGGGATTGAGCAGCATCACCATCTTCGGTGGGTCAGGCGATTCTAAATGCAGTCGGATGCCGGCATTGTTGCCAAACGCGTAGCCCCCGTTGCGCTCCAGCGGCAGAACCGACGCCCAACCTCCCCATCCGTGGGTGGCTATCGCTGCACCAATCCTCTGGACCGAACCATCGCCGGATGCATTGTCGGCCACCACCACCCGAGTCGGGATTCGAGCGATCTCACTTGCCACGGACCGAAGGCATTCGATGGTGAGTTCGCCGGTACGGTAGTTGAGGACTACGATTCCGACGCTGGGGCCCACCATCCGCCTCTCTACGACTCCGGCAGCCGCTTTCCGGCGTGCTGGTGGTTTACTTGCCGCCGAAACAGAGCGGCGAGCTTGGTCGCTTCGTGAAACGCGTCGTGCTCTTTGGCCACTCGCCTGGCTCCGATGTTTGCCATTTCCCGAAGTTGCGCGGGCGTCGCCATCAGGGCGGATCGCATCGCCTCCGCAAGCGCGTCGACAGAACCGGCCGGGACCAACCAGCCGCTCGCGCCAGCCTCCACCAGCTCCGGCACTCCCGCGACGTAGGTTGCCACCACCGGGCGCCCAAGGACAAAAGCTTCCATCAACACCACGGGCAGACCTTCGGCGAAGCTCGGCAACAGCAGCGCACGCGAGCCGACGATCGCCTCGCGAACGTCTTTGCCACTTAGCCAACCGGTCAAGTGGATCCGATCGGATAGGTTCAGTTCACGGATCCGTGCCTCGATCAAAGAGCGCAACGGTCCATCTCCAACCAAGACCAGCCGAAACTGCACTCCCTCTTTTTTCAGCCGCGCCGCCGCTTCGAGGAGCAGCAGATGTCCCTTCTGCTCTCCCAACCTCGCCACGCACACCAGCCGCGAGTCGACTGGAGCGCTCTCCGGCGATGCCCTCAGCAAGTCAGTACCCAGACCGCAGTGGATCACTTCCACTTTTTTCCAGTCCTGGAGCCGGCACCAACGAAACAACTGGCTGCGGCCGAAGTTGCAGACTGCGATGACGAACGCTGCTCGCTTGACCTTTTCGCCCAGCGCCAGTTCTTCTGCTCGGTCGAACTCCTCCGGTCCGTGCGCGGTGAAACTGTACGAGAGGCCTCCGATCTCGTGGCATAGCATCGCGACCATCGCGGAATTAGTGCCGAAGTGGGCATGCAGATGTTCCGCTCTACCCTTGGCGAGCCAATGGGCCAGGGTGCATGCCTCTGCAAGATAGACTAGGTTTCGCAAGATCGCGCGTGGAGATGGCGAGCCAACTCGGAAAACCAGACCGAGCGCCCTCAACGTGCCGAGCGGTCTGGTCACCAGTGCGACAATGCTGTGTCTCACCAGCGTGACGGTTCCGGCTTCCAGGATCGCGCGGGTGCGGGAGCGTTCGGCGATATCCTCCTCGTCGGGAAGCGCAGCTTTGGCTCGGCGAACGGTGAATCTGAGGATCTCCACTCCCTGCGCCTCCAGACCGGCGATCTCACGCCGGATAAAGCTGTGACTCGGGCCCGGATACTGGTTGACGAGGTAGGCGATCCGCAACGCAGCCACTCTATGACAAGACTGCTGACCGCGGCGTGGAGAAGCTCAAATAGTTCTTGGTGAGTCAGCGTCGCCCCAGGTCCTTGCGCCAGCTGCGTCAAGAGAATAGCTTCGCCTGCCAATGCAGGAGACGACGAGGAGTTGTCGTGGCCGAAGTGGGGATCGTTGCAATCGGGCGAAACGAGGGGAATCGGCTACGGGGCTGCCTTCAATCCGCGCTGCGGACGGGCACCACCGTCGTATACGTGGACTCCGGGTCGACCGACCAGAGCGTAGAGACTGCCCGCTCTCTAGGCGTGCTGGTGGTCGAATTCGACGCTTCTTCCCCGTTGGGTCCGTCGCGGGCGAGGAATGCGGGCGCCGCGCGTCTGCTTCAGCTCGATCCCGGGCTGAGGTTTATCCAATTCGTAGACGGCGATTGCGAACTCGCCAACGAGTGGATCGAGCGCGGGGTTCGCCAACTTGTGAGGGCAGCGGACGTGGCGGTCGTCTGCGGGCGCCTGCGAGAGCGGTCTCCGACCGCGTCGATCTACAACCAGCTGTGCCAAATCGAGTGGGACCAGCCGGTCGGCGAAGTGCGTGCCTGCGGCGGCAATTGTATGGTTCGGGCCGATGCGTTTCAGCAGGTAGATGGCTTCGATCCGAGCGTGCTCGCCGGCGAGGAGGGCGAGTTCTGTCTGCGCCTTCGCAATCGAGGCTGGAGAGTCCTCCGGACCGATGACGAGATGGCGATCCACGACGCGGCGATGACCCGGCTAGGACAGTGGTGGTGGCGCGGCATCCGCTCGGGGTACGCCTACGCGCATGGGGCATGGCTGCACGGTGGCTCGCCTCAGCGGCACTTCGTGCCCGAGAAACGGCGGGCATGGGTATGGGGCTTCCTGATCCCCCTGGTCGCTTTGAGCACGGCCTGGCCATCGGGCGGCCTCAGTTTGTTGCTTTTGCTTCTTTACCCGGCGCAGTTCTGGTGGACTTACCGACAGCTGCGCCGTCGGCCGCTCGCGCGCGCCCCAGCGGCTGCCTACGCAGCATCCTGCGTGCTCACCAAGTTCGCAGAAATCTACGGGGTATGGGTGTTTGGAATCAGGCAGATTCGTCGAACGCCATTACGGCTCATCGAGCACAGGTAGAGCACCACAGCTTGAAGGCAGGATCGAGGTGAACGACCTCTCGCAACAGACGATCATCATCGAGCCTGGACGCACAGAGAAACGATACTGGCGCGACCTCTGGCTCTACCGTGAGCTGATCTATTTTTTGTCCCTGCGAGACATCCTGGTTCGCTACAAACAGACCGCGATCGGGGTCGCCTGGAGCGTGGTGCGCCCCGTCCTGACGATGCTGGCGCTGACCTGGGTTTTCAGCCGCGGCGCGCGTCTGCAGACCGGGGATCCAAGCATTCCCTACACGCTCTGGGTTTTCGTGGCCATGCTGCCGTGGCAATTCTTTGCCGATGGACTCACCGCCAGTAGCAATAGCCTCGTCACGAATACAAACCTGATTACCAAGATCTACTTCCCACGGGTAATCATGCCGATCAGCAGGGTAATCGTGAGTTTCATCGATTTCTCGATCACCGCATGCCTGCTGGTCCTGATGATAATCGTTTATCATTTCTGGCGTTATCATTTCACGCCGAGTTGGCACGTGGTTTTCATGCCGTTCTACCTCCTCGCTGCCTTCGCGAGCGTGATTGGGGTTGGGATGTGGTTCGCCTCGGTCAACGTCAAATACCGCGATTTCGGTTATATCGTGCCCTTCATTGTAACTTTCGGGCTTTACGTCTCGCCGGTAGGCATCAGCAGTGCCGAGATCACCCATGGGAATCCGACCCTTCGTTCCCTTTACTCTCTGAATCCGATGGTTGGAGTAATCGATGGCTTCCGTTGGTGCGTCTTCGGCAACAGCGCTCCGCTGTTTTGGCCAGGTCAGCTCATCTCCAGCGCGATGATCCTACTTCTCCTCGTGTTGGGCGTACACCACTTCCGCAAGTTCGAGCGCAGCTTCGCCGACATCATCTAACTCGCAAAGCGAGTTTGGAGCCGAGGATGCCCAGGCCAGCAATCGAAGTCCAAAATCTTGGGAAACGCTATGTGCTGACGCACGATCGCGAAATGTTCGTCACCTTGCGAGACAGAGTCGCGACCGCGTTCGGTAACCTTCGTCGGGGGTTAATTCGTCGGGCCGATGCCGCCGCGCAAAAGTACAATCGCCGCGAGGAATTTTGGGCTCTTCAGGACCTTTCGTTCGCGATCGATCAAGGTGAACGCGTGGGTGTAGTCGGACGAAATGGGGCCGGTAAGTCCACTCTGCTCAAGATTCTCAGTCGGATCACTGAACCCACGACGGGTCGAGCTGCGATTACCGGCCGGGTGGCCAGCCTTCTGGAGGTCGGCACCGGTTTTCACCTTGATTTGAGCGGAAAGGAGAACATCTTCCTAAACGGCGCGGTTTTGGGAATGACCCGAAGCGAGATCCGCCGCAAGTTCGACGAAATCGTCGCCTTTGCCGATGTGGAAAAGTTTCTCGACACTCCGGTCAAGCGCTATTCCTCCGGAATGTTCGTTCGCTTGGCTTTTTCGGTAGCCGCCCACCTGACCCCCGACATCCTGCTGGTGGACGAAGTGCTGGCGGTGGGTGATGCCGAGTTTCAGAAGAAGTGCCTGGGAATGATGCAGCAGGCTTCCAGCTCGGAAGGGCGCACCGTAATCTTTGTCAGTCACAATATGGGGGCGATCCAGGCGCTGTGCACCCGTGCGATCTTCCTCGCTAAGGGTCGCCTTGTCTCGGTCGGTCCAACCACCGAGGTAATCGAGCAGTACATTCGGCAAGGAGGTTCCTCCGACTTCGGTGATGCATCCGTCGCCGGCAAGGATTTTGAGCTCTGCAAACTCAAGGTCGGCGCACCGGATGGGGCTCCCTTGACCACCTTCAAGCCGGGCGTGGTCGAGGTTACTTTCCGGACCTCGAGGGATCTGGTTGATGCGGGAGCGACCATTACCTTTGACGACTTGAATGGCTCGCCGGTGATGGGGCTCGACACTAACGACTTTCGCGAGATGGTCCGGGCTCGCGCTGGTCAGCAAGTGACCTGCACCTTCTACATTGAATCGCTGCCGCTCAATCCAGGACCGTTTCGCCTGCGCCTATGGCTGAAGAGTCACTCCGATAGCCTCTACTGGGAAGTACCCAAGTCTTTCGATGTCAGCGTTGAAGAGACGCTCGTTTACGGGACTCGGCGACTCGAGAGAAACTCACATGGGGTCACGGCTGCTCGAGCAAAGGTGACGGTCGAGACGGCCTGAGCTGCGCTTCCTGCTTGGACGAACAAAGCAACCGAAGGAGATCAATGAATGACGGCGCCCACGGTTTCGGTGATCATGCCCGCCTACAACAGCGAACGCTACGTCGAGGAGGCGGTTGAGAGCATTCTCAACCAAAGCTTCTCCGATTTCGAATTCATCATTATCGACGATGGGTCGACCGACACGACGCTGGCGCGGTTGGGTCGGCATGCTGAGCGCGACCGGCGCATCCGGCTCAGCAGCCGACCCAACACGGGCGTCGCAAAAGCCCTCAACGAAGCAGCTTCGCTCGTGCGTGGCCGGTACATCGCGAGGATGGACGCTGACGACGTCTCGGCGCCACACAGACTCGAGCGGCAGGTCAATTACCTCGAACAGCATCCTGAATGCGTGGTGGTCGGCAGCGCTGTCGTGCTCACAGACCCGGACGGCTGGCCACTGAGAACGATGGGGGTAAAGCAGAGGCACGAGGAGATCGACTCCGCGCATTTGAGGGGCGAAGGTGGCGCGATCGTCCACGGGGCTGCCATGTTTCGGACCGACGCGCTGCGCGCCATAGGCGGGTACGTGCTGCGCATCGACGAGGACCAGGACCTGTTGCTTCGCTTGGCGGAGCATGGCCAGGTGGCCAATCTACCGGACGTCCTCCTCTATTACCGTCAGCACGCGAAGAGTGTTGGGCATCAACGATATCGCGAATTGGTCCGTTCCGTGAGGGTCGCGGTGGCTGAAGCTCGAGTTCGGCGCGGGTTGCCACCTCTGGAGGATTCCGAGCCACTGGCACTTGAGACATCGGCAGCGCCCAACAAGACCCTCCACAAGAAATGGGCATGGTGGGCGCTCAGCGCCGGCTACCCCAAAAGTGCACGCAAGCACGCTTTGCTCGCCTTGCGGGAAGCCCCTCTGTCGCTTGAGTCTTGGCGGGTCGCGTACTGCGCCCTGCGTGGGCGATAATCTTGCCAATTCCCGAGATTGCACGCGGCTTTGGTTTTTATTGCAGGCAGCGCGCTAGCCATTGTGGCCGCAATCGACCGTATAGTAGGAGGGGCGGCGTGAATCTGTCGCGAACGATCTTGAGCTTGAGCGCCCATCTCTCCAGCGAGGAACCATGATTCCGCAGGTCACGCAAACGGTGCGCCTAGCCCGGCGGATCGCCGAAGGGATGGCGCGAAGGCTAAACACCCTCGAACGAAGAGTCGCTCCAGAGATCGCCCGTTCGCGCCATAACGACGCCGTGGTCAGCACCATGAACGCGTACGACATGCTGGCGCAGCCGGACGAATCTTTCTACGCACAACAGTACCTTCACTTCATCATTCCCGAGCTCGAGCGTCGGTTCCCCAACCGCGACACTACCCTGCTCGATCTTGGCTGCGGACAGGGCCGACTCACCCTGCCCTTGGCGCGCTGGTGCGAAGAGAACGGTGGAACAGTCACCGGTATCGACTTGACGCCCTCCGCGGTCGCGAAAGCGCAGCAGTACGCTGGGGAGCAGCGCCTGCGCAACGTCGTCTTTGTGAATCAGGATGCGATCGAGTTTGTTCGCGCCGCGACGGATCGCTCCGCCGATGCAGTGGTGTTCACCGAGGTCACTTTCTTCATGCCCTCGTATCGAGAGGTTTTGAAGGAGTTGGGGCGCGTACTCAAGCCAGGTGGAGTTGCTTTCATTGCTTTCCGCTCCCAGTATTACAACCTGTTGCAGCTCGCATTGATGCGTAACTGGGAAAAAGCGAAGCACTGTCTGACCCAGCGAGAAGGCAACATCTTTGGCGGGCCAGTGGGCTTCGCCTGGCAGACGGTGGAGGACATCCACGGAGTGCTCGAACAGGTCGGACTCCGCGTCCTGCGGCTGTTCGGAATCGGCGTGCTCTCTGGAGTCAAAGGGGATGCGCGCGGCGCAATCATCCACCCGGCGGCGCTCTTGCCCGAGGAGCAAAAGGCATTGATGGAAATCGAGTGCGCCGCGGCGGAACAGTATGCCGCGTGCGGCCGCTACATTCTCACGGTGGCAGAGCGGCCCGCGCGGCTTTGAAAATCGGAACGATGGCGATCGCGCCCATCCCGATGAATGATTTTTTTCGCCAGTGGACCGATACGGGGCTGGCGGTGCTGGACGCGGTCCGGCGAGTGGGCGAAAGCGGCTGGTACATCCTTGGACCAGAGGTCGCCCGCTTTGAGGAGGCGCTGGCAGTCCAAGTGGGCCGGCGGTTCGCCGTGGGCTGCGCGAGCGGCTTGGATGCGATTGAAATTTCTCTCCGCGCGCTGGGACTAAAACCCGGGGACAAAGTGCTGACCACTCCACTTAGTGCTTTCGCAACGACGTTGGGAATCCTTCGTGCCGGGGGCCGCCCGGCGTTCATCGACGTGGATCAAAGCGGTCTGGTGGATCTGGATCGTGCTCGCGATGTTTGTTCGCGCCACCCATCGATCCGCTTTTTCGTGCCGGTCCATCTGTTTGGCCATGCCTGCGACCTCGAAGTCCTTGCCGCGCTGAAGTCGCGCTTCGACCTGCGCGTCGTGGAGGACTGCGCGCAAGCCATCGGCGCGCACTCCGGCGCACGTGAGGTGGGATCGGTAGGAAATCTCTCAGCCCTCAGCTTCTATCCGACCAAGAACCTCGGTGCCCTTGGCGACGGAGGCGCGGTCCTCACCGACGACGCATCCCTCGCAGACGCGTGCCGCAGCCTTCGCGACTACGGGCAGACCGCGAAGTATGTCCACGACCTGTCCGGGCTCAACAGTCGCCTTGACGAGCTGCAGGCGGCGATCCTCGGGCGGGCCTTCCTCCCCAGGTTGGCTGGGTGGACGCAACGGCGGCAAAGCATCGCCGAACGATACCTGCAGGGGATCAGAAATCCTTCAGTGCGCACGGTTCCCGTGCCACCCGGCTCCCGCCCGGCCTGGCACCTCTTCCCAGTCCTGGTGGAGCCACGCAGCCGGGACGCCTTTTGCAAGTATCTTCACGATGGAGGAGTACGCACGGGGCTCCATTACCCGATCCTTATTACGCGTCAAAGGGCTCTGGACGATCCGTCATCGTTTGAAATCCTGAACGAGCTAACGCGCGCCGAAGCGTTCGCGGCCAGTGAGGTCTCCTTGCCGATCCATGCCTACCTACGCGACGACGAGGTCGAAACGATCGTGAGCAGGGTTAATGGCTGGAACCCTTGACGAGGACCGAAAGCAGCGCCTCCAGGCCAATCGTGGTGTAGGTCATCCGATTTGCGGACTGGAGCTCGCCGCCGGCGGAGCGCAGAATATGTCGCAGCTCGGCCTCGCTGCGCACGTGGCGCCCGAAGTCTGCCCACCTGAGGATCCAGGCCGGGATCCGGAACGGCGACCTCGGCCACACCGAGTCCATCACTACCACGTGCCCCTTTGGATCGCATACGCGCAGCATTTCCGCCACCAGTGCGATCGCACCGGCGTCGTCGATGTGGTGCAAAACACCTTCGCAATAGACGACGGAGAAGCTGCCATCGCGAAAGGGCAGGTTTCTGCCATCAGCCACGACTCCCGGCCGGCCCTCCCTTGAAACAGATCGGACTCTCCTCGGATCCAGGTCTGTGGCTACGCCGCGGCTGGGGATCGCGCCCGTTCCACACCCGACCTCGAGAATGCGGAATTCGTCGAGCCGTTCCCAGTCAAGAGCCTGCGCCCGCGGAGGGAGATAGCGGCGGAGGATGCCGTGGTTGGCCACTTTCTGCACCAAATGATAGAGGGGGGCGGCGAGCGGACTTCGCTCGCCCTTGGCAGTCTCAGCGGCCATCTGGAGTAGCGTCGGATAGCAGCCCGGATGGTGTCAAGAATGATTCCCAGCCCGATCTTTTTCGTGCTAGGGGCGAGGAGTTGACAGCGCGGTGAGCGTGGTCGTTGACTGCAACCCCGATGCTCTCAGTCGTCATCCCGGTCTATAAGAATTCCGAAAACATCGCCGCCCTGGTCTCGGCCCTGGAGAGTCTCAATCGATCTCTCCACGGAGACTTCGAGGCCGTCCTGGTGGTCGACGGTAGCCCGGACGATTCCTATCTCTTGCTGCACAAGCTCCTGCCGATCGCCGGTTTCAGGTCTCAACTACTGGAGCTATCCCGCAACTTCGGCTCCTTTGCGGCCATCCGTGCCGGCTTGGCTGCCGCCCGAGGAGACTACTTCTGCGTGATGGCCGCCGACCTCCAGGAGCCTCCCGAGCTGATTCTCCAGTTTCACCAAAGGTTGATATCCGGCGATTACGACGTGGTGGTCGGCCAACGAACAGGCCGGCGCGACCCACTGGCCACTCGGATGTTCTCCCGACTCTTCTGGGGCTTCTATCGCCGATTCGTGCTGCCGGACATTCCCGAAGGCGGGGTCGACATCTTTGGTTGCACCGCCCCCGTCCGCGAGCGGATTGTCGAATTGCGCGAGAACAACAGCTCGCTGGTGGGCCTTCTTTTTTGGCTCGGCTTTCGCCGCTGCTACGTTCCCTACGAGCGGCGCAGGCGAGCGGCCGGCAAGTCGGCTTGGACGTTCCAGAAAAAGCTGCGGTACCTGAACGACAGCGTCTACAGCTTTTCGGACCTTCCCATCCGTCTGCTCTTGCGGCTCGGGGTCATCGGCTTGTTGTGGAGCGTGCTGTTCGCGATGGCGATCGTGATCTGGAAGATCGCCGGGAAGGTGCCCGTCCCCGGCTATGCGGCGACGGTGCTGCTTGTCTCCTTCTTTGGGGCGCTCAACTGCTTCGGCCTCGGAGTGATCGGGGGCTATGTCTGGAGGACGTTCGAGAACACCAAGTTTCGCCCGACGCACGTGGTGGCCTCCCACAAGACCTTTGATCGGCTATCAGCGACCAGCGCGCCAGCCCTGGAGAGGCTCCGATGAGTCGATTCTTTCAGCACCCAAACGCGATCGTCGAAACGCCCAACGTCGGCGAGCGGACCCGCGTCTGGGCATTCGCGCATATCTTGCCCCGGGCGGTGATTGGGTCGGACTGCAACATCTGCGACAACGTGTTCATCGAAAATGATGTGGTGGTTGGGAACCGAGTGACCGTGAAGTGCGGCGTCCAGCTCTGGGACGGCCTTCGCTTAGAGGACGACGTGTTCGTTGGTCCGAACGCGACTTTTACCAACGATCCGATGCCGCGCAGTAAAGAGCACCTGGCGCAGTACCCGGAGACCGTGGTGCGCCAGGGGGCTTCGATCGGGGCGAACGCCACCATCCTGCCCGGCATCACCGTCGGCCGCCACGCCCTGGTGGGAGCCGGCGCGGTGGTCACTCACTCTGTACCACCGTACGCAGTGGTGGTCGGCAATCCGGCCCGCATCGTTCGCTACACCGAGTCACACCCGACGGTGCAGACGGAAACCCGCGCCGCACCCGCTCGCCCGAGCGATGTCGAAGTCAAGGTCTCCGGCGTCCAGCTGCTCCATAAGCCCATAGTCAAGGATCTCCGCGGAAATCTCACCGCCCGCGAGATCGGAGACGGGCTTCCTTTTCTCCCCAGGCGTTACTTCGTGGTCTTCGACGTGCCCAGTAAAGAGGTGCGGGGAGAACACGCGCATCGCACGCTCCACCAGCTCCTGGTATGCCTCACCGGCTCGGTGTCGATCGTGGCTGACGACGGCACCCAACGACAGGAGTTCCATCTCGATTCCCCGGAGCTCGCCTTGTACATCCCGCCGATGATCTGGGCGGTGCAATACCGTTACACTACGTCCGCCGCCCTTCTGGTATTGGCGTCGGACCCGTACGATCCCCAAGAATACATCCGCGACTACGATCAGTTCCTCAAGGAACGCGCGCATTTCGAGCGCAGCGCTCGGCGCTGACAGCGTCCAGATATCTCGAGGATCGCACTTGGAACCCAGTGAAGGACGGCGCGAGTCAAGGAAGCGGATGGCCTCGGCCATCGGCTGGGTGCTTTGGTTGCTCTATACCGCCCTTTTGGGGGTGCTCTACAGCCGCTTACCTCCCAACCCGGACCAGCAGATCTTCGACTACATCGGATGGGTCGGATTGAATGGCAGCAGGTTCTACATCGACGTGGTCGAGCAGAACCTGCCCGGCGAGATGCTTCTACACGAGCTGTCGACCTGGCTGTTCGGCAACCAGATCTGGGCCTATCGCGTCCTCGATTACGCGCTGATGGTCCTGGTCGGCTGCGGAGCCCTGTTCGCGCTATGCCGGTTGGCCGGACGGCCTCGCGAGAGCTATCTGGTCGTTCCGTTGTATCAGGCAATGTACGTGAGCTCAGGAGCCTGGTTCGCCGGCCAGAGGGACATCGTGGCGGCCCACTTTCTTCTCGCGGTAGGAGCCGCGCTGATCTGGAGAGAGCGCGGTGGCCGAGCATCCTGGTTGGTCGCGATCGGGTTGGGGATCGTGGGAGCCATCCTGATTCGGCCCAATTACCTGGTCTACACCTTCCCGCTGGTCGCGCACGATCTCATTACGGCCCGGGTCCGATCGAGACCATGGCGCAGCATTGCGACCGACGTCCTGATCGTCGCCGGGGTGATCATCGCAGCCGCGGCAGCGATTCTGCTTCTCGCCTGGAGGAAAGGCGCGCTCGCTCCCTGGTATGACTCCGTCGTTCAATACAACGCATACAGCTACATGCCGTCGTTTACGGCGATGTCGCTCCAGTTCTTCCAATGGGCAAAGGGCTGGTACTGGTATGCCGCGTTCGCGACGATCGGCGGGGCAGTTTGGTGGCGACGCCAGATCGGGCGCGATGTCCTGGGCATCTTGCTTTGTCTGGTGATGACCTCGCTGGTTTCCGCTTACGTGCGAGGCAAGGGATTTGGGTATCACCTCGGGGCCTTCTTGCCGGTCTTCGCAATTCCAATCGCAGCATGTCTGGTGTCATTGTTCGAGGCATGGCGAACCCGGCCCACCCTTCCCCGCTTCGGGCTTGCCCTCGCCGCGACGCTGGTCGTTGTGCTTGGGTTGGGCAAGAAGATTCAGCGCACCCTCGGCGGTCAAATCGAATGGCTGCGAGGTCGGGCCTCTGCGCAGGCGATGCTCGCCAAAGAAAACGCAGGACTGGATGGCACGACAATGGCTGACGTGGTGGCCGCTGCGGAGTTCGCGCAGCAGACTACCTCAAGCGACGCCACTGTGCTCACCGTGCCAAGGCCGGTAGCCGTCAATTTTCTCTCCCGACGCAGGTCACCCTCCCGGTTCATCACCTTCGGCATGCTCACCACAATCGACGAGCGGCTCGCGATTTCGAGGGAATGGAGCGCGGAATTCGCCCAGATGATGGCCACGACTCCGCCGGATCTGATCTTGACTCCGGGGCCGGGCTCTGGCGAGGACTACGACCTCTTCTGGAAGGATCCGGCCCCTCCCGCTCCAATCCAGCTTCTGCGGCGCGAGCTGTCGACTCGCTACCGGTTTGAGCGGCGCTTCGGATCGATGGATCTCTACCGGCTCAGCCGGCGTCGATGAGGTCCACGGCGTCGCGATCAGCTGGGTGCCCGAGCGGCGACCACTTGCGGAACGAGAGCTGGAGGCCTCGCGATGCGAGGAACTCCGGCGAGCGAGGATTTTAGCGCCCTCACCACACTCTGCCGCGTAAGTCCCGTCAGCGCCCCGACCGCCACTGCGAAGATAGGATCGTACATACTATTGAGAAGGTTATCGATCATGTACAAGGCTACCACCACCGCGAGAACGCCGGCCGGCGCTATTTTGGGATGTGCCCAGTATCGAACCGGGCATCGTCTCAGCAGCACCAACACCGGTAGCAGTAAGAACGCGGTCACCGCAGCGAGCCCGAAGATGCCACTCGTTCCAAGGGTGATGATCCAAAACCCATCGGTGGTGGAGATATCTTTTCCAGATTTATCGGTGACCCGGTTTCCGCCCCACCTCGACCAACCGAGAATTCTTCTCTCAAGTGCCTTCTCGATCAGGATGTTCTCGTTCGTAATTCTGAATCGAACGGACCCGCCCTTGTCCTCATTGATCGCCTCTCCAAACGAGATCAGCGCAGCTCCCGAAAAGTCCCCAGTTGACCTGAGATACATATAAAGCGGTGGAGCGGCCACCAGGAATAAGATGGGCAACGCAATTTTCAGATATTTGTTTATGAAAAAGACGGCGGTCCCAAGGAGCACGAGAACGACGCCGTTGACGGATTTACACATCACGGTCGTGGCCAACAACGCGAGCGCGATCAGTCCGATCGGGACCCCCCACAGTTGCTTCAGCCCGCGACTTCTCCACAGCCATATCGCTTGAAGGGTCGCTGCGCCCATCAAAAGAGAGACTGCCAGGCCGTGTTGCTTGAAGACCATCGGCCGCCATCCCCCAAAACGAAAGTGCTGCGAGAAATCGTGTTGCCTGAATCCGTAGAGCTGCTGGTGCAGGTGCGGACTCATCCGGATTTCCCACAGACAAAACGGGAGGTAGACGAGACCCGCGACCAACAGGCCGATCCCCAACTCACGCAATCCCGTGACGCTGCCGAAGTACAGGCGCCCCAATAGGTAAGGAACCCCCCATACCAGCAGGTTGTAGACGATTGCAGAAAGCGCGTCATAAGTCCCTAGACTCATCGACATCGACGAAGCAAAGGGAGACACGTAGCACCAAACCAGCATCGGCAGGTCAACCAGGCGAAGGCGCAGCTGCGACCAAATCTGGCCGTGGAAGATCAGGCTGCAAATCAGCACTCCCGCGGACATCATCGTCTCTTTATTGTGAAGGGCGTAAATGTTGTAGCCAACGTTCGGCAAAAACAGCGAACCGGAAATGACGGTAATCAGAACCGCCTTCCTCGGGGCCAGGTTGTAGAAGCAGGTCAGCCCTGTGAGCATCCAAAGGACGTAAGCAATGTGGACGGTAATCGACATCAGTTCTGGCCGCCCAGTATAGCCTCTACGGTTACGATTGATGCTGGGGGGAGGGTCAGCCGGACACCCCCGTCCGCACTCTTCACGCTCTCTGCGCGGGGCTGGACCGTCTCGAAAATCTTGCTCAGATCGCGCTCGGATGGGTCGGTCGGCAACAACCCAGGCCCCTCGAGCGTTCCCCGGTCTCCCCTCGAGGCCGCGAGGGTGGTGACGCGATAGGGAACATCGGAGTCCATCGCGCGCAAGCTGACCGGATACGCGACGAGCGGATTTCGGTTGATCAGCAGAACTGACAAGCGACCGCCCTTCACATAGCCGCGGGCGCTAATCGCTGGCACGAGGTCTCCGTCGGATCGCTTCCCTGCTCCGTCGTCAACGATTGGCTTCAGGCTGGGTGCCCCGGCGGGAGTCTTGATGTCAATCTGGGCATGGTCTCCGGCGGCAGAATTGAACATGCTGACCGCGTACCAGATCGGGAGCCGAAAACGGCTCGACGAGCCCGTCGTGACCTGCCAGGCGAGATTATTTTGGTAGCCAAAGACGGCGTATTCGTCGGCGCCGTTGGCCAGGAGGTCCGCCATCGAGTCGAGGCTCAAGCTGGCGAGGGTGATCGAATTTTTGCGCACTTCGTCCGCGGCCGAAGGATTGTGGCTCGCAGTCCCCGGGCCTCCTTCGTAGTTCAGCATTCGGGTCTTTTCTCCCCGCGCTGTCCAGATGTTGACCGTTGCGAGCATGGTTTTGGTGAAGCCGATTTCCTCACCCAGGACCGTCGCGCTCAATTCATTTAATGGGACCGTCAGGAACGTATCGGTATACGGCGCCATGTCCATCGCGTCATGGGAAGGATAAGCCAGCTTGTCCACCGGATCGTTAACCCAATAGTCATCGCCGATCTGGCCGTTGGCCACCAGGGTGACCTTTGGCGAGTAATATTTGCTCGCACGGAAAGCGCTGAACCGCTCTTTGGCAAAGCTTGCATACTTGTTCGGATGCCATGGATCGAACGGATAAGCCCAGCCCGGATAGTTCCACGCCTCATCCACGTACTCGATATAGATTCGCGCAACGGTGTCGGTCCAGGGCGGTGGGTGTCCCTGCTCGGCGCGCAGCTTGCCGAGGCCGTGGGTGATGTCCTTCGATGACAGGTACTCGGCGAGCTGCGCGAACTCCACCGGCAGCCATTCCTTCGCCGCGATAATCCACGCATTGGCGCCTACCGTCTCCGCCAGCTTGAGATCGAAAAACAGGTTGTGCGACGGGCCTGGAGCCGCCTCGGAAGAAGCGGTGAGCGCATTCGCGAGCGGTAGCCAGGTATCGTGATACCAAAAGCGAAGGCACCCTGCCCTGAGCTTCCGCAGGTCATCGACAATGAAGGGCAGCGGCTCGAATGGCTTGGAGCGGACGCCCGGCTGTCGGTCCCCATTCGCAGGTGTCGGGTTGGACGTCGATTCGTACAACAACGCATTGTCCACCCAGAGCGTTCCCTTTTGCTCGAGCAGCACCTGAAAGCCGGCGGTGCTCCTGCCATTGCCGGCGAACTGGCCGGCGAGATGGTGGAACCTTCGGTCGTCCGGAACGTGGAAGCTTTGCACGAAGAAAGGATCGGTCGTCCAAAAGGGCTCCGCCATCTGCACCTTCACGCTGCTGTCCGCAGTGCCCGACTGCCGAACATCGATTGAGAAGGCAAAAGTCGTATCCTTTCGCAGGCGGCGCCATGGGTTCTGCCAGGAAACTACCGACAACAGACCGACCGAACCATCCTGTGTGGAGACGATCTTTGCGCTCTGCGTACCATCCGGCCCCTTGGTGTTTTCGACGGAGAATGTCTTGCTCTCGTCGGCTCCCATCACCCACCAACCGGGTGGAGCCGTGCCTTGGAAGCTCTTGTCGGTGACGTTGCGAGGCAACGACTCCACCATGAAAATGTTCTTGTCCAACTCCTTAGGAGGTTTTTTCTCGATCACTCGTGAGGAATCGGAATCGGCGAGTGTCCAGACTGCGCGGTATCCTCCCTCCACGCTTTTGTCGGAAATGCGTTCGTATTTGGCAATCCGGCCCTCACGCCCTTTGGCCGGTCCACTGAGAATCCAGTAGTGTCCTCCGTTCCAGAACCCGGTCTTCAGCTCCTCCACTTCCAAAAACTGGGCGAACTCATGCTCCTCCAACGTATTTGCCGTACCGGCCCAAGCCAAAAACATCCGGCGAACGGGCGGCCGCGGCTCCAGGCCCGGATTTTGGATGTATTGGTTCGCGAGCTTTCGGTCATCCCAATGGGACAATTCATCGCCGACGTTGACGCCGATCCGAGGAGTAACCGAGCGGATTACGACTTTGGGATTCAGCGTAAATACGATTGGCTTGGAAACGTCGTCGATTCGAAGGCTGAGCCTCTTCGTCGCCCTCTTCGAGGTCGAATCTGTAACCTCCACGGTCCAGCTGAAAGTGCCGGGGGCGGTGGGTGTGCCGCTCAAGACGCCGTCGCTGTCGAGCGCCAACCCGGGAGGCAGGGCATCCGCGGAGTTTTTCCAACTGAAAGGCGCCGTCCCTCCTCGAGCATAGAGCTGCATTTCGTAGGATTGCCCGACCGCGCCTGAGGTCAAGGTCGCGAAGTTGCCAACCTCGAATGGATTCACCGGGTCCGTGACTACCAGATCGAAGAGGCGTTGCTCGAATTGCCCTTTCGAGTTCGACGCGCTGACGTAAAAGCTCACCACGCCTTCGCAGCGCTTTCCCGATCGGCAAATCCAGCCTTCCGGACAGCCGGATCCGGCTGAGTCGCAAGCAGCGCCGTTGGCCTTTCCCGAGAGTCGGCCGCTCGAATCGAGCGTCCAGCCCTCCCAGTCTTTGCGCCCCGGCGCGGGTGAAACCAGATTCCAATCGACGGATTGTGGCTTTCCGGCGGTTCGAAACTGAAAGCGGTAGTCCTTGCCCACGCTCGCTTGCGGCAACAGCGAATGCGCTGCGATCTGGATCGATTCGGTGCGGACCGGTTCTGCGCTCGTCAGTATTCCAAGCGCAATCAGCGAAATCAGCCCGGTCCACTGCCATCGAAAATGGTTTGGATGCACGCGTGCGATAGTAAGGGAGCGAGTATTTAACGCAGCTCGCATCAGAGCGCCAGCGGGGCTGGCGCTTTCACCTTCGAAGCGAGATCGGTTATGGTCCCGCCGGCCGAAGGGGCCGGAGCGATGGTTTGAACGCTGATTACATTGTCTTTGGGCGTCCCAGCTTTGGCCCCGACGAAATCGAAGCCGTCGTGCAGGCGCTGCGGAGCGGTTGGGTCGGGACCGGGCCGCGGACCAGAGAGTTCGAGTACCGCTTTGCAGAGTACGTCGGCTCCCGATACGCGGTCGCGGTTGGCTCCTGTACCGCCGCGCTCCACATCTCGATGCTTGCCGCCGGGATCGGCGCCGGGGACGAGGTCATCACCACGCCGCTTACCTTTGCAGCCACCGCAAACGCCATCCTGCACGCAGGCGCTACCCCGGTGTTCGCCGACGTATCCGCGCTAACGATGAATCTGGACCCATCGAAGGTCGAGGCGGCGATTACTCCCCGCACCCGGGCGATCATCCCAGTTCATCTCGCCGGGAGACCTTGTGAGATGAGCGAACTCCTCGAGATTGCCAAACGCCACAAGCTGCTGGTTTTGGAGGACGCCGCCCACGCGATCGAAGCTTGGTACCGAGGCCGGAAGATTGGAACCTTCGGTAACGCAAGTTGCTTCAGTTTCTATGTGACGAAGAACATGAGCACCGTCGAAGGCGGGATGCTCTGCACGAATGAACAGGCAATCGCCGACAAAGCGCGGGTCCTCGCTCTGCACGGGATGAGCTCGGATGCTTGGGCTCGGTTCAGCGATCGCGGATACCGCCATTACGAAGTGACGCAACCCGGCTTCAAATACAACATGACCGACGTCCAGGCGGCGCTTGGGCTTTGCCAGTTGCCCAAGCTCAACGCTTGGCTCGATCGCCGCAGGGAAATCTGGGCGCGCTATGACGACCTGTTTGCGGATCTGCCTTGCCAACGGCCAGCTCCCGAAGAGCGAGACACCGTACATGCGCGTCACCTGTACACGCTGCTGGTCGACCCGCCGTCGGCGAAAATCAGCCGCGATCAGCTCATGGTGTTCCTGCACGAGCGCGGGATCGGAACGGGTGTCCACTACCGATCCTTGCACCTTCATCGCTATTACCGGGAACGGTTCGGCTATCGCGCCGAGGACTATTCGAATGCTTACTGGATTGGCGAGCGAACCGTGTCCCTGCCGCTTTCCCCTAGTTTGACCGATCACGAGGTCGAGCGAATCGGGCAAGCCGTGCGGGATGCTTTCCGCAGGTAGAGAGTGCGCCGATTGCGCTTCGTCTTCCTCATACCCGACCTTCGCCGAGACGCTCTAATTCTGGCGTGGCGGTTGCTGGGAAGGACCGCGGCCCGCCGACTGCTACCCAAGCCGCGAATGGGGATGAACAGCGAAGTCGTTTCAGGCGGAACGCTGAATATCATGCGCCACGCTCGGATCGCGCGGGCGCTCGGTGCGGACGCGGTTCTGGCTACGGAGAGTGGCCGGGACACCTACGGACCGGTTCGGGGAATTGCCGGCTTACCATACATTGCCTGGTCGCAACGGCGTCCCGAAGACGTCTGCATTGTTCCTGATATCTACACCCACCAGATTCCCCTGATCAGAGGATTCGCGATCGCCTACCTGCAAAGTCCCAGATGGGTACGCAATGACTTCGATCATACGCTCACCGGGGTGGCGCTTTGGACCGACTCCCCCTTCATGTTTGAGGTCTGTCGCAAGACGTACCCGGGAAAGACGCCGAGCATGGTTCCGAATGTGATCGACGAGCAGGCGTTCCCTTTCATCCCGCAGTCGCACCGACGCAAGGGCGAATTGATCGCATTCCCGCGAAAAGGTCGGGAGTTCATTCACGAAGTGTATCGCCGCTACGTCGCCAACGGAGGTTCGTACTGGCGACTCGAGCTGGTGGATGGCCTCCCCTTCCACAAGTTCGCGGCCCGTTTGCACACCCCTCAGGCCTTCCTGGCCTCCGCAGACGTGGAGGGCTGCGCCCTGCCGCCGCTGGAGGCGATGGCGGCGGGGATTGTGGTCGTCGGGAAAGACGCGCGAGGTGCGAATTTTTACATGCGTCACGGTGAAACAGCGCTGGTTACAAACGACATTTCTCGGGCAGCAGAGGCTCTAGCGATGATCGAGCAGGAGGAGGTCCGGGATAATTTGTCTCGCCGCGCTTACTCCACTGCCCAAACCTGGTTTCCGGGCGGTGAACCCACCGCGTTCTGGAAGCGCTTCCTGAGCGAGCGCCCCTGGGCATGAGAGAAGCTCCCCGCTGGAATCCGTCGATGGTCGGAGGATCGAGACTGACGATGTCTCAGTCAAGTCGGTAGACCAAGACGGTCCTCGCCGAAGTCCCAGCGGGCAACGGTAGCCAGCCGAAGGGGTACCATCGCGGGAGAGGCGAGCTCAATTGGTGGGCCAGGCGGTATCCGAGTCCCTTGAGGCACTCCCAATCCTTGGGCTCGAAGCCGGTTTCCTCGGTGACCATTGCAGCGCGCTTGGGCGCGCGACTGAAATCCTCGATCCAGCGCTGCAGCTCATTGGTGATGAATAGCGTTTGGGGCAAATCGCTGCGCGAGCGGATAACCATCGCGATTGGGCGGGTGTCGAGGCGGTAACCGAGGACCTCGAGGCGAGACTTGCCCGGAATCCGAGGCCAAAAGGAGAAAATGGCGAACACTTCGTCTTTGGGGAGGTGCGCGCGCACATAGTTCTCGATCAAATCCTCAGCAGTTGAACGCAGTTGCAGCCAAGCGATGTTCGCATACAGCAGGTTGACGCCGCCCAGCATTGCGAGCGCGAACGTCAGCCGGTATGACTCCGACCGGGCCCGCCCCCGGACGGCATCGATCGCGCAAGCGATCAGCGGAATCAGCGCGAGCGCTGCCGGCAGCGCGAAGCGATCCGGGAGGTACCCGGTGGGGAGCATGCCCAGCAGAACGAAGCTCACGAGTGGCAGCGCCAACAACGAGGCGCGCTGCGGCTTCAGCCAGAGCAGCACCCCGACGCTGAGTGCCGCCGCGAACATCCCGCCCGGTCCAAAGTTGTTGGTGAGCGCCTGCACGATTTCGAGCACGTAATCAGACCCTGATCGGTTCGGAGCACCCCAGATTTCCACATCGGGTCCTACCCGCATATAGCGGACACGGCTGAGCCAGGTGGCGGGAGCGTAGACCACGTTGAGTAGCCCGTACCACCCCAGGAGGGTTACGAGACCCACCGTCATTGCGCGGCGCGAGAGCTGGCGCAGCTGCGGCGACTGGGACGAGCGGATCGCTTGTAATGCAAGAGCAGCATAAGGCAGTGCGAACAGAGGAACGGCGAACTCTTTCGCCGAGACTGCCCAGGCAATGAACGTGGAGAACCAAAAGGCCCTTGCGATCGTCAGCGTGCGACGCACGATCACCACGTACGTTCCGAGCGCCAGCGAGCTGAACGCGATCATCGGTCCGTCTCCCTTCAAGAGTACTGCATGCCAGATCATCAGCGGGTTTGTGGCCGCGCAAAGCAGGAGTGCAAAAAAGGCCGCTTCGCGCGAGAATCCCGCTCGCGCCAGACCCACCCCAAGTGCCGCGAGCGATACCAGGACAAGCAAAAGCAGCAGGATCCGGCTCTGTAGGATCAGCGCGGTCAATTGCTGTAGCGGTCGGTGAAACCCATACGGAAACCTGTTGCTCGCGGGGCCGAAGGTTCCTTGATGCTTCCAATAGAGCAAAGAGAGGGCATATCCCGGCGCGTAGAGAAAATTGTCGGCCGGACCCCACTTGTGAAACTCGCGCCCGCGCGACTG
>Ga0209283_10000101_pt1 | contig 38103 bp, 37 predicted proteins | sample CZO8metaG_2_FD_188354 | JGI IMG/M metagenome (GOLD analysis project Ga0209283, IMG submission 188354) | Vadose zone soil microbial communities from the Eel River Critical Zone Observatory, Northern California, USA - CZOApr15con2H1.8 metaG... | ecosystem: Environmental > Terrestrial > Soil >...
GCGCAACATGCACCGCTGGGCGGCGCACGGCATGGTCATCTTCATCTGGCTGCACATGTTCCGGGTCTTCATGACCGGCAGCTACAAGCCGCCGCGCGAGTTCAACTGGGTGGTGGGCGTGAACCTCCTGACGCTCACGCTCCTGCTCTCGTTCACCGGGTACCTCTTGCCGTGGGACCAGCTCGCCATCTGGGCGGTGACGGTGGGCACCAACATGGCCCGCGCCACGCCGCTCCTGGGCAACGAAGGCCCGTTCGGACCGCAATTGGGCATGACTCCGCGCTACGACGCGCGGGCGCTGCTCACCGCGGGCACCGTGGTGGGGTCGCCCACCTTGCTCCGTTTCTACGTGCTGCACTGCATCTTCATCCCCGTCATCGCGTCCGTCCTGATGATCCTGCACTTCTGGCGCATCCGGAAGGACGGCGGCATCTCCGGCCCGCTCTAAGGAGCCGCAAGGACCCATGGCCGAGAACACTTCGCCCGGCGCGCCGATCGCCGATCAGGAAGAGGTGAAGGTCCAGGCGGGCCGCGCGCGCGCCCTGGCCGCCTCCGATCTCCCCGACAAGGTGCACACCTGGCCGTATCTGGTGCGCGCCGAATTCATCGCGGGCTGCGTCCTGCTGCTCGTGCTCCTGGTGTGGAGCATCACGGTGGACGCGCCGATGGAAGAGCCGGCCAACCCCACCAAGACTCCCAATCCTTCCAAGGCCCCCTGGTACTTCCTCGGTCTGCAGGAAATGCTCGTCTACTTCGACCCGTGGATCGCCGGCGTCGTGTTGCCTTCCCTGATCATCGTGGGCCTGATGGTCATCCCTTACGTGGACATCAACCCGAAGGGAAACGGCTACTACACCTGGAAGGAGCGCAAGTTCGCCGTCTCCACCTTCTGCTTCGGCTTCCTCCTCCTCTGGGTGGGGATGATCACCATCGGCGTCTTCTTCCGCGGCCCCGGCTGGAACCTGTTCATGCCGTGGGACTACTGGGACCCGCACAAGGTGGTGCCGCTGACCAACATCGACCTGCCCTACTTCCTCGGGATCCGCAGCGAGATGATCGCGATGATCTTCGGGCTCGTCTGCGTGGGCGGCTGGCTGGTCGGAGTTCCGGGCGCGTTCTACCGATGGAAGAAGGACAGCCCGGTCATCAAAGAGCTGGGATTCGTGCGCTACGGGATCGTCGCCACGCTGTTCATGATCATGGCGGGCGTGGTGGTGAAGATGTTCCTGCGCCACCTCTTCAACATCAAGTACATCCTCGTCATCCCCAACATCCTGAACGTCTGAGGGCTTGATGGCGACGAAGCCTCTCGAGCTGCAAAGCCTCAAGTGGCCCTTCGTGGGGCTGGCCGTGCTGCTCGCCTTGTGCACCGGCTGGGCGGTCTACGACGAGGTGTTTCCGCGGCGCCCGTGGAAGGGCTACCAGCGGGAGTTCTTCCAGCTGGAGGAGAACCACCTGAAGGCCGACCTCGCCCGCGCGGAGAAGCGCCTCGAGGAGCCCGACGTCAAGGCCAAGCGGGAAGCGCTGCGCAAGGAGCTGGACGAAGCGCAGCGCGCGATCAGCGGCAACCAGAAGGAGCGCCACGAATACGACGAGGTGGTCAAGGCCGAGGACGAGGCGCGCGTCAAGGAGGCCGAGGCCAAGCTGTACCTGGGCTTCGACAAGTCCGAGCAGGACGCCATCTACTACAAGCTGCGCGAGGCGCGGCACGACGAGGACGCGAAGGCGGAAGAGAAGCTCCAGAAGCAGTACGACGCCGTCCAGCGCAAGATCGACGGGAAGCAGCGCATCTACGACGCCGCCATCGCCCGCCATCAGCAGGCGACCAAGGCCCGCGCGGCATTCCAGGCGCGCAAGGACAAGGCCCAGGCCGCCCTGGCGGCGATGGAGAAGCCGGTCGAAGATCTGAAAAAGAAGATCGAGAACACCTCCGGGAAGTGGCCGCAGATGGATCAGTACTGGATCCAGGATCTCAAGAACTCCTGGGGCGGGCCCACCGTCGACCGCTGCCAGAACTGCCACGCCGCCGTGAACAAGGCCGGCTTCTCGGCGCCCTGGGAAGTCCTGGAGGCGCGCAAGAACAAAATGTCGGACGCGGACATGAAGGCGCAGTTCGCGCTCGACCCCGAAGCGATCGACGCCTACCAGACGGTGCACGACAAGATCTGCGAGGACCTGCCTTCCGCCCCGGCCGCCATCCCGCCGGGCGGCTGGCAGCCGCCCGCGCCTCCGCCGCCGATGGATCCGGCCAGCGCCACCGAGTGCCGTCCCCGGGCCGCGTACCAGCGGTGGCTGGAGCGCGCCGAGGCGTACTGCGGCCCGGATGCACGCTGGCTGGCGAAGACGAAGACGGTCCTCAAGGACGCCCAGGGCGCCGTGGTGGCGCTGACGGACGCCGCCTACAAGGGGATCTCGCGGAATCCCTCCTCGGACGCCCTGCGCGAGGCCGGCAAGCCGCTCCCCGAGGACAGGGTGGCGCAGGCTTGCACCGACAAGGACACGGTGACTGCCTTCGACGAGGCGGACAAGGCCGATCTCTTCGACGTGAAGCCCGTCTTCCGCACCCATCCCAGCCGCTTCACGCTCCTGGTGCAGAGCCACCCGCCGGAGCAGGTCGGTTGCACCGTCTGCCACGGCGGCGAGGGGATGCAGACCAAGGGAGTCGAGCACAAGGCCTTCCGCCACGGAGAGGACGATCACTACTGGAACGACCCGCTCACCGAGGAAGTGGAGGTGATGGGGCGCAAGTACAAGGGCGCGTTCCTGCAGGCCAAGTGCGACCAGTGCCACTACCAGCAGCTCAACGTCGCGCAGGCCCCGCTTCTGGCAAAGGGCAAGAAGCTGTTCGTCGACGTGGGATGCTGGGGCTGCCATCCCATCGAGGGCTACAACGATCTGGCGAAGCGCGGGCCGACGCTGACCAACATCACCGCGAAGACGACGCCGGGTTGGCTGCACACCTGGATCAGCTATCCGAAGGGATGGCGGCCAGCGACGCGCATGCCGAACTTCTGGCCTGGCGCGGTGAGCGCGGACGCCGTGCCCCACCCGGAGGAGATGAAGCCCGACCAGGTGATGGCCGCGCACCGCAAGCTGCGCGAGCAGGAGGTGTCGGAGATCGCCGCCTACCTGTGGACCGCCAGCGACCACGCCCGGTTGCCGGTGGCCACCTCGCTCAAGGGCGACGCGGCCAAGGGCAAGCAGATCTTCGACTCGGTCGGGTGCCGCGGCTGCCACGTGGTGGAGAAAGGAGGGGCCGCGCGCCGAAGCGAGGGGTCCCCCCTGCGCGACTACGCGCCCAACCTCTGGAACGTGGGGGACAAGGCGAAGCCCGAATGGATCTATGCCTGGGTGAAGAACCCCAAGGCGCTGTGGCCGCAGACCAAGATGCCGGACTTGCGCCTGAGCGACGAGGAGGCCGCCAACGTCACCGCTTATCTGGTCACGCTGCGCTCGGAGCAGAAGTACCCGGACCCGCCGGAGTACGCCGCGGGCCAGGAGAAGCAGCTCGGCCAGCTGGCGGAGCAGGGGAAGGCGCAGATCAACAAGTACGGCTGCTTCGGTTGCCACGACATCAAGGGCTTCGAGAACGCGCAGAAGGTGGCTACCGAGCTGACCGAGCACGGGCGCAAGGATCCCCACCTGCTCGACTTCGGCGACGTGCGCTATTTCACCGAAGACCCCAAGCATCGGGAGACCTACGACAACTTCGTTTGGGAGAAGCTGCACGTACCGCGCCTCTTCGGCTACGAGCGGGTGGACACGCGCATGCCGCAGTTCGACTTCTCCGACGACGAGGCGCTGGCGCTGCTCGTGTTCCTCAAGGGGCAGACCGGCGACCGGCCCGACAAGAAGTTCCTCGCGGGCCAGGACCCGGTGAAGCAGGCGGTGCACCGGGGCGAGCAGCTGGTGTTCTGGAACGGCTGCCGAAACTGTCACGTGGTCGAAGGGCGGGGCGGGGCCATCCGGGACGTGTTCAACGACGACAACCAGAGCTTCGCGCCTCCGATCATCACCGGCGAGGGATGGCGCGTGCAGCCGCACTGGCTGTTCGGATTCCTCAAGGGTCCGGTTACGCTGCGCCCCTGGCTCGAGGTGCGCATGCCGACGTTCCACTTCACCGACGCGGACGCCACCGGCGTGGTGCACTACTTTGCGGCGGCGGCGAACAAGCCCTTCCCGTACCTGACCGCCGAGGCGCCCGCGCTTTCGGCGGCCCAGTCCAAGGAAGCGACCGCCCTGATGGGCGAGCTCAAGTGCCTCTCCTGCCACGTGGTCGGCAAGCTCGCGCCGAACCAGGACCCGGCCAGCGCGGCGCCCAATTTCCAGTTGGCGAAGACCCGCCTGCGCCCCGACTGGATCATAGCCTGGCTGCAGAACCCGAACGCGCTCCAGGAAGGGACCCGGATGCCGAGCTTCTGGGACTTTTCCGACCCGGCCCACCCGACCACGAATTACAAGTCGTTCGGCGGCGACGCCAAGGCGCAGATCGAGGCGCTGCGCGACCTGCTCATGCACCTGGGGGAGCCGGGCTACGCCTCGCCGGGGGCGCGCACCGCGGAGTTGACCCGCACACGGGGTTGAATCGCTGGTGCGGCCGGACGTCTTGTCAACGAGGGTCTGCTCTGGTAGTGCGCACCGGCTTCCATAGCCTTCCAGGAGAGGACGAATGACAAAGCTCAGGATCGCGGCGATGGCCCTCGGTTGCACGTTGCCGCTCGCCGCGCTGGCCGCCGACGGGTCGATCGAGGGCACGGTCGACTTCACCGGCAAGCCGCCCACGCCGGCCAAGCTGCACCGTGAGGCAGACCCGTACTGCGCCAAGAAGCCGATGACCGATCCCTCGGTGCTGGTGAAGAACGGCAAGCTCGAGAACGTGTGGGTCCACGTCACCAAGGGCGCGCCCGCCACGCTCAAGCCGGACACCTCCAAAGTGGCGGAGATCGATCAGAAGGACTGCATGTACACGCCGCGCATGATCACCGCGGTGGTGGGGCAGAAGATCGTCGCCAAGAACGGCGACCCGGTCCTGCACAACGTGCACACCTACCTGGGCGCCGCGACGGTGTTCAACAAGGGCATGCCGAACGACAAGGTCCCGCCGATCGAGTACGCGGCGAAGGACGAAGGCATGCTGCGCTGGAAGTGCGACGTGCACCCGTGGATGCGCGGGTACACCGGCATCACCAAGCACGGGCTCCAGGCCGTCTCGGGCGGGGACGGTTCCTTCAAGATCGACAACGTGCCGCCCGGCAAGTACACGGTCGAGGCGTGGCACGAGAAGTACGGCGTCAAGACCCAGGAAGTGACCGTCGAGGCCGGCAAGCCCGCCAAGGCCACCTTCAAGTACGACGGCACCGAAAAGGGCACCGGCTAGACCGGCCGGAAGCCTGACCAAAGCGTTTCACGCAGAGGTCGCCGAGGTCAGGGAGGGCGCAGAGGAGACTGAGAGATCAAGAGCTCCTCCGCGCCCTCGCTTTGCTCCTCCGCGCCCTCTGCGTGAAACGCCGGTAGTCCTTGCACCGAGGCCGGAGCGGCAGATAGAAGACGGTCCTTCCTCGTCGTCTCGGAGTCGCCGTCTGATGTGGGTTCGTCGACTGGCCGTCGCTGCTGCGTTTCTGACGGTCGTCCTCATCGTCGCCGGCGGGCTGGTCACCAATACCGATTCCGGGCTCGCCTGCCCCGACTGGCCGACCTGCTTCGGGTCGCCGATGCCGCGCATGGTCGGCGGCGTTGCCGTGGAGCACACGCACCGGCTGATCGCCACGGCCGTGGGCCTCTGCACGCTGGGCCTGTGCATCGGGACGCTGCAGCGCCGTCTGTGGCTGCTCCTCTGCGGCGTATTCGCGCCCGTCCTCCTGGGCGGCGCGATCGCTTTCGCCCGGCTGCAACAGCGGGACGGGTCGCTGCCCGCGCTGCCGGCGCTGCTGGTGTTGGTGGGGTTCGCCGGCTGCGCCTGGGCGTTCTTTCGCGCCCGGGGCCCGGGGCGCCTGGCCGTCCTGGCCCTGGCGCTGGTCATGGTGCAAGGCCTGTTGGGCGGGCTCACGGTCATCTACCGCCTGCCGCCCACCGTCCTCGTGCTGCACCTCGCCACCTCGATGTTGTTCCTCTCCGTCGCGCTGGTGCTCGCCTGGCGCCTCTCGGGCTCGCCAGCCCAGGTCGCGCGCACGCCGCTCCTCTGGGCGACCGCCGGGCTGACGTACGTCCAGATCGTGCTCGGAGCGGCCATCCGCCACACCGGCGCCGGGCTGGTCTGCACCGATCTGCCCTATTGTCGCGGTGCGTGGTGGCCGACGGGCGTGCATCCGTCGGTGCACGTCCACATGCTGCACCGCGCTCTCGCCTTCGCCGTGCTGGCGCTGGTCCTCTGGAACGCGGTCCGCCTGTCACGCGGCGCGACCGGCGTGGTCCGCCTGCTCGCCTCGGCCGGACCCGCCCTCACCGTGGTGCAAATGGTGCTCGGCGTCCTCACCATCCTGACCTTCAAGGACCTTCTTCCCGTCACCGGGCATCTGCTCTTCGCGGCGCTCCTCCTCGCCGACCTGGTGTCCCTGTTGGCGCTGACCCGTCCAGCCGAGGCGCCGCAGCCCGCCCGGGGGTCCGTTGGGGTCCCCGCATGACCGCCGCCGCGATGAGGGACTACGTCCAGCTCGCCAAGCCGCGCATCACGACCCTGGTGGTGTTTACCTGCGCGAGCGGCCTGTGGCTCGCCCCGGGCCGGCTGCCGGCCCGCAAGGTCCTCCTCACCCTGGTCGGGACCGTGCTGATCGTCGCGGCCGCCAACGTGCTCAACATGTACCTGGAGCGGGATACGGACGCGCTGATGAAGCGCACCATGAACCGTCCGCTTCCGGCCGGCCGGCTGGACCCGCAGCTGGCGCTGCGCTTCGGGCTCGCGCTGGCGGCCGTCTCGGTGCCCCTGCTCACCTTCGCGGTGGGCCCGCTTCCGGGGCTGCTCGCGTCCGTGGCGCTGGTCAGCTACGTGCTGCTCTACACGCCCTTGAAGCGGCACACGGCCGCGGCGCTCCTGGTCGGAGCGGTGCCGGGGGCGATCCCGCCGCTCATCGGCTGGACCGCGGCCACCGAGAGCCTGGATCTCCCGGGCGTCTTGCTCTTCGCGGTCATGTTCCTCTGGCAGGTCCCGCACTTTCTGGCCATCACGCTCTTCCGGCGCGAGGAGTACGCGCGCGCGGGCCTGGTCGTCACGCCCAACGAGCCGGGCGGCGAGCGCGAGGCGCGCCGGAACATCGTGCGCTACAGCGTCGCGCTGGTCGCGGTCTCGCTCCTCTTCGTCCCGCTCGGGTTCGGCCGCGGCTTCTACTTCGCCACCGCGCTTCTGTCCGGCCTCCTCTTCTTGGGCTACGGCATCCGCGGGCTGCGCGCCGACGCCGGAGAGCGCTGGGCGCGCAAGGAATTCCTCTTCTCCCTCGTGTACCTGACGGTCCTCTTCGCCGTGCTGATGCTCGATCACGGCCCCCGCACCTGAGTCGAGTGCGGCGTGGCGAGGAATCCGCTCGGACTGGGAGCGGCGGGGGACATATCCCCGAACCCGAAATGTACGAGCTGTACAGAGCAGCTGACCGGGTATCCGCCCGCCGGCTCCCCCGCCTCCTACCAACGGCTTGTACCGGGCGGCGGTCTTTGTCAGGATGCCCTGCCCCATGCGCACCTATCGCATCGCGGCCATCCCCGGAGACGGAATCGGAGTGGAGGTCATCGCCGCGGGGCTTCGCGCGTTGGAGGCGTTGGCCGCGAAGGAGGGGAGCTTTCGCTTCGAGGTAGAGAACTTTCCTTGGAGCTCCGATTACTACCTCGAGCACGGGCACTACATCCCCGAGGGCGGACTGCAGAAGCTGCGCGGCTTCGACGCCATCTTCTTCGGCGCGGTGGGCAGCCAGAAGGTCCCCGATCACGTTTCGCTGTGGGGCCTGCGGCTGCCCATCTGCCAAGGCTTCGATCAGTACGCCAACGTCCGCCCCGCCCGGGTGCTCCCGGGGGTGACCAGCCCGCTCCGCGCCGGACAGGACATCGACTGGGTGGTCGTGCGCGAGAACACCGAGGGCGAGTACGCCGGCCACGGCGGTCGCGCCCACCGGGGTCTGCCGGAAGAGGTCGCCACCGAGACGGCCGTGTTCACCCGGGCTGGCGTGACCCGCATCCACCGCTTCGCCTTCGAGTTGGCGCGCAAGCGGCCCAAGAAGCACCTCACCTTGGTGACCAAGTCGAACGCGCAGCGGCACGGGATGGTGCTCTGGGACGAGGTGTTCGCCGAGGTGGCGCGCGATTATCCGGACGTCCGCACCGACCGCGAGCTCGTCGACGCGGTGACCACCCGCATGGTGCTGAAGCCGCAGACGCTCGACACCCTGGTCGCCACCAACCTCCACGCGGACATCCTCTCCGACCTGGCCGCCGCGCTGACCGGCAGCCTGGGGATCGCGCCCACCGCCAACTTGAATCCCGAGCGCCGTTTCCCCTCCATGTTCGAGCCGATCCACGGGTCCGCCTTCGACATCGCCGGAAAAGGGATCGCCAACCCGGTCGCCACCTTCTGGACGGCCGCGATGATGCTCGAGCACCTGGGCGAGCAGGAGGCCGCCCGCCGGCTGATGTCCGCGGTGGAGTCGGTCACCAAGAGCGGCGTGCGCACCCGCGACCTGGGCGGCACCGCCTCGACCGACGAAGTCACTCGCGCGGTCTGCGCCGCGCTCTGAGGAGAATCATGCCCATCCCGAAGATCTTCGCCTTGCTGGCCATTCTCTTCGCCGCGAAGGCGTCCGCGGAGACGAACGAGATCCGCTGCGCCCAGCAGTACGGCACCAGCTACCTCGCCTTGATGATCATGCAAGACCAGAAGCTGGTCGAGAAGCACGCCAAGCAGGCCGGCCTGGGGGACGTGAAGGTCACCTGGGCGAAGCTGGGCGGGCCCGGAGCCATGAACGACGCGCTCCTCTCCGGCGGCCTCGACTTCGGCACCGGAGGCGTGCCGTCGCTCATCACGCTGTGGGCGAAGACGCAGGGCACGCCGATGGAGGTCCGCGGCGTGGGCGCGCTCAACGACATGCCCAACGAGCTGATGACCTCGAACCCGAAGGTGAAGACCCTCAAGGACTTCGGCCCCGGCGATAAGATCGCCGTCACCACCGTGAAGATCTCCACCCAGGCGCTGCTCTTGCAAATGGGGGCGGCGAAGGAGTTCGGGGAGAAGAACTTCGACAAGCTCGATCCGCTGACCGTGTCCATGCCCCACCCGGACGCCGCCGCAGCGCTGCTGTCGGGCAGCGGCAGCATCACCGCCCACTTCGCCTCGCCGCCCTTCCTCTACCAGGAGCAGGCGAAGGGGCTGCGCTCGGTGATCTCCAGCTACGACATCCTGGGCGGGCCGGCGACCTTCAACGTGGTCTGGTCGACGAGGAAGTTCCACGACCAGAACCCCAAGGCGTACCAGGCGTTCGTCGCCGCGTTCCAGGAGGCGACCGACCAGATCAACAAGGACAAGAAAGCGGCGGCCGAGACCTACAAGCGGATGAGTGGGACCAGCGAGTCGGTCGACGACCTGGTCAAGCATCTGAACGACCCGAAGGTGAAGTTCACCTTGGAGCCCCATCGCCTGAACGTCACCGCCGACTTCATGAACAAGGTGGGGCGGATCAACAAGAAGCCCTCTTCCTGGAAGGACCTCTTCTTCGAGAACGTGCACTCGCTCTCTGGTTCTTGAGGCCGCCCATGGCCGAGCCGCTCCTCGACGTCGCCGGCGTCACGCTGCAGTACAAGACCAAGGAGCACCTGGTCACCGCCACGTACCGCGTGGGCTTCCAGGTGTTCCCCTCCGACCGCTACGTCATCCTGGGCCCCTCGGGCTGCGGCAAGTCGACCTTGCTCAAGGCGGTGGGCGGCTACATCGAGCCCGTCGAGGGCGAGATGCGCCTGGGCGGCCAGATCATCCGCAAGCCCGGGCCGGACCGGGTCATGGTGTTCCAGGAGTTCGACCAACTCCTTCCCTGGAAGACCGTGCGCGAGAACGTGACCTTCGCCCTCGCTGCCAGCGGCCGGCTGCCGCGGCGGCAGGCCGAGGAAAAGGCGATGCACTACATCGAGAAGGTCAACCTGGGGAAGTTCGCCGGCAGCTACCCGCACACCCTGTCCGGCGGAATGAAGCAGCGGGTGGCGATCGCCCGCGGCATGGCGATGGAGCCGGAAATCCTGCTCATGGACGAGCCGTTTGCCGCGCTCGACGCGCTCACCCGCCGCAAGATGCAGGATGAGCTGCTCCAGCTCTGGGACGACACGCACTTCACCGTCCTGTTCGTCACCCACTCGATCCCCGAGGCGGTGCTGATCGGAAACCGGATCCTCCTGCTCTCGCCCCATCCCGGGCAGGTGAAGGCCGAGCTGAACTCCGGCGGCAAGGACGAGCCCGGGCCGGACGGGCGCAGGCTCTCGCAGCGCATCCAGCGGATGCTGTTCGCCGAAGAGGTGGAGGAGGAGGCAACCGCCCATGCCTGACGCGAGCGTGCAGGTGCAGAGGCCCGAGTTCGTGGCCAACGGGCAGAGCAAGGCGTTCGGCGTGGTGGAGAAGCCCCTGACCTACTGGGAGCGCCTCTACGGGAACTCCGCGGTGCGCAAGGGAGCGCTGCTCGTCCTGATGGCGCTCGTCTGGGAGCTCTACGCGCGCAAGGTGAACAACCCGCTGGTGTTCCCGACCTTCACCGCAACGGTGAACGCATTCGTGGACGCCTTCGTCAGTGGGGTCATTCCGCAGCGGACCTGGGCGTCGATCCGCGTGCTCCTGCAAGGCTACTCGGTGGGCCTCGTGCTCGCGGCCCTTCTCACCGCATTCGCGACGGCCAGCCGGCTGGGGACCGATCTGCTCGAGACGCTGACCGCGATGTTCAACCCGCTGCCCTCGATCGCGCTCTTGCCCCTGGCGGTCCTGTGGTTCGGCCTGGGAAACAACAGCCTCATCTTCGTGCTGATCCACGCCGTGCTCTGGTCGGTGGCCCTCAACACGCACGCCGGCTTCCGCTCGGTCTCGCAGACCTTGCGCATGGTGGGCCGCAACTACGGCCTGGGCGGCTTCCGATACGTCGTGCAGATCCTCATCCCCGCCGCGTTCCCCAACATCCTGACGGGCTTGAAGATCGGCTGGGCGTTCGCCTGGCGCACCTTGATCGCCGCCGAGCTGGTCTTCGGCGTCAGCCAGGGCTCGGGCGGGCTGGGCTGGTACGTGTTCGAGAACAAGAACCTCTTGGAGATCGCGAACGTCTTCGCGGGGCTCTTCACCGTCATCCTGATCGGCCTGGTGGTGGAGAACCTCATCTTCCGCACCATCGAGCAGCGGACCATCCGCCGATGGGGTATGCAACACTGACCATGGCCACCCATCAAATCGCGGTGATCCCGGGCGACGGGATCGGCAAGGAAGTGGTCCCCGAGGGGCAGCGCGTCCTGGAAGCCGCGGGGCGCAAGTACGGCGTGCAGTTCGAGTGGGACGAGCATCCCTGGAGCTGCGAGTACTTCTCCCGCAACGGGCGGATGATGCCGGAGGACGGCCTCGACCGGATCCGCGGGCACGACGCCATCTTCTTGGGAGCAGTCGGCTTCCCCGGCGTGCCGGACCACGTGTCGCTGTGGGGCCTGCTCATCCCCATCCGCCGCGTCTTCCGCCAGTACGTGAACCTGCGCCCGGTGCGGCTGATGCCGGGCGTGCCCTCGCCGCTGCGCGACCGCAAACCCGGCGACATCGACTTCTGGGTGGTGCGGGAGAACAACGAGGGCGAGTACTCCTCCATCGGCGGCCGCCTCTACCAGGACACCGAGGAGGAAGTGGTCGTCCAGCAGAGCACCTTCACCCGGCGGGGCGTCGACCGGATCCTCAAGTACGCCTTCGAGCTGGCGCGCTCCCGCCCGAAGAAGCACCTCACCTCGGCCACCAAGTCGAACGGCATCTTCATCACCATGCCGTACTGGGACGAGCGGGTGGAGGCGATGGCCGCCCAGTACAAGGACGTCAAGACCGACAAGTTCCACATCGACATCCTCACCGCGCACTTCGTGCTGCACCCGCAGTGGTTCGACGTGGTGGTGGGGTCCAATCTCTTCGGGGACATCCTCTCCGACCTGGGCCCGGCCGTGACCGGCACTATCGGCATCGCGCCGTCCGCGAACCTGAATCCCGAGCGCGAGTACCCCTCCATGTTCGAGCCCGTGCACGGGTCCGCGCCGGACATCGCGGGCCGGAACATCGCCAACCCGATCGGCCAGATCTAGTCCGGGGCGATGATGCTCGAGCACCTGGGGCACCGGCAGGCGGCGGAGGCGATCGTGCGAGCCATCGAGACGGTGCTGGTGGACGGGCCCCGGACGCGCGACATGGGCGGCACCGCCAGCACCCAGGAGCTGGGCAAGGCGGTGGCGGAAGCGGTCCGATGAAGATCGTCGCCATCCGGGAGAAGACGTTTCCGATCGCGTCGGCGATCCGGAACGCGGTGATCGACTTCAACAAGATGACGCTCTCGGCGGTCGCGGTGGTGACCGACGTCCACCGCGACGGCCGGCGCGTGGTCGGCTACGGATTCAACTCCAACGGCCGCTACGGCCAGGGCGCTCTCTTGCGGGAGCGCTTCATCCCGCGGGTGCTGGAGGCGGACCCGCGCACGCTGGTCGACGACACGGGAGAGAACCTCGACCCGGGCCGCATCTGGCAGTGCGCGATGCGCAACGAGAAGCCGGGAGGCCACGGGGAGCGCTCGGTCGCGGTGGGCACCTTGGACATGGCGGTGTGGGACGCGGTGGCGAAGATCGCCCGCAAGCCTCTCTACCGCCTGCTGGCGCACCGCTACGGCGACGGCCGGGTGGAGGAGACGGTCTTCGTCTACGCGGCCGGGGGCTACTACTACCCGGGCAAGGACCACGCGCAGCTGCAGGAGGAGATGAGGAGCTACCTGGATCGCGGCTACACGGTGGTGAAGATGAAGATCGGTGGGGCGAGCATGGAGGAGGATCTGCGCCGCATCGACGCCGTCCTGGAGGTGGTGCGCAAGGGGTCGGCTCTGGCGGTGGACGCGAACGGCCGCTTCGACCTGCTCACTGCGCTCTCCTACGCCCGGGCGCTCTCGCGGTACGGCCTCTTCTGGTACGAGGAGGCCGGCGACCCGCTCGACTACGAGCTGCAGGCGGAGCTCGCCCGCGAGTACCCGGGCCCGCTGGCGACCGGGGAGGACCTCTTCTCCGTTCAGGATGCGCGCAATCTGCTCCGTTACGGCGGCATGCGGCCGGATCGGGACTGGCTGCAGTTCGACTGCGCGTTGAGCTACGGCCTGGTCGAGTATCTGCGCATCCTGGACGCGGTCCGCGCCCACGGCTGGTCGCCGCGGCGCTGCATTCCGCACGGCGGCCACCAGATGTCGCTCAACATCGCCGCGGGGCTCGGTCTGGGCGGGAACGAATCGTATCCAGACCTGTTCCAGCCGTTCGGCGGTTTTCCGGACGGCGTCCGGGTGGAGGATGGCCGCGTGCGCATGCACGGCTCGCCGGGGATCGGCTTCGAGGAGAAGTCCGATCTGTTCCGCGTCCTCGAGCCTCTAGCCCGCGACTGAGAGCGAAAAGATTACCGCGGAGACGCGGAGAGCGCGGAGGGTCCGGTTCAAAAAAAAAGAATCTCCGCGTCCTCCGCGCCTCCGCGGTGATCCTTGAGTCCAGCCCGCGGCAGTTCGTCGCACCCGGCGGGGAGAACACCCGCCCGTTTGATTGACTTGTCCGGGAACCCCGTGGAATAAGCTCCGCGCAACCCGATGGATTTCTCTGCGCCCGAGACCGCGCCCATCCTGCTCTGGACCCTGATGAGGGGCGCGGCGGTGGCGGTGCTCGCCACCGAGGCGATCTTCCTCTGGACGCGCCGGCGCGAGCCGGTGCCATCCGCGGCGCAAGCCGCGGGGCGGCTCTTCTGGGCGGCGACTCCGGCGATCCTGCTGGCCGGCCTCGCGCTCTGGTGCCTGGCGTCGATCAGCGCCTCCACGGCGGGCCCGGCCGTCGCGCAATTCGTCCCACGCTGAAAGCCCGGAGGGGCCACGCGCATGGATGAGACCAAGTACGGCTACTGGTTCCCCCCGGACGTCTCCACCCACGGCGTCCAGATCGACCAGCTGATCGACATCGTCCACTGGTTCATGCTGATCCTGTTCGTGGGCTGGGGGATCTTCTTCGTCTACTGCCTGATCAAGTACCGCGCGCGCCCGGGCCACGCCGCGACATACTTGCCGCCGAAGGCGCAGTTCACCAAGGTGATCGAGGTCTCGGTCATCGTCATCGAGGTCCTGCTCCTCTTCTGGTTCTCCACGCCAGTCTGGTTCGCCTACAAGAACCATCCGCCCCCCGAGAAGGACGCGCTGGTGATCAAGCTGGTCGCCGAGCAGTTCGCTTGGGACTTCCACTACGCGGGCAAGGACGGGAAGTTCGGCAGGACCAGCGAGGCGAGCATGTCGGGCGACAACCCGGTGGGCATGGACCCGGATGACCCGGACGGCAAGGACGACATCGTCACCATCAACCAGCTCCATTTCCCGGTGAACAAGCCGGTCATCGTCCAGATCTCGTCCAAGGACGTGATCCACAGCTTCAACATCCCGGTCCTGCGGGTGAAGCAGGACGCGGTCCCCGGCACGCGCATCCCGATCTGGTTCCAGGCCACCAAGCCCGGCCACTTCGAGCTCGCCTGCGCGCAACTCTGCGGCTTGGGCCACTACCGGATGCGCGCCGACGTGCTGATCGACACGCCCGAGGAGTACGCCAAGTGGGCGGCCGAGAACGCGCCGCCGCCCGCCGAGCCACCCACCAGCGCCGCGCCCGAGAACCAGCAGGGCGCTCCCCAGAAGTAGCCCGCGAGGAGCTTCGACGCCCATGAGCGCTTCCAAGACCCACGGACACGCAGCGCACGGCGGACACGACGCCGGCCACGGCCATCACGAGCTGCCCTTCTGGCGCAAGTACGTCTTCTCGGTCGATCACAAGATCATCGGCCTCCAGTACGCGGTGACCGCGCTGGTCTTCCTCTTCTTCGGCTTCACGCTGATGATGCTCTTGCGCTGGCAGCTCGCCTATCCGGGCCAGCCGCTGCCGGTGATCGGCAAGCTCCTGGGCGAGAGCGCCATGCCGGGCGGAGTGATGGCGCCCGAGTTCTACAACCAGCTCGGCGCGATGCACGGCACCATCATGGTGTTCATGGGCATCGTGCCCCTCGCGGTGGGCGGATTCGGCAACTACGTGGTGCCGCTGCAGATCGGGGCGCCCGACATGGCGTTCCCGCGGATCAACATGGCCTCCTACTGGGCCTTCCTGCCGGGCGGGATCCTCATGATCGCCAGCTTCTTCCTGCCGGGCGGCGCGGCCCAGTCCGGCTGGACGAACTACCCGCCTCTCTCGGAAGTCACCCAGACCCCGGGCCAGACTGTCTGGCTGTTCGCCATGGTGCTTCTCATCACCTCCAGCTTGCTCGGGTCGATCAACTTCATCGTCACCATCGTGCAGCTTCGCGCGAAGGGGCTCACCTTCTTCCGGCTCCCCTTCTTCGTGCACGCGCAGTTCGTCACCTCGTTCCTCTTGCTGCTGGCGTTCCCCCCGCTGGAGGCGGCGGCGGTGATGCAGATCATGGATCGCCTGGCGAACACCAGCTTCTTCCTCCCCGCCGGGCTGGTGGTCTCGGGCGAGCAGTGGCACGCGGCGGGCGGCGGCAGCCCGCTCCTCTGGCAGCACCTCTTCTGGTTCCTCGCCCACCCGGAGGTCTACGTGCTCATCCTTCCGGCGATGGGCATCGTGGCGGAGGTGATCGCGAACAACACGCGCAAGCCGCTCTGGGGTTACCGGCTGCTCGTCTACAGCGCCATCTTCCTCGGCTTCATGTCGTTCGTGGTGTGGGCGCACCACATGTTCATGACCGGCATGGGCACCACCATGAGCACCTTCTTCCAGACCACCACCATGATCATCTCCATCCCCTCGGTGGTGATCCTCACTTGCTTCATCATGTCGCTGTACGGGGGAGCGATTCGCTACACGGTCCCGATGCTGTTCGCGACCGCCTTCTTGCCCATGTTCGCCATCGGCGGTCTCACCGGGCTGCCGCTGGGGCTCACCGCGAGCGACATCTACCTGCACGACACGTTCTACGTGATCGCCCACTTCCACTACGTCGTCGCGCCCGGAACGATCTTCGCGCTGTTCGCAGGCATCTACTACTGGTACCCGAAGGTGACCGGGAAGCAGATGAACCAGGCGTTGGGCAAGGTCCACTTCTGGCTCAGCTTCATCTTCATCAACGGCGTGTTCATGCCGATGTTCTTCCAGGGCATGGCCGGCCTGTCGCGGCGCCTGTACGACCCGACCATCTATGCGCACGGCCGCGCCATCCAGGGCCTGAACGTCCTCATCTCCTGGTCGGCCTGGGGCCTGGCCCTCGCGCAGCTGCCCTTCATCTGGAACTTCTTCGCCAGCCTGCGGCACGTCAAGGTGGCGGAGAACCCCTGGCAGTCGACCACGCTGGAGTGGGCGGCGCCTTCCCCGCCGCCGCACGGGAACTTCGTCACCCCGCCGGTCGTCTACCGCGACCCGTACCAGTACAGCGAGCCGGGCCGGAGCACCGACTTCCACCCGCAGTTCGCCCGGGAGGCCTGAACAGTGTCCGCCCACGCAGCCGACGCAGTCATCCCGCACACCGTCGAACCGCATCCGGTCACCGGGATCCCCAACGGGAAGTTCGGGATCTGGCTGTTCCTCGCCAGCGAGGTGATGCTCTTCGGGGCGCTGTTCTCCAGCTACGTGCTGATCCGCACCCAGGCCCCGCACTGGCCTCCGGAGGGCGGGCTCTCCAGCGAGATCCTCAACGTCCCGCTGGCCACGGTGAACACCGCGGTGCTGATCACGTCGTCGATCACCATGGTGCTCGCCTGGGCCAGCTGCAAGATGGGGCGGATCGACCGCTTCCGCTTCTGGATGGGGGCGACCGTCGCGCTGGCCTTCGTCTTCCTGGTGATCAAGTATTTCGAGTATACCCACAAGTTCCACGACGGGCACTTCCCCTCCACCAACAACTTCTACGCGGTCTACTTCACGCTGACCGGGCTGCACGGCCTGCACGTGATCGGCGGGATCGTGGTCAACACCTTCCTGCTCACCGCCGGCACCCGGCTGTGGAAGACGGACCGCGACCACTTCACCAACCGGGTGGAGAACGCCGGCCTCTACTGGCACTTCGTCGACCTGGTGTGGATCTTCCTCTTCCCCTCGCTATACCTCCTCTAGAGGATACCTCGATGGCCGAGACAGCCGAGCATTCGTCCCCGGAGGAGTTCAAGAAGCACCTGGGGAAGTACTACGTCGTCTTCGTGGCCCTGCTCTGCCTCACCGCCATCACGGTCGGGGTGAGCTATCTGCACCTCCCCCGGCCGCAGGCGATCGCGGTCGCGCTGGCCATCGCCACGGTGAAGGCCGGCATGGTCGCCGGCGTGTTCATGCACCTCATCTCCGAGAAGAAGGTGATCTACGCGGTGCTGGTCCTGACCGCGGCCTTCTTCCTGCTCGTGCTCTTGCTCCCCTCGTTCACCACCCTGGAGTCCGCGGGCGTCTGATGGGCCTCAAAGGCTTCCACGTCTTCTTCATCGTGCTCGCGGCGCTGACCTCGCTGATGTTCGGGGCCTGGGGCGTGTGGGACTTCGGCCGGACGGGGAAGGGCGGGACGCTGGCGATGGGAATCCTGGGGTTCGTGGCCGCCGTGGCGCTGGTGTTCTACGGGATGTGGTTCTTGCGCAAGCTGAAGGACGTGAGCTCCACGTGAACTTCCTCCTTTCCTGCCCGGTCTGTTTCGGAGACCCGTCCTCGCCCCTCACCCAGTCGGCGAAGTGGGGGGTCCTGTTCCTCCTGGTGGTGGTGGTCTGCGTGCTGTCGGCGATCGCCGGGGTGGCCGTGGTCTGGTCCCGCCGCGCCCGCGCCCTCGCCCGCCGCGAAGCCGGGCTCGAAGCCTAGCCGGTTCCGGATTGCTTGCCGTCGGCGCGGACGCGCGGGACGGGCGGATCGAGGATCTCGCCGTTCTTGCAGCAGTTGGGAAGGTGGCGGATCTCGCGGGCCTGCGTCCAGGGCTGCTCGAGCGAGCGGAACAGGCGGCCAGCGGCGACGCGCGAGCTCTCCATGTCCCGGTCGAACATCACGCCCGCCTCTCCGTCCTCCACCCAGGCGATGCGGCCGCGGGTGATCTCCGGCGCGCGCCCCGCTTCCGGAGGAGTGATGGTCAAGGCCACCACGTTTCCCGTCGCGAGCGAGGCGGGGAGGCCGCCCCCGATGCGGGCGCCGCCGATGCTCAGGTCGAGCAGCCGCACCATGTGCTCGCCGCCTCCCGCGCGCTTGAGCCGCACCATCTCGTCGGTGGCCAGCCGGCGGCCCTTGCGCGGCGAGAGTCCGCTCTCGTGGACGTCGCGCGCGAAGCGCGTGTTGGGCACCGACAACCACACCCCTTGCCCCTCGGCGCGGGCCAGCGCGGTCGCTCGCAAAGAGCGCCTTTGCTCGCTGCTCTCGAAGGCGATCTCCAGCAGCACCGGAGCGCCGTTCGGCACGGTGAGCTTGGGGTCTCGGTAGAAGAGCAGCGTGGCGCCGTCCACGACGTGCAGGTGCCGACGCAGCTGCTCGACGTCGTCGAAACGGTGCCGGAGAAGGATCGCCTTCTTTGCTTCCATCCCGTCCCCCCCGGACGAGGAGTCCTGGCTCCGACTGTACTGCCCGGTAAGGGGGCGTCCAATTCCCGCGAGTGCGAGCCGCTACGACATGGGCCGCCGCGCGACCACCACCTTGGTGAGGAAAGCGAGCTTCTCCTCGCACACCTCGAGCGATGCCTCGCGCACCCGCGCGGCCAGGTCGTCGCGGATGTACGAGGGGTAGTAGGGCTCGTGGAAGCGGTCGGGAAAGGCGTGCAGCTCGCGGTGCAGCTCGGGCGCGTCGCCGAGCTGCAGACTGTCGGCCACCACCAGGAGGCCGCCCCGGCGGACCACCCGGGCCATCTCCTCCAGGATGCGGGCGCGCACCTCCACCGGCAGCTCGTGGAGCAGAAACACGTTGGTCGCCGCGTCGAAGTGCCCGTCGGGGAACGGGAGGTGCTCGGCATTCTCGCAGACGAGGCTCACGTCCAGCTCGCGCGGCAGCTTCTCGCGCGCCCAGGCGAGATAGTGGGGCGAGAGATCCACCCCGAAGAGTCGGGCGCCCGCCAGCGCCGCGCCGAGCATGCGCAGGAGGTGCCCCGTCCCGCACGCGACGTCGAGAAGCTTGAGCGGCCGGGCCGCCGAAGGGCCAGCCAATCCCTGGTCGCGGGCGAAGCGGACCACCGGCGGGATGAGCCGGCGGCGCATCGCGTCCGCCGTGCCCCCGAAGAGCAGCTCGACCTGCAGGTCGTAAAGCTCCGCGCTGGTGTGACCCAGGTAACCGTCCGTCTGGTAATGGAAGTTACGCGTGTAGTAGGGGGGGTACCGCGGGGCGAGGTCTTCTGGCAGCTCGTCGTGGCGCTGGTTGCGGATGCGCTCCCGGGTCCGGGGCAGGTCGGCGAGCAGCTTGGGCGCCGCCAGCGCGTACTCGCGCCAGGGCAGCGCCTCGATCAGCTCTCGCGGGTACAGTCCCGCGTCGGCGTCCTGCCAGTCCTCGTCGAAGAGCTGCTCGATGCGCCGGCGCAGCGACGCGGCCGCCTCCGGCTCGGGGCGCCGCGTCTGCCACCCGTTGAGCGTCGAGGCGTAGGCAACGTACGCGATGCGCAGCGCCGCCGTCCGCGCGGTGCGGCTGCGGATGTAGAACCGCCGGGACAGCTCCCGGCGCAGGCCCTGGACGAGCATGGGAACAGGATCTTGCAGCCCTCGCCGCCTTGCGCAACCCCGACTGCCGGAACACCATGTCGGCAATGATCCCGCTCCCCAGGGTGGCCCCGGGCACCGCCTTCTCGCCGATCCCGGTTCGCAAGGGCACCCGTGTGTTCGTGCTCACCGGCGCGGGCATCAGCGCGGAGAGCGGCATCCGCACCTTCCGCGACGCCGGTGGCCTGTGGGAGCAGCACCAGGTGGAGGACGTGGCCACCCCGGAAGGGTTCCGGAAGGATCCCTCGCTGGTCTGGCGCTTCTACTCGGACCGAAGGCTGCAGGCCGCCCAGGTCGCCCCGAACCCCGCGCATCACGCGCTGGCCCGCCTGGGTGGCTTCCTCGGCGAGGATCTCTTCGTTTGCACGCAGAACGTCGACCCCCTCCACGAGCGGGCCGGCTCCCGCGGCGTCCTGCACATGCACGGCGAGCTCCTGCGCACCTGCTGCTCGGGGTGCGAGCGGCCCTCTTTCGCCGACGAGCGGGCCTACCTGGAGGCGCTGCCGCGCTGCGAATGCGGCGCGCTGCTCCGTCCCGACGTGGTGTGGTTCGGCGAGATCCCCAAGGGCATGGACGAGATCGGGGCTGCCGTGGCGAGCTGCGACCTCTTCGTCACCGTCGGCAGCTCCGGCGCGGTGTATCCGGCCGCGGGCCTGGTGTCGCATGTGCGGAACTTCCCCAGCACGCGCACCGGCCGGTTCGCCCGGACCGTCTACGTCGGCCTCGAGCGCCCCGAGAACGCCCATGCCTTCGACGAATGCCGCCTGGGCAAGGCCGGCGAGCTCTTGCCCGATCTGTTCGCGTTGGCGGATTGAGTCGCCCGCTCTGCCGGCGCCAGCACGCTCTTCGATCCGGCTTTCGGCGCCTCCACGAAGGGGGAGCTGCGTCTTGACGCACTGCGGCCCGTCCCGGAACAAGTCGAGCTTCGGCACCGGCGACCCGGGAGGACGCCCGGGCCTGCGCTACTTCGCACTAGCACAGCATTAGCTCCCTCTGAAAAGCACCTAGACCGACGGTCGTTTTTCCTCGGACGCGGGTTCGCGAATCGACGGCGGCAAATCTCGCTGTCCTGGCTGCCCGGCAGTGTAGGGTAGCGGCGGTGGACCTTCGGGCCGAGTTGATCACCCTGTTCCGGGCCGTCGTCGAGGCGCTCTCGGCGGAGCGGCTGGTGCGGGAGGCCTGCGCCGCGGGGCAGGTCCCGCAGCCGGCTCCGGGAGGCCGGCTGGCGGCGTTGGGGCTGGGCAAGGCGGCCGCGGAGATGCTGGCGGGCGCGCGCGCCGCGCTGGGCGAGGCGCTGAAGCCGCTCGCATTCGCGGTGCCGAAAGGCGCCGGCGGAGGTCCGCTGATCGAGGGCGGACATCCCCTCCCGGACGAGGGGTCGCTCCAGGCGGGGGAAGCGCTGCTTTTCGCGGCGACGTCGCTGGGTCCCCGGGACGCCGCGCTCCTCCTGGTCTGCGGCGGCGGCTCCGCGCTGGCCGAGGCGCCGCGCGCGCCGCTCACCCTGGACGAGGTGCGCGCGGTCAACGACGCGCTCGTCCGCAGCGGCGCGCCCATCGAGGAGATGAACAGCGTGCGCGCCCACCTGTCGCGGCTCAAGGGCGGGGGCCTCGCCCGCGCCCTCTACTCCTGCGGAGTGCGGCGGGCGCGGGCCCTGGTCCTGGTCGACGTGCCCCAGGGGGGCCCGGCCGCGGTGTCGAGCGGTCCGTTCGCGGCTGACGCCACCACCTTCGCCGACGCGCGCGAGATCGTGCGGCGCAGGGCGGTCGCGCTGCCGCCCCGGGCCGCGCGGCTCCTCGAGGGAAGTCCCGCGCAGGAGACGCTGAAGCCGGGCGACCCGGCCGACTTCGTCGAGCACGTCGTGCTTTGCGACATGCATGCGCCGGCGGAGCAGGCGGCCCGCCTCTGGCGTTCTCCGGCGCGGGTGGGCCCTCTGGTGCGTGGTCCGGTCGCGAGGCTTCCCGAGCAGTACGAGCGCGCCGCCGGGCCCGGCCTGTTCGCCGCCTCGGGCGAGCCCGAGCTGACTGTCCCCAAGGACGCCCCTCCGGGAGGGCGCGCGCAGCACCTCGCCCTCCTGATGGCGCGCTCCCTGCGCGGCCGGCGCGCCGGCTTCCTCGCCGCCGGCACCGACGGGCGCGACGGTCCCACCGCGGCCGCAGGCGCGGCGGTGGACGGCACCACATGGGACGAGGCCGAGCGGCGCGGGCTTCGGCCCGCGGACGCCCTGGCCCGATTCGACGCGTCCTCCTGCTTGCAGGCGGTCGGTGCCACCATTCCCTCCTTCCAGTCCGGCGCGCACGCCGGCGAGCTGCACCTCCTCCTCTCCGCATGACCCACCGCTGCGCTCCCGCCACCTCCGCGCCCAAGCTCCGGGCGCTCCCGTTCACCGGCCTGCGCTCCGCCTTCGCCGAGGGTTACGGCGCGCGCGATTTGCGTTCCGACGTGCTCGCCGGCCTCGTCGTCGGCGTGGTCGCGCTGCCCTTGTCGATGGCGCTCGCCATTGCTTCCGTCGGCGCTGGCCATCGCGGTGCTCGGAGCCATCGAGTCGCTCCTCTCGGCGGTGGTCGCCGACGGCATGGCCGGCACCAAGCACGACCCGGACGCGGAGCTTCTGGCGCTCGGCGTCGGGAACGTCGTCTGCCCGTTCTTCGGAGGCATCGCCGCCACCGGCGCCATCGCGCGCACCGCGACCGGCATCCGCTACGGGAGCCGCTCGCCCATCGCCACCATCGTGCACGCGGTGGTGGTGCTGGCGGCGGTGCCGGCGCTCGCGCCGGTCATCTCCTACCTGCCGATGGCCTCGCTGGCGGCGCTCTTGCTCCTGGTCGCCTGGAACATGTCCGAGGCGAAGCACTTCTTCCACATGGTCCGCGTCGCCCCGAAGAGCGACGTGGCGGTGCTGCTCACCTGCTACTTCCTCACCGTGGTCTTCGACATGGTGATCGCGGTGACCGCCGGCATGGTGCTGGCCGCGTTCCTTTTCATGCGGCGCATGGCGGAAGTCGCCAGCTGGTCGAGGAAGGGCACCCGCACCTCAAGGTCAAGCTGCCCAAGCTGACCGTGCTGTACGAGGTGAACGGGCCGTTGTTCTTCGGCGCGGCGGAGATGGCGATGGACGCCTTCAAGGCGATCGGCGCCCGGATGCGCGTCTTGATCCTGAACATGTCCGCCGTGCCGGCCATGGACATCACCGGGCTGGTCGCGCTGGAGAGCGCCCTCCTGAGGTTGCGCCAGCAGGGCGTCTTGACCCTGGTCACCGGGGTGCGCCCGCAGCCCGAAGGCGTCCTGAGGAAGGCGGGCGTCTTGGAGGAGCCAGGGCGCGTGCAATTCTGCGCGACCCTGGAGGAGGCGGCCCAGGTGGCGGCGGCCCACGTCGGGAGCCGCCCTCCGGTCCCTGGGACGGCCTGATCAGCTGGCGCTCAGCTGGTTCATGTGGCGCTCGAGCGCGGCCTCGCTGCGCGCGTCGAGCGGGATGAACCGGGAGCGGAGCACGCGCCCGCCGCTCAGCTCCAGCATTCCGACCGAAACCGGGTAGTCGAACCGCCGCGGTCCGGCGCTGGCGGGGTTGAAGAAGCGCACTCCCGAAAGGACTTCGTCATGTGGGAGGTGGCTGTGGCCGAACACGACCACGTCGGCGCCCTCGCGGCGCAGCGCCTCCTCCACCTCCGGTCGCGGCCGGTGCGGCCGGTCGAGGATGTGCGTCAGGTAGAAGCGGACCCCACCGAGCACCACGCGGGCGGTCTCGCGCGCGTCTCCGCACCGGAAGCCGTCGATGTTGCCCGCTACCGCGGTCAAAGGGGCCAGGGCGCGCAGCCCCGCCAGCACGTCCTCGCCTCCGATGTCGCCGGCGTGCAGGAGGTGGTCGGCGCCGCGCAACGCGGCGAGGGCCTCCGGGCGGAGGAGGCCGTGCGTGTCGGAGATGACGCCGATCCGCATGCCCGTAGGGTATCGCTTCGCCTTGCCGGCCGCCGCTTCGCATGCGAAAGAAGCGCCGCCGTGGACCTTCTTGCAGCCACTCCCGCTTCCTGGGTGCGCCTGGCCGTGGAGCGCTTCGACGAGGTGCTGGTCGACCACGCCCACTGCGAGAAGAAGGCGGCGGCGCAGGCCCTGTCGATGGTAGCCGCCTTTCCCGACGTCCCGGGGCTGGCCCGCGCGATGGCCCGGCTGGCCCGAGAGGAGGCCGGGCATCTCGCCCAGGTCCTGCAACTGGTGGAGAAGCGCGGGCTCCGGCTCGGGCGCGATCCCGGCGACCCCTACGCGCAGTCGCTCCAGAAGCACGTCCGACAACCGATGGCCGAGCGGCTCCTCGACAGGCTCCTGGTCTCGTCCCTGATCGAGCTGCGCAGCCGGGAGCGGCTGCTTCTCCTCTCGAAGCACCTGCACGACCCGGAGCTGCGCGCTTTCTATGCCCGGCTGTCGGACGCCGAGGCCGGCCACGGCGAGCTCTTCTGGAAGCTGGCGCTGAAGGCGTCGCCCGGCGACGCCCGGCACCGCGCGTCCGAGCTGGCAGCCGTGGAGGCACGGCTGATCGAGGAGCTGCCGCTGCGTGCGGCGATCCACTGACCCGGGTCGGGGTCGAGGTCGGTGCTCAGCGTCGGGGCGCGGGGGGTGTCGCGGTCGCGCCGTTCTCCGGCCAGGCATGCCGCGGGTACTTGCGCATCAGCTCGCGGCGCACGGCCGGGTAGTGGCGCTCCCAGAAGCCGGCCAGGTCCGAGGTGACCTGCTGGGCGCGGCCGTTCGGGGCGAGGAGATGCAGCACGACCGGCACGGTGCCGCCGGCGATGCGGGGGCCGGCGCGCATGCCAAAGAAATCCTGCAGGCGCGATCGCGCCGCCGGCGGCTGGCCCGGTTCGTATTCGATGCGCAGCTTGCGCCCGCTGGGCAGCTGGACTTGCTCCGGCGCGAGCGTCGCCAGCGCGCGAGCTGCTCCGGGGCCGAGGCGCTCCACCAGCGCGGCGGCGAGATCGGCGCCCCGCATCTCCTCCAGGGAGGTCCGTCCGCGGCAGAGCTCGCGCAGGGCGTCCGTCACGTCTGCATCGGTCAAGGCGCGCACTCCCGCCTCGGGACGGTGCGTCGCGATCAGCTCCACGCGCGCCCGCAGCGACCGCAGCGCCTCCGGGGCGAGGAGATCCTCCGCCCTGAGGTGCTCCGCAAGCAGCGTCTCAGCGGCGCCGCGCTCGGCCTCTCTGGGAGGGCGGCGACCCTCCTCGAGCACCAGCGCATCGTACGTCAGCCGGGAGACCACCGACGCGCGGCCGCGCTCCGCGTCCCAGACCACCTCGGTGGACTCGCGCAGCTCGCTCGGGAACAGGTCGAGCAGCCACTCCGGCTCCATGGCGCTGGCGAGCCGCAAGAGCCGGCCCTGCCCGCGGCGCTCCTCCACGTCCACGGCGACCAGGAGCTGTGCGTCGCGGACCGCGGAGGCGGGGGACATCGTGGCCGATCCGCCCGAGGCGAGGAGAACCTCGCTGCTGCCCGGACCACGCCGCTTGGCGACCCGGTCCGGGAACCCGGCGAGCACGGCGATGCGCAGGGCCTCCTCCCGCTTGTCCCGATCCGGCTCCCGCCGCGAGCTGCCCAGGATCCGCTCGATCTGCGCCCGCGCCCGCTCGGGAGCCTCCAGGTCGATCAGGTCGGAGCTGGCGGTCGGCGAAGCCGGCCGGCGATCGCGCAGCCCGCGCGGATCGCCGAGCGCTGCCGCCGCCGCGGCACCCTCGCTGCCCGCTCCGCGGGAGGCCGCTTCCAGGACCATCCGGGAGAGGCGCGGGTGGAGCGGGAACCGGGCACAGCGCCGGCCCAGGTCGGTCGCGGCCCCCGCCGCATCCAGGGCCCCGAGGCGCCGGAGCAGCGCGAAGGCTGCCTCCAGCCCCGCCGGCGACGGCGACTCGAGCCACGGCAGTCGCGCCGGATCGTGCCCCGCCGCGCGCAGCTCCAGCACCATCTCCGCCAGGTCGACCCTGCGCACCTCCGGCGACAGATGCTCGGGCCGGCCGTCGTGGTCGGCGCGGGTGTAGAGGCGGAGTGCCCGTCCGGGAGCCGTTCGCCCGGCGCGCCCGGCCCTCTGCGCCGCGGAGGCGCGGCTGATCTTCGCCACCTGCAGGCTGGGCAGCCCCGACCAGGGAGAGTGCTGGGCGATGCGCGCCAGCCCGCTGTCCACCACCGCGGTGACTCCGGGGACCGTCACGCTGGTCTCGGCCACGTTGGTCGAGAGGATGATTTTCCTCCGGGCGGCCGGGGCGAGCGCGCGGTCCTGTTCCTCCGCGGGAAGGTCGCCGTGCAGGGGAAGCACGAGCAGGTCCCGGTGCGCGGCGAGCTCCGCGACGGCTTCGCCCGACTGCCGGATCTCCACCGCGCCTGGGAGGAAGACGAGCACGTCGCCACTGGTCCGAGGCACCGTCAGCCTGCGCACTGCCGCCGCGACCTGATCGGACAGGCGCCGCGAGTCCGCGCGCTCCGCATACTCGACGGTCACCTCGAATCGGCGCCCTTCGCTGCGTACGACGGGACAGCCCAGGTGCTCGGCGATCGGCCCGGCGTCCAGGGTTGCCGACATGACGAGCAGCTTCAGATCCGGCCGCGCCCCCCGCTGCAGATGCAGGAGCAGCGCCAGCGCCACGTCCCCCTGCAGGTGGCGTTCGTGGAACTCGTCGAGCACTACGGCAGACACGCCCGGCAACGCGGGCTCTCCGAGCAAGCGGCGCGTGAGCACTCCCTCGGTGACGTAGCGCAGCCTGGTCCGCGGGCCCGTCGCATCCTCGAACCGGACCTGGTACCCGACGCTCTCCCCGGCGCGCTCGCCCAGCTCCTGCGCGACTCGCCGGGCCGCCGTGCGGGCCGCCAGCCTGCGCGGCTCGAGCACCACCACTTCGCCGGGCACCACGGAGAGCAGCGCGGGCGGGACGCGCGTCGTCTTGCCGGCACCCGCCGGCGCTTCCAGCACCAGGGCCGGGCCTTCGCGCAGCCGCGCCAGGACCTCCGGCAGCGCTTCATCGATGGGCAGCGGCTCGCGCATCAGCTTGCGCACGGGGCGGGCCGGCCGCGGTAGAAGTGACTCATGAGCGAGCTGAGCTTGCAGGACAGGTACGCGCCCGACAACCGCCGTTTCGGCTGCGGCCCGAAGAACGACAAAGGGCTGCGCATCAAGAGCTTCCCGCGGCGACCGGGAAGTGGTGGGTAGCGCCCGCGGTTCACGAGCTGGCGGACGTGTACTTCCGGATCGACCTGCTCCACACCAGCCGCGCGAATGCGGCGAAGGCGACCGTGCCCGCCAGCCCGCCCAGCGCGGTTCCCATTTGCAGCTTCCCCAGGAGCGCCAGCGCGGGGTAGGTCGTCATCAATGCGAGCGGGAGCACGTACGTGAAGAGCACGGCGAGGAACCCGCGGAAGATGGTGCTCGGCCAGCGCGCGACGTCGAACACGCTCTGGAACAGGTAGAGCAGGTTGTCGACCCGCACCGCGAAGAAGGCGATCGACACCACCAGGATCGAGATCGAGTACAGGACGAGCAGGGCGCCCAGCAGCATGACGCCCGCCGCCAGCACTTCGCCCGCGGTCGGCGTGCGCCCCAGCTTGCCGAACGCGTAGGCGAAGATCAGACCGGCGCCGACCAGGTCCACCACCCGCCAAGGCTCCAGCTTGGCGACCGACACCAGGAGCTGCGCGTCGGCCGGCTTGAGCAGCACGAAGTCGAGCGTGCCCTTGCGCACGTGCTCGATCACCGACGTCAGGCTGGGGCTCACCGCACCCTCCAGGACGCCCTTGAGGGCCACGAACCAACCCAACACGAGCAGCATCTCGGGGAAGGTCCACCCCTCCACCGCGTGCCGGGTGCCGAACACGACCAGGACGGGCACCAGCGTGACCGCCATCCAGAGGATCGCCAGCCCGCCCTCGACCAGGAACTCCAGGCGGTACTGCAGCGCCAGCGCGATCGATGCGCGCAGCTGCGCCCGGACGATGGAGAGAGCCCGCCTCATCCGCCGTAGGCCGAAAAGCGCCGCAGCCCCGCACGCCAGACCAGATTGGTGGCGAGCAGTGCAAAGGCGACGTAGAGCCACTGCCCGCCGAGCAGGGCGAGCGCTTCACCCCGGCCGTGCTTGCCCAGCATCAGCTCGACCGGGAACGAGAGCAGGAAACGGAACGGCAAGACCAGTGCGATGCGCTGCACGGCCTGGGGAAAGAGATCCAGCGGGACCAGGTAGCCCGAGAGCACCGCCGATATGCCCAGCCAGGCCTCGAAGAGGCTGGTCGCGCTCTCCAGGTACAGCGCCAGCGTGCCGATGAGCGCCATGACCAGGAACGTCAAGAGCCAGGCTCCCAAGAGGGCCGGCATCAGCAAGAGCCAGAGGATCGGGTCGTGCCCGAGCTGCCCGCGCGCGGTCCAGAGGAGAATGGAGACCACCGGGATGGCGACGATCCCGCGGAGCGGCACCGCGGCCAGGTTCTCGGCGCTGTACGCGATGAGCGGGTGGAGCGGCCGCAGGAGCCGCATCGCCAGGTCGCCCTGGCGGATCTCCATCGTCAGCTCCCAGACCACCCAGGAGCCGGTCAAGAGACGCACGAGCAGCGTGGACAGGTAGTAGGCGGCGAACCCGCGCTGCGTGTACGCGCCCACCGGCCCGCTGCGGGCGACTGCTGCCCACAGCGCCAGCATGATGAGCGGCATGTTGGTGCTGAACATCCAGATGACGAACTCGGCCCGGTAGGCGACCGCGGCGGCGAAACCCGTTCGCAGGAGCGCCGGATACGCCCTGGCCGCCGCGCGCAAGCTCATGCCGCGCCCTCGGACACGCCGCGCTCGAACAGCTCCCGCATCACTTCCTCCAGAGGCGGGTCTTCGACTGTCAGATCCACCACCGGCAGCTGCGCCAGGGCGCGCTGCACCGCGCCCTGCAGCTCGGACTGCGACACCTGCAGCACCGCCTGGGCGTCGGTGTGCGAGACGATGCTGCCGAGCTTCGAAAGATCGCGCGCCTCCACCGGCCGGGACAGCTTGAGGAGCACCCGCTTGTCGGGCCGCACGCGCCGCACCAGCTCGTCGAGGGATCCGTCGTAGATGAGGTGGCCGTGGTCGATCACCAGGACGCGCGGGCACAGGGCAGCCACGTCGTCCATGTAGTGGCTGGTGAGGAGCACGGTCGCGCCGAAACGCTCGTTGTAGGCCCGCACGAACCCGCGCACCGCCGCCTGCATGGTGACGTCGAGCCCGATGGTGGGCTCGTCGAGGAAGAGCACCTGCGGCCGGTGCAGGAGCGCCACCGCCAGCTCGCACTTCATCCGCTCGCCCAGGGAGAGCTGCCGGGTGGGCTTGTCGAGGAGGCCCCGCAGGCCCAAGAGCTCGGTCAGCTCGGCCACCGTCTCGTCGTAGCGAGGGCGCGGGATGTCGTAGATGGCCCGGTTGAGCAAGAAGGTCTCGCTGGGCGGCAGGTCCCAGAGCAGCTGCTGCTTCTGGCCCATGACCAGCGTGATCTGCCGGAGGAAGTCCGGCGAGCGGTCCTGCGGGGTGTGCCTGGCGACCGAGACCTGCCCGGAGGTGGGATGGAGGAGCCCGGAAAGGACCTTCAGCGTGGTCGTCTTGCCCGCGCCGTTGGGCCCCAGGAACCCGACCCGCTCCCCGGCTCCGACCCGGAAGCTCACGCCGTCGACCGCTTTGACCTCTTCGCGGGGGCGGTGCACCAAGGACTTGAGGGCCGCCCGCAGCCCGGGGTTCCGCCGGTGGACGAAGTAAGACTTCCGGAGCCGTTCGACCGCGATCATCGCACTAGGGGAACTACCGGTCGTGCCGGTAGGATTCAACAGGAATGTCCGATCCGTTCGACCCGCGCGAGCTCCAGGTCGTGTTCCTCCGGGAAATGCACGAGGGGCGGACCCGCGCCCGCGACGCGCTGGCCCGGGCGGGACGCGACGCAGGGGACCCCGCCGCGGTGCGCGAGCTGCGCGGCTTCTTCCACCGCTTGGCGGGCAGCGCCGGTACGGTGGGCTACGGCATGCTCGCCCGGCTGGCCGCCGCCTGCGAGCTGGCGGCGGACCAGGAGCTCGAGCGCAAAGCTCCTCTCTCGAAGATCGCCGCCCGCATCTTCGCCGAGGGGCTGGCCGGCGTGGCCGACGTCTTGGACACCCGGACGCCGACCCTGGGAGTCCTCCTCCTTCCCACGGCACAGCGGGAGAACGGTACCCGGGTTTCGCTCGAGGACGTGCCTTCGCGGGTCCTGGTCATCGACGACGACCTGGTCAGCGCGCGCTCCACCGAGGCGGTCCTGCGCGCCGCGGGATTCCTCACCGCCAGCTGCAGCGAGCCCGCCGACGCCTACGAGGCGATCCTGCGGGAGAGCCCCGACCTGATCATCCTCGACGTGCTCCTGGGCGACATCGACGGGTTCGACGTCTGCCGCCGCGTGCGCGCCAATCCCGCGCTGCAGCTGGTCCCGATCATCTTCGTCACCCGCCGCGGCGACCTGGAAGAGCGCGTGCGCGGCTTGCAGGTGGGCGGCAACGACTACGTCGCCAAGCCCTTCGATCCGCCCGAGCTGGTGGCGCGGGTCCGCTCTCACCTCTCCCGGCTCTCCGTCCTGCGCGAGATGGCCATCCGCGACGGGCTGACCCGCTGCTACAACCACAAGTACTTCAAGATGCGGCTGGACCAGGAGCTGGTCCGCGCCCGGCGCTACAACAGCCCGCTGTCGCTCGGGCTGCTCGACATCGACCACTTCAAGCACGTCAACGACACGCACGGTCATCCAGGCGGGGACTCGGTGCTGGCGCACCTGGCGAGCCTGCTGATCGCCTCGGTGCGGTCGAGCGACATCGTGGCCCGCTACGGCGGGGAGGAATTCGCCTTCGTGCTGGTGGAGGCCGCGGCCCAGGAGGCGGCCGTCGTCGCCGAGAGGATGCGTGCCCGGGTCGAGGCGCACGAGTTCGAGGTGCCGGGAGGCTCCCGCCTGCGGGCCACCGCCAGCATCGGGATCGCCGAGGCGCGGCCGCAGGAGCTGGCCGCCGCGCTGGTGCAGCGGGCGGACGCGGCGCTCTACCAGGCCAAGGCGGACGGCCGCAACCGCGTCCGCAACTCTACACCCTGAACCCGCGCACCACGTCCGAGACTCGCTGCGAGAGGTCCTTCAGGACGCCCGCCGCGGCGGTGGTGGTCTCCAGGCGCCGCATGGTCTCGTCCATCATCTTGGTCTGGTCGGTGACCGCGCTGAAGATCTGGGTGATGCCGGCGTTCTGCTGGGAGACCGCCGCCGCGATCTGCCGCACCGCGGCCGAGTTGTCCTTCACGATGTTGGAGAGCTGCTTCAAGTTCTCGCCCGAGACGCGGACCTGCTGCAGGCCGCCCTCGATCTTCTGCGATCCCTTCTCGGTGATCGCCACCGCCCCGCGGATCGATCCCGAGATGTCCTCGAGGATCTCGCGCACCCGGTTGGTCGCCTGGATGGACTGATCGGCGAGGCTGCGGATCTCGCGCGCCACCACCGCGAATCCCTTGCCGTGCTCGCCCGAGCGGACTGCCTCGATGGCGGCGTTCAGCGCCAGCATGTTCGACTGGTCGGCCAGGTCCTTCACCGTCTGGGTGATGCCTCCGATCTGCTGGGTGCGCTCGGAGAGCTGGGTGATCTTGTGCGCGATCTCGTCCACCTGCGCGCGGATGTCGGTCAGCCCTCCCAGGCTGGACTCGATGGCGTTCTCGCCCGAGTTGGACACCTCGTCCGCCTTCTCGGTGAGCTTGAGCACCGCCTCCGCCTTCTGCGCCGCGAGCAGCGAGGTCTGCTTGATCTCCTGCGCGGTGACCTGCGTCTCCTGCAGCGCGGTCGCCTGGCGGGTGATGGTCTCGCTCTGCTCGGAGGTGGAGGTGCCCAGGTCGTCGCCGGCCTGCTTGAGCAGCCGCACCGAGTCCTGCAGCGCGCCGACCACCTGCTTGAGCTTCTCCACCATCGCGCCGAAGGCCGCCGCCAGCTCCCCGATCTCGTCGCTCGAGGTCACGTCGACGCGCTGGGTGAGGTCTCCTTCGAGGATGCGCGAGGTGAGGTGGGTGAGCCGCCGGAGGGGGCTGATGATCTGGCGGACCATCAGGTAGGCGATGCCGATGGCGAGCACCATGGCCAGCGCGGTCACGCCGAACAGGCGCATCTGCGCCTCGCGCAGGCGCGCCGCGATGTGGCCCGGGTCGAGGCCGACGTGGACCAGCGCGCCCGTCATCACCGGCGCGGGCACGTCGACGTAGCGCACGCCGTTCAGCGTCACTTCGGTGATCTTCTCGTTCTCGCGCAGCTGCCGGGGGTCCTGCGCCGGCGCCTTGCCCTCGAAGGTGTGGGCGAGGACGTTGCCGTTGGGGCCCACCACCTGGATGTAGGCCAGCCCGGAGTCCTTCTTCACCGACTGGATGGTCGAGGCGATGGCGGATTCGGGCATCTCCACCAGCGCCGAGGCGAGGGTCACCGAGATGGCCTTCGCTCGCGCGCGGCCCTCGCTCTCCAGCACCTTGCCGAAGTAGCTGCCTTCCACCGCGGCCACGACCGCCGCGACCAGCGCCAGGGTAGTGCCGACGAGCAGCGAGATCTTCCAGAGCAGGGGGAAACGCGCCTTCTGGGGTCCTGCCACCAGCTTGGTGTCCATCCTCGTCACCTCTCTCGATTCGCGCGCCGTGCGGAGCAGAGCCCCGCGAGCATCGGCGCGATGTCTTCCAGGGGAAGCAGCGTCTCGGCGGCGCCGCAGGCGCGGGCGGCGGCGGGCATGCCGAACACCACGCTGCTCGCCTCGTCCTGCGCGAAGGCCGCGCCGCCGGCGTGCCGGATGGCCAGGAGCCCCTGCGCCCCGTCGTCGCCCATCCCGGTCATCACCACGCCGACCGCGCGGGCCCCCAGCGAGCGCGCCAGCGATTGCAGCAGGCGGTTCGCCGAAGGGCAGTGCAGGCCGCTCGACCGCGGCGTGCTCACGCGCCCCGCCTCGTCCAGCTCCAGGTCGCATCCGTCGGGCGCCAGGTAGACGCGCCCGGGCTGCGCCGCCTCGCCTTCGCGGGCGACCTGCACCCGCATCGCGGCCACCTCGGAGAGCCAGCGCGTGAGGCCGGAGGTGAACCCGGCGGCGATGTGCTGCGCGATGAGCACCGGCGCGGTCAGGTCGGCCGGGAGCCCGCGCAGGACCACCGCGAGCGCGGGCGGCCCGCCGGTCGAGGCGACCAGGCCGATCGCCCCGACCCCCGCGCCGGCGGCGCGCGAGGACGGACCGTGCCCGGGCTTGTGCCGCCGCACCACCGGCACCTCGGCCATCAGCCGCACCGCCTCGGCGACGCGGCGGCCGAAGCGGTGCAGCTCGTCCTGCGCCGGCCCGGGCTTGGAGATGACCTCCAGCGCCCCGGCCGCCATGGCGCGGAAGGAGAGGTCCAGCTGGCGGTCCTCGCTCACCGCGCAGACCATCAGCACCCGCGCGGGCGACTCGGCCATGATCGCCGCGGTCGCGCCCAGGCCGTCGAGCCGCGGCATGTTGACGTCCATGGTGATCACGTCCGGGCGCAGCTCGCGCGCCTTCTCCACCGCCTCGACGCCGTCGCGGGCCTCGCCCACGATGCGCAGGTCCTGCTCCTGGGCGAGCAGGGCCATCAGCGCGTTGCGCATGGTGAGCGAGTCGTCCGCCACCAGGATGCGGATGGGGTGGCGGCGGGTCATGCGACCCCCTGCCGGCGGGCGATCACGGCCTGCACCTCGGCGATCAGGCGGCCCGAGGCGCAGTCCTTCTTGCTGAGGAACCCGTCGGCGCCGGAGGCCGCGCCGCGCTGCCGGTCGGCGTCCGAGTCACGCGCGGAGACGAGGATGATCGGCATCGCCTCCAGCTCGTGGCGGCGGCGCGCCTCGAGGGTGAGCTCGAAGCCGTCCATCTCGTCCATGCCGATGTCGGAGACCAGCACGTCGTACGAGGAGTGGCGCAGCTGCTCCAGCGCCTGTCGCCCGCTGGACGCGGTGTGCACCGAGTAGCCAGCCGACTCGAGGGCGGTGCGGTGCAGCGCGCGCGCGGTGAGCGAGTCGTCGACCACCAGCGCCCGGCGCGTGCCGGTGAGCGACGCGTCGCGCTTCTCGAACCCGGACAGCCAGTCGGGGCGCACGATCAGGACCAGCTCGCCGCGGGCCAGCGTGGCCGCGCCCTGGTAGGCGGCCAGGTCGCGCACCTCGGGCGGCAGCGGCCGGATGACCAGCTCGCGGTCGCCGATCACCTCGTCGATCGCCAGCGCGATCCGGCGGCCCTGCGACTGCAGCACCAGGAGCGGTTGCCCGTCGTGCGGCACCTCCGGCTGGCGCAGCGCGAGCAGGGCGCCCAGGTCCTGCACCGTGATCAGCTGGTCGCGATGCGAGAGCTGCACGCGGGTCCGGGCCATGCGCAGCTCGGTGGAGCGGGCCAGGAGCGAGGTCTCCACCGCCGACATGGGGACGCCCAGCTCGTGCTCGCCGCAGCGGACCACCAGCACCGGCGAGCTGCCCAGCTCCGCGGGGAGCGTCAGGGTGAAGCGGGTGCCCTGCCCGGGCGTCGAGTGCACCTCGACGTGGCCCTGCAGAGCCTGGATCTGGCTGCGGACCACGTCCATGCCCACGCCGCGCCCGGACACCTCGGTGACGGTGCGGCGGGTGGAGAAGCCGTTGCGGAAGATGAGCTGGTGCAGCTGGGCCGGCGTCATCGCGTCCAGCTCGGCGCCGGGCACGATCGACAGGTCGCGCGCCGACTGCTTGATCAGCGCCAGATCGAGGCCGTTGCCGTCGTCGGAGACCTCGATGAACAGCATGTTCCCTTGCTGCTCGACGCGCACCACGACGATGCCCTCGCGGTGCTTGCCACGCGCCTCGCGCACGTCGGGCAGCTCCAGGCCGTGGTCGACCGCGTTGCGCACCAGGTGCACCAGCGGTCCGCGCAAGGATTCCAGGACGCGGCGGTCGAGCGACACCTCGCCGCCGACGATCGAGAGCCGCGCCAGCTTTCCCGATTGCTTGCACAGGTCGCGGACCGAGCGGCGCAGCGGCTCCAGCACGGTGCGTACCGGCAGCGTGCAGATCGCCTTCAGCTCGTCCTCCATCGAGGCGACGATGTCGGCCGCTTCGTCGCCATCCGCGGACAGGGCGCGCTGGACGCCCATCAGGAGCGCGCGCACCTCGGCCGTCTGGGCGAGGATCCCCAGCCGGGCCAGCTGCGAGAGGCCGCGCTCCAGCTCGCGGCGGCGCTCCTCCAGGCGCAAGCGCACCTCGCGCAGCCGCTCTACCTCGTGCAGCAGCGAGACCACCTCGCGGGTCCGCACCCGCCAGCTCCCCGCCTCTTCGCCGGGGACGGCTTCCTCCTCGGCGGCGGGCTCGGCGGGCGCGGGTTCCGCCCGGGCGGCGCGCGCCTCGCGCCCGCGCTTGCTGGGCTTCTTGCCGTTGTTCGCCGCCGCCTTGCCCGGCTCGACCGCCTGAACCGCGTGCCGCACCGCCTCCAGCAGCTTGTGGCTGGGCCGCAGATCCGGCAGGTCCGACTTGGCGGTGGTAGCGCGGAGGTGCGCCATCCAGGTATCGAGCGTCTTGAGCAGCGCGTCGGTGAGCGCTCCGGGCAGCGCGGCGCCCTTGCCCCGCAGCGGCAGCACCGCGTCCTCCATCCGGTGCGCCAGCTCGGACAGCTCGCTCAGGCCCAGGGTGGCGGCGCTCCCCTTGAGGGTGTGCAGCCCGCGGGCCAGGTCGTCGAAGTGCGCCTGCTCGTGCGCCTTCTCCAGCTCGATGAGGTGGTCGGTGACGCGCTCGACGATCTCCTTGCACTCGTCGACGAACCCCGGCAGGAGCTGCTCCATCATCGGATCAAGCATCGCGCTTCTCCGATGCGCGCCGGTCCATCAGCCGGCGCAGGTCGAGCAGGTTCACCTGGTGGAGGCCGGGGAGCGTCACTTCCGCGACCGCTCCCGTCGAGCGCGCGCGCGCCTCCTCGACCAGGGCGTGCGGGAGCGGCACCGGCTTGGGGATCCGCTCGCAGTCGAGCGCGAGCAGCCGCCCGCCCAGGCCGGGATCGACCACCAGGAGCACCGCCGGATCCTCGCGCCACCCGCGCCCGCCGAGGAGCGAGGAGAGGCTCATCGCGGTGAGGATCTGCCCCTGGAAGCGGAGGATGCCGATCACGTGCGGCGGCGAGAGCGGCACCGGAGTGACCATCTTGAGGGGGACGGCGGCGCGCAGCGATTCGAGCGGCAGCGCGTAGCTGTCCTCTCCGACGGGGAACTCCGCCGCCCAGAGGACCGACTCCTCCTCGGCGGCGCGGGGCTTGTCGCGCAGGCGCGCGGCCCTTCGCTCGAGGAGCTCGCGCTCCTCCTGCGTGATCTCCTCCGGGAAGCGCGGCTCGAGCTTCATCCGCCGCCTCCTCCGGCGCCGCGCAGGAACGTGGCGGCGGACTCGCGATAGAAGCGCACGGGGAGCGGCTCGGGGCCCGGCAGCTCCTCATCGAGCGGCAGCCGCTCGGTGCGGCGCAGGACCTCGCGCATGAGCTGCGCCGCGGCGGCGCGCTCGCCCTGGCGCACGTGCAGGAGCGCGCGCTCGAGGATGCCGGGGACGTAGTCGGGCACCTGGGCGCAGAGATCGGTGAGCGCGCGCTGCGCGATGGCCTTCTCGCCGCGCTCGATGTGCACCAGCGCGCGCAGGTGGAGGGCGACCGGCTCGGGCGGCGGCGTGCGCGGCCGGAGGGGCAGGGGAGGCGGCGGCGCTTCCTTGACCGCCGCGGGCCGGGGCCGCCGGCGCGGCTGCGGCGCGTCCGGACGCCGGTAGATCTGCAGCTCCGGCGCGCCGGCCAGGGCGAGCCCCCGAGGCGTCTCGGGGAGGTCCATCGGCCCGAACAGGATCGCCCCGCCCGGCGCGAGCGCGTCGACCAGGTGCTGCACCGCGACGCGCACCGCCTCGGGAGAGAAGTAGACGAGGACGTTGCGGCAGAAGACGAGGTCGAAGGGCCCTTCGGGCGCGCGCTCCAGCAGGTTGTGCAGCTGGAAGCGCGTGACCTTTTGCACCCGCTCCTCGATCCGCGCCTTCCCCCCCGGCTGCTCGCGGAACAGCGGGTGCAGCTGCGGCCCCGAGGGACGGCGCGACCAGGCGCCGTACACGCCGCCCCGCGCCGCGGACACGTTGCGCTCGAGCAGGTCGGTGCCCAGCACCTCGACCGCCGCCTCGCGCGGCATCGCGTCGAGCAGGCACGCGGCGATCGAGTACGCCTCCTCGCCGGTGGCGCACCCCGCGCTCCAGGCGCGAACGCCCGCGCGCTTTGCGGCGAGCAGCTCCGGGATCCACTCGCTCGCCACCCAGCGGAACTGGTCGGGATGGCGGAAGAAGAACGTCTCGCCCACCGACACCGCCTGGCAAAGCGCGTGCACCACCTCGGGATCGTGGGCGGCCGAGCGCGCCAGGAGCTCCTCGGGAGCGGCGCCCAGGGAATGCGCGGCGCGGCGGATGGCGTCGGGCAGGATGGCGTCGCGCGAGAAGCCGGTCCAGCGCGCGGCGCACTCGGCGAGCCGGTCGAGCACGCGATCGTCGAGTTGCTGCCGCGCGCTCATGCCGCCGCCCCGGCGCGCAGCGCCTTGGACAGCTCGCTCAGCAGCTTGGGCGAGGCGAGGGCGCGCGGATCGACCACCGGGACCGCGCCGCGCCCGGTGCGGACCACCGCGACCAGGGCCTCCCGGAGCGGCCCGTGCTCCGCGCCCGCCACCGCGCCGCGAGGCAGCACCTGCTCGCGGGGCAGCTCCTCGGGGTCGCGGACGCCGTCCACGCACAGCGCCAGGCGCTGCGGCCCGCACTCCACCACCACCAGCTTGCGCTCGGAGAGCGGCGCGCGGTGCGCGAGGCCCAGCCGCCGGGGGAGGTCGAGCACCAGCACCGGCTCGCCGTGCAACTCGAGCATCTCGCACAGGTACGCCGGGCCCAGCGGCAGCGGCCGCGTGCTGGTCTGGTGGAGCACCGAGACCACCGTTTCCAGGGGCAGCCCGATCTCCACCCCGCCGGCGTCGACGAAGAGCGCGGCCAGGCTGCCCGCGCGGTCCGCGCGGCGCGCGTCCTCCAGCACCTTGCCCACCATCGGCAAGAGGTCCTGCGCGCGGATCGGCTTGGCGACGAACGCGCGCGCGCCTCCCTTGAGGCAGGCCTCGGCGCGCTGCTTCTCGGAGGAGACGATGATGACGGGGATGCGCGCGAGCTGCGGGTCCTTCTGCATCTGCGCGAGCACCTCGTCGCCGTCCATCTCGGGCATCGAGAGGTCG
>Ga0209283_10000102_pt1 | contig 38041 bp, 34 predicted proteins | sample CZO8metaG_2_FD_188354 | JGI IMG/M metagenome (GOLD analysis project Ga0209283, IMG submission 188354) | Vadose zone soil microbial communities from the Eel River Critical Zone Observatory, Northern California, USA - CZOApr15con2H1.8 metaG... | ecosystem: Environmental > Terrestrial > Soil >...
CGCGTAACTATCGTGCCTGGTGGGAAATCGACATGCGCGTTTCGTATGCGTACTGGCTCTTCCTGGCAAATCGCGGTATCCTGTTCCCGCCTGGCTTCGATGATCAGTGGACGGTCTCAATCCAGCATACGCAAGAGGATATCGATCATCATGCGCACGTTTTCCACCAGTTCGTGACAGAATTGACTCGCTGATTAAATCGAATTATTCCTGGCAAGACCAGAGGAGGTGGCGTATGGAAGTTAGTCATGCTTCCACACGCCACCTCCAGCTATCAGGGGGTCTAGATCCTTAAGGGTGAAAGAGCAGGCCAGTTTCTCTTGCAGCCCCTAAGCCGGATGTTCCCACTTTTTCCTTTTTTCTCCTAAAAACCACCTGGAATGACAAAATGCCCTGAAAAAACTGATGCATAAAATTTGAGCAGGAAAAACGTATATACTGTAGTAGAATCTGATCTTATTAATCGGCCTTTTCATCAGGAACATGGGTGTTCAACCATCCAATTTTATTCAGCGGAGGTGCTTATGTTCGGCTCCAACGTTCTCGAGGTAGGTATCGGGCTTGCTTTTGTGTATTTGTTCTTGAGCTTGCTCTGCTCCACCATTAACGAGCAGGTGATTGCTCGTTTCTTTAATTTGCGTGCAAACATCCTTCAGGATGGCATTAAAAATATGCTGGCTGATCCAGGATTGGTCAAACAACTCTATGACCACCCGCTTATCCAGGGACTTTCTCAGAATGCAGCGTCTGGCAAACCACGTAAACCTTCCTACATCCCTGCGGACATCTTCGCGGTCGCGTTAATGAGTACGGATGTTGTTCAAGCTTACAAAAAAGACCCCAATACAGCGAGTATCCCCATTCCAAAAGCCCTTGAATTGGTCATCAAAAATGCCAATAACGATGCTGCAAAAGAGCTGGCCAACATAGAAAAGTGGTACAACAGCACGATGGATCGTGTTTCCGGATGGTACAAACGGGAAGTGCAGTTGATCATCTTTGCCCTGGGACTCGTTATCACTGTAGGGTTGAATATCGACACCATTTCCTTTATCGCCAGCCTCTCAAGCAATACAGTCATACGGGCTTCCATTGTTTCCGCGGCGCAGGGAGCCGCCGCTACCCAGCCTAATGCAGGCTTTGCCGGGCTACAGAGAGTTTTCGAGCAAATTCAACCCGTAATAGGCTGGTCTACCTCAACTTTACCAGCAGATTTTTGGGGCTGGGTATTAAAAATCGTCGGGTTGCTGGCAACGACATTTGCTGTGTCTCTGGGTGCGCCGTTCTGGTTCGATGTACTAAACAAATTTATCTCATTCCGCTCATCCGGCGTTCTACCGCAAACAAGCGCAGGCACCGCCGGGTCACCCATCACTACAGTACAATTAGTAGCGGGGGCCACCGCATCACCCAGCGCCATCACGCAGCCGGCGGTCAGCACTGACGGGTCGACTGGCGCCCCAAGTAATTCCTGAGAGACAGCGGCCGTTAGCATTGTGGCCTAAGAGTTCTTTCAGCGCTTGACAGCGTTACAGCCAGCGCACACTGTTCGTCTTACTCAGTAAGAATTGATAGTAAGATGCCATGCCATTCGAGGTTTTCCGAGATGCATTGAACAGCGCCTACTACTTACCCATACCTCTGGCATAGCTCCATATGAGATGTGAGCAAGCTTTAGAGCGCGGCTATTCATACCCTGCTTGAAAGTTTAAAGCTGTCTTGCCTATTTTCTGTAACTTTGTATTATGTTGCTTCGTTAGCAGATCTATATCTTCATGCATCTTTATGTAGGATTGCGAAGTTGAGCAGATGAGCAGCCAGGATCTCTTGCGGCCACTACCTGATGATCCCATACATAACATAGAGAAACCAGCGGACCCCCTTGAAAGCGTTTCAAATGCTTCCTTTAGTCCGCCGACGACTAACACCCGGCTATCCAGGAAACTTTCACCGTTCTGGCATGACCGTCTGGTTGAGGCCGGGCTTATCCTGTCGATGGCCTTGTACTATATAGTTGGTAACGAAAACCTTGGCACAGGCCGGCTTTTCCACCTTAATCCGCTGCTCTCCTTACCCTTTCTGTTGATCTTTGCCCTGCTGGGCTGGTATCGCCTGTCCTTTGCTGTAGCGCTCCTGCCCCTGGCGCTTCCCTACTACCTGCAACAAAAGACGGTAATCAGCCACTACTCCTTCAGCATTGCCGAGATTGCCCTGGCGATTTGCGTTCTGGTAGCCCTGGCGCAATTTCTGCTCCGGCGAGGTAAATGGTCTTATCGCCTGTCGTGGCGCGAACTGCGAGATCGCCTGGGGCCATTTGCTCTGCCTATCATTATTTTTCTGCTGGCGGCGGCAATCTCAGTCTTGTTTGCATACGCGCACCATGTTGCCCTGCGCGCTTTTCGTGAAGAGGTGTTCGACCCGATTCTCTATCTGCTATTAGCAATCTTCTGCCTGCGTACTCGCCAGGATGTTGCTCGCCTGCTGGCAGCATTGCTAGCTTCGGCGCTAATCGTGTCACTGCTAGGTATGGCCCAGTATTTCTTTTTCAAGAAACAGCTTGTACTGGAGTCGGATGGTGTACGGCGCGTGCACGCCATGTATGGGAGCGCCAACAGCATAGGGCTGTTCTTTGACTATGTTTTGCCGCTTGGCTTTGCATTGATGCTGGTAAAGACGCGTTCAGTCTTTAAAACACAGTGGTTGCGCATCTTTGCTCTAGCACTATGCATACCTCTACTACTGGTACTCTATTTGAGCCAATCGCTTGGTGCCTGGGTGGCTATCTCGGTTGCAGCACTCTTTATCGTCGCTCTTTCTTTGCGTACCCGCAAGGCAGCGCTCGTGAGTGCATTGGTGTTTGTCATTGCGCTGGGCGCAGTTCTCCTGATCTTCCGTGATCCTATCAGTGCATTTCTTTTGGAGCATCATATAAGTAGCATTGGCGTGGGCACTCTGACGAAGCGCCTGTACCTCTGGCAGAGTGCGTTGAGGATGATTGGCGATCACCCCTGGTTTGGCGTCGGCATGGAGAACTGGCTGTGCTATTACAGCAGTAATACTGTCTGTGTCGATCCTGCCATGGTTCATCATTACTACCTGATTGCACGAGACCCGGTCACCCATGTTTTGACAGGCTTGCAATACGAGCCGGATCTGTCACATCCCCATAACATCTTTCTCCACGTGTGGGTAAGCATGGGTATCTTTGGCTTACTGGCATTTATTGCCGTCCTGGTGCTTTTCTTCTGGCTCTTTGCACGTATCCTCATCTCCCTGAGTAGAACGAAATCTGAAAGTGATCCATATCTACGCTGGATGACTCTTGGTGTAGGAGCTGCAATGCTCGCGGCACTGATCCAGGGGCAGGTTGATAGCTCCTTCCTGGTGCAGGATCTGGCATTCTGTTTCTGGATGCTGGTTACATCTCTGCTTGTGCTGCGCGTATTAACGGGAACGCCGTGGCGGGGGAGCTTGCTGCAAAAGCATGACACGAGTGCAGAAAACCATGACCAGCGGCAGATTAGCTAAATTGTGTTGTACCTCACATATCTAAGGCGACATACCTCATTGCTGCTCCCTCACTCCTGATCTATACTCGATAAAAGAGTACCGTAGTCAGGGAGAATGCCAATGTTGTTTGATATCTCCATTTCCACCTTGCTTATCTGGTTGGCTTGCCATTTCGTGGGGGATTTCGCCTTTCAAAGCACCTGGATGAGTGTCGAGAAAGGTAAAAGTTGGGAAGTCAACTTTTATCATTGTGCGACCTATACAGCGGTATTTATCCTCTTTGCACATTCATCAATACTTGCTACTGCTATCTTGTTCGGTACTCACTTCGTGGTTGATCCCCTTAAAGCGCGCTATAAGGTAATTGAACCGATTTGGGTCGATCAACTCTTGCACATTTTGACCATCGTGTTGATTCTGGCGTTTAGGCTTTGATGTGTGCGGTTATGGCGAAGATGCATAGTACTTTTAGTTGCCCGTCCAGGGGGCCTTTCACAGACTGATGGTTCTCTCGCACCGTTATGTCTCCTAAAACGCATTCACACCTCGTTTAGTTCGATGTATCGCCTATGATTGGGATTTCTGGGGCTTACTGTGGTGTACTGCATGATGGCGCTATGAGGGTGCAGGGCCTCTATCCTGCTGCGAACTGAGATGTATGATTGTGGGGTGTCGAATGTCTGATCTTCTTGAGGGCGCAATGCTCAGCGATTATCTCCTCCTGCAATGTATCAGTAGAGGAGGTGTGGCAGATGTATACCGCGCTCGCCAGGTTGGAGAAGAAAACTATGAGGTAGCGGTCAAAATATTCCGCCCAGGCTATGCCCGGCGCGAGTCCTTCCGTGAATATTTTATGGCCGAGGCAGAAAAAATAGGTCAATTTGAGCATCCGAATATTCTGCCGTTCCTTGAATTTGGTGAAGGCGAGGATCTCCTCTACGCGGTTACAGCATTTGTGACAACCGGAACGCTTGAGGATCTCTTGAGACGTGTGGGTGGGAAGTTCTCTGCAATGCAGGCCTTGCCTATCATGCAACAGCTGTGCAGCGCTGTTCAGTATGCGCATGGGCGTGATGTGATTCACGGCAACATTAAACCGACCAATATCTTTGTTACGGCAGATGGTCGGATGCTGCTTTCTGATTTTGGCATAGCTCGCGGTTATGACGATAGCCAGCAATCGCTTACGAGGATTGGTTGGGGGTCAGCGGAGTATGCTGCGCCAGAGCAGTCGCTGGGGGTTTTGAGGCGCTCCAGCGATATTTACTCACTTGGTGTACTCCTTTTCCGTATTCTCACCGGACAACCTCCCTTTACCGGACAAACTCCCGTTGAAGTATTGCTCAGGCATGTACGTCAACAGGCTCCCTCGGCTCGTTCGCTGGACCCAAACATCTCGGATGCGGTGGATGGTGTGGTGCACATGGCTTTACAGAAACGCTCAGACGACCGCTTTGCCTCAGCAGAAGAATTTGGCAATGCGCTGGCGGCGGCTGTAGCTGTAGCCCCTTTCGCTTCCCCGGTTGCTAAGTCTGTTTCACCGGTGACGCGCCAACTCACACCCAGCCAGTCTACCGTGGCAACTGAGGGTCCACAGACCCCGTTACCTGCCCATGTTGTTTCATCTTCCCCGCCCGTTCGTGCGGAGCCATCGAATCCATCTCCGATCGTTGGCCCACCTTCTCAGCAACCGCCTCCTGCCAAAGATAGCACAGGTTCGGATGTAACCGAGATTCGCAAGTCAAAGTTCCTGAAGGGGCAAAAGGCTGATGATGTGGGAACGCATATGTTCTGGTCAGCAGGTCCTGTCGAATGGTCTCCCATCGGGAACGAGCATGCAGGTTCTGTGCCATTGACTGCCGTCGATTATCTGCGTAGCAAGCCAATGGCCCCTGAAGTACCTCCTAATGAGCCTCCTCCGCTCGTATTGTCTTCTTCAGAGGAAGAGAAGAAAAAAAGGAAGCAAACTACAGATTCGCGGCTGAAAAGGCTGCTGCCCATACTGGTTGTAATTTTGCTCTTGATAGGCCTGATTGGTGCGCTCCTCTCTTCATTCTTCTTTCCTGGCCCATCCAATAGTCGTGGTGGCAGTACCGGACCATCTGTCGCAGCTGTCAGCTCCTGTTTTACAGTTGCAGGAGCGAGTGATCTGACAAGCAATGGTACTATGCCGCTGAAGAATATGTTGCAAGCGGCTGAGAGGAGTCGTTTATGTGGCCCTACCGTATAAACTGAAAAGAGAGGGAATCATGGCGGAACTCGCTGGGGTGATGGTAGGCAATTATTTTTTGCTAGAGTGCCTGGGGCGTGAAGGGATGGTGGAAACGTATCGAGCCCGTCCCACGACACGCGGTGGGTTTGACGTGGAGTTGCGCATATTTCGACCATCATTTCCTGATCCCACCGGGTTCCAGGAGCACTTTGCCTCGGAGGTAGAGAAAGTATGGCGTTGCCATCACGAGCATGTTCAACCTTTACTCGAGTTTGGTGCAGGCGATGACTTGCTCTTTTGCGTGACGGAGTTCGCGCAAGTAGAGACCCTGGAGCAGATTTTACAGGAGGCGGAGAGACAGGAATGTCTCACTCCTTTACCAATACCCCTGGTAGTGCGCTATATTACGCAAATATGCACAGCCCTGCAATATGTACATGAACGGCAGATTGTACATGGGAATATCCAGCCATCAAGCGTCCTGGTACAGAGTAATGAGCATGTGCTCCTCACCAACTTCAGTATGAAGCACATTTACCAGGACGACGAGCCGGTGGTGGCACAAATTGAAGAGGGGAATACTGCCTATATAGCCCCGGAGCAGATCCTCGGCATGTTCTCGCCTGCCAGTGATATTTATGCCGTGGGAGTACTCCTCTACCGTTTACTGGCCGGGCATCTCCCCTATGATGGTGAGAGTGGGGGCGAGATTGCCATGAAGCATACGAATGATCCTATTCCCTCATTGCGTGAATGGAAGCCCGATTTGCCCGAGTCTGTAGAACTGGTTGTGCGAGTAGCGCTTGCTAAAAACCCCGCTGCACGTTTCCCAAATGCGAATGCCCTGGCCGAGGCACTGCTGGCTGCAGTCGCCTCAGATATTCCGCCGGTCGTTTCCGTTGAACCTCAAAAACGTATAGAGGTGCGCGCCCGGCGCACGCCCTTTACCTGGAGTCGAGCCCTCTCTTTGCTCACCATCGTCTTGATTTTATTGGGATTGGTGGGTACCCTGTTTTTCTTCTCATCCTTGCCATTACACCTTCAAGATTTTTCTGGTCTACCGTTTCATGGCGATGGCCTGGGAGGCATTGTGGGAATAAGACGTGGCGGAGGAACTACTTCGACAGGACCTAAGGCTAGTGCAACTGCTACAGATGTTTTGATACCATCCATCGGTTCTGTGCCATCTGCCAGGAGCAAGCCGCCATTATCAGGTCAACTACACCGGTAGCAACCAGTACAGTTATACCCATCTCTACTACGCCTCCTGCCGTCGTTTGTATACCTGGAACGCTTTCTCTGGATGGTTCTCCAAATTTACAGCCACTACTTCAACAAATTGATACCGATTATGCAGGCTACTGCCCAGAATTGGCAATGAAATTCGCAGAGTTGCGATCCACGGAAAGAGTAGAAATATCGCGGTTCCAGACATTATCGATAGGGAAGAGCGGGCACCCGTCAATAGTGGCAGTGCTGAAGGCCGTAGCGATATAATGCTTTTGTAAGGAGAATCCAGCGATAAAAACTACTCCCTTTGATGCGGCAGATAACAAAGCGCGACAACTGCGACAAACCTGATTGGAAAGACATTGATCGAGTGGGAGGCAACAGAGAAATGACCCAGGTTGAACAGCTTTCAGACTTCGTAGTGCGGGCCACATATGAAAATCTCTCAAACGGAGCTAGCCAGGAACTCAAAATCCGCGTGCTGGACGCTTTGGGTTGTGCCATAGGGGCGCTCGATGGCCCGCCAATTAAGATGCTCCAGGCACAACTCGAGGACTTTGGTGGAAACCCTCTCGTGACTTTGATTGGCGGAGGTAAGACTGCTCCTGACCGGGCGGCGCTCTATAACTCCGCCCTGGTTCGCTACCTGGACTACAACGACAGCTACCTTGCTAAAGGAGAGACCTGCCATCCCAGTGATAATCTAGGGGCAGCGCTCGCCGCAAGCGAGTATGCCAGGGGCAGTGGCAAGGATTTCCTCACTGCATTGGCAGTGGCCTATCAAGTCCAATGCCGTCTCTCTGACGTTGCTCCGGTGCGAGCCAGAGGTTTTGATCACACCACGCAGGGAGCATACGCCGTAGCCGCCGGAGTCGCCAAAGCGCTGAAGCTCGACCAGCATCAAACAGCAAACGCTATTGCGATTAGTGGCACTGCGTTCAACGCCCTGCGCGTCACTCGTACCGGCAGGCTCTCCAATTGGAAAGGCCTGGCCTATCCCAACACAGCTTTCGGCGCCACCCACGCGGCCTTTCTTGCCATGCATGGGATTACCGGTCCGCTCGAGGTCTTCGAGGGAAACAAAGGCTTCATGGAGAGCATCGCCGGTCGTTTCGAAATTGACTGGCAGCAGGAGAATCTGGATGCGGTCACGCGTACCAGCGTCAAGAAGTACAACGCCGAATTCCACTCCCAGTCCGCTCTGGAAGGCATCCTTGAACTAAGAGCATCCCATCAATTGCAAGCGAAGGAGATCGAGCGTATCGAGATTGAGATCTTTGACGTGTCCTATCACATCATTGGCGGTGGCGAGGAGGGAGACAAGCACCTGGTACGCACCAAGGAAGAGGCTGACCACAGCTTACCCTATATGGTAGCAGTGGCCCTCCTGGATGGAGAGGTGACCCCAGCGCAATATGCGCCGGAACGGATTATACGTGAAGATGTACAGACCTTACTCCGCAAAGTCAATGTTCGACCCGACGATGCTATGAGCAAGCGCTTCCCTGCTGAGATGCCCTGTCGCATACAGATCTTCCTCAGGAATGGTCAGACGCTCAGCATCGAGAAGCGAGACTACGAGGGATTTTACACCAGGCCTATGTCCTGGGAAAAGGCAGAGGCGAAGTTTGCAAACCTTGCAGCTCCCTACTCTGATGATGAGCTGCGTCACGCTATTGTAGAGGCAGTTGCACACCTGGAGATCATCGAAGTGCAACAGTTGACCGATCTTTTAACCAGGGTGAGAAAGAGAGATTGATATGAGTGAGAATGAGAACGAACGAGGATTTACCTACCTGCGCACAAATCAGCGCGAGGGCAAGCCGCGCACTCAGGGTATCACCGAGATCCGTGGCCCCTACTATACCCCGATAGGTAAGCGCTACTTAGAAGATGTCCTGGAAACGATGGGTGTGTACGTCGACTCACTGAAGTTCGCTGGAGGCTCGTTCACACTCATGCCCAGGAAAGCGCTCAAAGAGATCATCGAACTTGCCCATCGCTACGACGTGCTGGTCTCCACAGGAGGTTTTATTGAGCACGTCCTCACCCAGGGGTCAGAGGCAGTGCATCGCTACATCGAAGAGTGCCGGGACGTGGGATTTGACATTCTCGAAATCTCGAGCGGGTTTATCACGATCCCTGTCGATGACTGGCTGCGTTTAGTGGAGAAGGTGCAAAAGACGGGTCTCAAAGCCAAGCCAGAGGTCGGTATCCAGTTCGGCGCAGGAGGGGCCACCAGTGCAGAGGAACTGGAAGCCGAGGGCACCCGCGACGTAGAGTGGGCTATCAGCCACGCCAAGCGCTTCCTGGAAGCAGGAGCTTACATGATTATGATCGAATCCGAGGGGATCACCGAGAATGTGAAGACCTGGCGCACCGACGCCGTGGCGAAGATCATTGGCGCTCTGGGCCTGGAGAAGGTGATGTTTGAAGCCGCCGACCCCGAGGTCTTTGCCTGGTATATCAAGAACTATGGCGCAGAGGTCAACCTTTTCGTAGACCACAGCCAGATTGTCCAGCTCGAGTGCCTGCGCTCAGGCATCTGGGGAACCAAGAGCCTGTGGGGCCGCATCTTGACCTACAAGGGTTAAGGGGAAGCCGCTGTGCAGTTATAAGCTTAACTGCACAGCGGCTTCCCCTCATATTGATTACTGCTGGAAGTGCTCGACAATGACCTCATCGCGTACTTTGGCTTCGTCCGGGTTGAGGCCTGCATGCCGGCGGGCACGGCGCTGGCGCAGCAGGTCCCAGCACTGATCCAGGCTAATCTCGAGTGCCTTGACGCGGGTTTGCTGTTCATCATCTAGCCCGGTTCCTTCTGCCAGATTCATAAGTTCGTGTTCCTCGTTCACAAGCTCCGTAATGTGATGCAGGATTTCTTTGTCGTCCATTCGTTTCACCTCATTTGTTTGGAAGTTCACAGACTCTGTGTAAGTGCTATTCTAGACGAAAACGAGCGCTTTCGCAATCCGAAAATTACACGTGCGGGTAAACAGCGGCAGCCATTGCTACTCACCTTCCCAGGCATTCATATTGACAGGCAACCCCTCCATTTGCATGATCTTCAGCGCATTCGTCGTCGGGCTTGGCCCTTCCCGCAATATGTAATCGAACACCATCTCTCCATCAATAACATCTTCCTTGAAATGATAATTCCTGATCTCGGGCAGTTTCGCGTCCAACTTAACCAGCTCCAGGTCGTGCGTCGAAATCACGCCAAGGCAGTTTCTCCCGGCCAGAGCCGAAATATATGATTCACTGCCAATACGCCGCTCGCGGTTATTCGTACCCTTAAAAATCTCATCAATGAGGAAGAAAAGCGGTAGATGGCTGTCGCCCGATTCCAGTTCATCCAGCAGTGCTTTCAGACGCCTGACCTCGGCGTAGAAGTAGGAATAGCCCTCCGTTACAGAATCGCTAATTTTTATGCAGGTAAACATTCTGAAAAGGGATACCTGGAATGTACTCGCATTGACTGGGCCGCCTGCATAAGCCAGGCACAAGTTTATGCCTATGGTTCTCAGAAATGTGCTTTTCCCCGACATATTGGAACCGGTAATAATATCGATTTCACCCAGTTTGTGGATGGCGAAGTCATTGACAACTTTGTGTTCTTCTGGGATGAGAGGATGTCCCAGGCCGCAGGCTCGAAAGTTATTCTCTTGATCTGCGCAAGGGGCAACTTCGGGCAGCGCATAACCAGGGTTCAGGTAAGCAAAAGTTGCCAGCGAGTTAAGCGCCTCAAGCTCGAACCACACATCCAGCCATACAGGTAAATGTGCCGTTACCTGGGATTTGTACAGGTTAAAGCGGTGCGCAAAGTAGAAATCCCACGGCACCAGCAGGTTTATGATCACCCATAGCAGTAGATTCTTTTGCAGTGTCGCTGCCGAAGCAATACGCGCGATCTTTTTCAAGAGCGTCGAGGGGCGTTGGTCGCGATCCAGGAAGAAAGGTTCGCACAAACTTCTCAGGCTCGAGTCCTTGGCATAGCGGTACGTTTCCAGGTATTCAAAAATCAGGCTGAGCTGTGCGAAGGCATCTCTCAAATGGTAGGCATCCTCGAAAAGCTCGCCCCTCTGATCTTTCGTCACGAAAAGGAAGAGTATTGTCAGCAGCAGCGAAATCACCCAGTATTGAGGAATGAGTGCGAACAGGTTCAGCACCAAAAGGCAGATGGTGAGTAGCGATAAAGACAATGATACGAATAATAGCGGGAGCAGTGATCGGGATGTGGCATGTTCATCCAGCCAGTTCAACAGCTTTTTCCCCTCCCACGACTCGGTAGCGTTTTTTGATGCAAGCATAGATTTCATGAGGAGCTTGTCGCGAAAAATCGTTAGAGGAGCTAACTCCTGAATGAGCATCTGTCTTTTGCGGATAACCTGTGAGTCGGGGAGCGTGTGCAAAAACCAATCCTGTAATCGCTGGCTGCCCTCTGATGAAGTGGCCGTATTGACAAGTTGATGCAGTGACCGCCTGCCCGTGAGGTCGAGGTCGACCTCAAAGGGGTGATCCCCCTGTGGCTCTGTCGATCGTACTGCTGGAATGTTATCCCAGTCGAGTTTAATACGTGCTACCTGGGATGCTTTGATCTGCATCCAGATTTTGTGCCGCGTAATGCTCCTATCGATACGGCTATGAAAATGTGCGACGATGCCAAAGATGGTCAGTGTGATCGCTACGCCGGTGAGAAAGAGCCACCAGCCCTCCAGAAAATAAGCCAGGATGCTCAGCAGCGCCCCGGCAAAAAAGATGGCAACACGTATCCACCCGATACGATTGCTGCGCCGGTCTAAGCTGTCAATGCGTCTTTGTAGTCGTTTGATTTGATTTTCAAGGGTGTGTAATCGTGCCTGTTTCTCGCTCAACTCGTTTTCTTCTTTGCGGTCGCATAGTACCAGTTACTATAACATACCACGTACGCACAATGGGGATTCCAGGGACCGCTATTGTCACCTTCTCCGTGGACGACGTAGGCGCCATGAATAAAGCACCCGAATAGGTGCACTTAGGGAGGAGAACAGGGCACTCAGCGTTATTCGACGATGCGTGGGTAGAGCCTGGCACAGAGAACGGCCAGTACAAGCGTGACTGCGAGCAGGACAACGAAATCGGTTCCCAGCCCCGACATATCCGTGTTACCAGCCAGCATCAACGCACGTAACCCATCCACTAGATACGTGAGCGGATTGACATGAGCGATCACTTGCAGCCAACCGGGCATGATGGTGATTGGATAGATTGCATTGCTGGCGAAGAATAGCGGCATGGTCAATATCTGACCGATACCCATCACGCGATCACGCGTCTTCAGTAAGCATGCAATAATCATTGAAAATGTGGAGAAGCAGGCTGCTCCCAGCACCACGAGGACTACGACTCCCAGCAGCGCGAGCGGGTTCAAGTTCATCCGCACCCCTAGCACAATGGCCAGCACATAGATGATGATCGCTTGCGGAAGTGCACGTACACCAGCTGAGAGCGCCTTCCCCAGTACCAGGGCCAGGCGGGGAGTAGGACTGACTAAGAACTTGTGTATGACGCCCAGATCACGCTCCCAGATAATGGCAATGCCGTAGAAAATCGCAATGAACAATACACTCTGTGCCAGGATACCCGGTGCAAGAAAATCGAGGTAGCGTATTTGACCTGTAGGGATGGCTCGGAGGCGTGTAAATACTTCCCCGAATATCAGCAGCCATAGGGCTGGCTGCACGGTGCGCGTGAGCATATCAGTTGGGTCGTGGCGGAGCTTGCGCACCTCCCACTCGGCAATAGTAAACATCTTTTTGAAAAAGTTGCCCAAATTGGCAAGTGGAGAGGCCTGGCGCGGTTGTGTTAATGCTATTGCCTTATCCAAGTCGCTGTGCTGTGCGGCGGGTTCTTGCAGTTTCACGGAAACTTCCTCCAGATTCCAGGGCATCGCCTGCATAATGGACGAATACATCGTTGAGCGTTGTGTTCGCACCTCCAACTGTAGCCTTGAGATTATCAGGCGTGTCGAGTGCAACAATGTTTCCTCTATGCATGATACCTACGCGGCTGCATAGGCTATCGGCTTCTTCCATTGAATGGGTCGTCAAGAAAATGGTCGTGTCTGTCTCACTACGCAGTTCCAGCAGATGATTCCAGATGGCCTGTCGCGCTACAGGGTCTAGCCCCACCGTCGGCTCATCGAGGAAGAGCACGCGTGGTTGGTGCAACAGGGACTGCGCGACTTCCAATCGCCGGATCATGCCACCAGAATAGTGTTGCACTAGCTGGTCGCTCGCCTCGGTGAGACCAACAAAGGCAAGCGCATCTCGCACACGTGACGCCTGCAGCTTGTGAGGGATATCGTACAGCTTGGCAAAGAGCAGCAGGTTCTCGTAGCCTGTCAGCGTGCCGTCAGCCGAGAGAGCCTGCGGTACATAGCCAATACTGCGGCGCACATCAGCTTTTTGGTGGACGATATCGAATCCCGCCACACGTGCACTGCCCGATGTGGGAGGCAGTAGGGTAATCAGCATTTTGATGGTCGTCGTCTTGCCTGCGCCGTTTGGTCCAAGCAAGCCAAAGACTTCACCTCTTTCTATGTCAAAGCTGACACCGTTGACAGCGGTATGTTCACCAAAACGCTTGACTAGATTGCGTACTTCAACGATTGCTGTCATCGTTTCTTTCTTCCTCAGATCTTCGCGCGCCTGCTGCTTCTAATACGCGCTCAATCAATCTTTGCAACTCTTGTTGTTCGTGCTGGTCGAGCACGCCCAACCAGCCGGTAAGAGACTCGCGCTTCCGCTGCCGCCACGCATCGATCTGTGCGAGTCCCTGCTCCGTCAATGCTACTTGTACAACGCGCTCGTCTTCTGCCTGGCGTTCACGTGTGAGCAGTCCGATTTTCTCCAGCCGCTTGCAAGCTACCGTTGCTGAACTTGTTGTGATTCCAAGCTCAGTTGCTAGCTCGCCTATACTGAGTGAACCTGCACGATTTAGAATGCGCAGCAGCCAGTATTGCTCTGGTGTCATCTCTGCCCGGCGCACAGGATGCGAGAGGCTGCGCAGTATACGCCACAGAGTGAGGAGGTCTTCGGCCAACTTTTCAGTTGTCATCGCTCTATCCCTTCGATCATCAATTATTTCGATGCTCTAAGTAAATTGTAGCACATAATGTAAGGGAAGTACAGTTTGCTGGCTTCTTTTTCAACAGGGCGGTTGCATAATCGGGGTGCGGGGTTGTCCCTCGCTTCTATGTATCTTTTGCTTTACCGCGTTGTGCCAGTTCTTCTAGATAGGCCGCCATCACCGCCTGGTGCTCGGGCGAACGCAGGCAATCCTCTACGGCATCGATAAACTCGGCCAGGAGCGTTGGGGCATCCTGTTCAAAGGCACGATCGATCTGGCGTTTGGTATATTTTAGCGCTGTAAAGGGAATAGCCAGGAGTTCTGCGGCCATTGCCAGGGCACGCTCCTCGAGCCGATCGGGTGCACAGGCCTCGTTTATAATTCGCAGCGCTACGCCTTCTTCACCCGTAAATCGATGGCCGAAGAAACAGAGCTGCTTGGCAGGGCCAGCCCCAATGATTCTGGCAAGACGCATCGGACCCAGGGCTGCAACGAGTCCTTCTCTGACGGCGGGAATGCTAAGTATGGCATCGGTGGTGGCAATACGCAGGTCGCAAGCCAGCGCAACCTGTAGTCCACCACCGAGACAGTAACCATGAATAGCGGCAATGGTGATGGCATCCAGGCTTGCCAACCCTATAACGCCGCGCTCCCAGGTGGCAAACCACTCAGGAGTAAGATTACCCTGGGCCAGTTCCTTCGTATCGAGACCGCTGCAAAATGCGCGCCCCTCGCCACTAACAACCACCACGCGTATCTCGGCGCTCTGGCCCAGGTATTCAGTAGCGGTAACAAGGTCCCGTACCCAGGCCCAGTTGGCCGCGTTGAGCGCCTCTGGGCGGTTGAGGCGCAGCCGTGCCAGGTGTCTATCAATTTCGCAGCGCATAGTCTCAAGTTCTAAGGTTGGCATAAGGAGCTCTCCTATAGTTTCATTTTGGGAAAGGCCGACTCTCTCACTAACATATTTTGATGCTACTTGCAAGGGAGGTCAAGGAGGACTCGCTCAACACGCTCATTCCCACTTTTGTATCGCTTGTATCGCTTGTATCGCTTGTGTCAATTGTATCGCTTGTACCAGCTATGAAAAAAGGCTGATACAATGATTGGAAAGCCCTGGCACTGCAAGCGATGCTACGGCGTGATCGCAATCACGCGTAGTGGGCTGCCGGAGCCGTTGACGATCTTGAGCGGCGCGGCAATCACAATTGCACCGGTCGGTGGCAGCAATTCCAGGTTCACCAGGCTGGTAATGCCAAATTTGCCCGCGCCGTGCATGTATGTGTGGCTTGGAAATGGCGGGTCGAAGCCTCCGGCCTGGCCTGCATCGGTACCGACGGTTTCCACTCCGACGCCTAAAATAGCGCGCTCTTTCGCCAGGAATGCCGAACATGTTGGGTGAAAACCCGGCGAATGCGATCCGTCCGCCTGGACATTCAAAAACGCCTCGCGGCCTTTACGCTTACTCCAGCCAGTACGTACCAGCAGCCATGCACCTGGCGGAAGGTGGCCATATTCGCTTTCCCATTGCTCAACACGTTCAATGGTCAGCAAGAAATCGGGGGACTGTGCCACGTCAGCAGTTACATCGATCACACAGGCCGGGCCAATGAACTTGCCTGGCGGGATAGTATCCGTTGCATTATTGGGTAGGTCTTTGCCGGTGACCCAGTGAATCGGAGCATCGAAGTGGGTACCGGTATGCTCACCCAGGCTGATCACATTCCAGTACCAGGCAGGACCACGGCTGTCATAGTGCGAAATCTCGGCGATCGTCAAACCCGGCGATGGTGCAAATATGGGTGGCAGGTCGATCACGGGTGTATCTGGCCCCAGCGGCGTGGTCAGATCAACGATTTTCAAACGGCCGGAGTTGAGTTCCTCCAGCAATTGCGACAAAATATTCGCCATCTTTTTCTATTCCTTTCAGTTTCGTAATCTAGGCCCTGGACTGCTTTCGCATCGCTTCCAGGCAACGCCAGAACTGGAAGCGGTTCTCGAGTAGCGGCAAATCCATGTGAAATGTCTTTGGTCCGATTGCCTCGACTTTTGAGACAATCGTTGTCAACTTGTTGCTCTTCAGCGCCTCCGTCACGCTTTCCTTGAGACTTTCGAGCGTATTGGCTTCTGTCACACGGGGCACTCCCGACGCTCTGGCGATGCCTGCAAGGTCGGTGCCGGTGGATGTCGCTGTGGGGAAGCCGCCAACGGAGAGCAGGCTCTCGTTATCGAAGACGATGTGCAGCAGGTTACCAGGCTTGTAGCGAGCCATCGTGCTTAATGTGCCCAGGTTCATGAGCAGCGAGCCATCGCCATCGACGACGATTACTTTGTGCTCCGGCATCGATAGAGCGATTCCCAGACCCATCGATGACGCGAGGCCCATCGCGTGTTCGAGATAAAAGAAGTTGGGACGATGTCCGAGCATATATAGCTCGGCCGCAACCGCGCCCATGATGGTGACAACGATGCGATTTTCCAGTTCGGGATAGATCGCCTGTAAAGCGTCTGCACGTATCATGCTCACTCCTCCCACATCAAATCGCGTGACAGCAAGACAGCTACCGGGTGCAAAGATGCGTGAGCCAGTGTTTGTGCGTCTTTGAGGCGGCGGTAGATATCGTTGGGATTGTTCAAGTGCCAGGTTGGAATATTCAATGCACGCAGGACTGGCTCGGTGACGAGGCCACCCTGCGTCTGCCAGGGATCTTTTTCGCCCCAATATCCCCGGTAACTGATAAGTAGCAGCAGTGGTATCCTGTAGAGCAGTGCCAGCGAGACAATGCCATTGATTGACGCCAGGAAACCATGATTTTGCATCAGCATCGCTGAATTGACGCCTGCCAGGTGCGCACCCGCTGAAATACCGACGCCTTCTTCCTCTTTGGCCAGGCGTACAAGCGTCATGCCGGGGTCTTCGTCCGCCATGCGGATCAGGTGGACGAGCCAGGTTTCGGGGAGGGCCGATATAATCTTGATATCACACGCTTTCAGCGCATCGTAGATCAGCCTGGAATTGGTTACTGAGACGGGCATGCTAACACCCTCCATCAAATTATGTTTGCGACAGACTTTAGTATAGCATATAGTATCTCACGGAGCGTGACCGAGTTTGCCCGCTTCGAACAGCGTAGCCAGAACCTCCATGATGACGCGCCCACCCAGCAGCGAGGTGATATCCGCCACGTCATAAGGGGGTGAGACTTCCACCAGTTCCATGCCCTGCAGTCCCTCTCTTGCGGCCAGGCGCACCATTCTGAACACTTCTCGCGGCAACAGCCCTCCTGGTTCCGGCGTGCCGGTGCCTGGCGCGAAGGCGGGATCGACCGAGTCGATATCGAACGAGAGCCAGACCGCTCTGGCTCCTTTCCAGGCAATCTCTAAGGCGTACTCCATGACCCGTTCGATGCCGAAGCGCTCGATATCCTCAATTGTGATTACCGTGGCCTTGCGCTCGCGTGCATTCCCCATGCCGGCCTTGGACCCCGTCCACCCGCCGATGCCGATCTGCACCAGGTTCGTGGCAGGCGCGTTGGGGATATTGGTGGCATGGAAGAAAGGCGAGCCGTGCATGCGCTCGTCGTATGTCTTCTCACTCAGATCACTATGCCGGTCGAAGTGGATGATGCCGATGTTACCATCGATGTAAGGTGCTGTGCCGCGAATATCCGGGTAGCCGATCGAGTGGTCGCCCCCAAGCACTACTGGAAACACGCTGCGTTCGGTGATGTAGCCAAGGGCGAGTGCAATCTGGTCAAAGCTCTTCTCGATATTGGCGGGGATGACCTGGATATCTCCGGCGTCCACCATGGTCAGGGATTCTTTCAGATCGATGCCCCGCTCCGGGTTATAGCCATAACTGAGCGCGGAGATGCGCCGCAGGGCATCGGGACCAAAGCGTGCTCCTGGACGGACGGTGGTGCCGGTATCGAGTGGGGCGCCGACAAAAACAACGTTCTGGCCCCCAAGCTGGCGCATGTCCGCGAGAAAAGAGACCTGCATGAATGCGTTGCCTCCGCCCAGCGTCCAGGGTTCGCGGCGGAAGAGGGTGAGCGAACGATCAACGATGCTTGGGGCAGCTTCCAGGCCAAGCTCCTTGGCCAGCTCGGCACGCTCTCTGGCCTTCTTCCCGCTCAACTCCGCCTGCCTCTCCATAGCCCAGGTGCCACGGAGGTCTTCACGCCTGATGCCATGTTCGCGGCTATTGTCATTGTGTTTGTTCGTTGTCATACTGCCTCTCCTCTGTGTACGTCAGTGGAATTCTGGGGAATCCTACTGTGCGCTTTAGATTGAGCAAGGTCTTCTCCTCCGGTGCGCCAGGCAATTGCCCGGATCGGTGAACCATCAAGGCCAGACAAAGCAAGCGGTAGAAAAGAAAATTGATAGACAACTCCAGGCAAAAGCTGGTGGAGTCGCGTGAGATTTTCAACGATTAGGATATCGTTTCCTAGCAAAGCGGCATGGGCGTGATCCGTTCCCTGTGCCGTGGAGTCCACATTCAATGCATCAATCCCGACAATGCTCACTCCTGAGTCAACCAGGAGCTGCGTTGTTTCGCGTGTGAGATAGGGATGGCGCAAATAACGCTCGGTTTTCCAATAGTCATCCCAACCTGTACGGATTAGCAGTGCTCCGTGTGCAGGAAGGGCTGTGAGATACTGTTCAAAAGCATTTACATCGATTGGCTCATCATCGTTTCGCCCGGGGACCGGCACAACGATCCCCGGCAAGAGGAAGCGCTCCAGCGGGTACTGGGATATGGTTTTGCCATGCGGGATAAAATGGGACGCGGCGTCAATATGCGTGCCAACGTGTGTACCAATGTGCAATTGGGTGACGCGCCACGGAGGAGTTGCGTCTGCAGGCGCAATGTAAGGTTTGGGGTCGCCTGGAAAGTACGTCATGCCGTTTTCGATCTGGTGGGACAGATCAAGATATTCAGTCCGCATGCTGACAGTCGTTTCAAAGGAGATGTTTCTCTTTTCTGTGACGTGGTCTGCTGGTATCCACCCACTTTTTCCCTGTTGATCGGTACACCAAAGCCATCCGCTTTCTTCTCGCTCGACAACGAGTTCATCCCCAACAGCTACAGTAAGTTCCATTGCAGTATAATCGTACCGAGCGATCCCAGTCGTGCTATTGGCATGATAGTCGATAGCATCTTTGGGGACCCAGCCGCTTTTCCCTCGTCGATCGGTACACCAGATCCACATCCATTCAGGGTTACCGTTCCAGTACTCGACTTTCTCGCTGGTTTCGAGGGGTTCACCAGCTCTCATCGAGAGCGGATCTGGATAGGAGGCCTGATAGTCTGCAATGACTCGGTACATCCGTGATTGCCTGGTTGTTTTCGCATTGGCTCCTGCTTCACTCTCGTTGCTCATCTCATCTCCTGAATTCATGCACATGGTACAATTTAGTTGCAGTTAGTTTAACAACACCTTATGCAGTTTTCAAGGGGCACACGATGACAGAGAGCCAAACCGCTATCAACAAAGCCAGTCCCAAGGTCAAAAGAATACCCATTCAAGAATGCTCTGTTTTGATGGGAAACGTTATTGGCGTGAATGGGTATCGTGCGAACCGAGCCTTGCTTAGCGTGCTCCATCCACCATTGAAGCTTGCTGTTCTCGCCTATTATGGTACTACCGTTTCCTCGATCAACGGAAACCCCCCTTCTGCCTACCTCTTCAACAAGGGTCAACAGTGAGACTTTCTAGCAAGATGCGCGTTTTATTATATAGCAGTCAGTAGAAATACCTACCCAGACAGTACACTGGATGGCATGCTTGTCCCCTCTGAAAGAGCATGTACAATAGAAGAAGTGAAGGAGTGCGCGTGTGCACATGCGTGCAGCGCGATAAAGTACGGTATGTTGCAGAAAGAAATAACAGAGAAACAACCATCAGGAGAAGCGAAGAAAGCATACATCACGCTCTGGGATAGATTGCTGGCGCGTCAGGGCATCGTAGCCTATCTCCCTATCATTGTGGCAGTCATCTTGCTATTGCTGGGGGCGTCCTGGGAATATTTCCTGGTACATGCCGCTGTGGCGCGTTACGCCTGCTATGCGCTCACCTTCTGGCGAGGTGGGGGCGGGGTCAATTTATACCCTCCCTTAGCACACTGCGATTTTTTGCCCGCCACAACGTTGTCGATGCCGCCATTCCATGCGCTGCCGCTTGAATATCCACCGCTTTCGCTTGTCATTTTTTCGCTTGCCCTCTTCGCGCCCCTGCACTACTACACAGTAGTGTTCGCGATACTGATAGCACTGACAATTGTCTTTATTTACTGGCTGCTGCAGCGCTACGCTCCACGAGGCGCAGCGCTGGCCTTTGCTATATATATGCTTATCGGTGCATGGGGAATAGCGGTGGGTCGCTTTGACCTGGTGCCAGCCGCGCTCACGCTGCTCTGTGTCATCGCAGCCGAACGCAAGCGCTGGACTTATGCCTATATTGCGCTGGCCTTTGCTTTCCTGTTAAAAATCTACCCACTGCTCTTCCTGCCTGCCCTTTTCATCGCGGAACAACAGGATGCGCGGCGCTTCTATACGCCGCAGCAATCGCTCAAGCTGGCATCTTTACCAGGAGAACTCTGGCAAACGTTACGTGGCATCCGTCGCTGGCGCTGGAAAAACACCATCATATTTTTCGCTACCCTGCTCGTCGTCACCGGCTTCTTCGCGCTGCTGAATTTCCAGGGCGCTGTATTGAGCCAGCTGAGTTACTTCACCAATCGCCCGGTGCAGATTGAGTCCACGGGCAGTCCAATCCTCTTCCTGGCAGCCCATTTCGGTTACCCGGTCCAGATTGTCTTTTCCTTTGGCTCGACCAATGTTGTCAGCGGGTTGGAGAGATATGTGGAGTTCTTCTTAGATGTGCTGTTTGTGGCTGGCTATCTCTATGCCCTCTTCGTACAGTGGCGCGGCAAGCTGGATGTTACCCAGGCATTTATTGCGATCTTGCTGGTCTTCATCGTGACGGGCAAAGTATTCAGCCCGCAATACCTCATGTGGCTGATTCCCCTGCTGGCCTATAGCGGGGCCTATAAGCGCTTCTGGCTCATTGTCTGGGTCCCCATCTCGCTGCTTACCACCTATATCTTCCCCTATATCTATACAAGCCCGCTTAGCTTGCCGGTGCCATACAAGCCGGGCTTTATCGAGAGCGTGACGGCGCGTAATGCACTTCTTGCCTTCCTCACACTGGCGTATCTCTTTAACTGGTGGCAAGCGCGCTCCACCAGAAACCGGGGACACAATGAGGTTCGCTCCTCGACACTTTCAGGGTACGGGGGCGACCGCGAGGATCACCACGCTACTTCCGCTCCTGTCCCGCCCTTACGATGACTTGAAATAACATCTATTTGATTCAGCTTTTTTCACTTTAGAAAGTACAATCTATGATCCAACAATCACATATAGAGCAACGAGCTATTCAAATACCAGCACGTGTCACGACGCGTTTCCTACCTTTTGTCTTTCTTTTAATGATGGGAGCTGCTTTTTTACTTGTAGATGCAATACTGCCTTTGCAAGGGATCTGGTCTTGGGATGCAATGCTCTCACACACTAGTTCCGTCTTTCTTTTACCCACCCACATCCTATTTCCCGGTCAAGCAATCACACTCTTTTTACCCACCCAGCGCTCTGCAACACCAACAATTATAACTAGCTGGAAGGAAACAGCTTATCTCCTAAGCGCGTTCCTGCTTCTATTTCTGGTCTTTCTACTGGCCTTGCGCTACCTGCCTAAATTAATTAGTCGCCGTTTCCTTTTCACCTCTACGTTGTTTTTGGGCATACTATGTCTCGTTATTCCCGTAGTCACATCGGGGGATATATTTTCCTATATTGCGTATGCTCGTATTGGTGTGATCTACCATCTGAATCCATTAACTACATGGCCAATAGCGATACACACTGATCCCGTCATCTCCTATACCTACTGGACTAAACAACCTTCAGCGTATGGCCCTGCATGGGCAATCATTACCTGTTTCTTCCAATGGCTCTTAGGTTTTTCAGGCTCTTCCGGCCTCTTGCGCATGGTACTGGTATTACGCCTATTCGGACTCTCCATGCATCTGGGTTCTACGCTACTCATCTGGTCTATAAGTGGTCATCTGCAGCGCTTAACGGCATTCATGTCACCACAGCAACGTATGCGGGCGACCCTGGCTTTTGCCTGGAATCCGCTCCTGCTTTTTGAAGCAGTTGTCAATGCCCATGTCGACGCAACACTCCTGTTCCTCATCTTGCTTGCCATCTGGTTCCTGGTTCGTAGAACACCACTGAACATCTATGCATATCTATTCGCTGCTGCTATGTTTGCAGTTGCTACCTGCGTCAAATTGAACACCGTCCTGTTGGTTCCCGGTCTACTTCTCTTTCTCTGCATGCAGCGACCCTGGAAAATTTCTCATGTTCTCGCTACTTTAGCAACCTATGTGAGTACCATCGTCCTGCTCTATATCCCTTTCTGGCAAGGCAAAGCTACGCTCAGTGTATTTCTGATCAACCCGGCAGCTACACGAGATATAAATAGCGTGGCCGCTTTTATCAGTCGTCTCTATAAGAGTATTGTGCACGGGAATGCCTATTCTCTTGCTTCAGCTATGCCCACGCCCTCTGAAAGGATAACTCACACCTTGAGTATTGTAATCTTCGTCCTTGTCTATGCTATACTCTGCTGGCAGGCCATACGTGATCCAGATCGTATCAATACCATTCCAAAATTCATTCGTTGGATGGCTTTAGTCTGGTTACTCTATTGTGCCATTGGTTCTCCCTGGTTCTATCCCTGGTATCTTGTCACGTTTTTTGGTCTTTTTGCTCTCATTGAAGCTACCAGCCAACGTGATCAAGGGCTTTTTTACTTCTTACAATTACCGCTAGCTACACGTATTCTTGCCTTTAGTATGCTCAGTCAATACTGCTTCTATACCTGGGGGGCATTGCATACGTTTATCCCTCTACTTTCAGGATTCCTATGGAGTTATCTCAGTGGTCTCTGGATATGGATTTTGCCCCTACTCGCACTACGCCTGCGCTCTAGATCAGCGATATTGATTTCTTCACGTTACCAATTACCCAAACTACCCTCTCAACAAAGTCAAGAAGTACAAGTCTTACGCGAATGATTTGGACTGTTGTATACTGGCAAGTTGGGCAATCATCATCTGAGGAGCACTGATGCGGCTGGCAAATATCAAACAGAAAGGACATATCATGAAAGATATCCCCTTATCAACGAACAATGCGCCGTTTGTTGAACGGCTGAGACAATTAATCGCAGTCTTGTTTCATTTCCTGGATTGGTTTCCACCTGCGCATCCTTTCATCGCCGATAAGCGAGCGCGTACTTTCCTCGTTTCCTTCACAATGCTCTTCTTCGAATTGCTCTGCATTCGCTGGATTCCATCCTACGTCCGCTACCTGAGTTATTTTAACAACTTTCTCCTGCTGGCTTCTTTCCTGGGCATTGGCCTCGGGATGCTCTCAGCGCGCCGCGAGCGTTTCTGGTTTCCCCCGTTCCCGGTTCTGCTGGCGCTGCTGGTCGTTATCATCGCGAGGACGAAGTTCCAGCTTCTCATCAATTCAACGCAGGTTCTCTACTTCGGACTTGCCGACCAGCAGAGCGCCCAGGCAGAAAACTTTCTGGTGTTGCCAATCATTTTCGGCATGGTGACGCTCTGCTTCATTCCCCTATCTCGTTCCTTTGGCAAGTTGTTCTCTCAGTTAAATCCCCTGACCGCGTACACCTTCGATATCATCGGCAGCCTGGCGGGAATCGCCGCTTTCTCCGCGATGTCCTACTTCTCTCTGCCGCCGCTGGCCTGGTTCTCCATCCTGGGCGTCCTGCTGCTGCTGCTCAGCGCGAAACGAACGGTGCTACTGGTAGCGGTCGTCCTGGCTGCCACTCTCATCGAGGTTGGCCGACTCCAGGTCGGTGCGTACTGGTCGCCATACTATAAAATCGTCATCAGCCCTGCCGTTCCCAATGGCTACTCTGTCGCTGTGAATGATATCGGGCATCAGGTGATGACTTCCTGGCCGTACAAGGAGCCTTTCTACAAGGAGGTATACCGTATATTCGGCAGCGGGTCGTTCCACCACGCACTGATTCTTGGAGCCGGAACCGGATCTGACACCGCGATTGCCCTGGCGTACGGTGTCGATTCGATCACGGCGGTCGAGATTGACCCCACGATCCAGCAGCTTGGCGCTCGGTTGAACCCGGATCAACCCTACAGCGACCCACGCGTTCATGTTGTCATCAATGATGGCCGCAGTTTCTTGCAGAATACCACCGATCACTATGATCTGATTATTTTCGCGTTGCCCGACTCACTGACGCTCACCTCGAGCAACACCACTTTGCGTCTTGAAAGTTTCTTGCTCACGCAGGACGCACTCGCGACGGCGCGAACGCGCCTGACCAGTAATGGCGTGGTTGTGCTGTACAACTACTACCGGCAGGACTGGCTGATTCAGAAACTGGCCAATATGGTGGGCAATGCCTTCCACCAGCAGCCGCTTGTGACAACCTATGGCGGCTGGGGACGCGCTGCGGCGATTATGGCGGGACCGCGCCTGGCAACGCTGCCGAAGGGTGAGTTTGGCACCTATCACGAGCAGCCTGTGCCTCCGGGTTCTACCTACCTGCGTATTCTCGGCCAGGGCTACTATCCCTTGACCTCGGCTACACCGGCAACCGATGACTGGCCGTTCCTCTACCTGCAAGATCGGAGTTTCCCGACCATTTACATCCTCGGCCTCGCTATGGTTGCTCTCTATGCGCTGATTGGCACGGTGACGTTCGCTCCTCGAAAGACGCTGCGACGCTTTGACTGGCATATGTTCTTCCTGGGCACGGCCTTTATGCTGCTAGAAGTCAAAAGCCTGACCACTTTCTCCCTCCTGTTCGGCAGCACCTGGCTGGTGAACTCGCTGGTCTTTTTCGCGATCCTGAGCAGTGTGCTGCTAGCGATCCTAGTAAACAGGCGCTTTAAGTTCAAGCGAATTGGCGTCTTTTACCTGTTGCTCTTCGGAGTACTCCTTTTGAATATACTCTTGCCGCCCGATGCGCTGCTGCTGAGCAACCCCATCCTCAGATATATACTAGCCAGCGTACTGGCTTTCGCGCCGGTGTTTCTGGCCAACATTATCTTCACGAATTCGTTTCGAGATAGTGAAACGGCGGATATTGCCTTCGCCTCAAACCTGCTCGGCATCATGGTTGGAGGCGGAATGGAGTACTTCAGCATGTTGATTGGTTATCGCCTGCTACTTATCCCGGTGATTGTATTCTATGCCTGCGCCTTACTGCTCCGTCTCAGGAGCCGCCGAACGCCAGGCGCGTCGGGTGAAGCTGCAGTGCCAGTGCCGACCCTCGCATCTCAATAGGCCTGGGGGTCTTAATTGGAGACCATGCAAAACCGGCGACTGGCTAGCCAGCACCCGAGCGGACGAAATCTTGATGCTCCTCCATCACTAATAGTACATTAGTGATGGAGGAGCGCGGAAGGGTCGCTTCCTGCCGGATGTGGATATTCTGCACTGCTTTGTAATTGCTACCCGAAGTCCTGGGTATCCAATTTTTGCGCCAGGTATGCCCAATCGGCCGGGAAACGAAATGCTTGTTGATTTGGTGGCTGAGGTGCCTGGGTCTCTAGCCAGCGCACCGGAACCGTTCCTCTGTTAAAGAATCCGTGTGTACTTCCTACACCGGTCCAGACGTAGTCGCCTGCCTTCACGTGATAAGATTTGCCGTCCAGCAGTGTTTCAGCCTCGCCGCTCAGTAGAAAATACGATTCCTCGAATGGGTGGTCATGGATATTGCCCTCCCCGCCTGGCTGGAACTCAACCATGAACAAAGTCAGGTGCTGTGCCCCCAGCATACGATCCACGAGCATCTTCAGGGAGATACCGAATATATTGCCGCCCCGGTACCCATCCATTTGTAATTGGCTGGGTGGTGGCATTTGTGAATCGTCAAAGTGACCAAGATAGCGCGTCATCGGGTCCCGGAAATCCGGCTGGTTGCCCTCGCCAGGTACAGTCTCCGTCTTGAGGAAAAAGGTATCGCGTTCCTGACCGGGAGGCTTTGGTTGAGGTGAGAGCATCTCCAGCCAGCGGGCAGGCTGGTCTCCTGTGCCGCGCCAGGAATGCGACACGCTGGCTTGAATAATGCCATAGTCGCCCGGGCCAAACTGGTAGTTCCGGCCATCGATGCTCCCCAGAACCCGTCCTTCCAGAATATAGAACGCTTCCTCGTAGAAGTGAACATGCGAGTTCAGTATACCACCGGGCTCGAGTTTGCAGGTGCCCAGCCCCATATGAACCGAACCAACGGTGTGGTCAATTAATGTTACTCGGGAATACCCCTGGCTGTGCTTCTCGTAAGTAGAAGGTAGCTGGAAAGAGGCTTTATCATAGTTTCCTACATGATGCATTGGAAGCTCCTTGATGCGATGGTACATCCAGTCAATCCTGGCGCGAACATTTTCGAGAGTCTAAGTCACCGTGCCCATAATGTACGATGGAAGCATATCATCGCTGTGGAACTACAAGAGGAGGGTTCTTCTTTGGAAAGGATGAGGTAATGTTGCCTGCCGCTCCCAGCAATGCGGTGATCAGCTTCTCGCTTCTTCTATTATATCCAATAGCTTGCTAAAATGGTACGATAGTGTGAGCAACATTGAGGAGGACACCATGGATTTCGCTACTCCATCGCACGTGTATGATCTTGAACAGCCACGTTATTTCGGCGCTCCCGTCTTTCCCAGCCACGCGCCAGGATTCGTCTATTCACTGCACCGCCGCCACGAGCAGGGTGTGAGCGAAGTGAGAACGAGCGCCTCTGGCTTCGTCTATATGGCCGAGCATTCCGGCACACATATCGATGCCCTGTGCCACCAGGCCGAAGAGATGCGTCTCTATGGCGGGCAAGAGGTCAATCCACAGATCCAGACTCCGGCAGGCTTTACGGTGCTGGGGGTTGAGACCATTCCGCCGCTTATCGCACGCGGTGTCTTGCTGGATGTGGCGCACTACCGAGCGGTTGAGCGTATTGAAACAGACAGCCCAGTCACGCGCGGCGACCTGGAAGCGACGGTGCGGGCCGAGGGCATGGCGATAGGTGGGGGAGACATTGTGCTGGTACGCACCGGGAATGGGGCCATCTGGCACGACGCGATGGCTTACTTGCGCGCAGGTGGCATAAACGCCGATGCGTCATCCTGGCTGGCTAGCCTGCGCGTCCGGGCGGTAGGTGCAGACAACATCGCCTGGGATGAGGTCGGTGTCGTTGATCCAGACCTCAAGGTGAGCCTTCCAGGTCATCTCATTCTGCTCGTCCGTCACGGCATCTACATCATCGAAAATCTCAACCTGGAGGAGCTGGCCCGGAACAGGTGCTACGAATTTACCTTCATCTGCCTGCCACTCAAGATGCGGGGTGCGACAGGCTCGCCAGTACGCCCTGTTGCTCTCGTGCCTGTCCATGACTAGCACAAAAGTGGGCTTGAACAGCGTGGGTGTACGGTTTTCACATAGGCGCTAACGGTACAATCTACCTATCGAGGAGGAAAGACCATGAATGCTCATCCGGTCACTTATCCGGGTCGTCGTTTTGTCATCACCTCTATCGTACGCATCGCCACGGTCATCGTGGTTGCTGGAGCCCTGGCTCTGACGCTGGCACCCCTGCTAGCCAAGGGTCAAAGCGGCTCGGCCTTTGTCCGCGTCAACCAGGTATGGTATGCGACCACTGCGTCGAAGCGGGCGTATCTTATGGCTTCGGGTGCTGAGGCAGGCGCAACGTTCAGCGTCAAGAATGCAAGCGGAGCCATCGTCTATACGGCCCCGATTGGGGCGAACCTTGGTAAGTGGAGTACCAGCTACCGTTGCTAAGAAGGACGTCTAGGTGGATCTAGCTGTAATGATGCTCTGCTATCCGCACAAGCGAAGCATGGTGTCTGGTGGCAGTGCGGAATGGAGAGTGACAGACTTGATCCAGCCGTTGACATACCTCTTTCCTGAGTGAATCAGGCGGCCCCGAGGGGACGTTGGCGGCAACCGTAGCGCCAGCCCGGAGCCGATATACGACTCCGAGTTGAGAGATTTCGTTTTCATCGTAGGACGCGTGCGAGGTTTCTGCTGCTCTTTGTACTCCATTTCCTGCAACAGAGAGGCGACGCCCAACAGGGCAATGTTGATCGCTGCGGCGTAGTCTCTGGCCCCATTCCAGCCACACGCGAAACAACGCAGCCAGGGGCCTGCATCAAGCTCTTTGGCGTCCAGAGCAGGCGAGGCATAGGTATGAGCTGGCAGGCGTAGGGTAGTAACCGTGCGCCTTAACATATTGCTACGTCAGGTTTCACTGAAACCCCCTCCGAACCGGACGTATGCATTTCCACATATCCGGCTCTCCAAGTTTTCCTGAGCATTTTCTTTTTCTCCCTGAGTGTTCCTGCATGGAGTTCATCATGGCACTCGACACAAAGCACCATTGTTTTGCGTCGCCGCTCGATCATTTGACGTTCCCAAGGGGTCTTGCCTTCCAAGTTTCCCAGTTTACGGATATGATGTACTTCTACCCGACTGCCTCGGATGCCGCACCATTCGCACTCAGATGCGAGCAGGCGTCTACTCAGTTCATTCCGGCTTTGGTACATCCACGTTTTCGGGATCAGGTCCACTTGCCCATACGTGACTGTTTCTCTTTTCAACTGTTTGGTCGAGGCGATGAGTTCATACTCTTTGATCCCTTTCCCTTCTTTTTCCAGAGAAATCGCGTATCGGCCCGGCCCTTTCTTGAGGCTCTTCATGACTTTCTTGACCGAGCTTTGCCGTTTGGCTGCTACGGTGCAGAAGAAACTTCTTGCGGTTATCCAGAGTACCCCTCCAGATCCATCTTTCAAATTGTCCGCCAGCGCGTAATACCCTAAGAAGCCTCTTACTTCCGCGTTGTAGGTCAGGAGAATTTCCAGTTCACTGAGATTGAGGAGTTTACTTCGATGTTCTCCATGCCAGGTGTTGGGGTTTCCGTATTCCCTGGCAAAGGCGGTGGTTTTGTCCGGTGGCATCAAGAGGCTGAGTTGGTAGGTGCCTGTGCGCCGTGTTTTCACCCCTTGTGTCGTCGGATAGCGGAGAATGCGGGTTCCTGACCAGCGCTTGATATCATACCCCAGGAAGCGGACTCGTTCCTTTGCGCTCGTCACCAGGGTCTTTTCTTGCGAGAGGTCCAGTTGGAGTTCGCTGCTGAGATAGTCCCCTAGCCAGATTTTCACAGCCTCGGCCTCAGTTTTGCCCCCGTTTATTCCGACGAGGAAGTCGTCGGCGTACCGTACATAGTACATGCGCCTGTAATCAGGGTCCATAGGGTCTTTGGCCTCGGTTTTAAGCATCTGTTGTTTCAGCGCTTTGTACCGGGTCCACTCCCCTGTTGCTCTGGCCTTGTGTTTTGCTCGCCTCACCGCTTGTCTCAGCCTGTCATAGTCTCTCTTTAATACTCGCTCTTTCCCTCGGTTGTACTCGGTGATTTTGGTCGCCATCATTTGATCGAGTTCGTTGAGATACATATTTGAGAGCACAGGGCTGAGGGTTCCGCCTTGTGGCACTCCTGAGTACGTCTGGTGATACCTCCAATCCTCGACGTAGCCAGCTTTCAGGAATTGTCCGATCAGGTGGAGAAACCGTTTATCCGTGATGCGCTTGCTCAGTATGCTCAGTAAGGTATCGTGGTTGACATGATCGAACGATCCCACAACTCAATACCCTATTCAACAACCCAGAGGAAGAGAACAGAACAGAGATTGAAGTCACTGACCCGACGCATCCCTTGTTCGGGCGTCGCTTTACGCTGATTTCGGTCAGTGCTCCCTTGCACGGAGCAGGTTGTGCGTTTGTCTCGTACCGCGAGTACATGGTCTTGCGGCTGCCTGTGGCCTCGACTACACTGGCGCTATCTCGGCCCGTCATCTCCACTAAGCTGACAGCTGATGCCATCAAGGAGCTCATGACCATCGCCGAGGATTGCGAGGCCCTCAATGCCCTTTCAGCCAGGCGAGATCTGGAAGCGCTTGTCCCCAGAACTCCAACGCCAGATTACCGACGAACTCTCGACGATTCTCCAGGAGGTCCTTCATGAGCAGATCCGAATTGGTCAGTCCTCAGCATCTTCAGAAGAAGGCGCTCATTTACATCAGACAGTCGACGCCGCATCAGGTCCTCTCCAATCAAGAGAGCCTGCGGCTGCAGTACGCCCTGCAGCAACGCGCTCTGGATCTGGGTTGGAGGCCAGAGGACATTGAGATTATCGACAGCGATCTCGGGTTGACGGCAGCCAGCGCTTCGCATCGTGCAGGTTTCCAACAGGTGGTTGCCAGCGTGACGCTCGGACAGGTGGGCATCATTCTCTCGGTCGATGTGGCGCGGCTTTCACGCAACTGTTCCGATTGGTACCCACTGCTTGATGTCTGCGGCTACCGAAGCTGTCTCATTGCTGATTGTGATGGCATCTATGATCCCGGCTCTCCCAATGGACGATTACTGCTGGGTCTCAAAGGGCAATTATCCGAGTTGGAATTGCATACCATCCGAGCACGTATGACGGCAGGACTGCTCAACAAAGCACAACGAGGTGAACTCGCTTTGTCGCTGCCGATTGGCCTGGCGCGGGATGCGATCGGCAAAGTCCACAAAGACCCCAATCGTGAGGTCCAGGATCGTCTTGCACTCATCTTCACCACGTTTCTGCGGGTCAGATCTGCCAACAAGGTCTTGCAGTTCTTGAACACTCACGATCTTTGTTTGCCTCGTCGTGACCGCTTTGGCGATGCGGTCTGGAAAAAGCCCACCGTAGCCGCCATCTTGCAAATCTTGAAAAATCCTGCCTATGCCGGAGCTTTTGTGTATGGAAAAACCCGCTCTATTCGCAAAGATCCCGCTTCTCCTCATACCCAAGAAGTCCGCTTACCCATGGATCAGTGGAAGATTCGCGTCAACGACGTCTATCCTGCTTACATTGCTTGGGAAACCTTTGAGCACATTCAGGGCGTGTTGGCAGATAACTATGCTGCTTACGATCGCAACAAATCACGTGGGGTGCCTCGCGAGGGGGCAGCGCTCCTGCATGGTATCGTCTACTGTGGCGCTTGTGGACACAAAATGATGGTCCAATACAAGCATGGGACGCGCTATCTCTGCAATGCTCTGCGGCAGCAATACCACGTCCCGGTGTGTCAATGCATTCCAGCCGATTCAGTTGATCAGCACGTCGTGGAGAGCTTTTTTCAGGCCTTCTCTCCAGTGGAATTGGATGTCTATACGGCTGCCGTGACCGCCGGGCAGGCAACATTTCAGCAGATTGAGCATGCTCATCAACAACACCTGGAGCGCCTGTGCTATGAAGCGGCTCTAGCCCAGCGGCAGTTCAACCGCGTCGATCCCGACAATCGTTTGGTAGCGGCAGAGCTGGAGAAGCGATGGGAAACGGCTCTCTCGAAACTCAAACGAGAAGAAGAGGCACAAGCCTCATCACCGCTCTCCTCTCCTGCTTTGCTTGCTCTCAGCTCAGAGCTTGAGAGAGCCTTTCGAGCCATTGGGCAGCATTTGCCGACGATATGGCAGCAAGGGCGAGTCAGTCAGCAGCACAAAAAGGCGCTCTTACGTGCGCTCATCGACAAGGTGGTAGTGCATCGCCTGGCTCGTGATCGGGTCCAAGCTCGCATTGTCTGGAAAGGAGGAGAAACGACAACGCTGAGCATCCCTGTTCCTGTTGGAGCGCTCAAAGATCTTGCAGGGGCCCAGCAGATGGAGCGCCTCATTCTTGAGCGAAGTGCCGCTGGCATTCTCGATGAGGCGATTGCTCAGGAATTAACCGAGCTTGGGTATCGGTCTCCCTTAAAACAGGCGGTCTTGCCCAGCACGGTCAAAATCATCCGGCTCAAACACGGGCAATTTCAAAAACGTTCGCAGTCCCATCCCAGGCGGATTGAGGGAGCACTTACGATCTCACAGATTGCTCAGGCCCTTGACATGGACCCACATTGGATTTATGATCGCATCCATAACGGCACGATTCAGGTGGACAAAGATCCCAGAACACGTCTGTTCTTGTTTCCTGATCAGCCAGAAACGATCGAACAGTTCAAACACCTTCGCGCTGGTCAGTTCCAGCACTTGCGTTTTTCAAGGGGGCATCAAGATGCATGATCGAAAAATCCTTTGATGTCTCCCTCTACCCACCATCGTACACCGTTCATCTCTCGCTTCACGGTTGCCAGTGCTGTGTGACAGCTCTTGTCTGGCCGGAACCCATGAGCGTGTTTGGAGAAGGTGGGTTCATAGATGGCTTCCAGGATGAGTTTGAGCACGGTGCCCAGGAGCTTATCCCGAAAACTGGGTATCCCTAGCGGGCGTCGCTTACCGTTGGGCTTGGGGATGTAGACACGGCGGACAGGAAGCGGTTTGTACCGCGAGGCTTTGAGGTCTGCGATTGCATCCCTGATGAGTTGGAGACCTGCTCCGTCGATGGTTTTCCCGTCAATTCCGGCGGTCATATTGCCCGGTTTGGGCGCGATACACTGGTAGGCCAGGAGCCAGAGTTCGACATTGTAGAGCTTTTGAAACAGTTTGTCGAAGATGACCTCTGGCTTGAGGGCCATCTTGCTCAGTGTTGTAAGAAGTGCGTTCGGATCTTGCACTGGGTGCTCCTCTTTCATGCTTACAACAGAAAACTCTGCGTCCCTTCGCCCTGCATGCGGCTTTCCCGCACTCCGTGGGCAGGTCGTTGCTCCCCTGCCGACTACTACGGACGCTCCGTCATCTGGCCTGATTTTCAGGCACTGCTGCCATAGCGATTGGTCTCCGTTGGCCCTTCGCGTTCAGACTCGGATGATCCCCGTTTAGACATCATTCAGATACTCTCGATGTAGGTGTCCCGTTCAAACCTTTGTTCCCTGATTGGGACCGCGTCTCCTGTCTGGGTACCATTCCTCGGTGCGGCAAAGAAATGGTCCAGGAGATAGTGGGTGTCACCAGCTTCCCACCAGACGCCCGATATTCCGCTCGGTTCTAGGATTAAAGCAGTCTAGCTTTCACCATGTCGAGATTGCCCTGAGAGACACTCCGGTTTGCTGGAACCATCGCTCTCCCTCTTTAGGCGTGATACTCTGGTCCTTGACTTCCCTTTCGGGAGTAAGTGAGACGTTGGGCATACTTCCATTCCCAGAGGAAGTAGGAGATTGCTCTCCGCTAAGATGATGCCCTTTTACGGGCGTAACGCACTTCGGACACGTGTGCGTCGTGCCTCTGGGGTGCTGCCAGACCAGGCGCAGCCCACTCAGATGACATTTGTAGCGCAGCGTGCGCCAGAGCGCTCCCCGGATCTGAGAGTTATTGCGCCAATGCACCCACCTGCCCTTGACTCCCCGTCCCCGGCCCTCCGACTTCAGCGACTTGAGGGATTCACCTGCGATCAATTCTGCTCCCCACACGGTCGCCAGCAGGATCAGGATGTTCGCCGCCAGGTGGGCTAAATCGTTGTTCCTGGCCTCATACTTCCTCCAACACTGCGCAATCTCCTGGCGTAAGACCACGAGCTTCCTCTGCGATGGCTCTCGCTTGGGATCACCCACAGGAAATTGGTCCCGCCTGGCTTCCAGCTTGGCCACCTTCTTTTTGAGGCCATCAATATGGCGTCGAGTGTGGGCTTGTCGCCCGTCGAAGCCACCGGTGTCCAGAAATAGTGGGGGAGAGAGCCGATTGCCCGAGAGGTCCACCACCGTTGCCGTGACAAGCGTGCGCACGCCCCAGTCCCATCCCAAGATCCGCCGTACTTGCTGTGGATCGGGAAGGGGAGAAACGGGCACCTCCACAATGAAATCGAGGACGGCGTAGCGCGTGCCATCTGGCAGAGCCTTCTCGCGCAGCGTTGGCGCGAGACTTTCCCCTGCCTGGAGGTGCTCCAGGACTGGATCGGGCAAGGAAAGCTGAGTCACGGGCTCTGTCCACGTGGGATTCCATTGACCGGCCTGATCTGGGGCACGAAATGCAAAATAGCAGCAGCGTCCCTTCAGATCGATGCGGAACCGATACGCCTGGCCATGCTCGCCGCCATCGTCCCCCGCGTAGGGCAGGATGCCCACCTTGAGCACGGGGACCGGCTGCATTTCCTCGTAGGTGGCGGGAAAACAGCCATTTTTGAGGTAAAAATTGCACGCCTGCTCGATGAGGCTTTGCAATTCTACGGCACTGCCCCCATCGCTGTTCTCTTCGCGCAAGGAGGCCAGGGCGGCTTTGATCGCTTTGCGGTTCTTGCCTGCCGGTTTTTTCTCCGTTTGCGGCTGGATCATGCCCGCTTCGAGCAGAGGCAGAATGAAGGCAAACTGCTTTTTGCGCTCGGCTTGTCCCCGTAAGATCCGCCCTGCTTGCTCAGCTTCACAGCGCCATTGCCGGTCTCCATGCGGATCGCTTGAGTCGATCATCGCTGTGACCTGTTTATAGGCGTACTTCGTCTCCCGCTCGCCAAATTCGTCCAGCCGATCCCAGAGGGCGACCACCGCGGCATTGATCACCTGGCGACTCACATCGAGCAAGCGCAGAGCATCTGCTTGCAGCAGATCCGGCAAGCGAATGGGATAACTTAGGGACTGTGTAGAACGGCTTCTGCGCACTTGACCAGTTCCTTTTGTTTGTGCGAACGCCTGCCATACAAGCGACCAGAAAAGGAGGCAATGATGGCGAGCAGGTCATCGGTCAGTTCCTGCTCTGCAGTGTTCTCTTCATCGGGTGAAAGGATCGTAAGCGTCACGCCGAAACTGTCAAACAAGGTCTCTAGATACTCCTGTCCGAAACGAGTCAGCCGATCGTCATACGTGACGGCAACTTCTCCCACGCGGTCTTCGCACACCAGCTTGAGCAATCGCGAGAGCTGACGACGCATGGCCGAGAGTCCAGAGCCAATATCAGAGAGCACCAACGTTTTGCGTCCTGCTCGCTCGGCTTTCGCCCACCCTTGCAAGCGCTCGATCTGTGTCTTGAGATCATCCTTTTGTCCTTGACCGCTGACCCGCCCGTACAGGACCAGGAGTCGTTCATCGGTCGAGCCACGTAAACGCTCAATTTCGGCTCTGGGAATGCGCGCTTCCAGACCGATCCGTACCGCCTGGATTTTGCCTTGCTTGATCCAGCGCCGGACCGTGAAAGGATGCAGCCCGAGTTCATACGCGGCTACCCCAACTCGCAACAGTTTGGGTGCTCTGGGACCCTCTGATTTCTGTCTTGCCATACTATGGTTAGTATAAGCTAATTATAGAAAAAAAGCAACTGTTACCTACCCCGGCAGCTTTTCCCTGGAACTCTTTCGTGCTGTGTGCCTCCTTCCCTGTTATACCAGGCCGAAATGAATTATCCACTACGGATAGTTTACCTCATGAAAGGCGGAGAGAAACAGTAGAAACTATGTATTTCTGTGGCTTATGTAGCTCACTGCCCTCTCAGCGAGTGTGCGCCGGGAAAAAACTGAGCGCACTGCTAGAAACACACACGCTCAGACGCCACTAGGGACTGCCCTGCTGCGCGCCAGCACACGCCTCGGAATACCATCCGGAATGACCGTGGCGACGAAGCCAATTTGCCTGGGGGGCTGATCGGTGACTGGCTCCAGGCGGTAGGAGCGCAGGGCATGTGCCGCTAACACCTTGACCTCGATGGTGGCGAAGTGGATCCCGATGCATAGCCGTGGGCCACCGCCGAACGTGACCAGTGCATAAGGCGTCCGCCGGTCTTCCTCGCGTGGTGGCGCGAAGCGGTCGGGGTCGAACACATCCGGCTCGGCGAAGGTCGTGGACAGCATGTTGCTGGCGGCCAGGGACAGGCGCACGGGTGTACCCGCTGGTAGGGTGCAGAGAACGTGATGGGAAAGTGCTTCACCCATAGACCAGTCCCGTTGTCATTTCCAAGGGCGTAGCTGCGACTCGTTTCATGTCTTTGAGTCGCTCGAGCATCACCCACATTGCAATGGCTGCCTCTAGGCGTGCCAGATGTGCCCCAGTGGATGCGCCAGGTGCCGATTAAGGAATCTGCTGCTCTCGAACGTCTCGGTATGGGGAAATGCGCCTCGTCGCGATTGGCTGACGCCAACCAGAGCAGGAGGGCTTGCCCGGCCTCGATCTGGTACTCACCAAGGTGGATGTCAGCAGGCAAGACGGGATAGTACTGGAATGGAGCATAATAGCGCAGGGCCTCTATGAGCCCAGCATAAATAATGCAATATGGTGGAGCATAATGTTTCCTTGAATGCCAGTTCTACAAACATTCTCTTATTCGGTTTCGACCGTATTGAGATTGCCATGAGACCACTTTTAGACCGTAATCCTATTATAGTTTTCTAGCCAATACCCTTGCAGCTAGATTTTGAGACGCATTACCTGGTTTTATCATCTGGTTATTTGTGCCTAAGCTAGCGCTAACACAAAGCCAGCCAAATTTTTCAGATATTCATGCCGATACCCGCCTACCCATGAAAAAATGTGCGAAGTTTCGGTCGATAGACCATAAACGTAAAGATGTGACGACTCCCCACGGCTATAAGCCTGATTCTTACCCACATTTTACAAAGTGATAAAATGGACGAGCCAGCTGTCACCTTTGCTGCGTTGATACACCCCCACTTGCAACAGACCAGGGAACAAGCCCTTTCCTCGCCAGTGGTGCTGTTGGTGCAAGATACGACCGACATCGATCTTTCGCATCGTCGCAAGATCAGCGGAGTGGGACAAATCGGCAACGAACGAGGACGTGGTTTTTTCGTGCAAACGGTGCTGGGGTGCATGGCCCAGGAACCCTTTGTGCGCATTCCCGCTCCCGAGGGAGAACAGCGATAGCAACGGCGCAAACGAGAAGAGCGCGAAACCGATGTGTGGATGCGTCAGGTGCATGCCACCCTGACGCCTGCTCCGGGAAGCCTGTGGGTGCATGTCGGAGACCCTCTTGCGGATATATTCCCGTTCTTTCAAGCCTGTCAGGCGACGCAGACGCACTTTTTGGTACGAGCGGGGAAGTCACGGCGCGTCGAGGTGTGCGAAGACGAGATCAGCTATGCGCTGACACAGGCCCGAGCCTTTCCGAGCCAGGCGAGCCGTCTGATCGAGGTTCCCGCCAGGCATGGTCGCCAAGCGCGTTCGACCCAGCTGCAGCTTGCCTTTGGGCAGATGACGCTCTTGCCACCTCGCTATGAGCCACGCGCAAGCAAGGAGCCCTTGACCGTGTGGGTTGTTCGTGTCTGGGAAGAGCAGGCGAAAGACGGGTGAGGCTTTCCTCGGTTCCCACCACGACGCTCGAAGCTGCGTGGGAGCGCGTGGACTGGTATGGGCAGACGCTCTGCTGGTCGAGGACTATCACCAATGCCTCACAAGTGGGTGTCACATTGAGCAACGACAAGGGCCCCCGGTTGATGGCCTGATACGGAGGCTCGGGTCTGTTGTCGCCTCTTGCCGTGCGGCGGTACGCAGGTGCATGTCTGCGCTCGTGAAGCTCCAGAGCGCCCCGCTTCTGAGGTGATTGAGCCTCTGATGCTGGCCGTGTTGGCCGAGCGCACCGGCGGGTCGCCTCTGACCATGACAGTGGGCACTGATCTCGGACGGAAGTGGCACGCCTGGGTGGCGAACCGTCTGGAAAGGCTGGCTCTCTTTGCAAACGCTTGCTTCCGGGCGCTCATCTTGCTTTTCACCTCCGTTTGTAAATTGTGGGTAAGAATCAGACTTGAAAGATAGGGGGATGTGGCTGCCCCATCCTCATCGATGAGCCATCCCGCAATGCCTGAGATGGCTCATCTACTCTTTTAGTCAGGCAAACTGGGGAAGCAAACGGCTAAGAGAATCCTTTTGACTCATTTAGATGATACCTTTGTAACTTGTCTCATGCAGAAAATGAAGGCATTATACGGAAGGGTTTATGTTTAGTGTCTT
>Ga0209283_10000103_pt1 | contig 37896 bp, 39 predicted proteins | sample CZO8metaG_2_FD_188354 | JGI IMG/M metagenome (GOLD analysis project Ga0209283, IMG submission 188354) | Vadose zone soil microbial communities from the Eel River Critical Zone Observatory, Northern California, USA - CZOApr15con2H1.8 metaG... | ecosystem: Environmental > Terrestrial > Soil >...
TGCACCGACTCGCCGAGGATCGGGGCTTTCTCGGCCATCTGCTGGAAACATTTGCTGTCGCCGAGCTGCGCAAGCAGGCCGGATGGGCAAAGCACAATGTGGATTTTTATTACTACCGGACTTCGACCGGCCAGGAGGTCGACATCGTCATGGAAGATCGCCGCGGGCGTCTGGCAGGAATCGAGATCAAGGCATCGGCCACCCTCGACACCAAGGACTTCGCAGGCCTCAAGGCGTTTGCGGACACCGCGGGTAAGCGGTTCGTGGGCGGGATATTGCTCTATACGGGCAGCGACGTTTTACCTTTCGGTAAGAAGCTCTACGCGATGCCCGTAAGCGCGCTCTGGCGAGTGTCCTGAGGCTGCCGACGTCTTGTATGCGCATCTCGGCAACTGCTCCCGGCCGCAGTTCCAGACGCGGCTCCTACCTCCCCAGTCCGTGTGGGTCGCTTACGTTGCACTACCTCCTCCATCCCTGGAGTCCATAGGTATCTACACATCTCGAATAGATCGTCATTCCCGCGCAAGCGGGAATCCAGATACCCCGCGTCAATACTGGATTCCCGCTTGCGCGGGAATGACAGTTGGGTGTTGCGGTGCGATTGGGTGGTTCCTACAGAATCATTGGGTTGATGAATTGTGTAGATACCTATGCCTGGAGTCGTACCTTCCTGCGTCCGTGCAGGTCGCCTGGACGTCGTAATATCGGAAAGATACCCTAGCCTTTGGCGTCTCGATGGCGGAGCTTTGGCGGGAGTAAACTCTGCCGGCGCTTGATTGTCTGTAGCCTACAGGCTACAATGCGTTGGTGATTACATTCCGCAAATACCGCCGTCCGGATGGAGTAATCCCGTTTGACCAGTGGGTAAGCGCAGATCAAGGATTTACGCGCCAAGGCGCGGATTTTACCCAGCTAGATCGATTAAAGCTCGGGCTTCCAGGCGACTGGAAGTCGGTGGGAACAGGGGTATTTGAGCCGCGGATATTTGAGGGCAAAGGTTATCGCGTGCAATGGCACTACCTTAAGCGCCCGGTTCATTCACGATGAGCAAAACTCAAGAGATTCGGTCTCGCTTTTTCTGCCTTTCTTGGGGTACACCACTGGCCAGAAATGCTTAAGGTAGGTAGTGCCATTCCTATCTGAACCGCCTTTTGGCTCCGCGTGACATTTCCCTGTTAATTCCCTGTTATCTCCTGTTCCGATGCGTATTCAAAATGGGCTTGGTGACTGGGATTGGCTCTGGACGCGGGTTTCCGCCAAGTAGGGCGCAAATTGAGGCGTCAATAATTACGAAATTCCCTGTATTTTTCCCTGTTAGCAGGGAATTCATGTCAGAGCAGAAATGCTTAAGGTAGTGCCATTCGTTACCGCGTGTATTTCTGGCGTGATGGTAAAGCCGTCGTAATCCTGCGGTGGCGACAAATCCACACAAGCCCGTGACATCGAGTTGGCTAAGTCGTATTGGCGAGAATATCGGAGATGAATATGAAAAGTGTCGCATTTAAAACCTCGGACTACCTGAAAACCCAGAAAGACATTGTGGCTTACCTCAACGCCGCGCTGGAGGATGGCGATACGGCCGTGTTGCTTGAGGCACTGCATAATGTGGCGCAGGCCAGGGGCGGTGTCGGTGCGCTCGCAAAAGCCGCGGGGGTAAGTCGGGAGAGTCTCTATCGGACGCTTTCGCGACGGGGTAATCCCAAGATCGAGACGTTGATGGAGCTGCTTCGGGCGCTGGACTTGAAACTCACGATCGGGCGGCATAAGGCCGCGTGAGTTGTGCATCCGCGAAGCCCGCGTAGGGCGCAATAGCGTGAGCGTATTGCGCCGAATGCTTTGGCGGGAGTGAGCGCATGTGCGGTCTTACTTCAATGCTTAAGCCGCTTTGCCAGCAGCTTGATTTTAAAACTGTAATCAGACATATTGTCACCATTTATACGCAAGTGGATACAATTTGTCTGAGACCAGGATGAAGACTTCGCCTGAAGAGATCTTCCGCAAGCATGGTGGTCAACTTCGCATGAGCGACGCCATCGCGCGCGGAATAACGCGGTATATGCTGTACTCGCTACGGGACAGGGGTGTTATCGAACCGGTGACCCGGGGCGTCTATCGGCTGGTGGAGATGCCTCCCATCAGCAACCCCGATCTGGTTACGGTGAGTCTTCGTTTCCCCAACGCTGTCATTTGCCTGATCTCCGCGCTGGCCTACCACGGAATCACCACACAGATTCCCCATGAGGTATCCGTCGCGGTTTCCAGGGATGCACGGCTGCCGTCGCTCGATTCCCCGCCGGTGCGTGCACATAAGTTCTCGGATGCCGCTTTCAAGGCCGGAGTTGATACGCACCGGATCGATGGCGCCATGGTTCGGATCTACAGCGCGGAGAAGACGCTGGCGGATTGCTTTAAGTACCGCAACAAGATCGGGATGGACGTAGTCCTGGAAGCGCTGAAGCTCTACAAGACACGCAGAAAGTTCAGCCTAGGCGAGCTACTGAAGTACGCCAGAATCTGCCGCGTCGAAAACGTGATGACGCCCTATCTGGAGGCGACGGTGTGAACGTGAAGACGCCTCGGAACATCGCCGCGTCCGTCCGCCAGCGCCTCCTCAACCGGGCCAAGAGCGACCAGCGGCCATTCAACGAGCTTCTTCAGTATTACGCCATGGAGCGGTTTCTCTATCGGTTATCCCAATCTCCCCATGCCGACCGGTTTATCCTCAAAGGCGCCTTGATGCTGAGAGTCTGGCACACGCCAGAATTCCGCCCGACCATGGACATCGACCTGCTTGGCAGGACGAGCAATGACGAAGCCGGCATCGTCGCGCAAATCCGCGACATCCTCGCCGTCGAAGTCGACTCCGATGGGCTGGTCTTCGACCCGGCTTCCATTCAGGCCGAAAGAATTATGGAAGATGCCGACTATGGGGGCATCCGGATTCGGTTCCGGGGTATGCTGGACTCGGCCCGGGCTAACATGCAGATCGACATCGGGTTCGGCGATGTGATTTTCCCCGGGCCAGAAACAGCCGAGTTGCCGACTGTGCTGGACTTTCCCGCACCGCGGCTGCTGTGCTACAGCCAAGAAAGCGCCATCGCCGAGAAGTTCGAGGCCATGGTGAAACTGCGCGAGCTGAACAGCCGGATGAAGGACTTCTATGACATCTGGCTGCTGTCCCTGCAGTTTGATTTCGAGGGGACAAAATTGCTTGAAGCAATCAGGCTCACCCTGGAGCGACGAGGTACCGTGCTTCCCGATCCTATTGCGGCCTTTACAGAAGGCTTCATCAATACCAAGCAGGTTCAGTGGTCGGCGTTCTGTAAGCGCCTCCAACAGGATCACGTTCCAGCATCGTTCGCGAATGTTGTGACTGCGGTAAAGACGTTCCTCGCACCGCTCGCCGCCGCACTCTCTTCCGGAACGTCGGCTCCCGCCCGGTGGATTGCGCCCGGCCCCTGGACGGGAGAGAGATAATCGAGCATCGGCTTGCGGGCGAGAAAACGAAAGATCACTTTGCCGCCATCCAGGCGGGGATGGAAAAGAACTACAAACTGATGGAGAAGATTTTTGCGGAGATTATCGAACGGAGCCTTGCGGCTTCTTGACTTCCGCCATTATCAAAAACTTTGAGTCCAAGGCGCGCAAGTTAAGCTTGGAATCACAGCGGACCGGCAATTTCTGATTGTGATGCTATCAAGCCGAAGTCGCCAAGGGTAAATTGACCAGCAGGTTCTGGGGTTTGAGACGCAGGTTATTCTCTTTGGTCATCGCCATGGCAAGGTGCACCGGCCGGCCGGCGGTCTTTGGCAGTATCAGGCTTGGATCCTGAAATTCAAGCCGGAAGAGCGACAAGATACGCTTGTGCCGCGCCTCGCTGACCTCGGTATCTTTGTACAGGTCGTTCAGGATCGCAGTGGCTTCAATGTCGAGCCCGGTATGCCATACCCAGTGAGGGTCATTAATCGAACGCACCGGTTGGATAGTGATCGCGGTTTTGAGGAAGTGGCCGACCCAGGCTTCGAGCGCGTGGCATAAAGCGTGCAGACCGCGTTGCCCGAACGTGACATTCAGCACCATATCGTAGCGCTCATCCCGCTGCCAATAGCTTTGCGCATTGTTTTCATCAAGAATATCCAGCTCCACCGTGCGCAACGGCGTTTGCGCCTCGGCCAGCAACCGGCCGATGTTGCCAAAGCCGCCGGTGGTTGCGTAGGTTTCGATCGTTTCGGCGTCGGCAAGCATGATAGCGCCATCCTGCAGGCTGACCTTTTGCTGCCGGAAAAACAGCTCGCCGGCGCGCAGCAGAAACGGATCGTCGCTGCCATCGAGCGCATTACGCAGAATGACATAGGCAAGCTGGTCCACGAATAGCGGCGGCACCGGCACGCGCTTGCCGCCGAATAACCCCATATAGCAGCGTTCGAGCGTGCCGCTTTCCACCAGCCGATCACGGAATTTAAGCACGAATTCGTAATTTTCACGCGCGATCGGGTCGGCCAGGGTGGCGATACGTTCGGGCGGCACGGTCAGGCGCGGATCATCGAGCAATGCGGTATATAGGGCGCGCTCCTGGTCACACGATTCTTCGACCGGCTGCATTTCCGGGCGCAGCATATAGGCGCGCAGGAAGTCGTCGGTGACCGCAAGCCAACCATCCGGGTCGCGCTCGAGCAGGTGATAGCCGCTGGATCTCCAGAAGTCGTTCATGCGCTTAGGATAACTGATGGGTTTCCCGCGGGCGAGGCGGCAGCGATGATTGAAAACAATGGACCGGCGTTCTGTTTAGCCAATATTTATATAATGTAGGGTGGATTAAGCGCAGCGTATCCACCGGACAGTAATATTTTGTTGGGTTCGCCGCTTGCGCGGCTTAACCCAACCTACGATGTGCAGGGATGCACAAGTGTCGCGAGAGGCAGGATGCCGAGAGCGACCATGTGACTGTTTAAGTAATATTTAGAGGTTCAGACATAACCGTTGGGCTTGGATCAAACCAATTCGGGCTTATTGAAACCCGCGGCTATTTGTGAGTAAATTTATGGGCAAATCGCACTATTGTGGTGCAATAAATTCAGTTATGTCATGATGTCCACAGTTATGTCTGCGCGCGAGCCCCAGTTGGTTTTGGCCGACCGCTTTCCGGTTGCGGTAATCATTGCCCAGGAGCCGGTGCAAAATATGCGCTGGGTCTCGGAACGCTGGACCGTGTTGGGCGTGGTCGCCGGCCAGAATCTGACGGACGGGAGCGTCCAGCGCAAGCTGATTCGCACGGGCCGCGAAGGCAACCAGTATCTCTGGAGCGGTTTTACGTTACAACTGCTGCGCTCCGCAGCGGACAGCTATTATTTCAACCTCATGGGCAAGAGTCCAAGCGTGTACGTGGTCTGTCACCGCGATGAGGGCAAAGAAATTACCCCTTTTCTCACCACCGTGGAATACATCGAAGCGACCGCTTATGGCGAAGTCAGTACCGAGGTGTTTGCGGTGCCGATGCCTCCCGAAATTTATCGCTGGGTAGAGCAGTTTGTGCTTGAAAATTATGTGCCCGAGGAGAAAAAGTCGAAACGGAAACACGCGGATGGGTTTAAAGACGGCCATGATCCCAAAGAATAAACCCAACGCTGGTTCCGATGACGCCGGCGGGTTGCGGGAAAGCGATGGCGAACCGGGTTTTTTGCGCCGCTGGTCGCGGCGCAAGGCACAGGCACGACAGGTACCGAAACCGCAGCCATCCACGCCGCCTAACGAACCGACCCCGGAGGCGGTATCGGCTGAGGCCGCGCCGGTCATCAAGCGAGACGCAACGGACGCAGATCTACCGTCGATCGATCAGTTGGATGAAAACTCGGACTACAGCGCGTTCATGTCGCCTAAGGTCAGCGAGCACCTCCGCCGGACCGCATTGCGCAAATTATTTCATACGCCGCAGTTCAACGTCATCGATCCGGTGGATCAATTTGCACTGGATTGGAACGGTTTCACGCCGCTCGGCTCCATCATCACGCATGATATGCTTGCGGCCACGGAACGCGAAGCCGCGAAACTGGGAGAAAAAGCGCGTGAGAAATTATTAGACGCAAACGATGCCCAGCAGCCGGTGGATGCGGTATTGCCGGCGGAATCCCGGGACGCTGCATTGGGGCGCGCGTTAGAGCCGGCTGGAACGGATAGGCGCGAGCCCCCGTCCACGGGCCCGGCAACTGCCGGCGCACCTGCGGGTAAGCCTACTGAATCGAATACCGGGACATGACGCCGGTTATGATGCCGCAAGCCAGTCAGTCCTTTCTCGCATTCCCGGCCCTGAGCGCAAATGGACAGGCGCGCGCCGCCGCACTGGCGGCAGCGGCTAAAGTTGAAACCCGACCGACGTCGCTGGTCGCGTACGAATCCGCAGGCGCACTACTAATCATTGGTCCGGAAGAAAAAGCCAAGGCGGCGGCGGTTCAACTTCAGACCCGCTTGCGTTGCACCATCCTCGTTTCAGAACCTGCCGACAAATCGGCGCGTGCGGATCTGTCCGACGAGGTCCAGGTTGTACATGAAAAACTGGTGCAGTTAACCGGCCATTTGGGCCAATTTGCCGCGATCGTTTCGGCGCCGCCTCCACAAGGGGGGGTGAATCTGTTGCAAAAGCTGGCGACGAAGCGCACCCATTTCGATTTGGTGCTCGATCTCACCACGCCGCCGTTTCTGCGCCAGGAGCTGCTGCCGTTCGGCTACTATGCGCCGGCCGATAATCCGGATGCGGTGCGCAAGGCGCTGGCAGAATTGCCGGATATGGTGGGCGAGTTCGAGAAGCCGAAGTTTTTCAACTACAATCCGGACATCTGCGCGCATGGCAGCAGCGGCCTTACCGGATGCACCCGCTGCATCGATGTCTGTCCTGCCACCGCCATCATCTCGATGGGCGAGGAGATTGCGGTTGATCCCTATCTTTGCCAAGGCGGCGGCGCATGCGCCACGGCTTGCCCGACGGGCGCTATAACCTATATCTACCCCCCGGCTGGAGACAGCCTAAGCAAACTGCGTGAGCTGCTGAAAGTTTATCGCGCCTCCGGCGGCACCCAGCCTGTGGTTTTGTTCCATGACGCCGAGATGGGTAAAGCGCGGGTGGCGCGGTTGGCTGCCAGTCTCCCCGAGCACGTCATTCCCGTGGAGGTCGCGGAGCTTGGTTCCGTCGGTATGGATCTTTGGTTGCCAGTGCTGGCCTACGGGGCGTATGAAGTGCTCCTATTGGCTACTCCGGCAATCCCCCATTCCGTGCGGGCGGAGACCGCGGCACAGTTGACTTATGCCAACGCCATTTTGCAAGGCATGGGTTATGCGGGCGACCGGATACGCCTGGCCGGAGAGGGCGACGATGCCGTGCTAATTTCTGCACTGGCGTCGAACCCGCGGCACGATGAGTTTCGTCCCGCCACATTTGCGACTTTCGATGATAAGCGCACCAACATCCGATTGGCGGTGGAGCACCTGTACGCGCAGGCTCCCGCGCGCCAGGAAAGCGTAGCGTTGCCGGCAGGGGCGCCGTACGGTGAAATCCAGGTCGATCGCGACGCCTGCACCCTGTGCATGGCCTGCGTCTCGATATGCCCAACGCATGCCTTATCCGATGGCCAGGAACTGCCGCAACTCAATTTTCACGAGGCCCAGTGCGTACAATGCGGGTTATGCCGGACCGCTTGCCCGGAAGACGCGATTACGTTGTCGGCCCGTTACCTGTATGACAGCCAATTGCGGCGCACCCCGCGGGTTTTAAATGAGGAGCCGCCGTTTTGCTGCACGGTTTGCGCTAAACCGTTTGCCACCGCGAGCATGATCGCGAAGATGACGGAAAAATTGAAAGGGCACTGGATGTTTCAGGGCGAGGCTTTGGAACGCATTAAGATGTGCGAGGATTGCCGGGTGAAAGCGATGTATAAATCGGAAAAAATGGGTTGAGGGGAAGTTAGCGCATGATCGGTCTTGCCGCCATTTTTCCTGTTATCTCGCGATTTACCTTGGTGTCTTTTTGCCTTAAGCCTGCGCTCACCAGCCACCGGACCGGAGTGATAGCTAACGATGATTAGCGATGCCCAGCCAGCCCTTGACGCGCCCATTTTAACGGGGGAAGATCATGTGCGTGCGAACGTCTATGCATTGCTGGCGGCAATGTTAGCGAAGCCGCCGGATGCCGAACTGCTCAAGCTGCTAAAACAAGTTGAAACGGCTGAGTTTGACGCCGGTGCAGACATGGCGGCGGCATGGGCGATGTTGCAGCGGGGCGCCGAGGCGGCGGAAGTTATGGCACTCGAGGAAGAGTTTCATGATTTGTTTATCGGCCTCGGCCGTGGGGAACTGGTTCCCTATGGATCCTGGTACCTCACCGGTTTTCTAATGGAGAAGCCTTTGGCGGAGTTACGTATTGACCTGCAGAAACTCGGTTTTGAAAGACAGGATGAGGTGCATGAACCTGAAGATCACACGGCGGCGTTGTGCGAGACCATGAGTATGATGATCACCACCCCGGTTTCATTCGAAACGCAGAAATTCTTTTTCAACAAACACATCAGTCCGTGGATGCCGCGTTTTTTTGCCGATCTTACTAAAGCCAAGGCGGCGCGTTTTTACCGGGCAGTCGGTTTTATGGGTGAAAAGTTTTTGCAATTGGAAAGCACCTATCTGGCAATGCCCGTATGAAACAATAGGCGAAGCAATAGGCGATGCAGAGTGGGTGGCGTGTTTGGTTATACGTTACAGTGGCGCAAGCGATGAGGAAACAGCGATGACCAAGAAGCGAATCAGTGGGGTAAGCAAAAAAAGCCGCCGGCAGTTTCTTAAGGGTGCATTGATCACCAGCGGCGCGGTGGCAGTCGGTCTGGTGACGGGAGAAGTGGTTGCAGCGCCTAAGGCGGCGCCTGCCAACGCGGAAACCTTGCCGGAGTCGAAAGGCTATCATGTCACCGAACACATTCAGGAATATTATAAGACCGCGCGCGGGTAAATCCTGCGTGGTCTCGCAGGGAGTCGCGGTTGAGTGCATAACTATAAACTAGGAGACGGGCGATGAAGCTGATGAAAAAACAGGAGCGGCGCCCCGGCGCCGCCACAAGTGCTTCCGATTCGGCGGGCGGGGCAATCGACCGACGCACCTTCCTGCGCCGTTCCGGCCTGGCCTTGGGCGGCGTCGCGGCGGCCAGCGCTCTGCCGTTTTCGATGATGAAAAAGGCGGGGGCCAAAACCGCCGCCGATATTGATCCTAAAGCGGAAATCACCAGAGTACGCACCATATGCACCCACTGTTCGGTAGGCTGTGGCGTCATTGCCGAGGTCCAACAGGGAGTATGGACCCGGCAGGAACCGGCATTCGACCATCCTTTTAATTTAGGCGCGCACTGCGCCAAAGGCGCTTCCATACGCGAACATGGCCATGGTGATCGCCGTCTGAAGTACCCGACCAAGATGGAAAACGGGAAATGGAAGCGCATTTCCTGGGACCAGGCCATCAATGAAATCGGCGACCAGATTCTCGGCATACGCAAGAAATCGGGTCCCGACGGCGTATTTTGGGTCGGTTCTTCCAAGTATAACAATGAACAGGCCTACCTATTGCGCAAGTTCGTCTCGTTATGGGGCAGCAACAACTGCGACCATCAGGCGCGTATTTGCCATTCCACCACCGTCACCGGCGTCGCGAACACCTGGGGCTATGGCGCCATGACCAACTCCTACAATGACATGCATAACAGCAAGGCGATGCTGTTTATCGGCAGCAACGCGGCCGAGGCCCATCCGGTAGCCATGCAGCATATTCTGCGCGGCAAGGAGAACGGCGCGAAGATGATCGTGTGCGATCCGCGTTTCACCCGCACCGCCGCGCATGCCGATCAATACGTGCGGCTGCGTTCCGGCACCGATGTGGCGCTGGTCTGGGGCATATTGTGGCATGTGTTTGAAAACGGCTGGGAGGATAAACAGTACATCAGTCAGCGTGTTTACGGCATGGACGAAGTGCGTGCCGAGGTAAAAAAGTATCCACCGGAGGTTGTGCAGGATATCACCGGGGTGCCGCGCGAGGAAGTATACAAGGTAGCCAAAACCATGGCCGATAACCGTCCAGGTACGCTGGTTTGGTGCATGGGCGGCACCCAGCACCATTACGGCATTAACAATACCCGCGCGTATTGCATCCTGCAGCTCGCATTAGGAAACATCGGCGTATCCGGTGGCGGCGCGAATATCTTCCGCGGGCACGATAATGTCCAGGGCGCGACCGACGTGGGTCCGAATCCGGACTCATTGCCCGGTTACTACGGCATTGCCGAAGGTGCGTGGAAGCATTGGGCGGCTGTCTGGGGCCTCGATTACGAATGGATTAAATCCCGCTTTGACCAAGCCGAGTATGACGACGGCAAGGGTGGCAAGATTAAGCCTATGGAGATGGGCGGTATGACCGTCTCGCGCTGGATTGACGGCGTGCTGGAAAATAAAGCCAATATCTCGCAACGCGATAATATCCGTGCCCTGTTTTATTGGGGACATGCACCGAACAGTCAGACGCGCGGCCCCGAGATGAAGAAGGCGATGGAAAAACTGGACCTGCTGGTGGTCATCGATCCGTATCCGACCGTGAGCGCGGTGCTGCACGATCGGAAAGAGAGTACCTATCTGTTGCCGGCCTGTACTCAGCTTGAGACCTATGGTTCCGTCGTTGCCTCTAATCGATCACTGCAGTGGCGCGATAAAGTAATCGAGCCGTTGTTTGAGTCGTTGCCCGATCACACCATTATGTACAAGTTCGCCAAGAAGCTGGGTTTCGCGCAGCAGTTGGCCAAGAACTATAAGGTAACGAAGGACGAGCCTCTGATCGAAGATATTCTGCGCGAGATCAATCGTGGTACCTGGACCATCGGCTACAGCGGCCAAAGCCCGGAGCGTCTGAAGCTGCACCAGAAGAATTGGGGCACCTTCAATACCACTACGCTGAGGGCGGAGGGTGGCCCCGCTAACGGTGATTTCTATGGCTTGCCCTGGCCGTGCTGGGGTACGCCGCAGATGAAGCACCCCGGCACCCATGTGCTCTATAACACCAGCTTGCCGGTAGCTAAAGGCGGCGGAACCTTCCGTGCTAATTTTGGTACCGAGCGCAACGGGGTTACGCTGTTAGCGCAGAATTCGTGGTCGGCCGGCTCCGACATCAAAGACGGCTATCCTGAATTTACCGCTGATATGTTAAAGAAACTCGGCTGGTGGGAGGATTTGACCGCGGCCGAAAAGACCGCGGCAGAGGGCAAGAACTGGAAGACAGATCTTTCCGGCGGCATCATCCGCGTGGCGATCAAGCATGGCTGTATGCCGTTTGGCAACGCCAAGGCGCGCACGGTCGTATGGCAGTTCCCGGATCCGGTGCCCACCCATCGCGAGCCGCTATACTCCCCACGGTATGACTTGGTAAAGAAATGGCCCACCATTGCCGACCGCAAGCTTTATATGCGCCTGCCTACCCGTTATGCCTCGGTGCAGGCGAAGGATAATTCAAAGGAATTTCCGCTGATCCATACCAGCGGGCGACTGACCGAGTATGAAGGCGGCGGGGACGAAACGCGTTCCAACCCTTGGTTGGCCGAACTCCAGCAAGATATGTTCGTAGAGATTAACCCTACGGATGCAAACAATGCGCGGGTGCGAGACGGCCAGTTGGTGTGGCTCGAAGGACCCGAAGGCGGACATATCAAGATAAAGGCGATGGTCACCCGACGGGTTGCCGCCGGTACCGTGTTTACGCCCTATCACTTCGGTGGACATTTCCAAGGCAAGGACCTGCGCGACAAGTATCCGCAAGGCAGCGACCCGTATGTTTTGGGCGACTCGACCAATACCGCCACCACCTACGGTTACGACATGGTCACGATGATGCAAGAAACCAAGACAACCCTGTGCCGCATTAGGCCTGCCTGAGAAGGAGAATAGCGATGGCAAGAATGAAATTCCTGTGTGACGCCGAGCGTTGTATCGAATGCAACGGATGCGTCACCGCATGTAAGAATGAACACGAGGTGCCTTGGGGCGTCAATCGCCGCCGTGTCGTCACCCTGGATGACGGCGTGCCCGGGGAAAAATCCATCTCGGTCGCCTGCATGCACTGCAGCGACGCGCCCTGCGCGGCGGTATGTCCGGTCGATTGTTTCTACACGACGCCGGACGGAATCGTGCTGCATAATAAAGATCTCTGTATCGGCTGCGGATATTGTTTCTACGCCTGCCCGTTCGGCGCCCCGCAATATCCCCAGCAGTCCGCTTTCGGCGCGCGCGGGAAAATGGACAAGTGCACGTTCTGCGCCGGTGGGCCTGAACCTGACAACTCGGTGGCGGAGTTTAAGAAATACGGTCGCAATCGCATCGCCGAAGGAAAGCTGCCGCTATGCGCGGAAATGTGCGCTACCAAGGCGCTGGTCGCGGGTGATGCGGATGTGGTAGCCGATATCTACCGGCAGCGCATTACGAAACGCGGCGGGCGTCCCAACCTTTGGGGGTGGGGAACCGCCTATAAGTCCTGACCCGAGAACGGGGTCAACGTTCGCCCAGGTGTCGGCTTTCTTACGAGTAGGGTTACGAGAGGAGGGTTTTACATGATTCTTTTTAAGTCGGCGGTCGTTCTGGTTTTGCTGACGAGTGTGGTAGCTTTAACCGCTTGTTCTCAGGATCGCCCGGTAACCGCGTATAAACCCGGTGTTTACAAAGGTAAAACCGATGATCTCCTGCAAAAGAGCGGGCCGGCCATGACGGAAAAACTGCACGACCGTTTCATGATGGTTCAAACCGACCGCTAGTTGAGGCGAATGATCGATGGATAGTGAAATGATGAATGAGGCAAGCAAGCGGCATCAACGCCGCAAACGCGCTATGCATAGGGCCTTACTCGTGATGCTGGCCCTGACGTTGGTGCTACCGTTGGCTGGCTATTTGTATGTGGGTTCGGTATCGGCGCAATCCGGCGCCGAGAAACAGACTAACCCCCGCGCCGACTATTGGCGCGAAGTGCGCAAAGGCATGTCCGGTTACACCTCGGTTACCGGACCGGAGACCAGCGTACTTATTCAAAGCGGTGGTGAAGAATACCGGGAGCTGCGTAATGGACCGGTGGTTAATATCGCCGGTGTCGTGCTCCCGTTAGTGTTGCTCGCCATCGGCCTGTTTTTCGTCTGGCGCGGAAAGATTAAGCTCGAGCATGGCAGATCCGGCCAAGTCGTGGAACGCTGGAGTCTGCCGGAGCGCGTGATGCATTGGTATACGGCCACGCTTTTTGTCATTCTTGCGGTTACCGGGCTTAGCCTTCTGCACGGCAGGACTGTTCTCATCCCGCTGTTTGGGCTTGAGGGTTTCGCCGCTTATGCCCAGTTTGCAAAGAGCTTTCATAACTACCTGGGGCCATTCTTTGTCGTGGGCGTGCTGTTAATTGTCGTTTCGTGGATCAAGTACAACCTGCCGGCTAAGGAGGATCTGGAATGGTTCAAGAAAGGCGGCGGCATCGTCGGCAACGAGCACCCTCCCGCGGGGCGTGCCAATGCCGGGGAGAAGGTCTGGTTTTGGATCATCTGCACGGTGGGGCTTGGGGTATGTCTCACCGGCCTCATCCTGGATTTCCCGATTTTTAATCAGACGCGCGGCGTCATGCAAGTCTCGCAATTGCTGCATGCGGTATTAGCGATAGGTTGGATCGCGGTATTTTTTGGCCATGTCTATATCGGTACCATCGGCACCGAAGGCGCGTTGGAAGGGATGGCCACCGGTTACGTTGATGTGAACTGGGCCAAGCAGCACCACGATTTGTGGTATGAGGAATTAAAAAAGCGCGGCGTCAAATCTGAACCAGCCCCGAAGACCAAGACCAAAGCCACGGGCAGAGCCGCAACCTGACGGGTTGTGATTAAGCCAGGCTGCGGCGCTTCACCCCAGTAAGGCGCTATCGATCCCTACCGGCCTATAGATGCTGTGGCATTGGGAAAGAATAACTGCTCGCCATTGATCTTATAGTCGGCGATGGCCTGCTGGCCTTCCGGCGATATAACCCAGTGGATAAAAGCTTCTCCCAGGGTTTTTTTGACATGCGGGTGGTTCGCCGGATTTACCAGCATCACGCCATATTGATTGAACAGCCGCCGGTCGCCTTCCACCTGGATGGCGAGATCGCTGCGATTCTTGAAACTAAGCCAGGTCCCACGATCGGCCAAGGTATAGGCCTGCATCGCCGCCGCGGTATTAAGCGTCGGGCCCATGCCCGCGCCGGTTTCCCGATACCACTGGCCTGAAACCGCTTTGACGTCGATCCCGGCCACCTTCCATAATCTTAACTCGGCGTTATGGGTGCCGCTATTGTCGCCGCGCGATACGAATGGGGCCTGCATGGCGGCGATCTTTTTTAACGCCGCAGTCGCGTCGTTCGTGCCGTGGATGCCCGCCGGATCGTTTTTCGGCCCGACAACGACAAAATCGTTATACATGACCTCGCGCCGGTCAATACCGAATCCGGCTTTAACAAATTTAAGTTCGGCCTCGGTATCGTGCACGAACACCACGTCGGCATCGCCGCGCTCGCCCGTTTTTAACGCCTGACCGGTTCCCTGCGCGATCACGCGCACGTCTATTCCGGTTTTTGCCTTAAACCTCGGCAATAGGTGGTCAAACAACCCGGATTGCTCGGTCGAGGTGGTGGAGGCGATGGTAATGAACTGATTCTGTGCCTGGATCATAGAGGTAAAGAGAGACGCTGCGAGCGCCAACACCCCGCTCGCAATGAACAGTTTAAGCCTAGCCATATTTTATCTCCAGCGACAGGGTAATTATTACGCTGTAATTTTACAGCAGTTCGCCGTTTAGAAAAGCCTCAGCCGCAGCGCTCTGCGGGGATTTGAAAAACGTGTCGGCGGGCGTGTGTTCCAATAATTTTCCCTGATGCAAAAACAAGATTTCATCCGCAAGCCGTCGCGCCTGCGCGAGATCTTGGGTAGTCATGATGATCTTCGTGCCAATTTGCTGGAAGGCGGTAATAGCTTGTTCAATTGCGCGGGTCGCGGCTGGATCTAAATTGGAGGTTGGTTCATCGAGGAATAGCACTTGCGGCTGCAATGCCCAAGCCCGCGCCAGCGCCAAGCGCTGCTGCTCGCCCGCCGAAAGCACCCGCGCCGGTTGGTCGGCAAGGGCGGACAAATTTACTTTCTCCAGCGCCGCGCTGACAATAGCCGGGCGCTGGTTTCTCGGCACTTTATTCAGGCTCAGCACATAGCTTATATTTGCCGCCGCCGATCGGCGCAACATGATCGGGTGTTGGAACACCATGGCTTGACGTCTGCGCACGCGCGCCATGGAACTATCCCGCCACTCGATCTTGCCTGCTGTCGGTTGCAGCAAGCCATGACACAGGCGCAAGGTAATGCTCTTGCCCGCGCCGTTAGGTCCGAGGATAATGGTCAGAGAGCCGGCCGTTAACTCAAACGAAAGTTTTTCCACCAGGCGCTTCCCCTTCACTTCATAGGTGACTCCCGAGACCCGAAGCGGCAGGATGGATGTCTCGGCGTCTGACCAGTTCTCCATTAGGCAAATCAATGTTGAGCCGCCTGTTTGGCCAGGTATACCGTTATGTTGATGCCTAAAATGAGCGCGAGCAGGATAATGCCCAGACCGAGCGCGAGAGGCAGGTCGCCCTTGCTGGTCTCCAGGGCAATGGCGGTTGTCATATTGCGCGTGACATGGGCGATGTTGCCGCCTACGATCATTACCGCGCCCACTTCGGCGCTGGCGCGACCGAAGCCGGCGAGAACTGCCGTCAGCAAGGAAAAGCGGCCGTCCCACAAGAGCGTCCACAGTACCCGCTCTGGCTCGGCGCCGAGCGAGCGCAGCTGCTCCTCATACTCCGTCCACAGATCCTCGATGACCTGGCGGGAGAGCGCGGCGATGATGGGTACGACCAGGACAGTCTGGACGATGATCATTGCCGTTGGCGTAAACAGCAGGCCCAAGGACCCAAGCGGCCCCGAGCGCGACAACAAGAGATAAGCGAGCAGACCCACAACCACGGGTGGGAGCCCCATCAGAGTGTTAAACAGCACCGTGATGCCACCCTGGCCCGGGAAGCGAAACAAGGCGATGGCGGCACCCAGGGGTAATCCGATAACCGTGGCGAAAACAACGGCGCTGATACTGACCTTTAAGGATAGTACTACAATTTCGACGAGATTGTGATCGAAGCTGATGAGCAGATTCACAGCCGTGGCGAATGCGGTTGATAAGTCGGACATGAGGTTGATAACTCTGGTTTGATTGGAGCCCTACCCGGCTGCTGGGTAATTTTTGCATTTATGACCAAAAAAATGCAACTTCCAGCAGAGGAGTGACTGTTATTGGACGAGTGATGCCTTTGGCCCAAAACGGTAAGTTTTGGATTAGGCAGGAAGAATAGCAAGCGCGTTCGTGATATAAATGCAGTTAAGTCAGGGAGTTCGGCAGTTATGGCGCAATATTTTCATATTCATCCTCATAATCCACAACCGCGATTGATCCGGCGGGCGGCGGAAATTATTTGCCGGGACGGGGTGATTGCCTATCCTACGGATTCCAGCTACGCCCTCGGCTGCCATATCGGCAATAAGGAAGCCGTCGCGCGCATCCGCACCATTCGCCAATTGGACCACAAGCATAACTTTACTTTAGTATGCCGCGACTTATCCGAAATCGCTGTTTATGCCAAAGTGAACAACGTTGCTTACCGATTGTTAAAAGCCAATACGCCGGGCCCTTACACCTTTATTCTGCCCGCCACACGTGAAGTGCCGCGGCGCCTGCAACATCCCAAGCGCAAGACCATCGGATTGCGTATCCCTGACAATATTATCTCGCAGGCATTATTAGCCGAACTGGGTGAGCCCTTGATGAGCGTAACGTTGATTTTGCCCGGCGAGCAGCTTCCTTTAAGCGATCCGGTGGAGATACGCGCACACCTCGAGCACCGCTTGGACTTGATCATCGATGGCGGCTATTGTGGTCTTGAGCCTACTACCGTTATCGATCTGGAAAGCGATCAGCCGCATATTACGCGTGCGGGTAAAGGCGCCTCCTCTGCCTTTGCCGCTCTCGATTGAGTGAGCTTTTTTGTAACTTGTTTCCAAGAACGCGTATCCAGCAGGTTGTTGAAAAAGTCCATCCGTGGTCTTTTTGACTCGGACCATCCATGGTCCTCGCCCTACGGGCGCTACAGGTAGCGCCCAATTTCTCTCCCGGAGAAATTGTCAACACGCAAAGCAAAAAGCGTGGCCCTGTATATAAGGGGGCTTTGCTTCATTCCTCAATCACTTAAGTGATTGAGGAATGGCGGTACGTCCCTATACCGCGACGGGCAGGAAGCCCAAGTGCCGCGAGCGCAGGGATACGCAGGAGCGGCCACCGCAGGGTGATGAAAAACGAGTTTTTCATCACCCTGCTAGGCCTGCGCCCTTTTGGGCGGTTATTTCTACCTGCTTAAAGCCTGATATACTGCGCGGATGGAAGACTTAAGCCAGTTGCAGCGCATCAGTGTCTGGATTCTACCTGTTATATTCGCCATTACCGTACATGAAGTTGCGCATGGCTGGGTCGCGAAGAAGCTGGGCGATCCTACCGCGCAAAGGTTAGGCCGGCTGACTCTCAATCCCATCAAGCACATTGATCCCATCGGTACAATTCTGGTGCCGGGGCTATTATTATTACTCGGTGGTTTTGTATTTGGCTGGGCCAAGCCGGTTCCCGTCACTTGGGAAAACCTGAAACACCCCAAGCGTGATATGGCCCTGGTTGCCGCGGCCGGGCCGGGGGCCAATTTTATCATGGCGATTTTGTGGGGGATGGTTGCCAAGGTCGGGATGCTTTCGTTTACCGGCATGCAATGGGCGGCGCAACCGATGGTTTACATGGGCCTTGCCGGGGTGGCGATTAATATCGCGCTGATGGTGTTGAATCTGCTACCCTTGCCGCCGCTGGATGGCGGCCGGGTGATGACCGGCCTGTTACCGGGCCCCTGGGCCTGGCAACTGAGCCGGCTGGAACCTTACGGGTTTTTTATCCTGTTAGCGTTAATGGTGAGCGGTTTATTAGGACGGATCATTGGACCCCCTTTTGTTATGGTGCAAAACTTGGTGTTCTCTCTGCTCGGCGTGTCTTAGACCTTCCATGAGCACAATTTCTAACCAAGCAAGCCGCGTTCTTTCCGGCATGCGCCCAACCGGACAGCTGCATTTGGGACACTACCACGGCGTGCTGAAGAATTGGCTGCGCCTGCAGCATCAATACGAAAGCCTGTTTTTTGTCGCCGACTGGCATGCGCTGACCACCCACTACGAAGATTCCGCGGTCATTGCTGACAGCGTCTGGGATATGGTGATTGATTGGCTGGCGGTGGGTATCGATCCGCATAACGCCACGTTATTCATCCAGTCGCATGTCCCGGAACACGCGGAATTGCATGTGCTGTTATCCACGATCACGCCCCTGGCGTGGCTGGAGCGGGTGCCGAGCTATAAAGATCAGCAGCTCAAGTTGAAGCAGATCGATCTATCCACGTATGGGTTTCTAGGCTATCCACTGCTGCAAAGCGCCGACATTCTGATTTACCGGGCGGCAATGGTGCCGGTAGGCGAAGACCAGGTCGCGCATATCGAGCTGACACGCGAGGTCGCGCGCCGCTTTAATTTTCTTTATGGACGCGCGCCCGGCTACGAACAGCGGGCTGAGGAGGCGATTACAAAAATAGGTAAGAAGGCGGGTAAACTTTATCGCGAGCTGCGCGCCGCTTATGTGGAGCACGGCGACCATGCGGCAATCGAAACAGCGCACGCATTGTTGGAAAAACAAAAAAACATCACCCTTGGCGATAAAGAGCGCTTGTTCGGTTATCTGGAAGGCGGCGGCCGCATTATTCTGCCGGAGCCACAGGCGTTGCTGACGGAGGCCGCGAGAATGCCCGGCCTCGACGGGCAAAAAATGTCTAAATCCTACAATAATACGATTGGATTGCGCGAAGAGCCGGACGCAATTGTGAAGAAAATCCGTACCATGCCCACCGATCCGGCGCGGGTGCGGCGCACCGATCCGGGAGACCCGGATAAATGCCCGGTATGGCCCCTGCATCAGGTGTACTCAGATGAAGAGAGGCAAAAGTGGGTGCAAGCCGGTTGCCGCAGCGCCGGGATCGGCTGCCTGGAGTGTAAACAACCGGTGATCGATGCAATCTTAAGTGAATTGGCGCCGATCCGCGCGCGCGCGCTGGAATTATCGCAGGATCTTACCACGGTAAAAGATATTATCGCTGACGGCGATAAACGGGCGCGTACACTCGCGGAAGAAACCCTGGTCGATGTGCGGCGCAGCATAGGGCTCGAGTATCACTGATGATGCCAACAGAAACACCATTCGCCGTCGTAAGGGGTCAGGCGGTTACCGAGCTGCCGCACGATCTCTATATTCCACCGGATGCGCTGGAAGTTTTTCTGGATACTTTTGAGGGCCCGCTTGATCTGCTGCTTTATCTCATCCGTAAACAGAACCTGGATATCCTGGACATCCCGATCGCGGAAGTGACCCGGCAGTACATGGTTTATGTGGAGCTGATGACGCAGGTCAGGCTGGAGCTTGCCGCGGAATATTTGGTTATGGCGGCCATGCTTGCCGAGATCAAATCACGCATGTTGTTGCCGGGCCCGACGGAAGGAGAGGAAGACGAGGAAGATCCTCGCGCGCAGCTGATACGTCGCCTGCAGGAATACGAGCGTTATCGCCGGGTGGCCGAGCAGATCGAGGCGCGCCCGCGTGTCGGCCGGGAACTTTATCTCGTCGCCGTTGAGCCGGACGCCAGGCCGGTCAAACGGATCGAGCCGGATGTCAGTCTGTTTGAATTGCTGGATGCATTCAAAGGAGTGTTGGCGCGCGCCGACGCGTATCGCCATCATCATGTGACGCGGGAATTATTATCCGTGCGCGAACGTATGTCGCAGATTTTAACCCGAGTGAATGCGGAAAATTTCGTCAGTTTCACTTCCTTGTTTGAGGCGAAAGAAGGCCGCATGGGAGTAGCTGTTACTTTTGTGGCGTTGTTGGAGTTATTAAAGGAGTCGTTGTTAGTTTTGATCCAGAATGAGCCGTTTGCTCCTATTCATGTGAAAGCGGTAAGCTAATGACACATTCAGTATTAAAAAATATCATTGAAGCGGCGCTTTTGGTGGCGGGTCAGCCATTGAGCATCGATAAGATGCTATCCTTGTTTCCAGAAGGATCACGCCCGCTGCGCGATGAACTGCAAGCGGTATTATGTAGTTTGCAAGAAGAATATGCCGACCGCGGCATAGAATTAAAACAGATCGATCATAGCTATCGGTTTCAGACCCGGGAAAAATATAGCGAATGGATCGCGCGCCTTTCGGAGGAGCGGCCGCTGCGTTATTCTCGCGCCTTGTTGGAAACCTTGGCGATCATCGCTTATCGCCAGCCGGTAACGCGCGGTGAAATCGAGGAGATCCGAGGCGTAACGGTCAGTTCCGAGATTATTAAAACCTTGCTGGGGCGGGAGTGGATACGCCAGGTGGGCCAGCGCGAGGTGCCCGGCAGGCCCGCCCTATATGGTACCACCCGTGGGTTTCTTGAACATTTTAATTTACACAGCCTGGACGAACTGCCGAAGCTCTCGGAATTGCGCGATATCGATAAGATCGCAGCAGAGTTAAATCTACAATCGCGGATGGAACCGGCGGGCGCGGAAGACGAGCAGGAGGCCGACGCTGCTTCCTCAGACGAAATAAAAACCCAATCCGAAAAGCCTGCTGCGGATGGCGCCAATGGTGCCGCCAATCCCCAATCTTCCGATACTGCTAATTCTTTGCGGTGAGCGAGAAGCTGCAAAAAGTGTTAGCCCGTGCCGGCGCCGGCTCGCGGCGCGAGATGGAGCGCTGGATCAGCGACGGCCGTGTCTCGATTGACGGAAACAAGGCCAAACTCGGCGATCGGGTGGAGCCGCAACAAGTAATACGCATCGACGGGCGGATTGTTTCGCAAACAGCGATGCGCGACGTGAAACCGCGCATCCTGCTTTACTATAAGCCGGAAGGCGAGATTTGTACGCGTACCGATCCTAAAGGCCGGCCCACCGTGTTTGATCGCTTACCTCTTTTACGCAACAGCCGCTGGATCAACATAGGCCGTCTCGATATCAATACCTCCGGTCTGTTGTTATTCACTACCCATGGCGAACTCGCGAATCGTTTAATGCGCCCGTCCTATCAAGTTGAACGGGAATACGCCGTGCGTGTTTTAGGCAAAGTCGATAGCCAGGCACTGGAAAGGCTGCGGCGCGGCGTAGAGTTGGAAGAAGGGATTGCCTGTTTCGATGCGATTAGCGATGCCGGCGGGGAAGGCGCCAACCATTGGTACCATGTTACCCTTAAAGAGGGTCGCAATCGTGAAGTACGCCGTTTGTGGGAAGCGGTTGGAGTGCAAGTCAGCCGGCTTATCCGGATTCGCTATGGCCCGGTGACATTGCCGCGCCGTTTGCGCATCGGGCATAGTCAGGAGTTGGATAAAAAAGACCTCACTGTTTTATTCGCCTCGGTGGAGTTAGGCGCGGTGTTGGAAAGCAAACCTTCCGTGCGTCGCGCAACACGCGTGCAAAAGCAGCGGACTTTTACCCGTAACTCTTCTCGTCATAAATCCCGCCGTACCGCATGAAACGGCAGCTTTCGTTGTTGCAGGTTTATCAGCGGTTATATGCCGCGCATGGCGCCCAGCGGTGGTGGCCGGCGGACTCTATTTTTGAAGTGATGGTCGGCGCGGTGTTGACGCAGAATACCGCTTGGACCAATGTCGAAAAGGCGATTAAAAACTTAAAAATGGCGCGCGCATTGACGCCGGAAGCCATCGTCAGCACTCATCCGCGCCGTCTGGCGGGCTGGCTTAGGCCGTCCGGCTATTTCAATGTTAAGGCGAAACGCCTGCGCGCCTTATGCCGTTGGTTGCTGGAGCAGGACGGGGTTGAAACCCTGGCGTCTTGGCCGGCCGAAGATCTGCGGCAGGCGCTGCTGTCGGTAAACGGGATCGGCCCCGAGACCGCGGATGATATCCTCTTGTATGCGTTTCATCGTCCGGTATTTGTTATTGATGCCTATACTAGGCGTATTTTCACCCGCTTAGGATTGATTACCGGCAACGAAGATTATGAAACTCTGCGCGCATTGTTTGAGCGTGCGCTTAAGCCCAAAGTGAACCTATTTAACGAGTATCACGCCTTGATCGTATTGCACGGCAAAAGCGTTTGCCGCAAGCAGCCGCTTTGTAACAATTGCGAATTATCGGATGTTTGTCCTTCGGTCAGCGGGCACCGTTTGTCACTTTAGGGAAGATTTTAATAACGCACGGGCGTTTCCGCCTTGGTACTGGGCGGATTGCGTGTATAACCGACTATGAATATAGTCGGAAGCGAAATAATGTTAGTCTTTTCATAACGGTTTCAAGATGACCGATGAAAAGGAGAGAACCTTGCATTCGATCAACCAATACCTGAATGCGTTGTACGGTCGCTGGCGGGCGCCGCTATTAATTTTTTTATTGGCGATCAGCGTTACCGCGTGCGCGACATTAAAAAACGAAAAATCCGGCGAGCCTGCCACCAATACCGATATCGCTTCCCCTGCCGCTGCCCCCACGGCCGATCAAAATGCAAAGCTACCGGAATTACCGGCGGAGGATGAAGAGGAAAATGATCCGTTTGAGAGCTTTAACCGTGCGGTATATAAATTCAACGATTATCTTGATAGAGCTATTCTGAAACCGGTGGCTAAGGGTTACAATTTTATTACGCCAACCTTTATTAAAACCGGAATTTCCAACGTATTTCGCAATTTGTTCGAACCGACCGTCATTATTAATGATGCGCTGCAGGGCAAGTTCAAGCAATCCGCTTCGGATACCGGGCGATTTATCGTTAATTCAACCGTGGGAGTATTGGGTTTGTTCGATGTTGCCAAGCACTTAAGTATGCCTGCGCATAATGAGGATTTCGGCCAGACATTGGGGGTATGGGGGGTGAAAGAGGGCCCTTATTTGGTGCTCCCGTTTTTTGGTTCCAGTAATATCCGCGACGGCGTGGGTTTGGTGGCCGACTGGAACACGGACCCGGTTACTTATATTCAAGATAATACTGCCCGCTGGGGGACGTGGGCCCTGCGCGTCGTCGATACCCGCGCTCAGCTCCTGGGTGCGTCCAGCATTTTGGAGCAGGCCACTGATGACCCCTATCTATTTGTGCGCGAGGCGTATCGGCAAAAACGCAGGAATTTGATTTATGACGGCCAGCCGCCGGCGAGGAAGTTCGAGTAGGCACGGTAATAAATATTTTTAGCCGCGCTCTTTCTTTTTTTCTATCATCAAGGGTAAAATCCGCGCCTCAATATTCAACCCCCTGGTTCCTTGGCGGGTTGGTGGGTTTAGCCCCTTTAAGAGGAATACAAAGCATGGTAACGATACGTCTGGCCCGTGGCGGCGCGAATAAACGCCCTTTTTATACCATAGTTGTCGCCGATCGGCGCCGTGCGCCGAACGGTAGCTGCATTGAGCGGATTGGCTTTTTTAACCCCCTGGCTTCCGGCAAAGAAGAAAGGCTGCGCATCGATAAAGCGCGCGTGCAATATTGGCTGAGCAAGGGCGCCAAGGCATCGGAGCGGGTCGCGGATTTGCTGAGGCAAGAGGCCTCTTCGGCCAAGTAAGCATTATGGCAGGTCCGTCATTTTCTACCCTTGAGGGTATAGGTGACGGGGCAGTGATAATAGGCCGTGTGGTCGGCCTTTATGGCGTGAACGGTTGGGTAAAGGTTCATTCTTACACCCGGCAGAGGGGCGATATCCTGCACTATACGCCTTGGCTGATTACGTCCCCCGACCAGCTACAGAAATGGAAACAGCAAACAGTAGCCGAAGGTCGCCTGCAAGGATCTGGGGTTATTGCCCGACTTGAGGGTTACAGCAACCGCGATCAAGCCAGCGGTTTGGTGGGCGCCGATATTGGCCTGTATAAGACTCAATTACCCGCCCTCGCGCGTGGCGAATTTTATTGGGCACAACTGGAGGGGCTGAAGGTTATTACGCTTGCCGGGATTGATTTAGGCCGGGTCAGCCACTTATTCGAAACCGGCGCCAATGATGTGTTAGTCGTGCGGCCGCAAGGCGCTGCGTCGCCGGGAAAGGTAGGAAGGAATCCACCCAACGAGAAGGAGACGGAACGCGAGAGATTGATCCCTTATATCCGCGGCGTGATTAAAGAAGTGGATTTGGCGGCAGGCATCATACGTGTGGATTGGGATGCGGATTTTTAGGGCGCGATGAGAATCGACATCATTACTATCTTTCCGCCGATGTTTGCGACGTTCGTCCACTACGGTATCGTCGGCCGCGCGCTGGAGAGCGGACTGGTGGAGCTACAGGTATGGAATCCACGCGATTACACCCAGGACAAGCACCGGGCGGTGGATGACCGGCCCTATGGCGGCGGGCCGGGGATGGTGATGCTGGCGCAGCCTTTGCAGGCCGCGATCCAGGCGGCACGCGCGGATGCGAACAGTCGCCCTACTGCGCAGCCAAAAGTGATTTATGTTTCGCCGCAAGGGCGCCGGCTGGATCATGCCGGGGTAGTGGAACTCGCGCAGCGAGAAAGATTGATTCTGCTAGCCGGCCGGTATGAAGGGGTAGATGAGCGCCTGCTGGCGGCGGAAGTCGATGAAGAATGGTCGATCGGGGATTATGTATTGTCCGGTGGTGAGCCGGCGATTATGGTGATCATAGACGCGGTTATTCGCCAGCTCCCCGGCGCCCTCGGTCACCCAGATTCGGCGCAGCAGGACTCGTTCGCCGGCGGTTTATTGGATTGCGGTCATTATACCCGACCGGAGAGTTATCATGGGCAAAAGGTGCCGCCGGTGTTGCTGTCCGGCGATCACGGGCAAATCCGGCGTTGGCGGCTAAAGCAGTCCCTCGGCAGGACCTGGTTGCGCCGGCCGGATCTTTTGAAAAAATTGCAGTTGGATGCGGAACAACAACGCCTGTTGGCGGAATTCCAGCAGGAATACGAAATGGGAGTCGAAAAATGAGTAAGATATTGCAAGAACTTGAAGCGCAGCAGATGGGACGAAAAATTCCGGAGTTCGGCGCCGGCGATACGATTGTGGTTTATGTCAAAGTCGTTGAAGGTGAACGTGAGCGCCTGCAAGCGTTCGAAGGTATCGTGATCGCACGCAAAAATCGCGGGCTAAATTCTTCTTTTACGGTTCGTAAAATTTCTTACGGCGAGGGCGTGGAGCGGGTGTTCCCGTTGTATAGCCCCTCGGTAGCAAAAATCGAGGTTAAGCGTCATGGCGTTGTGCGCCGGGCCAAGCTTTATTTTCTGCGCGACTTGACCGGTAAAGCGGCGCGGATTCGAGAAAAGGTTTAGCAGGGTGATGAAAAACTCGTTTTTCAGCAACCTGCGGTAGCCGCTCTCGCGCCTCCCTGCGCTACCGGCCGCTCCCGGCGTCCTGCGTCCCGCGGCATTACTACTTCCCTGTAGGGCATGGGCTTCCTGCCCGTCGCGGTATAGGGGCGAGGCGGAATTAGAGGAAGGTCCGGTGGACCTTCCTCCCGCCGAGCGGGTTCGCCATGGAAGGCGAACCCCGGCTTTCGAGCACGCAGGGACTGCAAAGCGAAGAAAGGTCCGCGTCAAAAAGGCCATGGATAGACTTTTTCAACAAGCTGCTAGTTCTCTGCGGCGGTTTTTTGCCGTATAAGAATGGATACGGGACCCGCATCCGCATCTTCTCGTTTAATGGATGTTCTCGTGCTTATAGAAAATGCTCATTTGCGTTATGCTGAGCAATATGAATCGGCGCAATGAGGCAAGCCAAGCATACTATGACGCTTCTGCGCGCGCCCCTTTTGGTCGATTAGGGATTAAGATTAAAGCCGATCGGCTGGCAGCCATTGATTTGGTCGAGGCAAATTTCCGCTGTCGCGTCCAGAACAAGTTGGCGAAAACGGTCTGTGCGCAATTAGAGGCTTATTTCGCCGACCCGCGTTATCCGTTTAATTTGCCCCTGGCCCTGCCCGGCACTGTTTTCCAGAAACGTGTATGGCAAGCCTTGCGCAAGATCCCCAACGGCCAAGTGCTAAGTTATGACGAGTTGGCCTTGCGTCTAGGCAGCGGCGCACGCGCCATCGGCAATGCCTGTCGCGCCAACCCCATTCCCATTATCATCCCGTGCCATCGCATTGTCGGAAAATCCGATATCGGGGGATATATGGGCGCCAAATCGGGAGGAGGTCAGCGGATGAAGCATTGGTTGCTGGCCCATGAAGCCGGCGGATAGCGCATTAATTGAACGCTTCCTCGACGCTCTTTGGGCGGAAGAGGGGCTGAGCACGAATACGCTGACGGCTTACCGCCTGGATTTGCAAGCCTTTGCGAATTGGTTGCAAGCGCAGGACCTTCAATTGGAGGCAGCTAATCGCGACTATCTTGATGGATACTTGCAATACCTTAAGGAAAAGGCAAAAAAGAAACCGCGGCCAAGCACGACCGCGCGCCTGGTGTGCAGCTTACGCCGATTATACCGTTATTTGTTACGCGAGAAATTGATCAGTACCGATCCAACCGCGTTATTGGAAACACCCAAGCGCGGCAGGCTGTTACCGAAATCCCTGAGCGAGGCGCAAGTAGAAAAACTATTAGCCGCGCCGGATGTTTCTTCGGTCTTGGGTTTGCGCGACCGCGCCATGTTGGAGACGCTTTACGCAACCGGACTGCGCGTGTCCGAACTGATCGCCCTGACCTTAACTCAAATTAGCTTAACTTCCGGCATTGTTCGGGTTATCGGCAAGGGCGAAAAAGAACGGCTCGTGCCTTTGGGCGACGAAGCGGCGCATTGGTTAGAGCGTTATTTGTCGGATGGCCGCACCCGAGTGCTGCATAAAAAGACCAGCGATGCGGCTTTCCCCACTAGCCGCGGCGGACCCATGACCCGGCAGGCATTCTGGCATATTATTAAGCGCTACGCGGTCGCCGCCGGTATTAAAGTAAAAAAACTTTCACCACATACCTTGCGCCATGCGTTTGCCACCCATCTATTGGATCATGGCGCCGATTTACGCGTGGTACAAATGCTCTTGGGTCATGCGGATTTATCCACCACGCAGATCTATACCCACATCATTTCGACTAGACTCAAAAGCCTGCACGCGCAGCATCATCCCCGCGGCTGATCGTGACGTTCTTCTTGTTCGTTTTCTTTATCAATGAGGAAAGCTTGCACGCCCGATATCTTGGCATAACCCAAGATAAGCGAGATATTTTTCGTTAGAACTCGCCAATTCAGCGTTTTTACGCGACGCTTAAGTAATTCGTCCAACTGTCGATGGATGTCCACTTGATCTCTTTTCAGAATGGATAGGGAATAAAAATAATCGCCGGACAGGTAAACTAAACCTATAGTAAGGATTTGCATTATCCATCCGGGATTAAAAGCAATCCCGGCTAGGGCAGAGATTAATGCGGCGATGAATGCGATTTGACCATAACGAATGGATCGTCTGCAGGCCTTATGGGTATCCGCTAACGCCTTGCGCAGATGGTTTTCCGTGTCCCTGGATTGCAGGCTGTGAGCGAAATGAAATTCACGGATTAAAGCGAGTAATTTCAATAAGCGTTGACCATGTTGTTTCTTCTCGATTTTTAACGCATCGATTTCCGCCTGGCGCGCATCCCTGAAATGTCGGAAGTCACGACTCTCCGGTACTTCTTCCATGGCATCCAGAGTCTGATTAAAGACAGACCTCAGTTCCAGGATCTCGGCGACATCGATAGGAAAGCGTAAGCCGATGAGTTTTTTATAGAAATAAGAAAAACTTTCCGGTGACGCGCTGATCTTAGCTAAATGGTCAGATAAAGAGGCGAGATTTAAATTAGCGGTCATGAAGACTTCACCGGATTAAATTTAGGTAACTTTTGTGCGCCTATTATATATTAGCTTCGTCCGAGTCATAGCAGACTCATCCTTGGATGATTAATTACACGGAATAACCGATCGGTACGAGGAGTAAAGCGCGACATCGTTCAGTTACTTCCATGTGAATACCTATTAATCTCTTTATTATAAGATTTATTGTATGTCAATGAATCATACCGTGCAAAAACCGAACGAGGATCCTCCCGGTTTGGTCCTGGCGCTGGGCGGGGGCGGCGCACGCGGCCTGGCGCATATCGGCGTACTACAGGTATTGGAAGAAAATCATATTCCGGTGCGTGCCGTTGTCGGTACCAGCATTGGCGCTCAGATTGGAGCATTTTTCGCCAGCCGCGTGTCGGTGGGGCGGCTGGTGGAATTAAGCGTAGAAATGGACTGGAAACAGACCTTGCAATTATTTATACCGGATATGCCGGGAGGAGGCCTCTGCTCCGGAAAAAGAATTATGCGTTTCCTAAACACGAACTTGGGCAATTACGCCATTGAGGAGTTGGAAACACCCTATATCGCGGTTGCGACGGATTTGCAAACCGGGGAACAAATTATCCTCGACAAAGGGTCGCTTACCGAGGCTATTCGTGCAAGCATCTCGTTACCTGGTTTGCTTGCCCCGCATCGCCTGAATAATCGTTTGCTCGTGGATGGCGCCATTGTTAATCCTTTGCCGTTTGATATTGCACGGCAACGCTTCGGTGGCCCGGTATTAGCAGTGGCAACGCATCCGGGTGCGCGTATCCTTAATAAACAGGAGATAACGGAATCGCACTCGATAGTTTGGTTGACGCGTTTGCGGGAATTATTAAAGCAACCGTGGGTAAAGCGGGCCGAACCGATGCGGCTTTGGCTGGAAGAACAAATCGACAGTTACAAAAAGAAGGATAATGGCCTGAAGAATAGCTGGCGCACCCATTTGATCCTCAATCAGGTAATGAACATCACCCAGGCGCAGCTCGTGCGTCTACGCGCGGCGGTTGATCCACCGGATTTAATGCTTACCCCCGATGTGCATCGTATCGGGCCATTGGAGTTTTATCGCGGCAGAGAAGCGGTACAGGCGGGCCGTTTGGAGGCGAAAGAAAAACTACCACAAATTAAAAGACTGATTAACTCTGAAGATTAAGATATCGCTCGGTTTAGCGCGGCATCACCGGGCGCAGCGTTTGCATGCCGGATGGTTAATATGCCGGCAAAGCATACTAGCGCCGCACCAGCGAATGAAAGTAAGCCCAGCGTTTCTCGCCAAAGGATCCAATCTATCAAACCGGCAAAAATCACCGTGGTATAAATAAAGGGCCCGACTTGGGCGATGGAGGCGTGGGCATAGGCGCGCGTCAATAGCAACTGACCCAGGGTGGAAAGCACGCCGATAGTGATTAACCCGCCCCATAAAGCCGGCGCAGGGGTTTGCCAACGCCACAACAGAGGGATGGTGGAAACCAAGGCGGCTATAAAACTGAAATAAAACACGATACGGGTGACGGATTCGGTGCGGGTTAACCGCCGAATGTTAACCATGCTGAGCGCGCTGAATAGGCCTGCCGCCAACCCGATCAGTGAAACCGGCATAAACAAATCCAGACCGGGTTTTAAAATGAGAGCGATCCCAACAAAACCAAGGCCGGTTATTCCCCATAATTTGTATGGAATCCGTTCGCCTAACCATAGCAAACCAATAAAAGGCATAAACAATGGCGTCGAGTAGTTAAGCAATATCGCTTCCGCTAAGTGCATATGTGCAACGGCGTAGAAATAACTATACATGGCGGCAAGCCCTAACAATGCGCGCAGCAAGTGGAAGCGGAAATGGCGCGTGTTCAAACTAGTTAATCCATTGTGTATGAGCCAAGGCAGCAGTATGGCCAGCCCGACAATATTGCGGAAAAACACCACCATCTCGTTAGGCAAGGAAGCGGAAATGATTTTAATCATCGCCCCGGAACCGGCGAATAATACGCTGGCGAGCAGCATAAGCAATGCGCCGCGCTTTAAGTTTTCACTATACGAACTCTGATTACTGCGGGGATTTCTGATAATAATAGCCTTGCGCCCAGTTGACGCTCATTTCGCGCCGAATATCCGCTTCTTCTTCATTTAAAACAGCTTTGCCGTAATGATGTCCCTGTCCCCATCTTACGCCGATGGCGCGCAATATTTCGGCTTGCTTTTCATTTTCTACACATTCGGCCAACGTAATTAAATTCAATTCTGTAGCGATATTCTGCACGCCTCTTATGATTGCGCGTACCTTGGGTTCGTCAATGCGTTTGACCAGAGAGCCGTCGATCTTTAAGAATGAAATCGGCAAATCTGCCAAATACTGCAGCGAAGAATAACCGCTGCCGAAATCGTCCAGCGCCAAGCGTAATCCGAGCTCTAAAAACGGCGCGAGCGTGCGCCGCGCAGTTTCCAGATTGCTTAATAATTCGCGTTCCGTGACTTCTATGACCAATGAATTAGCCTGCAAGGAGCCATTATTTTCCAAATGATATATTTTTGCCGAGTCAAGAAGGTCTTTTAGCACGTTGGGATGGCGTAGAAGATCACCGGAGATGTTAATAAAATGAGTGATTGGAGCGGTTGCGTTTAAATTATTCGCGCAGCGGCTGAAAGCGCTTAAGACGATGGTGCGGTCGATTTTATGAGTGAGCTGGAAATGGCTTGCGACTTCGATAAACTCCTCGGCGGCGATTGCTTGCCCATCCATCGTAATGATGCGCGCCAGCGCTTCTTCCGCCACTATTGCACCGGTGCGTAAATCGACAATGGGTTGATAAGCGGGCATGACACGGTCTTCGCGCAATGCCGTCTCCAGGACGCTTCCCATTTTGAATACGTGATGCTGCAAGCTGTTGGCGGAAACAATGCGGTTGCGCCCGGTAAGCTTGGCTTGATGCAGGGCTTCATCTGCTGCGACAAGTAGATATTTGATCTGGTCGCCGTCATGCGGATAGCAGGCGACACCAAAGCTCGCGGTGATATTAATGATGCTTGAGTCAATGGGAATCGCGATATTCTCAATCGCTTGCCGCAATTCTTCGGCAATTTTGTCGCTCGAAGCAATGTCGGCGTTAGGCAAAATGCAAAGAAATTCATCTCCACCCCAGCGGCCGATTTTTCCTCGGCGGCCTAAAGCGGCCTTTGCTGTCTGCGCAACTCTTCGGAGAACTACATCCGCGCGGGCGTGGCCAAAACGACTGTTCACCAGCTTAAAGCGGTCAACGCTAAAGAGAATGACACCAAAGCTGAGGCAGTGCTTCGCGCTGCGCGTTATTGTTGTTTCCAGAGTTTTTAATAAACTTGCCCGTCTCATTCGCGGTATTTTACCAAATTAATTGAATCTCAGTTACAAGCTTAAGTCGCCTTAAAGCGCCAAACGCAATTCGATGCCTATCGAGCTGTTCTCTTGAGAGTGCTACGCTTGCATCAACTTACCTAGTCCTGGGGAGCAGCATCAGTTATCTTTTATTTTTTCAAAAAGAGTTCTTCCCAGAGCTTATCCCATTTATTCCATTCATCCAAAATAACGACTGGATCAACCATTACATATCTAAAATTGTTTAAATTAGTTTTTACTTTTAAACTGGACGGAACCCTGTCCATGGAACGGAACAGCTCTTGACCTTCGGGGGATAGTAAGAAATCCGCAAACAGCAAGGCGGCATGAGGGTGGGGCGCAAATTTCGCTACCGCCACGCCGTTAGGACGGGCAATGGCAGGTGGAATCGGCATCCATTCAACCGGGGCTCCTTTATTCTTTAACTTTTCAATGTGATGGTTGTAGGCAGTTAAAGTTAGTGGAATTTCCCCCGCGGAGACTAGCTCGGCTAATAAGATATGGCCTTTACGTATATCCGGGTTCATCTCGGCCAATTTTTTGAAATAGGCCAAGCCTTTTTCTTCTCCCCAAATCTTTACCAGGGTCGCGAACCACTCCGTATCCGTTGCTTCCAACCCGATCTTGCCTTTCCACTTGGGATCAAGAAAATCTTCATAAGTCTTGGGAACCGCTTCTTTTTTTATTTTATTAGTGTTATAGGCCGCAACCCAAAAATTACAACGGTAAGCGACCCATTGTTTATGCGCGGGAATGGCGGCGGGCGGTAAATCCGCCAAGTAGGGACTGTAAAATTCTGAAAGAAGCTTTTCCCGGGCCAGCATTTCCAATTCCGGGCTATTGGTATCGATGACGTCGACGGTATGGCGATTGGCGCGCGCTTCGCTGACCGTGCGTTGAACGACTTTATCGGCCAAACCGCGCCACAGCTCGACTTTGATGCCGTATTTTTTTTCGAAGGCCCGGGTGATTGCTATAGAATCAGTCAGGATGATCGATGAATAAAGCATTACTTTTCCTTCCTGCTTTGCTTTCTCTATGAGCTGTTTGTCGCGATCAGGACGCTTATAAAGGTAAATCTCTTCATTCGTGGTTACCGCTAAACTTGAAGCAGCAGTGAGGCAAGAGATAAGAAAAAAAATAGTAAAATACCTTTTATTTAACATTTTCTTTCGTGCCGACTTATATATTGACGATAGCGATGCAATTATTGCCCTAGGGAAACTCTGAAAAAGTCATCCCTGACGTTTTTCAGAGACGAAAAACGAAAAGTGGCCGCTCTTGCGCATCCTTGCGCTCGCGGCATTCATGCATCCATGCATAGCATGATTTTCGTTTTTCTTCATTTTTCAATTACTTGCGTAATTGAAAAATGGCGGCACATCCTTATGCCGCAGGAACCTCTGACTTAATCAGAGGTTCCCTGGCCCATTTTTCATTTTGCCATAACCTATGATATATTTGGAACACTGTGCCAAAAAATAAAAACCGGTATGATGGTTCGGTCCGCAATGGTTCCATCAATATATAGGGTTGTTCGACGTTACCCGATTTCCCCGTAGGCACTCTAACAGACTTAATGGTAAGTTTTTGCCGGGAAAGCAAATACTCCTGATTTTTATAAGCCCGCGGAGGTTTTAAGCATGGCAAGTAAGACAACGACTGGTGTCACGCACTATCATGTGCAGAAGAAGCGGCGCGCAGAATTTATTGAGGAATGGCGCAAGTATCGTAAGACTGTTATAAGAAAGGAGGACGTTATCATGCACGACACCGCTCGCGGCATGCGCTGCGGGATCTATATCGGCAGGGACGGGGATTCGCCTACGCGCACCATGGATGCATTGGCGCATGAAATCGACCCCGGCGTGGTTTCCACGATTCACCGCCATTCTTGGGATGCCATGCTGTTTATTGTCGAAGGTGCCGGTTGGACCGAAGTGGATGGCGTGCGCTATCATTGGAAGCCTTGGGACGCGATTCATCTACCGGCATGGGCCTGGCACCGGCATGGCAATGATGGTGACAAAACAGCGCGCTTCATGAGCTACTCTTCCGAGCCGATGCTGGATAGTTTCGGCATGTCGGTGCTTGAGGATCGCGGCCATCAGGATTTTTCTAAATTGCCGCCGCGCCCACCTTATAGCCTCAGTATTTCAGGTGACGACCCTTATGCCCGGCGCGTGCGCCGCTTGGCTACCGAGCAGAAAAAGCGCCGCAGTGGGCGCATCCATACGAGCTACGATGACATCGAATTACTGGCCACGCCGCGCGGCACGCGCACGAAATTCCTGGTTGACCGCGCTATCGGCAATGAGGCCTCGGGCATTACCCAGGTGATGATTCAGTTCGCTCCGGGCAAGACCCAATCGCTGCACCGCCATCCGGGTGAAGCCTGGCTTTACGTCGTTGAGGGATATGGGCATAGTTTTATGGGCACTGCGCCCGACAAGGGACAGCACTTTAAATGGGAGAAAGGTGACTTGATTGTCGTGGATCACTTTCTCTGGCATCAACATTTTAATGATGACCCGAAAAACCAAGCGCGGTTGGTGCGCATCCATATGTTCGATTCCGTGCTTGAGACCATGCGCGCCCTCATGGATCCGATGGTTCTGTTTGAAGAGGCGGAGGACACCTTGGTGTCGATGCAGGAAATCTCCCAGATCGACTGGCCCGACGATAAACGGCCGAATAAATAATGGCAACTCAGCGTCAAGCGCTGCCGCCCGGGGTTTTGTCGCTGCATGTTTTACCCGCGGAGCATCACGATAAAGATTGGGATCGCATTTTCGTGCCGATACAGGTGAAGGAGCGCCTGCTCAATCAGGCGCTTCTGACGCTGCTGCATGGGGAAAAGCTCTCTACGCTGGCGGGTCTTCCGCATGGCTTGATTGTGCTCGCGGGCCCGCCGGGGACCGGTAAGACCACGCTGGGGCGCGGTTTGGCACAAGTAGCGGCGCTGGCGTTGGCATCGCGCGGGGCCACTACCTTGGCCGAAATTAATCCGCACGCCTTTCCAAGCGAGATGTTGGGCGAGAGCCAACGTAATATCACCCGCCTGATGCAAGACACCATACCGGAGATCGCGGCGCGTCGCCCCCACACCGTTGTATTGATCGACGAAGTGGAGTCGTTCGCCGTGCGCCGCAGCGTGGCTTCGTTTGAGACCAATCCGGTCGACGTACATCGCGCCACGGACGCGGTTCTTGCCGGTATCGACGCCGTGAGCGCTTCATTGCCGTCGGTATTGTTTGTCACTACGACTAATTTCATTGAAGCCGTCGACGAAGCGTTTCTGTCGCGCGCTGATCTCGTGATGCATTTCGCCTTGCCGGAGCAGACGACGATTGTTTCCATCTTACACCATTCCCTGGCTGAACTTGCGGTGCTATGGCCGACGGTGCGGACTTTGCTCGATCAGAAAGACGAGCTTGAGGAATTGGCAACGCATTGTGCCGGCTGGGACGGCCGCCGCGTGCGCAAGCTTATTCTTGCCGCGCTTGCCCAGCGCACGGAAGTCGCGCGCGATCCCGGGCAATTGACGATGGACGACCTGCGCAAGGCGATCCAAGGACTTAATCCGGGACGGGCAACCGGGGTTGAACGGGGCAGTCGACTAACAGGAAGCTGAAAAAGTCCATCCAGGCCTTTTTGACTCGGACCTTTCTTCAGCGAATTTGGACGCGCGCAGCGCGCCCGCAGGGCGCCGAAAAACAGAGTTTTTAAGCACCTGCTGGCTCATTCATAATGTTATTTGCTCAGTCTGGGGAATATATTCTTCTGGAGCGGGGAAATCGCTGAGATCCTTGGCGATTACCGCACGCAAGAAGGAATCGACCCACCAGAAGATATCGTATTCGCGGATAGAACGGCGCAGCTTGCGCATGCGCACGCGCCGTTCTTCCTTGCTCATATTGACCGCGTAGTGGATGGCCTCCGCCACGCCTTCCACATTATAAGGGTTGACTAACAGCGCTCCCCGCTGAAGCTGGGCAGCAGCGCCGGCGAATTCGCTCAAGATCAGCACGCAATCTTCTTCTATGCTCGCCGCGCAAAATTCTTTTGCCACCAGATTCATGCCGTCTTTTAATGGGGTAATCAAGGCGATTTCGGAGGTACGATAATAAGCCAGCAGTTCGGTGCGTTCCAGGCTGCGGAAGATATAGTGGATCGGCACCCATCCCGATTGCGTAAATTGGCCGTTGATTTCTCCGACCAGCCTTTCCAGCTCCATCTTAAGGTCGTGATACTTGGGGATATCCTCGCGGCTTGGTACCACCACTTGGATGAGGGTGACCTTGTGATGTAAGTCTGGAAAACGCATGAGCGCATGCCGGAACGCCTCAAACCGGTGGCAAATTCCTTTGGTGTAATCCAGGCGATCCACGCCCAGAATTATTTCCCGGTTGGGTAAATCCCGGTGCAGACGCCTGGCTTTTTCTGCTACCTCTTCCGTGGAGGCTTTTTTCGCAAATTCGTTAAAATCTATGCCAATCGGGAAGGCGCCTATCCTGACCTCGCGCTGCGGAAGGCGGGCGGTAACAACCTGGCCTTTTCCGACAATACTGATATCGGGAATTAAAATGCGGATGCATTGAATAAAATTGCGCCGATCGCGCGGGGTCTGAAATCCGATCAGGTTATACTCAAGCAAGGCATGTAATAACTGAAACCGCCATGGCAGTTTGACGAAAATGTCCAACGGCGGAAACGGAATGTGCAAGAAGAATCCCATCTTCGACTGAATTCCCATCTGGTGTAATTCCATGGCGACATTCATGAGATGGTAGTCGTGCACCCAAATGAAATCGTCCTGCTTGCTGTTTCTGGCGATAACCTGAGCGAATTTGCGGTTTACTTTTTGATAGGCATGCCAGTAACTGGGGTTGAAATTGCAATGGGAGTGCAGGTCATGGAATAAAGGCCAGATCACCTCATTAGAAAAACCGTGGTAAAACTTTTCTTTCTCCTCAGTTGTGAGAATAACAGGTTTGAGCGTATAGCCGGAATTTTTTGTGGCGCGGGCTAAAATATTTTCCAGGTCGTCAATCTCATTTTCCGCCGACCCTGGCCAGCCTATCCACATGCCGCCACGGTTGCGTAACACTGGAGCTATTGCACTAACCAGTCCGCCCGAGCCGGGCTTCAGTGCCCAGCGGCCATCGGCTTCGGCGCTGAGCACAAAAGGCAGGCGGTTTGAAACGACAACCAGCCGATTAACAGAAGGTTCAATGGAGGAATCATTCATGGGTGGCTTCCTTAGCCGCACGGATTGCGGTTACCTGTTGAGTGTGAGCACTGGCTTGGTGCGCAAATTCAATCCCGCGTTCATTAAAGCAGCGGAACAAAGCGAGATTGATCGTATGCTGAGTGTCCATATATAAGTTGTAGTCGGGGCTATCCACGAAATAGACCACCTCAAAATTCAAAGCAAAGTCGCGATATTCCTTAAAGTGAGCGCGATCAAACCGGGCATGTGGCTGTTTTTGAATGATGCGGCGTATAAGATCAGGGACGGCCTTTAAATTTTCATAGGGGTTCTCATAAGTGACGCAAATCGTGAACACCACGCGCCGCTCGAGCATACGTTTGTAGTTGCGGATACGGCTTTTCAGCAAATCGTTATTAGAGAAAATAATCTGCTCGCCGAATAAGCTGCGCAGGCGCGTGGTTTTGAGGCCGATGTATTCCACTTTACCCATATACTCGTCGACGGTAATAAAATCGCCGAGTACGAATGGTTTATCCAACATGATGGAGAGCGAGGCGAACAAGTCTCCAAGAATATTTTGCACCGCCAGCGCCACCGCTACGCCGCCAATGCCCAAGCCCGTAATTAAAGTAGTGACATTGATACCGATATTGTCGAGTGCGAGCAGCAGAAGAAATGACCAGAGCACTAATCGGCTCGCAAACCCGAGCGCCGCGACGGTAACCAGGCGGCCGCTATCCTGGTCTATTTTTTGTTTGTTATAACGAGAAACGAATAAGTGGATGAAACCGTTGCCCCAGATGGCAGTCTGGGTCAGCAGCGCGATCACCATAGCGACGTGGATTGTGCGCATGGCTGCGCCCGGTAAATTCAATAAAAGCGAAGCGAGGTAAAGTGAAACAAAAAATAGGAAAAATAATTTTGTTTTTTTAACCTGATCGATCACCAGATCGTCCAGGTCGGTTTCTGTTCTTTTGGCGATGGCGGTGAGGCGCTGTACAATAATTTGTTTCAGGGTATACAGAGCGATTAAAATCGTAATAAAAATCAGCAGCGCAAAAAGCCAGGTTTCAAGTTTATTATCGTAATAAGTTGAATTAAGAAGCCCCATGCTCCGCCTCAGCACTGTCTTGCCAATGCATTAAAAACTCCAATAGCTCCTGTGGCGGTTTAAGCCATAAATCTGCTGAGGTAGGCCGGTATTTTTCGCGCACCAGCACGCTTAAGCCTTTTCCGTTCATGGCTTTAAAGGCGTCTTCATCGGTAAAATCGTCACCGAGATAGGCGGCAGTGGCGGCAGCACCCAGCTCT
>Ga0209283_10000104_pt1 | contig 37738 bp, 29 predicted proteins | sample CZO8metaG_2_FD_188354 | JGI IMG/M metagenome (GOLD analysis project Ga0209283, IMG submission 188354) | Vadose zone soil microbial communities from the Eel River Critical Zone Observatory, Northern California, USA - CZOApr15con2H1.8 metaG... | ecosystem: Environmental > Terrestrial > Soil >...
CGTAGGCCAGCGCGCCTTTCGCGACGACCTTCTCGAGAGCCCGGCGGCTGGCATCCACGCGCTTCCCCGCGGCCGGAGCCAGCGCGACCCGTTCGGCCTGGCGGGCCACCGCGACGACGTCGTCGAGGTCGAGCGACCGGCCGTCGATCGAACGCATGGAGGACCGCCGCGGCATCCCAGTTCCGCGATAAAGCTTTCACGCGGAGTCCAAAGCCGTTAAGCATCCGCCGGCGTTCGGGACCCCGTCCATGCAAATCGTGTTCCTCGGCACTTCCGGATCGTGGCCGACCCCGAGACGGAACGTGAGCGCGGTCGCCGTCAAGCGAGGCCCTGAGGTCCTCCTGTTCGACTGCGGCGAAGGCACCCAGCGGCAGTTCATGCTGAGCAAGCTGAGCTTCATGCAAGTCTCCCGCGTCTTCGTGTCCCACTTCCACGGCGACCATTTCCTCGGGTTGCCGGGGATGGTGCAGAGCATGTCGATGAACGGGCGCGAGGCGCCCCTCGACGTGTACGGCCCGCGCGGCATCGAGCGGCTCGTCGGGGAGCTGCTGTCCCTCGGCTACTTCACGCCGGGGTTCGCGGTGCGGGCGAAAGAGCTCCCGCCGGGCGGCGAGATCGATGGCGGCGAATACGTCGTGCGCGCGTTCGAGGCGGTCCACACGGTGCCGTGCGTGAGCTTCGTCCTCGAGGAGAAGACGCGCCCGGGCCGGTTCAGCGTCGATCGCGCAGAAGCCCTCGGGGTCCCGAGCGGCCCGCTCTACAGTCGGCTCCAAGCGGGCGAGCCGGTCCCGATCGGCGGTCGGACGGTCCATCCGGAGGACGTGCTGGGGCCGCCTCGGCGCGGTCGGAAGATTGTATACACCGGCGACACGATGCCCCATGAGACCCTGCTCGAGATGGCCCGCCATGCGGACGTGCTCATCCACGATGCGACGTCAGATGCGGCCCTCGAGGAGAAGGCGAACCGGTACGGGCATTCGTCCTCGCGGCAGGCGGCCGAACTCGCAAAGGAAGCCGGGGTCGGCCTCCTCATCCTGACGCATCTGAGTCCGCGATACGAGGACCCCACGTCCATCCTCCAGGATGCAAAATCGGTCTTTGCGAACGTGCGGGTCGCCGAAGATTTCCTCGAGGTGGACGTCCCCTACCCCGATTGAGACCGGGCGGGCGATGCCGACCGTCCCCGGCACGTTATCGTCGGTTAACGATAACGCGCGACCGCGACAATCAACCGCCGGTGGCCATCTCGGACCGCGTGAGGGCGACAAAACGGCCCATCTCGATCCTCGCTCGCTCCGCATAGGCGGCGACCTTGCGGGCAACCCGGTCGCGGGCATCTGAGTCGTTGGCGGGGCCAACGTATTCCTCGACCTGCTGTCTCCGCCCGCCACGATGCTCGTAATGCCAGAAATACAAGTAACGCCGGCGCCGAACCGTCTTCACGCAATAACCACAGCCAATCATCATAGGGATCACGTTCAGCCCGACGTAAGTGTTATCGTTATTTAACGATAACGAGGGGGTGTGCGAATCGGTTGGACGCGCCGGACTCCGGTCGTCACAGGAGTTTCATCAGGTCCGACTTCGTGACGATGCCCGTGACCTCGCCTTTCGCGGTCACGAGGACGGCGTTGTAGTGTCGCAGCAGGCTCGCGGCGAGCTCGACCGGGGCCTTGGCGTCGACCTGCGGGAAGGCCGGCTCCATGACCTCGTCCACCCGGATCCGCGCGAGATCCTTCGGGTCTTTGCCGGACAGAATCAGATTGTTGATCACCTTGTCCGAGATCGAGCCGACCGGGTGGCCGTTGTGCATGACGGGCATCTGCGAGAACTTCCAGTGGCGCATCTCGTCCACGGCGGTGGCGAGAGGAATCTTCGCCTCGACGTACTGGACCTTCCGCGTCTGGATCTGCTCGACGAGCGCCTTCTTCTCCTGCCGCTTCAGCTCGGCCTGAAGGGACGCCATGACTCGCCGGACGACGTCGTACGAGGGGTTCATCTGCCGCTTCTCGATCTTCACGATCGTCGACTGGCTGACGTTCGAGAGGCGCGCCAGGGCGGTCTGCGTGAGCCCGAGCGCCTTCCGCAGGCGCGGCACCTCTTCCAGATCGGGCATCATCTCCGGCGGCAATGGGCCGAGGGTACATATTCCTACCGGAATTTTCAGGGCGATTGCATATTATTGGCCGATGAACTCAGCTAGAGACCGGATCGCACCCTTCCAGATTAGCGCGAGGCAGCGACAAAAAGCCATATATGCACCGCCGCATCCACGCCGCACAGCCGTCGGGGGACTTCCGTGGCGCGAAATATCTACGTCGAGGAACTCATCCACACGCCGATCGAACAGCAGGGAACGGAGATCGTCGAGCGCAAGGGGATCGGCCACCCGGACAGCGTCGCCGACGGACTCGCGGAGATCGTCTCGCGGGCCCTTTCGAAGATGTACCTCCAGCGATTCGGGCGGATCCTCCATCACAACACGGACCAGGTCGAGGTCGTCGGGGGACAGAGCGCGCCGAAGTTCGGCGGCGGGGTGTTCCTCGAGCCCGCGTACATCCTCTTGGTCGGCCGGGCGACGACGATGGTCAACGGCGAGCGCCTCCCGTACCGCACGGTCGCGATCCAGGCGGCCCACGACTACCTCACGACGAACTGCACGAACCTGAACGTCGACGCGGACGTCACCCTCGACTGCAAGATCGGCCAGGGTTCCGTCGACCTCCGCGGATTGTATGACACGCAGAAGCACCTGGCGAACGACACATCGTTCGGCGTCGGATTCGCGCCGTTCTCCGAACTCGAGACGGTCGTCATGGAGACGGAGCACCTGATCAACGGACCGCTGAAGAAGGACCTGAAGGAGGTCGGCCAGGACATCAAGGTCATGGGGGTCCGGCACGACGACGCGATGCGACTCACGGTCGCCGCCGCCTTCGTCGACAAATACGTCCCGGACAAGGACCACTACCGCAGCGTGGTCGAGGAACTGCGGGAGCGGCTGCTGGACAACGCGGTGAAGTTCACCGACCGGACCGTGAAGGTCGACATCAACACGGGCGACAACTACGACGCCGGGATTTTCTATCTCACGGTCACCGGCCTCTCCTGGGAGAACGGGGATGATGGCAGCGTCGGGCGCGGGAACCGCGTGAGCGGCCTCATCACGCCCTACCGGCCGATGTCCATGGAGGCCGCCGCGGGCAAGAATCCCGTGACCCACGTGGGCAAGCTGTACAACCTCCTCTCGTTCGACATCGCCGACCGCCTCGTCCGCGAGCACGAGGGCAAGGTGAAGGAGGTCTGGGTCCGCATCGTCTCCCAGATCGGGAACCCGATCGACGAGCCGCAGGCCGCGACGGCCCAGATCATCCCGGAGAAGGGGACGCACCTCAGCTCCCTCCAGCGCGACGCGGAAGCGCTCATCGACGAGGAACTCGAGAAGATCTACAAGCTGACGGAACGCATCGTCGACGGGAAGGTCCACTGCTTCTAGCGCCCGAGTCAACGTATTTATCCGCCGCGCCGGTTCCCTCGCGGATCCGGATGAACGAGGACGTCGCCTTCATCGAAGACCAAGTGGACCGCCACCACGCCTGGTTCGCGCGATGCCTTCCGATGATCGCGTCGGAGAACATCATCAGCCCGATGGCGCGGGAGATGCTGCTGACCGACTTCGGCGACCGCTACGCCGAAGGCCTTCCGCACGAACGGTACTATCAGGGCAACACGTTCGTCGACGAGGTCGAGGACCGGGTCGTCGCGCTGGCGAGGAAGATCTTCCGCGTGCGCCACGCGGACCCGCGGCTAACGAGCGGCACGGTCGCGAACATGGCCGTCTACTTCGCCCTCCTGGAGCCGGGCGACATCATGACGTCCGTGGCCCTGAGCCACGGCGCGCACATCAGCTCCGCGAAGTTCGGGGCCGCCGGGATGCGCGGCGTGAACAACGTCAACTATCCGTTCGACGTGGACCGGATGAACATCGACGTCGACGGGACGGCGACGCTGATCAAGCTCGTGAAGCCGAAGGTCGCCGCGTTCGGGCAGAGCGTCTTCCTGTTCCCGACGCCCCTCGCCGACTTGCGCGACGCGTTCCAGGAGGCCGGTTGCACCGTCTGGTACGACGGCGCCCATGTGCTCGGGCTCATCGCGGGCGGTCAATTCCAGGACCCGCTCCACGAAGGGGCCGACGTCCTCACGGGATCGACGCACAAGACGCTCCCGGGGCCGCAGCACGGGATCCTGTTGTCCGACTCCGACGACGAGAAGTTCATCAAGCGCCTTCAGCGGGCCGTGTTCCCGGGCGTCGTCTCGAACCATCACCTCCATGCGATGGCGGCCCTCGGCATCACCCTCGCCGAGTTCGTCGAATTCGGCCGGGAGTACGCCGCCCAGATCGTCCGGAATTCGAAGGCGCTCGCCCAGGCGCTCCACGAACGGGGGATCAAGGTCCTCGCCGAGAAACACGGATTCACGGAGAGCCACACGGTCGCCCTCGACGTGGCCGCCCTCGGGGGCGGCGCGAAGCTCTCGGCGGACCTGGAGAAGGCGAACATCATCACGAACAAGAACCTCCTGCCCTGGGACACCTCTCCCGTCAAGCCGAGCGGCGTGCGTCTGGGGACGCAGGAGCTCACGCGCCTCGGCATGCGGGAATCCCAGATGGACGAGGTCGCCGACCTGTTCGCCCGCGTCGCGGTCAAGCACGAGGCCTCGGAGAAGGTCGCCGCCGACGTCGCCGCGATGCGCACGGAATTCAACACGGTCCACTACTGCTTCACGAAAGGGGCCGAGGCCCACCGCCGGTGGCGCATCGCCTAGGTCACGCCGCGGCTCCCGAGGACGTGCTTCACGATGCCGACGAAGGTGTCGAGCACGCCGGCCCCGGTCTTCGCGCTCGTGTACGACCACGGCCAGCCGCGCCTCTTGAAGAACGCTTCGACCTCCGCGGCCGGGAGGGCGCGCTCCTGCTCGAGGTCCGCCTTGTTCACGACGCCGTACGTCGGGATGTCGCCCGCAACGGAACGGATGGACCGCGCCCACTCGTCGAGCGCGATCAGCGTGTCGCGTCGCGTGAGGTCCGCCACCGCGAGGATCCCCTGAGCGCCGTGATAGTACGCCTCCTTCAGCAACTCCCGGACCGTCGACGTGCCCATGATGTCCCACAGGATGACGTCGGCCTGGAGCGGATCCGGGCCCGCCGGATTCAGGACGGTCAGGCTCTTCTTCGTGATCTTCGTTCCGAGGGTCGCGATGTACCGGTCGTCGTACTGGTCGAGTACGTATCGCCGGATGAGGGAGGTCTTGCCGACCGCGCCTTCCCCGGCCATGCAGATTTTCAATTTGACGATTTCGAAGGGCATACTCATCTCTCCACTTCTTCCGCGTGCCGGCGCGCGGACTGTTCCGCGGCCGCTTCCCCTTGCATTCGGTGCAGCTTCGCCTTGAACCGCCAAGCGCCGGGGTACCGCGGGTCGATGCGGAGCACGTGGTCGAGGATCGTCAAGCCTTCCTCCAGGTAGCCTTCCTGGGCCCGTAGGGCGGCGAGCACAAAGAGGGCATCGACGTCGTCCGCGTTCGCCATGAGGCGCTGTCGGACCAGCGATGCCGTGTCCGGACGCTCAATCGGCAAGGGAGCACCCCCGGAGCCCATCCGCCGCAGACGGTCCGGACATCATCGCCGCCACCCGTGCATCCGTCGGAACCCTCCCGCGAGGAACGACTCGAGGATCGGCCCGGCCTGGTCGAGGCTCGTGACCCGACCGTCCCAATCGACCAATGCGGCCCCGTGCGCCCGCTGCAGCGCCCGCTCGACCGCCTTCATCTGCGGGAAGAGGTACCGCGAGTTGCCGCGCGAGACGAGGGCCGCGAGGATGAGATAGCGGCCTCGGAGGACCGCGGCCTTCCGACCCGCGAACGACAGCTCGTCGAGGGTCGCCTTCGTGTGGAACGAATCGCGGACGAAATCCTGAATCGCGACGAACATCGATGCGACGAGGTCGTCGTCTTTCCGCAAGTCCGGCGCCGATCTCCCCCGGAGGTGCTGGATCAAGACCCCGCTCCGATGAACGAGGAAGACCTCGTCGATCGCGAGACTCCGCTCGCCGAGGATGGGGGCGAGGAGGACGGCCGCAACGATGGCGACGAGGGCGAAGGAGAGGACCGCGAGGACGGACAGGAGATCGCTCCGGAGCGGGGGCGGCGCCTGGACGTCGTAGACCCACTCCGCGAACTTCGGACCGATGGACCGGTTTGCCACGTCCTCGTAGAGGACCGTCGCGTTGACCGAGATCGGGTCCCCGACCGTGGCGTTTGTCGGCGACACGATTCCGGTGAAGTTCACGTTGACGTTCTCGCTGGGCGTCAGGTAGCTCAGGACGATCAGCCGGGGGGTCGTCATCCCGACATCGAGGAAGGGACCGATTCCAATCGTGATTCGCACATTGTACGCCGTCAAGTTCTGGACGTCGGCCGGGTCGACATCGGTCCGGATGATGTTCGTGACATTCACATTGAAGTAAATCTGACTCCCCGGCAATGGCGCCGAGGAGGGAACCGCAGTCACCTGGAGCTCGAGGACGCCGATGAGAATCCAGACCGCCACCCGGGCGATCCGGGGCATCGCGGCTCCAGCGCCGAGCTCGATGGCTTGCGCGGTCGCGATCCGAGATCGGCCTCGAGTCGCGTTTCCGTCGACGACCGCCGGCACGGTGAAGCGGTACGAACGACCCGAGCGGAGGAAGCTGCATTGCCACTCCGCGAACGTGGCATTGGCGGTGCTCGTCGCGCACGACGACGGAAGGGTGATCGCCGCGCCGACCAACGCAAGGTCGGGATCCAGGGTGAAGTTCACCTGGACGAGCGGGAGGGAACCGCCTCCCGAGACGTTCACCCAGATGCCGTACGTGATCGTCTCGTTCCGTTCGGCGGACCGACGATCCTCGGCAAGGGCGAGCGTGTAGGTCGTCGCGGCCGGAGACGGCGACGGACCGCGTTCCGCGAGCACGGGCGCCGCGATGTCGACGGCGAGTGCGAGGAGGATGAGGAACCCGACGAACGCGAGGCGGCTCACGGAACCCCGGTTACTATGAACCTGACGCTATTTGAGTTTGCGACACCGTTATCGCATCGACTCCTTCCGGATTCCGAGAACGTGCGCGGGAAGTTTTATAAGCCGAGGGTTTCTTCGCAACTTCCCACCAGCCGGTCTCGAGAGGGTTTCGGTGCTGGATGAGCTACAGCTAAAGCGGGAGCGAGAGAACCAAGAGGCGGAACGCCACCGCCGGCGCCGCGACGAGCTGAACGACAAGACGCGCGAATGGGTCGAGAAGCGCGACGCGCTGAACGCCCAGGTCCGCGCGCTCGTCGACCAAGCGACGCAACACCGGATCCACCGGGACGAGCTGAACGCGCAGGTCAAGGCCGCGAAAGAAGAACGCGACCGGTACAACCGTCGCGTGAACGAACTCCAGGATCAACTCACGGAACTGAAACGGCGGAAGCTCCCTCGGGGCGCCGTGCCGCTCGGCAAGCTCCAGCAGGAGCTCAAGCGCCTCGAGTTCCGACAGATGACGTCCGTCCTGACCGTGGACAAGGAGCGCGCGCTCATCGACGAGATCCAACGGCTCCAGGCGGAGGTCCGGAAGCTCGAGAAGTCGCTCGAGGAGAACGAGGACGTCCGGAAGATGAGGGACGAGTTGAAGTCCGCGAGGGACCTTGCGGAGGACGCCCACAAGCGCGTCTCCGAAATGGCGGAGAAGGCCCAGGCGGAGCACGATCAGATGACCGCACTGTACGAACAAGGGGACAACCTGCGCCGCGAGGCGGACCGGGCGCAGGAGGAGTTCATCAAGACGAAGATGCTCGCGGACGAGGAGCACCGGAAGCACATCGAGCACATCCGCCAGGTCCACGACTACGACAAGATCATCCACGGGATCTGGATGAAGAGCCGCGGCGTCACCGAGGAAGTCGCCGAAGAGGTCGACGCGAAGAAAGAAGCGGAACTCATCTTCGAACGGTTCAAGAAGGGCGAGAAGCTGTCGACCGAAGACCTCCTAACGCTGCAGAAGTCCGGATACCTATGACCGATTGGTCGTCCCGATCCGGTGGATTGCGGAGCGGCCTCCGGCAGTGATGGTTCCGGAACCCCCTGAATATACTTAGTATAGCGCTTCGGTGGGTGGCGAGTCCGCGAGCTGGCACGAGTTTTGTCAGGGCCGGAACCCGCGCGGTCTGCAGATGCCATGCGCTTCCGCGGATTTTACAAAGTGTTAAGTAGCTTATCCCGAATACGATTCCGGGGGAATTTTGGGCTAGTTCGTTAGAGTGCATCCCATCCCTTCTGACAAGGCTAGCCCTCCCTTCCCTTTTTTCTTCGAACGACCGTGTGCACAAGCGCCGTTCGCACCGCCAAGCTTAACCTACCTCCGTTCTTAGGAGACGTCCGATGGTCCTGGAAAAACTCGGCGGCTCCCTCCGCGAGGCGCTCCGCAAGATCGCGGGGGCCAGCTATGTCGACGAGTCCCTCATCAAGGAAATCGTCCGCGACATCCAGCGGGCCCTCATCCAGGCAGACGTGAACGTCCAGCTCGCCCTCGGGATCACGAAGCAGCTCCAGCGGAGGGCGCTCGAAGACAAGCCGCCCCCGGGCATGAGCCCGCGCGAGCACGTCGTGCGGATCATCTACGAGGAACTCGTGAAGATCCTGGGGGCCACCCGCGAGGTTCCGCTCCAGAAGCAGCGGATCCTCCTCGTCGGGCTGTACGGCCAAGGCAAGACGACGACCGCCGGCAAGCTGGCGAAGTTCTTCCAGAAGAAAGGGCTCTCCGTCGGCCTCGTGGCGGCGGACGTCCACCGCCCGGCGGCGTACGATCAGCTCAAGCAGCTCGCGGAGCAGATCAACGCACCGTTCTACGGGGAGCCGGGCGCGAAGGAGGCCGTGAAGATCGCGAAGGCCGGCGTGAAGGCGCTCGCCGCGAGCGACGTGATCATCGTGGACTCGTCCGGTCGGCACGCGCTCGAGCCGGACCTGATCGCCGAGATCGAGGGGGTCGCGAAGGCGGTGCAGGCGGACGAACGCCTGCTCGTGCTCGACGCGACCGTGGGGCAGCAGGCCGGGCCGCAGGCGAAAGCGTTCCACGACGCGGTCGAGATCACGGGCGTCATCGTCACGAAGCTCGACGGCACCGCAAAAGGGGGCGGGGCCCTGTCCGCCGTGGCCGAGGTGAAGGCGCCGATCGTCTTCATCGGCGTCGGCGAGAAGATCGAGGACCTCGAGAAGTTCGAGCCGCCGCGGTTCATCTCGCGCCTCCTGGGCATGGGAGACCTCGAAACGCTCCTCGAACGCGCGCAGGAAGCGATCGACGCGGAGAAGGCCGAAGCGCTCACGAAGAAAATCATGGCCGGGAAGTTCACGCTCCACGAGATGTACGAACAAATCGAAATGCTGACGGACATGGGACCCATGCGGAAGCTCGCCTCTATGATTCCGGGCATGGGGGGCAAGATGAAAGATGCAGACATGGAGAGCACACAGGCGCGCCTCCGCCGGTTCAAGATCATCATGGATTCGATGACGGACGATGAGATGAAGGACCCGAAGCTCGTGAAGTCCTCCCGCGTGCAACGGATCGCTCGCGGTGCGGGGGTGGCACCGCGGGACGTGAAGGAGTTACTTCGAAATTATGAGATGTCCCGCAAGGCCATCAAGGGCTTCGCGGGGAACCGCAAGATGCGCAAGCAACTCATGGCGCAGCTCGAGGCCTCCGGCGTGAACCTCGACGAGGGCTGACACGCCAGTCCGATGCGACACCTTAATGTAATCCTAGGACTACCGCGTTAACGGGGAGCGAGGGCCATGGGTTTGAAAGGATGGATTATCCCGCAGGAGCGTCAGTTTTTCGACCTCCTCGAGAAGCTTGCCGCCACGGTCGACGAGGGTGCGATCGCCCTGGCGGACCTGCTACACGACTTCCGCGACGTGCCGATGAAGTGCCGACGGATCAAGGACGTGGAGCACCACGGCGACGAGATCGTCCATCGGGTCTACGAGGAATTGAACAAGACGTTCATCACGCCGATCGACCGGGAGGACATCCAGGCTCTCGCCACCGAGCTCGACAATGTCCTCGACATGATCGAGGCCGCCTCGAGCCGGATCGGCCTCTATGAAATCAATCGTCCCACCGAGGCGATGGTGCAGCTCGGAAACGTGATCAAGGACGGGACGCGGCTCCTCAAGGAGGCCGTCGGGATGATCCGCAACATGAAACAGGCCAAGGGGGTCGAGCGGATCGCCATCGAGGTCCACCGCCTCGAGAACGTGGCCGACGACCTCATGAACAATGCGGTCGCGGCGCTCTTCCATCAGGAGGATCCCGTGACGATCATCAAGTTCAAGGAGATCACAGAGGTCCTCGAGCAGGCCACGGACCACTGCGAGGACGTCGCCAACGTGCTGAGCGACATTGTGGCGAAGAATCAGTGAGTCATCGGAGGTCTCTCGCGGCGGGATGGAGGGACGCGCGGAGGCACGGACCGGGAATGGCGGATCTCTTCGCGATCCTCGTGGTCGCGATCCTCGTCGTCTTCGCGTTCGACTTCTTCAATGGGTTCCACGACGCCGCGAACGCGATCGCGACGATTGTCGCGACGAAAGTCCTCACCCCGACCAAAGCGGTCGCCATGGCGGCGGCCGGCAACTTCGTCGGGATGGTCTTCATCACGAATGCAATCGCGGAAACGATCGGCAAGGGGATCATCGACACGAACGTCCTCGGGGTGAATGCCCTGCCGCTGAGCGAGGCTGCGTTCTACCATTCGATGGCCATCATCATGGGGGGCGTCGTCGGCGCGATCGTGTGGGACCTGGTCACGTGGCTATGGGGCCTCCCGACGTCGAGCAGCCATGCGCTTATCGGTGGCATCATCGGCTCGACGGTGCTCGCGGTGGGACCCGGAGCGGTCCTCCTCCCGAGCACGACGAACATGCTCCTCTTCGTCTTCGTGACGGGGATGGCGTTCGTGCTCGGGGGCGCATCGTACTTTGCCTATGATGTCATCATCCGGAGGCACCGGCCGACGCTCGGGACGACGATCCTGGCCGGTCTGCTCGCGGGACTCCTCCCGGCGGTCATCCTTGGAAAGATCCTCCTGAAAGGGATCGTCCAAATCGTCGTGTATATGGTCGCCGCGCCGCTCGTCGGGCTCACCTTCGCATTCGGCCTCGCGCTCGTGGTCATCCGTTTGTTCCGCCGACACACACCGACGAAGGTGAACCACGAGTTCAAGCGCCTGCAACTCGTCTCGAGCTTCTTCTACAGCGTGACGCACGGGACGAACGACGCTCAGAAAGGGATGGGGATCATCACCCTCATCCTCGTCGTCGCGGCGATCGGACCTCCCTGGGGTCCCCCTTCGGGCCAGTTCGCGGTCCCGTTCTGGGTCATCATCGGTGCTCATGCCTCGATCTCGCTCGGAACATTCTTCGGCGGCTGGCGCATCGTCCGTACGATGTCTCAGCGCGTGACGCACCTACGACCCTGGCAAGGCTTCTCCGCCGAGACCGGAGGAGGCATTGCTCTCGCGAGCAGCGCGTTGGTTGGAATCCCGGTGAGCACGACCCACGTGATCGCCTCCGCGATCATGGGAGTCGGCGCGACGAAGCGCTTGTCCGCGGTCCGATGGGGTGTCGCGCGGAGGATCTTCTGGGCGTGGATCATCACGATTCCTGCTTCCGCCGGGGTCGGGATGGCCGCGTACGGGGTCATGCGACTCGCGTTTGGCGTCTGACCGAACGGATTTGCCTCGCGCTTTGGTAGATGCAGCAATGGGCCTATCCGTCGCTTTCGATGCGAGGAGCCAGCAAAAACTTCACTTCGCCCTTCCCGCCTGCGATCTTGAACTCCATCTTCACCGGATAGTCGGACCCGAGGTACAGGGTCACGTTCGGCGCGGAGCTGATCGCCTTGACCATGTTCGAGAAGTAGTCGAGCGGGAACAGAGATCGCACCGCCTCCTTGGCCTGGATCTCCTCGAGCAGGTCCTTCGGCACCATATGGGAGACGTTGTCCGTGTCGCCCTCCGAGACGACCTCGAACCCTTCCGGCGAGGCCTTCAACGCGATGTGGTCGCTGATGCTCTCCGACGCCCGGATCGCCTGTCGCAGTTCGTCCGTCCGGACGACCACTTTCGCGGGCAGGTTGAGGCTCGGGACCTTCGGGTCGCTCATCCCTGCGGTGTCCACGAGGGCCATCCGCCGGGTCGTGTTCCCGACCGTCACCACGAGGCGATTCTTGTCCTCGTCGTGCCGCATGGCGATCGTCTCGCCCGCCTTCGCGAGCCGCAGGATCTCCTTCATCTTGTCCATGTCGATCCCGAGCTCCCCCTCGTCCGCCTTGTAGGCCTCGAACGCCCCGCGGTCCAGCGTCAAGTCGACCATCGCGACATGGGCCGGATCGACCGCCTTCACCGTGACGGAGTCCTTTCCGACATTGAACTTCGCCTCGTCCACGAGGGTCGAGACGACGTCCACGACCTCCCGGAGAACATCAGCTTTGACCTTCCCCTCGAACAAACAACGCTCCCCCAGAATTTCGGCGGGAAATCAGGTGGGCTGTTATAAAGGTTCCCGGACGACGTCGCGGCGACTCAGTACTCGCGCCACGTATGCTGACACTTGACACACCGATAGATGCGCGTGGTCGGCTCGTCCGCGGCGCGCGTCTGGCGCATGACCCAGTAGGCCTCGTAGTGTCCGCACTTCGGACACTCGACGCGCGTCTTCGGCAGCGTCTCCGTGATCTCATCCAGGACGAGCGTGTCCGCGGGCTTCTCTTTCCCCGGTCGCGCGACGCGGGTGACGGTCGCGTCTTTCCCGGAGAGAGAACGCTCGTACCCACACGAATTGCAGTGCACCTTCCCGTTCGCCGGAAAAAGGAGCGATCCGCATTTCGGACAGAACATGAAGGACGGACATGCCAAAGGGGCGTGCGATAAAAAGGTTGCGCGGTCAGAGCTTCGAGTGATCGTAGTTCTTCAGCGCGCGCTCGACGAATCGCTGAATCGCGCGCTCCTCGGCCTGGGTGCGCATGTGCGGCGCCCGGGCGGGCGGCTCGGGCGATTCGGCGTCTTCGTCGTCCTCGGCCTCGCGGGCGTGCGCCGAACGGTGATGTTCGCGCCGCTCCGGTGCGTGCGCATGGGAAGCACGATGCGTCCGGGTGGCGACGATCTCTTCGCCCTCATCATCGTCATCCTCGGTTTCTTCCTCGTCTAGATGCCGCGGTCGGGTCAGCCGATATCCGCCGGACACACCGACTTCCGCGGGGATCTTGCGGAGGAACTCGAGGTAGTCCGCGTGGCCGCGACGATGGCGGGCCCGCGCCGATGCTCCGACCGGCACCGGGTGGCCGTGGGCGCGCGCGTGGACGGGATGCCGAGAGCGATGGACCTCTTCGTCCTCCTCGTATGCGTCTTCCTCGTCGTCAACGTAGGGCCGACCGCCGAGGATCGGCTGGACCAGGTTGACGCCTAGCGAGCTCCCGGATCCGGACCGGGACTGCAGCTCCCGTCGGGTCTGCTCCGCGATCAGCCCGCCGATGTACGCGAAGATGACGACCATCAGGTATCCGTTCGTCCCCATCCCGAAGGTCGAGGTGAGGGCCTCGACGAAGCCCCGCATGTACGCGATCATGAAGTCCTTGTACGGCGCGAGGAATGGCAGGATGCTCGCGGCCCCGTCGCTTACGACCATCGGCAAGGAGGCGACGAAGTCGATCTGATGCGCCGCGAAGTTATGGGCATACGCCAAGTTGGCGATGTAAATCGCGAAAATCGGCATGAGCGCCGCGATGACGGCCTTGATCGGAGAACCCGCGCGGCGACCTCCGACGTACCCGGCGATCATCGGCCCGGCGGGCTGGATCCACCAGAGCAGGAACGAGAGGATCAGGATGACGCGGGACGAGGACCAGAACGAGAACGGCGGCCCCTCCCGATGGAAGCGACCGGCCTCGTTGTCGACCTCGATACGGTACACGCCCGGCGTGTGCGACCGGGCCCGTGTCTTGGTCTTCCGCCGCCGGCCGGGCGGTTCGTCCTCCTCCTCGTCCCTGGCGCGCCGGGGCCAGAGGAGCCATCGGAGTAGTCCCATTCCCATCCCTAGCAAGGTCAGTCGGACCTTTGTCTGACGTGTTGTCACCGCCCTGAATCGTATTAATAGATTTGGTCGCGGCCGCGAGTTGACAAATGAGCGCGGTGAAGGCGGACGTCCCTCGCAGGGCGGGCGAATCACGTCCTTGGCCGGTATCGATTCGGATCGTCGAAGAAGTCAATCGCACGAAAGCCCGCCTTGAAGGAGGCGGAGTGAGGGACGCCGGCGGGCACAAAGTATTCGTCGCCGCGGCGACACGTCCGGGCGACCTTGTCGATCGTGAGGCGCATCTCACCCTCGACGACGATCCCCCACTGCGCTCCGTGGCTGTGCTCCGGGACCGACGAATCCTCTCGAGCCTGGAACAACGTCGCGGAACCGCTCCGCCCTTGAAGCAACCACAGCGTCACGCCGTGCAACGACGTCTCGGCCTCCGGCAATTTTCGGATGAAGTCCGGGAATCCCGTCATGGGTGGAGGAACGGTCTGGGCGGTTTGAAGGTCGCGGCCGAGCAAAGGATATGACGGGCCACGCCGTTATGATGAGCAGATGGTCCTCTACGCAAGAGACATCGTCGAGACGGAATTCCTCTCGATGCCGCCGAACCGTTCGGTCCTCGACGCCGCGAAGGCGATGGCCGCGCGGCGCCACGGTTTCGTAATCGTCATGTCGCCCGAAGGGACGCCGATCGGAATTGTGACGGAATGGGACGTTCTCGCGAAGGTCGTCGCGGTTGGCCGCGACCCGTCCGAAGTGCGACTCCAGGACGTCATGACGCGGACCTTGGTGTCGGTCGATGCGAACGAGGGCATCGACCAGGTGGCGAAACTCATGGCGCAAGATGGGACCCGACGGATCCTCGTAACGAAGGACGGGAAGATGGTCGGCGTGATCCGCGTGCAGACCATCCTGGCGCGCATGCGCGACTACATCGACTCGATCAGCGCACAGATCGCGCGATCTCAACTGCCCATCTTCTGATTCGTGCGAAGCGGCAGTTCGTGGGTCGAGGGAATAAGTCCCGCCTCCCGGATTTGAACCGGGGGCCTGATGATGGCAGCGGGCACCGCGCACGACCGTGCACGGGAGCACTCTACAGTCACCCGCTCTGACCAGGCTGAGCTAAGGCGGGACGCGCGACGAACTCTTCACCCGATTAAAAAGGTTGTCGCGGCTTCGAGGAGAACTGCCGCGGGCCGGGCTCGAACCGGCGACTTCGAGATCTTCAGTCTCGCACTCTCCCAAACTGAGTTACCGCGGCGCGAAGCGTCCGAACGCCGGACGGGAGAAATAGTTTTTGGGCGTGCCATGCCGGTCGATTCAAATCGGCAAGTCTTTCACGAGTTGGCCGCCAATCCACACCTTGCGGATGTGATCGGGCTCGGCGAGGAGACCGATCCGGTCGAGTGGACTTTTCGCAAGAGCGAGGAGATCCGCGTCGTACCCGGCCTGGAGTTGTCCGCTCTTCGGGGCTTGCGGGCCCAAGGTGAGCGGCCCCGTCGCCGTCGTGGCTTCGATGGCCTGAAGCGGTTTCATCCCGGCCTCGACGAGATGGCCCGCCTCGTGACCGTTGAGCCCCCATCCGGCCGGTCCACCGGCGGACGTGAAGATGTCGGACCCGGTCGCCATCCGCACGCCTTTTCGAATCGCGATCCGCAACGCCTTCAGGTGTTGCTCGTTGATCGCCACCGCCTTGCGGTACGCATACTCGGCGATCCCACCTTCCTTCCCGACTCGAACGAGGCGATCGATGATGAACCGGGTTGGGACCAGGATCGCGTCGCGCTCGAGCATCAGGTCCGCGGCTTCTTCATCGAGAAACGTCCCGTGCTCGATCGTCCGACATCCGGCTCGGAGCGCGGAGAGGATGCCGGGTTTGCCGTGGCAGTGGGCGGCGACCACCCGGTCCGCGCGGGCCGCCTCCGCAACGATCGCCTCGAGCTCCTCGCGCGAAAATTGCGCATGGACCGGATGGTCAAGCTCGCTCGCGACGCCGCCTGACGCGAGGACCTTGATGACCCTCGCTCCGATTCGGAGTTGGATCCGGACGCCTTTCAGACACTCCGGCACGCCGTCGCAGAGATACGAGAAACCGGTCAAGCGCAACACGTCGTGGATGAAATCGAGCGGGAACGCATGCAGGTCTCCGTGGCCTCCCGTCTGGCTCAACGCTCCCCCGGCTCCGTAGATGCGCGGCCCACGGACGGTCCCTTCGGAGACCGCCCGGGCCAGATGAACGCCGAGTCCGGACAACTCCCGGATGCTTGTGAACCCCGCGGAGACCGCGACCTCTGCGTCTTTCGTCGCTCGAGCCGCGAGCACGGCGAGCGGCGTGCGGGCGATCTCTTCGACGTTCAGGGTCCGGATCCCCATGAAATGTCCGTGGACGTCCCACATTCCCGGCATGAGGGCGGGCACCTTCACGACGGTCGCGCCGGCGGCCGAGGGCGCGCCTTCGATCGGACCGGCATACGCGATCGTCGGACCGTCGACGATCAACGCGGCGTTTCGGATTGGGTCTCCGCGCCCCGGGATGAGGACGTCCGCTTCGATTCGCAGCATCGAATTCGCAATCGCAGTTCCGCCCAAGAACGTAGCGGCGATGCGCGACACCGAGAACCTTATGGGTCGGTCCCCGTTCCCGCGGCGATGGCCGGTTTCGCGCCGCCGGAGGTCGGCCGGGCCCTCGACGCGCGGTTCCCGGAGGCCCTCGAGTACACGCGTCGCCTGCTCCGTCAGCCATCCGTGAGCGCGACCGGCGAAGGGATCCGGGAATGCTCGGAGCTCGTCCGGCAGATGATGGCAGACATCGGCTGCAAGACGCGCACCTGGGCGAAAGGCGGTCATCCGCTCGTGATCGGCGAGCTCGACGTGGGCGCGGCCGTCACCCTGATCGTGTACGAGATGTACGACGTTCAGCCGGTCGGGGACCTGAACGCCTGGCAGGCGCCGCCCTTCGCCGCGGAGATCCGCGACGTGCCCGGGGTCGGCCAAGCGATCATCGGCCGCGGCTCGACCAACTCGAAGGGCGCCCTCGCGAACCACCTCTTCACCTGGAAAACGATCCGCGACGTCGACGAGTTGCCCGTGAACCTGAAGATCCTCGCGGAGGGCGAGGAAGAGATCAGCAGCGCGAATTTCATCGCCTACATCCGGACGCACCGGCGGGAGCTGAAGGCGGACGCTGCGATCGCGAACGATTACTCGGAGGACCTACGCGGGGTGCCGACGATCTACCTCGGCGTCAAGGGATGCCTCTACCTCACGATCTGGTCCCGCGGCAATCCGCAGGCCGGCGGTCCGATGGACAGCGAAATCCACAGCTCGAACGCGGTGTGGATCGGCTCCCCCGTCTGGCGGCTCCTGCAGGCGCTCAACACCTTGGTCGACGGGGAACAGCGTCCGGCCATCGATGGAATCTGGGACGACGTCGTCCCGCCGACGACGCGAGATTCCGGCATGGTGAAGACCCTCGCGAAGACGTTCGACCCGTCCGCCTGGCTCCAGGAGGAACGGACGGCGAAGTTCAAGTTCGATCTGCCGAAGGATCAGCTCCTCCTGAAGTACCTGTTCGAGCCGACGGTGAACATCTGCGGCATCTACTCCGGGTACATCGAACACGGAGGCACAAAGACGGTGCTCCCGCACGAGGCGTACGCGAAGATCGATATCCGTTTGGTCAAGGACATGACCGTTGAAGGAACGCTGCGCAAACTGCGCGCCCACCTGAAGAAGCGCGGATATGACGACCTGCGGATCGAAGTGCACGGTCCCTATGGCCCCGCCAAGACCGACCCGGGTTCGTGGATCGCGAAGGCCGCGGTCGAGGCGGTCGAGGCGAACGGGAAGCAACCGGAGGTCTGGCCTTCGAGCGGGGGCACGATGCCCGCCTTCGCCTTCGACGAATACCTGAAGCTGCCATGGGTGTCGATGGGCCTGGGCCATGGATCCCGGGCCCATGCGCCGAACGAGTACGCGTCAATCGACGGAATGAAGCGGTTCATGGCCGGCGAAGCGACGCTCCTCTACGCCGCCGCGAGGCGGGCGCCGAAACGACCGCGATAGGCGTTCGGAAACCGCCGCGAAAGCACCGTCAAAATCGAGGGCCCAAAATGGTCCCTTTCACATGGAGAAAATCAACTCATTCTCAAGGTCAGATTTTCAGCGCGACACCTATAAATAGCGTCATCCAGGATGGGCCGATGGAATGTCTACGAGGAATACTCCTCAGGTGGCTTCATGCGTATTCTGATCCGCGACATTCGCCGGGACGAGGCGGGAGTCGCCTCGACGGTCGGCACGATCATGGCCCTGCTCGTGTTCCTCACGTTCCTCAGCCTCATCGTGAACCAGTACGTGCCCGTCTGGATGAAGGACTCCGAGGCGTCCCACATGAACGGAGCCCTGGGCCAGTTTGGCGGGATCAAGGGAGCGATCGACCTCCAGATCCTCTCGGCGCAGGCCGCCCAAATCTCAGGAACCCATTACATCCCGGTGACGGCCTCGTCCGCGGTGAGTCTCGGGGTCGATGGGGTGCCGATTTTCGCGGCTTCGACCCTCGGCACGCTCCAATCGTTCCCCGACGGAGGCTCGTTCACCGTCTCGTTTGACTACCTGATCCGAGGCGTCTCGACCCATGTGCAAGAGCAATCGAACGGGTCCATCGAACTGGATGTCGCGAACCGGTACTATGTCCCGCAGAAGATCGCCTACGAGAACGGAGCGGTCATTCGCTACCAATCCGACGGCCAGGTCATCCGGGCCCAGCCGACCTTTAGTGTCGTGAAGACGAACAACACCCTGGACATCTCGTTCGGCCTCGTCAGCCTGTACGGCGCCGGCAGCGTCTCCGGGACGAGCACGGAGGTCGTGAACACGCAGGTGTTCGCCTTCGATCGCCAGGACTACCAGGGATTCCCCGCCAATGGGGTGATCTGGGTCAACCACACCTCGCGGTACGGCCTCTCCTGGTACCGGTTCCTCAACCAAACCCTGGCGAGCGCCCTTGTCCTCGGTGGCACGTTCACGCAGACTCCGCTCGACGTCTCATACACCGCGAAGATCGGCCTGATCGTGATCTACAAAGTCTCCGCGAGCTACATTCCGGCGACCCAGATGTACACGATGCGCCTCGAGATTCACAACTCGGCGCTGCTCGCCCTGAGTTTCTTCCGCCTGCAGCACGCCCAGGTCCAGGTCGGAGTTGGAGATACGAGTTCGAACGTCCAGTTCTAAGGTGAAGCAAGATGCCGAAACAGAAGAAGATCCTCATGCCGCGGGGCGCGATCCAACAGAAGGCCGAGTGGTCCGGTACGCGCGGCTCCTACCTCACGCACATCCCGAATCTCGCGCGCGACACCTTGGAGGAAATCGAGGTCGTCCCGATCCGGGAGCCGTTCACCTACTCGCGCGTCGTCTACGACCACGACCGCTCCGAATACGTGTATGAGGTCTGGGAGCCCCAGCTCAACGCGGATGAGAAGGAGTTCCTCGACATGATCAAGGACTCCCTGAACCGCACCCTCGAATACGAGTGGGACAAGATGGCGGAGAAGGACAAGAAGGAATACCTCCAGGAGGCCGTCGACTCGTTCATTCAATCGCGCGGCCTGCGCCTCGCCCCCGCGTCGAAGGACAAGATCGTCTACTACATCATCCGCGACTTCGTCGGATACGGTCCGGTCGACGTCCTCATGAATGACCTGCGGATCGAAGACGTGTCCTGCGACGGCATCGGCATCCCCCTGTTCATTTTCCACCAGAAGTTCGAATCGCTCAAGACGAACGTCATCTTCGATGACGAAGACGCACTGAACTCATTCGCCGTCATGCTCGGGCAGCGATGCGGCAAGCAAATCTCCGTCGCGAACCCGATCCTCGACGGGACCTCGGTGGAAGGCCATCGTGTCCAAGCGACATACAGCAAGGAGGTCACGACCCGAGGCTCGTCGTTCACGATCCGACGGTACAAGGAGAAGCCCTTCACCCCGGTCGAACTCGTGAAGTTCGGGACCGCGAGCGCGGAGATGGTCGCGTACCTTTGGATCGCCGTGGAGAGCGGCAAGTCGATGATGGTCTGCGGAGGGACCGCGAGCGGCAAGACCGCGACCCTGAACAGCGCCGCCCTCTTCATCCGACCGGGCGCGAAGATCGTGTCCATCGAGGACACCCGCGAGATCAACCTGCCCCATGAGAACTGGATCCCGGGGACGACGCGGTCCGGGGTCGGCGAGCGGGGCCCCGACGGCAAGGCGGGCGGCGAGATCGACATGTACGACCTCGTGCGAGCCGCGCTGCGCCAGCGGCCGAACTACATCGTCGTCGGAGAGGTCCGCGGCAAGGAGACGTACACGATGTTCCAGGCCATGGCGACGGGCCACCCGACGATGTCCACGATGCACGCAGACTCCGTCAAATCGATGGTGAACCGGCTGGAGAACCCGCCGATCAACACCCCGCGGATCCTGTTGACCGCCTTGAACTTCGTCATCATCCAGTCCCACGCCCGGATCGGAGACTCGATCGTGCGACGGATGAAGCAGGTCGTCGAGCTCGTCGGGTTTGAGCCGGAGACGAACGAACTCATCACGAACACGGTCTACGAGTGGGACGCCGCGACGGACACGTTCGTGTACAAGGGGCACTCGTTCCTGTTCGATGAGATCATGGAAATGAAGAACATGACTCACGAGGAGATGGAGGCGGAATTCCAGCGCCGGGTCGACATTATCAACTACATGCTGCAAAAGAACCTGATCGACTTCCGAGAAATCGCGAAGATCGTCGTCCAGTACTACCAGTACCCCGAGGAGACCGCGAAGCGGGTCCGAGAAGAGATGGGCTGGCAGGACCATGCGGTCATGAAGGCCGTCGAGGCAGGGGGCGAGACCGTTGGGTAGCTCGGCATTCGAGAAACTCGAGACGCGAGGCACGCTCACGAAGACGAAGCGGTTCCGCCCGGGCGAGGAGACCGACAAGGGCGCCCACATGGTGAAGCTCCCGAAGGGAGCCAAGCCGGTCAACGTCAGCTTGCCCCCGAAGGCTCAGGTCGCGTGGCGGATGTTCGGGAAGTTCGTCCAGGCCCGGACCGGGAGCGACCCGGAGCTCGAGGACAACCTTCTGAAGGCCCACATCCGGCTCCGGCCCGAAGAGTACCTGGCGGTCGCTTGGATGAACACTACGTTCGCGGCCGTTGGCGCGGTCGTCGCCGCGTTCGTTGCGGCGCTGTTCCTGCTCATCCTGAGCATCCCGATCGTTACGCTCCTCACCATCTTCGCGCTCGTCGCGGCCATTCCGATCTTCTTCTCGTACATGTACGCGTTCGGCCTCCCGGTCGGTTATCACGGCAAGCCCGCGGGCATGGCGAAGAAGCGCGGCCACAAGATCGACAAGCGGATCTCCGGCGCAATGTCGTTCATCTCTGCGATGGCCTCCGCCAACGTCCCCGTCGACGTGATCTTCAAAGAGCTCTCCAAACAGACCATCTACGGAGAGGTCGCCAAGGAGGCGGAGTGGATCACCCGAGACACGGAGCTGCTCGGCCTGGACATCTTGACCGCGATCCGGAAGGCCGCGCAGCGCTCTCCGTCCTCAAAGTTCTCGGACTTCCTCCAAGGCGTCGTGACGACTTCCACGAGCGGCGGCCAGCTCAAACCCTACTTCCTCGTGAAGGCGGAGCAGTTCGAGAAGGAAGACCGCCTCGAGATGCGGAAGAAGATGGAGACGCTCGGGATGCTCGCGGAGTCGTTCGTGACCGTCGTCGTGGCGTTCCCGCTTTTCCTCGTCGTGATCATGGCGATCATGGCCCTGATCAGCAAGACGGGGTCCGGATTCGTCGTCCTCCTCTTGTACGTCGTCGTCGCGCTCATGATCCCGATGAGCCAGTTCGGATTCATCTTCGTCATCTGGAACATGGAACAGGAGGGCTGAGATGACGAATCTCGAGCTTCAGAAGGCCCGACTTCGGCGGACGGAGAAGGGAGACCGCCGCAAGAGCGTCACTGGCATCGGGTCGGCCCTGTTCGCCCTCTTTGCGTTCGTCGCCTTCCTGAACCTAATCGACTCGGTGAACCTCGCCTTCCGAGCCACCCAAGGTCCCACGGAACGGTTCCTGTACTGGCTCGTGGTGGCGACCCTCGGCTTCATCGGGCCATACGGATTTTACGTGGCGAAGCTTCAGCGGGAAGTAAAACAGATCGAACGCCGGCTCCCGGACTTCCTCCGCGATGTCGCGGAGGCCGGGCGCTTCGGCATGACACTGGCCGATGCCATCGTCGTCTCGTCCGGAGGCCGCTACGGTAAGCTCACGCCGGAAATCAAGAAGATGGCGGCCCAGATCACGTGGGGCGTCCCCGCAACGGAGGCGCTGCGCCTCTTTGCGGAGCGCGTGAAAACCCCGATGGTCGGGCGGGTCGTCGCAATCATCGCCAAGTCCTCCGATGCGGGAGGCGACGTCGCCGACGTCCTGACGATGGTCAGCCACGACACGAAGGAGAACCAGCTGACCGAGGATGAGCGCCGGATCACGATGTCGACGTACATCGCGGTGATTTACATTTCCTTCATGGTGTTCCTCGTGACGATCTGGATTCTGGACGTGACGTTCCTGCCGAAGATGCTCGAGGCGAGCGGCGCGCTGGCCACGACCGCCGGCGCCGTCCAGAGCCCGCTGGCCCAAGACCTTCCGGGGGTCGTCAACCAAATCCGAATCGCGTTCTTCATCGCGACGGTCGTGCACGGCCTCGGGGACGGCATCCTCGCGGGCGTCCTGGACACGGGGAAGATCCCGAACGGGCTGCGGCACAGCTTCATCATGCTCGTGATTGCCCTGTTCGCTTTCCTGTTCATCTGAGGTGACCGAATGGCCCAATCCACGCAGCGGAATTACGCGCAGACGGAGGACCAGGACCGGAGGGGCTCCGACCGGGACGAAGCGAAGCGCATGGTCGACGGCATGGACGAGAAGAAGAAGAGCAGCACCGCCGCGACGCTCGATTCGATCAAGAAACGCTACTTCACCCGACTCCTCGGGGACAAGGGCATCAAGGTCAAATCGCCGAAGGTGAGCAGTGTCGAGGAGACGAGCCTCGGCAAGATCACGACGATCCCGAAGATCGTTCAGCGGAACATGAACGAGATTGAGATCCAGCCGATCCTGAAGAACTTCTCGTATGTCCGGATCTTGTACGACACGATGGCGAACGAGTACTTCTACGAGGCGATCGAGCCGAAGCTCATCGAGGAAGAGTCGGAAATCCTCGATGTCCTCAAGGAGATCCTCGTCGAGAACCTCGAGATGCTGGACGACGCGGACCGCGGCCGGAAGGAGAACTACTTGCGGCGCATCGTCGACGGCCTCCTCCGGGAGTTGGGCGTCGAGCTCCATCCGGTGTCGAAGGAACGCGTCCTCTATTACGTCTACAGGGACTTCATCCGGTACGGGCCGATCGACGTCGTCATGACGGACGTTCAGGTCGAAGATGTCTCGTGCGACGGCGTCCGCGTGCCGCTCTACATCTACCATCGCAAGTACGGCTCCATCCCGTCGAACCTCAAGTTCGACAACGCGGAGGAGCTCGACTCGTTCGTGGTGTGGCTCGCGCAGCGGTCCGGGAAGCACATCTCCGTCGCGCAACCGATGCTCGACGCGACGATCCCGGACGGCTCGCGTCTGCAGGCCACCCTCGGCATGCACGTCACGAAGCGAGGATCCTCCTTCACCATCCGGCGATTCCGAGAGAACCCCTTCACCCCGCTCGACCTCGTCCGGTTCAAGACGATGTCGCCCGAGATGATGGCGTACCTGTGGCTCGCGATCGAGAACGGGCAATCGATGCTCATCTGCGGCGGCACCGCCTCCGGGAAGACCACGACGCTGAATGCGATCCTGCTGTTCATCCCGCCCCAGATGAAGATCGTGTCCATCGAAGACACGCGGGAACTGAACCTGCCCCACGAGAACTGGGTCCCGCTGCTCACCCGCGCCGGGTTCGGCGGTCGGGTCGCTTCCACGGGGAAGCCCGCGGGGGAGATCGACATGTTCGACCTGCTCACGGCGGCCCTCCGTCAGCGGCCGCAGTACATGATGATCGGAGAAGTCCGTGGACCCGAGGCGTTCGTCGTGTTCCAGGCCATGGCCACCGGCAAGTCCGCGTACACGACGTTCCACGCGGATGATGTCCAGGCGATGGTCCACCGCCTCGAGAACGATCCGATCAACCTGCCGCGGGCCCTCGTCGCGGCCCTCGACATCGTCTTGCTCCAGGCGCAGGTGAAGGTCGGCACGGACATGACCCGGCGCGTGAAGGCGATCGTCGAGGTCGTCGGCACGGACCCCGAGTCGAACGAGCTGATCACGAACTCCGCGTACACCTGGAACCCGGCGGATGATACGTTCAACTACAGCGGTCACTCGTATGTCTACGAGAAGATCTCCCTCGCCCGGAACTGGAACCAGCGGAGGATGGAACAGGAGGTCAAACGCCGCCTGGACATCTTCGAGTACATGAAACGGATGGAGATCAAGAACTACCGGGACGTCGCGAAGATCGTGTCGTCGTACTACAAGGACCCGGACGGGATGATCAAGATCATCCGCGACACGCTCCAGGCCCAAGGCGTCGCGGTGCCCGCGAACTGAGGACCGCTACGGACCGCCCCGGCGACGAACGCCGAGGGACGCGGTCCCGGACGCCGCGAGGAAGCCTCCGAGGATCAGGAACAGGATGGCGCTCGCATGGTTCGCGATGAGCCATCCCGCGAGCGCCGCCCCGATCGATCCGATGCCGAAGACGCTCAAGAACGTGAAACCGAAGGCGAGGCCGCGAATCGACCCGGGCACCTCCCCGGTGACCAGGATGTTCTGAAGGGGCTCGAGCGAGAACAGGAGAAATCCGAAGAGCAGCGCCGCGGTCGTGAACGCGCCCCCCCGCGGAAGGACCGCCAGGAGGACCAGCACCGTGGCGGCGGCGACCGATAACCCGAACAAGATTCGTTCGGATTGACGGCGGTCCGCGAGTCGACCGGACACGACCTGTCCGATGGCCCCGAGGGCGAGGGCCAACGCGAAGAATTCGGCCCCCACGAATCGCGGCAGGAACGTGAGCCCGCCTTGATAGGCGAAGCCTGCGAACATGTAGACGAGGAGGATGAACGCAAATGAGCGACTCCAGAGGGGCCGTGGAGATCCGTTTGAACCGAGGGCCGAGGCGGGGAGTTCGCAGGGGAGTCGCGCGACGAAGAGCAGGAGGAGCGCGACGAGCCCCGGGACGACCAGGAGCCCGGCTACGGACCGCCAGGACCAGCCGATCGCCAACGTCGCCCCGACGAATGCCGGGCCCGCGGCAATCCCGAGGCTCCCGCCCATACCGTGCCAGCCCATCCCTCGGCCTTGCTCTGCGACGACGCGCGAGATGATGGACAATCCCGTGGGATGGTATATCCCGGAGAAGAGCCCCAGCGCACCGAGGGAGAGCGCGAGGAACGGAATCGACGGACTTGCCGCGACCGCCACCATGGAAGTCGCGATCCCGGCCGCACAGAGGAGCAGCAGGCGGCCGGGCGGTCGCCGGTCTGCGAGGAATCCGAACGGGACCGCCCCCAAGCCGTAGAAGCCGAAACCCACGGCCGCCAGCAGGCCGAGGGTCACGTCGGTTGCGCCGAACTCTGGCTGCCAGGCAAGAAGGAAGATGGGGATCGACAAGATGTTCGCGTGGACCACGCCGTGCAGGAATCCGAGGACGGCTACGACGCGCCGATCCTCCCGCCGCATCCAGTCCCCATCGCCCAAGCGGCATAAGGACTTCTGCGGTCACACGCGCAGAATCGCGCGGACCGCTCCTGGAATCTCGAGGACCAGGCTCACGACAATCGCAAGGAGCCGCCAAAGCCCGCGTGGGAGGGACACACGACGAAAAGCGCGAGGGAGGCCTATGGTCGTTTGGTTATCGTTCGGCCCGCGCCGAACCGGTTCCGCGGGATGACTACCTGGTGGGAATCGAGGTCCGGACCGGAACCAGTTCACGCCTCGTCGTCCTTCGCCTCGTCGTCGGTCCCAGACTGCGATGCGGCCTCTTCGTCTTCGACCGCCTTCTTGACGAGCTTCTTCTGAATGAGCGGTTGGGGCGTGATCGCTTTGCGGATGACCCGGCGGGGGATGGCATCCGACACGGGAGCTCCGGCGGCCGTGGCCGGCGCAGCCCCAGCCGCGGCCTGCGAACCGGACGGCGCCTCGGCGGCGGACGCGGCTCGGACCGGTTGGCGGGCCACCGACGGGACCTGGACGACTCCGCTGCCTCCGCCACCGCTCGGCGGGCGTTGCACTTCCCGCATCAACGATCCGCACTTGTGGCACACGTTGGCCGTCACGGAGTTGAGGGTGCCGCAGGTCGGGCACGGCTTCGAGCCCATCTTGCGCATCTCCTCTTCCTCGCGGAGCCAGTCTTCGAACGTCACGAAGGTGGGCTGTTTCTTCCACCAGTCCTGGAAGTCCCGGTCCGAGAGGTCCCGCCCGAGCTGACGCGAGGCCTCCTGATGCAGTTTCGAGACGACCTCGTCGTACTGGAGGCGCATCTTCTCCTTGTAATCGACCATCTCGACCTCGCCGGTCGCGAACTCGACGCCGCACTCCGGGCACTGTTTCACGTCCACGGGGATCCACGCCTGGCAGTTCGAGCACTTCGCCATGTCCCGCTCGAACTCGACGCCGCACTTCGGGCAGGTCGTCGCGTCCTCCGGGATGAAGGCGCCGCACTCGCCGCACTCGACCATCTTGCCAAGGCCGTAGACCTTCCAGTAGACGGTGACGCCGGCCGCGATGGCGACCGCCGCGCCGAGGATGACCAAGAAGAGCCACCATGGGACGCCGAGGATCGGGACCGGGCTGCTGAGGAACGGCAGTGTTTTCTTCACCGTGATGGGCTGGGTCCCGGGCCCGATGATGCCGGACGAGGGCGTGACGACGACGTTGTAGGAGCCGTCCGCCAGTCCGGAGGGCACGAGGATCGTGCCGATGAAGAATCCGTCGGCCTGGGTGACGGTCGCGTTCGACGCCATGACGGCCGCCCCCTGCCGCAGCTCGATCGTGAGGGCCACGCCCGCGATCCCGTTGTTCGTGCTTAGATCCCGGACGAATCCGGTGACGCCGAGGGACGCGCCCGGCTCGAGCGTTTGGCCCGCGCTCGGCGACAGCATGGCGATATACCCCTGGGGAGGCAAGACGTTGAATGTGACGGTCGCGGTGTTGTTCGCCTCCTGCGCGGCTCCGCCTTCGTTGATCCGGTTGTCGGGGTCGACCTTGAGGAGGATCTGCTGGTTTCCGGTGAGCGGGATGCCGCTGACATTGAGCGAGACGTTCAGGAAGGTCCCGATCGTGCGGCCATCGACTCGGCCGACCTGAAGGGCGCCGAAGAACGCGGCGATGGAGACGTTCACCGCCGCGGTCTGGCCCGCGTTGTACACGAGCACGTCGATCTTGAAGGGCTGATTCTGGGTCACGGTCCGCACGCCGGGGTAGTCGCTCTGATGGAGCGCCAGGTCCGGCGGCGTGAGCGCGTTCACCGAGAACGTCGCATTGTTGTTGCCCAGGACGTAGTCCTTGTTGCGGATGTCGGTGCTCGTCGGCGTCCGCAAGCTGAACGTCAGGAGATGGGCCCCGGTGGACGTCGGCCGCCACAGGACCGTCAGGGTCACGTCAAGGCCGGGGCTGATGTCGAACGTCACCGGTCCTCCGACCCGCTGGGCCCCTTCCCAGACCTCGAGGATCGCCCCGGTGGCCCGGTTCGTCCCGACATTGTGGGCCACCACACGCACCTGGGCGTCGTTGTTGACGACCGGGTCGGTTGCGAACTGGACGTCCGCGGATGTGATCGCGAGGTCCGGCCATGTGAAGAGCGTGAAGGTCCGCGGGAGGATGTTGTTCAGTTCGTTCGTCTCGCGGATCGCTCCGCCATCCGAGACCGAGACGAGCGGCGGATCGACGACGGCGGACACCGTGCGGCTCGATTCGAGGGCGCCGTTCGGACGCCAGACGATCGTGGCCGTCGTGGTCGCGTTCTTCGGGACGAGTGCGAGGACCGTGTCGTTGATCCAGACGCCGGCCGCCAGGTAGTCGAACGGCGGGAAGTCCATGAGGCCGTCGCCGTTGCGGTCCACGTTGTCCTCGAAGAAGCTCACCCGGACATTGTGGACGTCGACTTGACCCGTGTTCCGGATCGTCGCCGTGACCTGGATGTTCGTGTTGACCGGCTGGAGGGCCGAGGCGCCGTTGCCGCCGAGCACGGTCATGGCCGTGATGCTGAGGTCCGGCGTGAGACTCGAGAACGTCAGCTGAGCGACCGCGTTGGCCGTCAGGAGGAGCGATGCCGGCGAATCCGGCTGGTACGTCGTGACGTCGACGACCGCGGATCCGGTGACGAGATAGGAGTTGTTCAAAACGCGGGCCGAGGTCGTCCGGGTCTCTGCAAACGCCCGGTACACGATCGAGCCGCCCGGAGCGGAGACCGGCCACGTCGTCGTGTTCGCAAGGTAGATGTCGTCCACCGCAGGGTTCGGGACCGTGAACGGGGTCAAGGTGTTCGGGTCGAGGCGTCGAACGAGGATGCGAACGTTCGCGCCCGCGAGCGACGTCCCGGTCCCGTCGACCGCGTTCACCCGGAGCCACCAGTAGCGGCTCACCTGGGCGCCACCCGTGATCATGCCGACCCACCACGAACCGTTCGGATCGAACGTCTGGACCGAGGTGAGCTGGACGTTCTGCGTGCCGCCGAAGACCATCTGCGACGTCTGGACCTGGTTGAACGTCGTGTTGCGGATGTCCAGGTCGACCGTGTTCGCATTGCCGTCATCCGTGAGGAAAGCGAGATTCGTGACGCCGGTGAGGGTCGCGTCCCAGAGGTGCGTCGTCTGGACCGTGTCGATCCAGAGGCCGGGACCGAGGAACGAATCGCGCACGAGCGTGGCGCTGCCGCCGAACAGGGTGACGTTGGCATCGATCCTCGAATCGAAGATCGCGACGCTCGATGTGGGACCTTCCTCGCGGAGCGTTCCGGGGGAGCCCTGGGCCGTCAACGCGAGCGCGCTCCCTCGGCTGGCGACGAGGGTCCCGCCGTTCGAGACGTAGAAGGGGAGCGGATAGTTGCTCCAGACCGTGGAGTTGACCAGGGTGAGCTGGCCGCCCGATAGGATCTTCACGTACGCGCGCGAGCTTCCGGCGGACCCCTGGTCGACGTACAGGCCGCCGTCCGTGATCGAGACGGATCCGGAGATCTCGAGGCAGCTGGAGACGGAGACGGAACCGACGATCTGCCGGTTGAACGACCAAGCCGTGACACCGGTCGGGCAGACCTGAAGGCTGCTGAACGACATCGTGACCCATTTGGAGTTGTTCGCGGCGCTCACCGCTGGATAGGGGTCGTAGAATTCGTCGCCCGACGTGCTCGAAGCGGCGTACGTCACCTGCTGGTGGTAGTTCCCGAAGGACTCCGCGTTCGGCAGGCTGGCCGTCGTGATCTGGTCCGTGAAGAGAGGGATGAGCGCGAGGCCATTCGCGTCCGTCCGGTTCCAGGCGTTCGCTCCGCTCGCGGTCCGGCCGAGGTACCAAAGGGTGCGGGAGGTCGGCGTCGTCGCAAGCGCGTTGTCCGGATATTGTGCGGTCGTGCTGCTCGGACTGAGGGTCGACCAGACGGTCGCACCGCTCACCGGGATGCCGCTGGAGTCGACGACGGTCGCGTACAGCCATCGCATGAAGTCGACGTTCCCGCCCGCGGCTGTCGGCCGGAACGCCGGGACCCAATCCGATTTCGCGGCGGGGTCTTGCGTCCGGTCCATCGTCACGTTGTAGAGGTACGCGTTCGAGGTCCCGTCGACGCGGAGCTCGTTGTGCACGGCGGCCGTGTTGGAATAATCGACCCCGATGTACGAGTCGTAGGAGTAGAGGTTGCTCGTCGCGGTCAGCACGAGGTTCCCCGCTGTGCCGCCGGTGTACTCATAGAGGCGCTCGATTCGGGACCGGTACACGCCGGCCGTCGTGGTCGCCCATGCCATCAGGGGCGCATCGTTGTTGTCATCCGTGTTGATGCCGAGATTGGAAATCTCCGAATCCGTGAAGCCGGTGATCTTCGAGTCCGTGACGTTGATCGTCGCGCTGGTCGCGTTGAACCAACCCGGGAACTTCAGGATGGCGCCGTTCTTCATCGTGAATCGGCTGCTCGCCCCGGAGACCGTCAAGGCGAGCTTGAGAAAGGGAGCAATCGAATCGGTCTGCGTCGTGACAATCGAGTTGTCGAGGACGAGTTCGCCGCCCGCGTTCACGTTGAGCGCGTAGCCTTCGTGCGATGTGTCTTTCGAGAAACTCAGGCCGCCGTCGGTCAACGTGAGACTGCCTCCCGAGTTCACGTTAATCGTGCCGTCGACGGAGTAGAGGATGCCGCTGCACACCTGAGCGTTCGTGATGGTCCAGTCGCCGGTGATCACTCCGCCAACCTGGTCGCAGGTCCCGGCGCGGGCCGCCGGAGTCAGCGCGAGGAGCGTCGCGAACAGTCCGCCGAGGGCGACCGACCAAACGATGAGGAGGGTGAGAGCTCTCGCATTCCGTTTGGCGGCGTTAGACATCCGAAGACCCCCGCACGTTGAGGCACCGGTCTACCCCTTGAGAAATGAGACCGGTGGGCATGATACGCTGCCCATCCGGGACCGATTCTTAAAAAGGTTCTCGGATGATTATCCAACCCGATACGTATCTGTTCTCACATCGGAAAACATTCCGCGTCGTCCGCGAACGTGATTTCCATATTCAGTCCTGAATAAAAACCGGTTCAATCGCTCGAAAGGGCCACCGGGCCGACACGGACGATCAGGCCCGTGCGGCAAAGGCACGCCAGGCGACCGCGAATCGCCTCCGTCGCACGATTGTCCCAAGCGCTTCGGACGGCCGTTCAACGCCGGATCCGACCCGCGCTTTTAGGTGCGCCATCAACCGCAGGCACGTTGACGCGCTCCTCCTGATTCTCACGCTATCACGGGTTGGTAACTACCACGAACAATTTATATATCGTCGGGTCGGGTGCGAGTCTGTTTCCCTGAGCCCACCGGGAGGCCACTTCATGAGAACCATCCTCCGCGAAGACGAGTCGGGTGTGTCCGAGGTCGTCGGCACGATCCTGATCCTCGCGATGACCGTCGTGCTGTTCTCGGTCATCATCGTCTGGGTGACCAACATCCCGACGCCCACGGCTCAGTCTCGGACGGACATCCAGTCCGAGATGAACCCGATCTACAGTGGCGGCGTGGAGATCGGCGTGAACATCACGCTCACCCACCAGGGCGGCGAGCCGATGTACCCTGTGCCCACGATCATCTATGTCATCTCGCAGCGCGGCTCGAATCCGCCCCAGACGGACACGGTCATCCTGCATCGGTTCAACGGCTTCCTCGTGACGCCGAGCGGCCTGTTGGACGGCACCGACAGCGTGTGGGATATCGGCGAGCGCTGGGAATACAAGAGCTTCAGCCTCCGATCCTCGGACCAGATCACGATCATCATCGTCGACAACCTGAAGAGCATCGTCCTGTGGACCGGCCCCATGAATGCCCCGGCCGGCACGCGTCCCCCGGTCTTCGTCGACAAGTGGACGGACGGGATCTTGGCCACGGAACAGATCGACCCGGTCCAAGCGACCCAGGGATTCTACATCTTCGCGAAGGTCACCGACCCGGACGGGGACCTGAATGTGAATTCGGTTTACGTGACGATCACCGCATGGTATGGGTCAGGCACCGCGTGTGCCGCCTCCCAACAGATGCTGGACAACGGAGTCTCCCCGGACCGCATCGCCGGAGACAGGATCTTCTCCTACGGAGGGACCGCCTGCACGAAGCCTCCGTATCCCGCACTCAGCTGGGCGGGATCGATCCTCCTGCTGAATGCGACCGACTTGCAAGGCCACAAGACGACGACTCGCCTCGTCTTGGACGTGGTTGCGCCGCTCACCGGTGGAGGTGGGAATGGCGGGACGATTCCGAGCCAGTTGTGGCAATATATCGGCTACGTCCAGATCCGCACGGGGGAAGTCTGGGTGTCGAACCTCAGTAACCCGTACAACTCGCCGAACACGTACCAGCCGTACCGGGTCACGCGAGCCCAACTCAACGGGAACGGCGGAGCCCTATTCCATTACAAGATGGTGAACCACGGCAACACCACGATCTTCATCGATGGATGGAGTGAGGCGTTCTTCCAGAACACCCAGTCCGCGAGCGGTGCCGTCGCGTTCATCGTCGCGCCGTGCAGCACGGCGATCGCGGCGAACGCGGGCGGAGTCGCACCGTACCCCGGCACGGCGGGGAACATCAACGATTTCCAGTACGCGCACACCGGCTTGCCGGCCGGGTGTTTGGCCACGACGCCTATCGCGGTCTTCGACATCAACACCTTCAACCAGGACACCGGTGGCACCGCCTACGTGATGTTAGCGTACGCCAAGGTCCCATTCTCCACGGGCTCCGCCAATGTCTGGGGCTCCGCCACCTTCTTCATGAGCATCCTCGTCTCGGGGATGGCGGCTCCCGCGAACTACACCTACGCGCAACTCACCGGGCTCGGACCCAATCCGAACAGCTGTGGCGGGCTCGGGCCGACGTACAACCCCCTCAACCACCTGCTCGACCCGATCGTGGCGTGCCGGACCTCGTGGTACGCCCAGGTGATTCCGTTCATCGGGATGGTCGTCTACTAGTTCAACGAGCAGGAATCGGGGTAGGACGACCCCCCAGGGCGATCCAACGATCCGCGCCAGTTCGTCCACCGAGGGTGCTTGGACCTCGGGCGCGCGGAACCCCCTTTTCGGTTCACTCCCCCGAGCCCACCGACATCCGACTCTGGCGCCGATGTGAGTGTGGCACTCGGGCGAGGTCGGGACCGGCGGGGACTCTACGCATGTGGGCCAATCTCGCGGGCAGAAGGTTGAACCACGTTGCCCGCTTGCCGTGAATGGCGGGCCGAGTAAGGGCCCATACACGCTCCACGGTGAGCCACACGTCCCATCCGAATGAGGTCCATCGCCTGCGCGACGGCGGCATCACCTGGGTCTTCTTTTTTCGAAGGTCGGAGGTCCCGCGCCGGGAGCTCGAGATCGTCGCTCGAGCCAAACGCGAGAGGTTCCTTCGGCTCGCGGTCACGTTCGGCTTTTTTGCCTCCGACTTCCAGGAATACCGGAGCACGACCGCGGTCCATCTGTGGCAGATGGATACCCTCCCGACGACGGTTTCGTGGCTCACGGTCTTCGTCCACGTCTTCACCCACGAGCCGCTACACCACGCGATTGGCAGGTGCCTCGCGGAGTTGGCTGATAGCGGAGACCAGGAGTGGGTCATCAGCCGGCTCGGCGACGGGCGTTGGTGGTAGGCCACCTCTTGCGACGAAGAGCCATCGGGTGAGCGATCGGTTGGCGCCGATCGGGTGACCGCGGGGGAACCGTACGGCGCCATCAGGTCTCGCCTTTCAACGACATGATCCGAACGGAGGGGGGCGTCCTCCGCCGCGAAAAGGCGCGCGGGGCTTTGAGCCAACAAGTGTCGATCCACTGCCGTGGCGGGGGACGAGGCATCGAACACCCCCGCCAAACGAATCGTGCGGGTGAGTCGACGGAAGGGATATACACGCCTGGGCAGTTCTCCAATTCGTGGTCGTCGTTGCCAAAATCGGAGTTACTGGGAAAAAAGGAAAGGTCCGAACACCCGAAGGGATCTACGAGGTCAGTCGCGCGAAGGACGATTGGTACAGCGTCGCGGGGCCCATCGGTCTGCAACCCGGACGCGTTCGATACAATGACAATCGGAATCTACTTGAAATCGAGCGATCGGGGTTCAGCCTCTCGATCCACTTTCGGCCTGAACTCGAACATACCACCTTTGAACTGAATGGACACGCTTACGAGGTGGAGACCATGGACTTCGGCAACATTTCAATCAGAGAGGGGGACCACCCGGTCGTGCGCGGTCATGGTACGATTAGCGGCGTACGACTCCTCGAAGTTGCGCCAGATTTCGAGCCCTTCGAACGTGAACTGGCCTTCGGGCTTGCCCTTCGGAGTGGGGCGTTGGATAGGGACCTTTGGAGAGAGGACAATCCGTTACGAGCCTTGTTCCCGCAGCGATTCTGACCGCTGTCGAGTACCGCCCTTCATTCAGTCTCATCCGTTGGTGGAGGGAGCAGTCGTCGTTGGCAGTGCCGGGGCCATCCTCGGGTACCTGGCTTACCCGGAACCGGCGATGCTGATCATCGGTCCGTTCTTTCTCGGTTTGTTCGTGTACCTCGGCTGGGGAATGCAGAAGGTTCATCGCTTCGGGTTCTGAAAGGCTCGAGCAGACACCTGAGTGGGAAGGTGCCCGCCTCTTGAAGGGCGGGCATTGGCGGGGAACGAGGGCTACGATAACGTGATCCGAACAGAAGGGGGCGTCCTCAGCGACTCACAAAGACATCGGGCCAAAGAAGGTTGGAGACTCCTCGGTAGCTCGTTGCTGGAACCTCCGTACGGCCTTCATCTGGTCTCCAGGCAGAACGAGAAGGAGCTCATCGAGGTCTCGGTGCTGACGAGCGAGCTCGGCTTGCACCAGCGGATCCGTCAGCACCTGTGTCTCGCCTTGGTCAGTCTGCAAGTCAGGATCGTTGCGTTCGATCACGTAACTGTCGAGGGCTTCATAGGCTCGCCGTGACGCCCAAGCCGCTTCTTGTGAGCTACCATTCTCGCGGCACCGTAATGCGTAGGCCGCGGCGGCCACAGCATCCTCCGCGTAATCCTTTTCCGGCACCCAAGGGCGGTCTTCCTCTCGAGGGTGCAGATCTTCGCACGCCCTGATCTTCGCATGGACCTCGCCCTCGGTCATCCGGTGGCCCGAGAGGTCGTCCCAGAGTCGATTTAGGATGCCCCTAAGCGCGGCGGTGTCGCCGCGCCCAGTCCGGTTCGAGTAGGAGTCGTAGGTAGAGATCAACCGTTCGGCGCATGAGGCCGCAAATACGACTCGCAACGCCAGCGGAAGTCGCTCAAGGCTCCGGACGAGCTGCGGTTCGTCAAACAGTAGGCTCAGTGGTTGGTCCCCGGCAGGCAGAGTACAGGGACCAGATAAACGAAAGGGCCGGGCCGCAAAGCCCGGCATGACTGGGGAACGAGGGCTTCGACAACGTAACCCGAAGAGAAGGGGGCTTACGTTCGACCTCCGGAGCCGCGGAACAGCCGGACCCCGTTCGTTTCGGGAAGGCGTCAAAGCATTGCCCGCCGCGGTGCTGATCGCATGGCACGTAGCCGCTTTCATCCACCCCGTGACGATCAGCCTAGCCTAACTGGCTACGGTGCTCGACCGGAGGAGAGCATGCTTCCCATGCGGAGCTTCGCTTGATGATTCGGAAATGAAAAGGGGTTGGGGGAAGGCCGGCTCAGAGATCTTCGGAGTCGGACGAATTTCCGTTGCTGTTCTGGCCTTCCGAACTCTCGCCTTCCTTGCCTTCGATCGGCTTCTTGATGACGCGCTTCTGCACGATCGGCGCGGGCGCGTTCGTCGGTCCGGGCGGGGACATCGGCCCGCGGGCCTGGACTCTTCGCGCCGGAGCGCCGGCGACGACCGCTCCACCGCTCGGTGGGCGTTGATCGCGCATCAAGGATCCGCACTTGTGGCAGACCGTGGCCGTCACGGAGTTGAGGGTGCCGCAGGTCGGGCACGGCTTCGAGCCCATCTTGCGCATCTCCTCTTCCTCGCGGAGCCAGTCTTCGAAGGTGAGGAAGGTCGGCTGCTTGCGCCACCATTCCTGGAACTCGGTCTCGCTCAGGCTGCGGCCCAGCTGGCGGGAGGCTTCCTGCTTGAAGCGGGCGATGACCTCGTCGTACTGGAGGCGCATCTTCTCCTTGTAATCGGCCATCTCCAGCTGACCGGTCGCGAACTCGACGCCGCACTCCGGGCATTGCTTCACGTCGACGGGGATCCAGGCCTGGCAGTTCGAGCACTTCGCCATGTCCCGCTCGAACTCGACGCCGCACTTCGGGCAGGTCGTCGCGTCCTCCGGGATGAAGGCGCCGCACTCGCCGCACTCGACCATCTTGCCGAGGCCGTAGACCTTCCAATATAGCGACACACCGATCGCGACGGCCGCTGCGGCCGCCAGGATGACCAGGAAGAGCCACCACTCGATGCCGAGGACCGGGACCTTCTGGAACAAGAAGGACGAGGATCTCTGCACCGCGATGTTGGTCGTGTCCGGTTGGATCAGCGTCGTTGCCGGCGTCACGACGATCGAGTACTGCCCATCCTGGGTGTTCGAGGGCACGACGATCGTCCCGACGAAGAAGCCGTTACTGGACGACATCGTCGAGTTCGTCGCAAGGACCGTGGCGCCGCTGCGCAGCTCGATCGCCAAGACGACGCCTCCGATGCCGTTCGAGCCCGAGTCCCGGACGTATCCCGTGACGCTCAGCGCGTTTCCGGATACGACGGTCTGGCCGCTCGTCGGCGTGAGGATCGCCGTGAACCCGGCCGGAGGCGGCTGGACGTTCAAGGTGATGTTCGCGAAGTTGTTGTTCTCCTGAGCGGGGCCGCCTTCGTTGATCGTGTTGTCTGGGTCGACGATGAGCTCGAGCGTGTGGGCCCCGACTGCGGCGACGCCCTGGACGGTCATCGTCTGATTCAGGAACGTGGCGACCGTGAGGCTGTCCACCCGGCCGTAGGTGACGGCGCGGTTCCCATCAAGGTACGCCGCGACGGAGACGCCGCTCGCCGTGGTCTGGCCCTGGTTCGAGATCAAGGCGTAGACGGTGAAGGGCTGGTTCTGCAGGACGGTCATCGTGGGGCTCGCCGGCGCAACCGTCAGGTCCGGACCAGTCCGAACCTGGACCGCGAGGCCCACCGTGACGGACTTCGTGTTGTTGGCCGCGCTGATCGCCGGATACGGGTCGAAGTCCACGCCGCCCGGGCCGGTCGTCGCCGCGAAGGCGACGGTCAGCTGGTAGTTGCCGAACGATGCCGCGTTCGGCAGGCTGGCGGTCGTGATCACGTCGGTGTACAGCGGAATCACGGCGAGGCCGTTCGAATCCGTGCGGTTCCACGCGTTCGCCCCGCTCGCGGCTTTCCCGAGGTAGGCGAGGGTCCGCGCGCTGGGCGTCGACGAGAGACCGTTATCCGGATACTGGGCCGTCGTCGAACTCGGGCTGAGGGTCGACCAAATCGAGGCGCCGCTCACCGGGAATCCGGTCGAGTCGACCACGGAGGCGCGGAGCCACCGCAGGAGGAAAATGCTCCCGCCCGCGGCCAGCGGCTGGTAGGCCGGCTGCCAGGTCGACTTGAGGACCGGGTCTTGCGACCGGTCAATCGTGACGGCGTACAGGTACGCGCTCGAGGTGCCGTCGACCTGCAGTGCGTTGTGCAACCCGAGGACGTTCGAGAAGTCGACACCAATGTACGAATCGTAGGCGTAGAGGTTGCTCGATGCGGTCAGGGCCAGGTTGCCTTCGATGGGGCCCGTGGCATTGCCGCTGCTCGCCGTGGTGTTCTCGTAGATCCGCTCGATGCGCGATCCGTAAAGGCTCGCGGTCGTGGACGCCC
>Ga0209283_10000108_pt1 | contig 37238 bp, 36 predicted proteins | sample CZO8metaG_2_FD_188354 | JGI IMG/M metagenome (GOLD analysis project Ga0209283, IMG submission 188354) | Vadose zone soil microbial communities from the Eel River Critical Zone Observatory, Northern California, USA - CZOApr15con2H1.8 metaG... | ecosystem: Environmental > Terrestrial > Soil >...
GGGGTGGTCCAGCGGACGCTGCGGCGCAGCACCCCGTTGCGCAAGTCGAGCTCCCGCTCGTGCTCCTGGATCTGGCCGTAGCGCACATCAAAGGGTTCGTCGTCGACGAGCAGGCGGATGAGTTTGCCGTTGGTGACGTTGATGGTTGTCTGCCCTGACTCGGGGTAGGCATATCCTCCCTCTGCATAGGGCAGAGGACGCAGCTCGTAGAAGGAGTTCAGGTAGGTGCCGGGCAGGCCATGCGGCTCCCCCTCATCGAGGTTGCCCCGCAGTCCGATATGTCCGTTGGAGAGGGCGAAAATGGACTCGGTCTGCGCCAGGGTGTCGAGGTGGAGTCCCATCTCGCGGACGCTCCACTCCTCGACCGTGAAGGTGGGATGTTCGATCATCGTCGACCTCCCAGTTCGGTCATATCGGAGACGACGATGTCAGCGCTGTGACGCTGCAGCGCTTCGGGTTGGCCGAGGTGATCGATGTCAATGCAGACAAGCGCCGTGCTATGCGGCAAATGACAGGTGCGTGGCTCGGGCATGCGTTCCTCCTTGATGAGCGTGTGAGACGAACTTCCGACCCTCTCACTATACCATATAGGTGTATTAAGGGCCATCAGGCGGCATGAAAAGGGTGTTTGTGATAGCTTCGAGATGTAGAGGCTCCAATTTGTGTGCGCGATGTGAAGTTTCTCCGCCATGCTTCCTATGTGAACTAGTGGGCTATGTGTCCGTTGGGACGTGGCTCTGCTGAAGAGAAGCAATCCATAACGCTTTCATGACACTTCCTCCTTATACTCGAACGAGAGAGCGAGGCGCGTCAACTGGGGAGTGGCCCCAAACCCTGCCTTTGAGTGAGGAAATGCCTTCCATTGGCTGAAAAGGGATGTCCACCCGAGTCGAGAGCGGAGTAAAGATGAGGAGAATAACGATGGCAAAAGGTTGTCTGTATTGTGGTCTTCAGCTCCCTGATACCACCAGGTTTTGCCCCCAATGTGGCAGGCCAATAGAATATGCAATCCGAGTCGATAGCGGAGTAAAGATGAGGAGAATAACGATGGCGAAAGGTTGTCTGTATTGTGGTCTTCAGCTCCCTGATACCACCAGATTTTGCCCCCAATGTGGCAGGCCAATAGAAAGAGGTCTCGTATTGGGTGCTGCGGGAAGTTGGTGACTGACTTCTCATGGTTTAGGGAAAGATGATCGCTCAAAAAGAGAGACGAGTTGGTTGGTTGGTTGTTAAAAGTTTATCCAGATACCGCCTTTTTGCGAACTCTCAACGACCTTCGCGATAAATTGCATTCCACGTAACCCGTCATTTGCCGTTGGATAGCCTCCTACTGGCGATCCGCCCAATTCGACGCGCCGTATATCGGCAACCGCCAGCCGGTAGACGTTGGCGAAGGCCTCCAGAAAGCCCTCTGGGTGCCCGGCGGGCAGGCGAGTAGCTGCTTTGGCCTCGTCGCTCATATATGGCAAACCTGTTCGAAGTACCTGGAGAGGCTGGCCAGGCTGTTTGAATAACAATGTGTTCGGCTCCATCTGGTGCCATTCTAAGCCCGCTTTGCTGCCATAAATTCGGATGCTCAATGCATTTTCTTCGCCGGCCGCAATCTGTGAGCAAGTCAGGACGCCTTTGGCTCCATTTTCAAGGTGCAGCAGCATATTTGCGTCGTCATCTAATTGTCTGCCCTCGATAAAGGAGGTCAAGTCTGCGCACACAGCAGCTATTTTTAAGCCGGTAATGAATTCCATCAGGTTTTCACCATGGGTGCCGATATCACCGATGGAGCCTGCCATGCCCGATTTGGTTGGATCAGTGCGCCACAGCGCCTGTTTATTTCCGGTACGCTCAACGGGCTCCATCAGCCAGTCCTGGAGATACTCCACCAATACTTTACGAATCATGCCAACTGCGCCTGTGCGCACAAGGTGGCGCGCATGCCGTATAGCGGGGTAGCCGGTGTAGTTGTGCGTCAGTGCGAAAACGAGTTTTTTCTGTTCGACCAGTTCCACCAGCGCCTGCGCCTCTGCCAGGTTGAAGGTCATCGGCTTATCGCATACTACATGAATACCATGCTCCAGGAATGAGCGTGCAACCCGGTAATGCAGGTGATTGGGCACTGTCACCATCACAAAGTCGATGCCCTCCAGCAAGCTGGCCTCGGCCTCGGCCATCTCCTCGAAGCTCTTGTAGGAGCGTTTCAAATACCAGGCTTGCGCCGAGGCTTCTGCACGCTGCGGGTCGGTAGACATTGCTCCTGCCACAACTTCGGCTTGCCCATCCAGTTCGACAGCCATGCGATGAACAGCGCCGATAAATGAACCCTGGCCGCCGCCAACGATACCGGCACGCAGTTTTCTCTTGAGAATATCTTGTTTCATGCCTGTAACCCCAAAATGCGATAATTAGTCTCGACGTCCTGTGCGCCACCGGCGAAATCGTCAAAGGCTCTTGTTGGTACATCGATGAGCATATTACGAATAAACTCGGCCCCCTCGCGTGCGCCCTGTACAGAATCCTTGATGCAATCTTCCCATTCAAGCACGGCCCAGCCCGTGTAGCCATTTTGCGTCAATTGCGCGAAGATACGCTTGAAGTCAACCTGACCGTCGCCCGCGCTGCGGAAACGCCCCGGACGGTCTTTCCAATCTTGATATCCACCGTAGACACCTGAGCGGGGTGAAGGATGAAATTCGGCATCCTTGACGTGGAAAGCCTTGATATGGTCTTTATAGTAGTCCAGGTAGCCGATGTAGTCCAGGCATTGCAAGACGAAGTGGGAGGGGTCGTACAAAATATGCACGCGCGGATGATTGCCGGTTGCTGCCAGGAAGCGTTCAAAGGTGATGCCATCATGCAGGTCCTCGCCTGGATGAATTTCGTAGGCCAGGTCGATGCCGTATTCATCCGCCTTATCAAGCAATGGCAGCCAGCGTTTCGCCATTGCTTGAAAGCCCAGTTCTACCAGACCAGCAGGACGCTGAGGCCAGGGATACATTGTGTGCCACAGCAATGCGCCCGAAAAAGTAGGCATGACGTGCAATCCCAGATTGTGCGATGCCCGCATGGCTTTGACCATTTGGGCCATTGCCCACTCGGTTCGTTCTTGTGGATGCCCATGCAGCTCTTTCGGCGCAAAGGCGTCGAATTGAACATCGTAGGCCGGGTGTACCGCAACTAGCTGGCCTATAAGATGTGTCGCCAGTTCTGTGATTGCCAGCCCGTTGCATCGCCCCTTGAGGTCATCACAGTACTGTTTTGACTCCGCCGCTTTATCGAGATCGATCAGGCGGCTGTCCCCGGCCGGAATCTGTACGCCGATAAAGCCCAGATCTTTAGCCCATTGTGTAATGTTTTCCAGCGTGTTGTAAGGAGGAATATCCTGTACGAATTGTGCTAAAAACAGAGCCGGTCCTTTAATTTGAGACACGCCTGCCTACCTTTCTACCGCCAAGCGTAAACACATATGAAGCGCTTGCACGGAACTGTAGCATATTCCATTATATTCCACCAGGACAGAATTTTCTTATTCCACCTGGTCCTCTTCCCATGCACGTACACCTGGGTTCAACGGTTCAGGGCGGGTGCATGTACTGGTAAGCATAACATGCCTTCCTTCCGCCGCAGAGTACATGAAGGATTCTATAACGTCGAGGACGTGGTAGGCCAATTCTCCATTGGCACGGTGCAAACGACTGGAACGCATCGCATAGGCCATATCGGCGATACCTAGTCCACGTGAATCGCTGGTGTAGCCGTGCGTTAGGGGCACTTCGCGCCAGGTCTCGTCGTTTGCCCGGCGAATATACACCGGACCGTCGAAGCGGTTGGGATCGGGCGTACTCAGTGTGCCTTCGGTCCCGTAGATTTCGATAAATGGCAAGTGGTGATGCCAGACATCAAAACTGGTGAGAATCGTGCCAACAGCGCCGCTCGCAAATTCCATAATTCCCGCGATATGGGTAGGCGTATTGACAGGGATTTTCGTGCCATATTTCGGCTCGCTGGTCACAGTGCGTTCAGGAAAGGTCGTCTGCATCGAGGCGGTCACGCGCCGGATTGGACCCATCATAGCGATGAGCGCGGTGAGATAATAAGGGCCTACGTCAAACATGGGGCCAGCGCCGGGTTGATAGAAGAAATATGGGTCGGGATGCCAGTGTTCCATTCCGTGGTTCAACCTGAATGCCGTAGCAGCAACAGGTGTTCCGATCTGACCATCGTTTATCAATTTGATGCAGGTTTGAAAACCACCGCCGAGAAACGTATCTGGCGCGTTGCCAACATGTACCTGTCGAGCACGAGCAACCTCGAGAATAGCTTTCCCATCTGCTCGTTTGGTCGCCAATGGTTTTTCGCCGTAGACCGCTTTGCCTGCCGCAATCGCTTTCAAAGCAACTTCGGCATGTACATTGGGGACGGTAAGATTGACGACAATCTCGACTTCTGGATCATCCAGTAACTCCTCTACGGTATATACTTTGGGAACGCCGTATTTCGCTGCTTGACTTCGCGCTCGCTCCATATCGATATCTGCACAGGCGACAACCTGCAAAATATCGAAGAGGCGTGGCGCTTTGAAGTAGGTGGAGCTGATGTTGCCACATCCGATGATGCCAATAGGGGTTTTTCTGTTCATAATGCGGATCAAAGGTTCCTTCCTCCAGGTGAGTCAAGCATATAAATGCAATAGGCTAACATTCTTACTGTATATTATGGCATAGCACTCAGCCTGGTATCCACATGTGCTATAGTAGTGAGAGAGGATGATGTACCAACAAAACGTTTGAGTGAGAAAAAATGCTATGAACAAGCTGCAGGTTGCCCTGGAATTATATACCGTGAGAGATGAGACCAGTCGTGATTTCGCTGGAACATTGCGGCGTGTAGCGCAGATGGGCTATGCTGGAGTAGAATTCGCCGGATACGGGAACCTGAGTTCACAAGAGATGTCGGCATTGTTAGCGGAGACGCGGCTACGCGTGGCCGGAACGCATCTTGGATTAGATGCCTTACAAGGCCCGCAACTGGATGCGTCGATTCGCTATTGCCTGGATATTGGCTGCCCCATTATAGTGCTGCCCTCGCTGGCGAACGAGTGGCGCACGCGTGAGGGCATGCAGGCGCTTGCTCCTCGACTGAATGCCATCGGGCGGCAATGCCAGGAATATAGCATCACCTTTGCCTATCATAACCACGACTTTGAATTCACTCGTGTTGATGGTGTCTATCTCCTTGATTACTTGCTTCAGGCTACTGATCCTTCTCTCGTAAAGATCGAGCTAGATGTGTACTGGGCTGCCTATGCAGGTGTCGATCCTGTTTGGTATCTTCAAGCACATGCAGACCGTGTCGCCCTGGTTCACCTCAAAGATATGGCTGCTGATCGTTCGATGACTGAAGTGGGCAGGGGCATTCTGGATATGCAGCACATATGTACCTTTGCGCAAGTTCGCGGCCTGTGGGGGATTGTCGAGCACGATCATCCTCAAATTCCTTCGCTTGAGAGCGCGAGGATATCTTTGCAGTATTTCAGGTAGAGGCGATGGGCTCTACTTTCGCCATATCATACTACTGATCACGTGATAAGAAACTAAACCGAGTAGCCACATTGTCGTGAGCAACTGCGAATAATCTCACGTTTGTGTCGCAAACGTTCTCTGGCGCGAATAAGCTGGGTAGACAAGTCATTGAGATCAGTACAACAGACATTGCCCAACTCAACGCGCTTGAGATAATTCCAGATACCTTCATCGGGATTGAGATCAGGCGCATACCCTGGTAATTGCTCCAAATGCAGACGTTTGGCCGCTCCGCGCTTGAGAAAGTCTTTGAGCGCGTTCGCTCGGTGGATGGGTGAGCCATCCCAGATGAGAATGATCTTCCCTGGAATCTTGCGTAAGAGCACACGCAAGAAGCCCACCACCGCTTCTGCATCATAGGAGTCGGGACGTACCTGCATGAACAGTCGCCCATCCAGGGTAATGCCACTGATCGCTGAGAGGTGATCGCGCGTGAGTTTCACCCGCAGGATCGGCGTCTGCCCACGTGGTGCCCAGGTGCGCACGGCCATCGGCAGCAGATAAAACCCCGCTTCGTCTACCCAGAGGATGGTCGCTTTCTCCTGGTCGGCTTTTTTTTTAGTGTCGGCCAACGCTCCTGCGACCACTGCTTGAGCGCTTCTTCGTTGCGCTGACTCGCCCGCTCGATGGGTTTCTGTCGGCTCCAGCCCGCCTCACGCATCAACCTCCCGACGTGATCTCGATGATAACGCACGCCAAAGGTCTTCGCGATCACCTCTGCCACCCGTCTGGCCGTCCACACATCGCCCCGAAATCCATAACTCTCTGCTCCTTTGGCTAACAACTCGGGGATGTGAGCCTTCTGTTCCGCCGTTAACCGCGGGCTCACTCCTGTGGGCGGATGCGCTTCGAGGGCTTCTATGCCTCCTTCTCGCCCTCGTTTCATCCACTGACTCACTGCTCCTTCGCTTACTCCCAATGCGACGGCTATGTCTTGCTGTGGCCAGCCTTGCTCTTTTAACTTCCAGGCTTGTTTGCGTCGTTCTTCTCGCCAATCGGCTTTCTTTGGTGCTCCCATACCTCCTATCGTATCACATTTTACTTCCTTCTGCCGTTATCAGTAAGATGATTGATTCGTGTTGAAAGGGAGACGTGAGTATGCCAACACGTACAGCAGACGCCGAATGGCAGGGAAATCTTCAGCAGGGTCAGGGGACCATGCGCGTGGGGAGCGGAGCCTTCCAGGTCAGCTATTCGTTTAAATCACGCATGGGCGATGAGACCGTCGGCACCAATCCCGAGGAGCTCATTGGCGCGGCGCACGCCGGCTGTTACTCGATGGCGCTGTCGAACGCGCTCGCCAGTGCTGGCTTCACGCCAACCAGAGTGCATACAACCGCGCGTGTCCACTTCAATCAAGTGCCCGGCGGCTTCGCCATCAACCCCATCGACCTGGAGACCGAGGCCGTTGTGCCAGGCATAGACGAAGAGACCTTCCAGAAGCTAGCGAAGGACGCCAAAGAAAATTGCCCGGTCTCCAAAGCGCTCGCGGCCACACCCATCAACCTCAAAGCCACCCTGACCAGGTAGCACTGATCAGGAGCAGACTTCTCGCTGAAGTGTAGTGCCTGGGTAATGGGAGGGGGACCATCTTCCCCTCCCAATACGCATCAACCTAAGCCCCGGATGAGCTTAGGATTGTCAAGCAATTGATAGCTATTGGGCTGTTTGTGGCGAGCATTGAGCGTACAGCCGCGCATGCTGTCCGCAGTGCGCTTGACCACCCGCTCCAGCGGCACATCGCCTGCCAGTGCCAATGCCAGCCCCGGCGCCATCCACTGCACCACCTGCTTCGCTTTGACCAGACTGCGGTTGGGAGCCTGCCAGCAGCCCAACAAGGTCAACCAGTGGGTGATGACCAAGCCGAGCAGTTTGGCAAAGATCTCCGTCAGCACCCGGTACGGTTTCATGCTGCGCCAGGTATCGAGTTTGCCGTGCTGTTTCCACAGCTTCCAGAGCAATTCGAGAGGCCCTCGACAGCGTGCCAGCACCAGCGCTTCCTCCACGCTGAGCCGCTCTGCTGGCACATTGGGAAGCCTCACCGTCCACTCCATGAGCCGCTCGCGTGCCGGACTCACCCGTCGATTCTTGCGCCACCGTTGGCGCTTGCCCGTCGTGCTGCGGCGCTTGCCGGGCGGTTGACAGCCTTTGGGTGGGCCTTCGTGTTGTTTGTTGGCCCGCGCACGGCGCTGCTTGACCTGCTCTTTGGAGAGGCGCACGGCGATTAAGCGAGCTGGTAAACGCTCCTTGACTCCGACTTGCACCTGCAGGTCAATCGTCTCGCTGTGTTGAGCTTCCAGCAAGTCCAGCAGATCCCAACACTGTCCACGCTGGTCGTACAGCTTCAGGTTGGCTTTGGCCTGCGTCAGCCAAAAGCGCCCTTCGTTGCCATGCCGCCGCATCTCGGTGAGCGTGAAATAGCCCACATCCACAGTATACAGACAGCCCAAAGGCCTCGGCGTCTCGTGCGCCTCGCCACTGCGTTCGGCGGCCCGTCCCGGCTGCAGCCAGGGCCCCTGCATCTGCCCCTGTGCTAACTCCAGACGCACTTGCGCCCGTACACTGCTGCGGCCTGCCTCCGGCGTGCTGCCTCCGCAGCCCGGCCAACTCTGCGCCAACGCCGCTGGCAAACTGATGACCGTCCCGTCTTGCAGGTAGACGCCGTTGAACCGTCCCAGCACCTCCGGGGCCGAGGCTTCACTGCTGATCACCTGACCCACGGCTTCCTCCAACAAGTGCTGCATCAGCGCTGCGGAGGGCTTCCCAAAGCGCTGTTCGATGGCCTGATTGCTCACCTGCACGCCCAGACTGCTCGCCACCTGCTGTAACTGCGAGTAGCTCGCCTGCGGCTCATTCATCCAGCACAGCACCGTCGTTTGCGCAAAGATCGGCCCATCCACCTGGGCGCTGGAGCGCTCGACAAAGCCGCTCGCTCGTTCCAGTTCCTTCGCGCGCGTCGTCAACACGCGTTGAATCGCGCTCGCTACCTGTGGTACACTGCTCATGGTCATCCTCCTGTGATGTGTGAACGACTTGGATTACTCGTCGATTCTATCACTTCACAGGAGTGTATTCTAAGCTCATCCTTTCTTAGGTTGATGCGTATTGGGCGACCATCTTCCCCTCCCGCACTTTATTGGGCGAAGTTCAGGTCTCTTTTCAGCACTTGGGGGAGCTTCGTTCCCTGGAACTTTGATAGAAGGACGTCAGGCGCTGTGGGGGGGACTTGAGTGAGTCCTGTCACTTATGCCAGACTGCAATTGAGATTTGCCAGGAATTCGGCATTGTCGGAAGCTTTGGACATCTGCTGGAGCAGCGCTCCATGGCTTCCAACCCTCGCTACTCGCTTAAGTTCGAGAGCATGCGACGCATCGTGACGAACGCGCGATAGGTCTTTTCGTCGTAGAGCAATTCTTCGCGGCGAGTGCCGGAGAGCGCAACATCGACAGCCGGGAAGATGCGGCGTTCGGCCAGCTTGCGGTTGAGCACCAACTCCATATTGCCGGTTCCCTTGAACTCCTCGTAGATCACGTCGTCCATGCGGCTGCCTGTGTCCACGAGCGCGGTGGCGATAATGGTCAGGCTGCCGCCCTCTTCGACCTTACGTGCCGCTCCGAAGAAGCGCTTGGGCAGCACCAGGGCCGCCGGGTCGAGGCCACCTGAGAGGCTGCGCCCGCTGGGTTCCACGGCCAGGTTGTAGGCTCTGCTCAAACGGGTCAGGCTATCGAGGAGCACCACTACGTCACATCCTTCTTCCACCAGGCGTTTGGCCCGCTCCAGCACCATTTCGGCAAGACGAGTATGCGCCTCGGTTGGTTCGTCACCAGATTGGCATCCTCTTCCATAAATTGGCTCCTTTCAAGGGATGGCGATATCGTCACTTTTTTCGCTATGGCTCTACCTGTGCCCGGAACCACTGCACCACACGCGGCCAGTCCTGGTCAGGAATATCAGCGTACTTGGGAACCCCAAACGCTGTTTTGAGACTCTCATAAAGAGTACCATATGGTTTCCCAGTCAGCTCGTGCATCTGCTGGACATACTTTTGTACTGCGCGCTGGTGGTCAGAGGTCAGCGTTTGCGGCCCCAGACGCTCCAGTATTTCAGGGATCAGGTTGGTGACTTCCTCAAGGCCCTCTAACCGAGATTCGACGCTCCCACGCCAGGCTTCGATAGCATGCTGCCAATCGATCCAGAGCACCATCTGCCGATGGTATTCACGCCAGGCGTCAAGATCTGCATCCTCAGCTGGTGGGCTCGGCTTGTTGATTTGTTCGGCAGGAACCAGGTTCGTCGGGGCGGCGAGCGCTTTGGGCGATTGTGCCCACGCATAGAGCGCATCAACGGCGTTACGTTGGTAGTTGAGTATTTCTAACCGCCGCGGATCGTCTTTTTCCATCCTGCGGGTGTCGATGGTCGCGAGCCAGTACGGGGCCGCGTGCAGGGTGGGCCGAACTGCTCCTCGTCGACGATCCGCATGCCGTCGCTCACACCCGTGAGGATGGTCGGCTCGCCCCCCGATGGTCATAACTGCTTCGTGCATGTTCTCCTCCACTTTGTTGGTCAGATCGTGTACGCCCGTTTCTCAAAAGAGCGCACACGCCTAGCGGGGTGATGAGCATCGCGCTCGGTTATCGGGACCTCTACCCGCGTTGAGCGATGGTACTCGCCACGATTTCCTCGATGGTGTCGTCGCTGTAGCCCAGTTCGCGCAGCACCTCATGCGTCTGCGCGCCAATCTTCGGCGCACCCTGAACGCAGGCTCGTGACTGGCCATCGTAACGAATGGGAGCATCGACCGATTCGGCTCCGCCTCCCACAGTACCCTGGTCGACTGTGACCCATGCACCGCTGGCTCTCGCTTGCGGGTCATGAACGACGTCAGCAGGCGACTGTACCGGTGCCCACCACACATCATGCTCGTTGAATGTCTCGATCCACTCCGCCAGTGGTTTCGACGCAAAGGCCTCGTCGAGCAGCGCGATGAACTCCCGGCGGTTCTTCGAGATCTGGCGACCGCCTTGAAATCGCTCATCGGTGAGGAGGTCGGGACGCTCAATGGCCCGCAAGACCTTCGGGAGGTGTCGCGACGCCTCGACGCCGACCAGGAAGAACCAGCGGCCATCGCCCGCACGGTAGGAGTTGAACAGCGGCGTTGGACACATGTCACGTGGGGCAGGGGGACGCGGATGTCCTCCCATGGCCTGGACGCCGAGTTCACCGCTCAGCGCCCACATGCCGGTGCGCAGGAGTGACGCCTCGACAAACCGGCCCGTGCCCGTCCCCTGGCGCTCGACCAGGGCGGCGAGGATGCCGGAGACGGCAGCTAATGCTGTGAACGTGTCACCCAGTCCCTGCATCAATGCCGCTGGGGCCGTGCCCTGCGTTGTCACCTGGTGCGAAATGCCAGCCCGCCCGAAGAATGCAGCGAGGTCGTACCCGGCGCGCTCCTGGTCCGGTCCTCCCCAGCCGTAGGCCGTCACGGAGCAGTAGATGAGTCGAGAGTGCCGAGCCATCACCGCCGTAGGCGTGAGGGCGAGTCGCTCTAAGGCACTGGGCCGCAGATTGGTCAAGAGCACATCCGCCCGCTGGAGCAGGCGGTCGAGAACTTCCTGACCAGCTTCGGTTTTCACCGCGATCTCGATCGAACGCTTCCCGCGGTTCGCCGCCAGGAAGGCACCGTTGGGCGCATCCGGGTTGAGCCCGAACGTGCTGAACAGCTTGCGCATCGGGTCGCCACCTGGGGGCTCGATTTTGATGACCTCTGCCCCCCAGTCGGCGAGCACGCCACCAGCCGCGGGGCCAGCCATCCAGTGGGCAAGCTCGATTACTCTGATGCCATGCAGAGGAGCGGGAGCTGTCTCGCCGTCTTCGGCAGGTTTTCCATCTGTGGACTGGAACTCTCTGTTACTCATTTACTCACCTGAAACACAACTTGCTCTGGACCACGAACCTGACCGCCGCTCCAGCGAATGTTCTCTGGATCGACCAGGGAGAAGTCCGGTATTACGCGCATCCATTCTTCAAGTCCAACTCGCAGCTCAAGCGTGGCAAGGCCCGCTCCGAGGCAGCGATGCCCACCCGAGCCGAACGTCAGATGGAGGTTCGGTGTGCGGTCGATCTTCACGACGTCGGGCTCCACGAACTGCTTCGGATCTCGATTGGCCGCGGCGAGAGGCAGAATGATGCGCTCACCGGCCTCAATGGAACGACCGTGAAGTTCCACCCCCTGTTTGGCAATCCGGGCGACGGTCACTGGTGCATACGCCCGCAATAACTCCTCGACCGCTCTACTGAGCAGTTCCGGTTCGGCAATCAGCCGCGCTCGATCCTCTGGGTGTGTGGCCAGGTGCCAGAGACTGGCTCCGATTGCGCTCCACGTCGTGTCCGCGCCAGCGAGCAGAATCAGAAAACAGCTTCCCAGCTGATGCTTCCTGCTCAGCGGCTGGCCGTCGATGTGAGCTGTGGCCAGATAACTGACGAGGTCGTCACCGGGCGATGCTCGGCGCTCCGTGAGAAGGGCATCGCAATAGTCGAGGATCTCGCGGACGGCGGCAGTGCGCACCGCCTGATCACGGGGGCCAATCCGCACCAGCCTGACGACCCAATCCGTGAAGCGCTGCTCATTGTCCCTCGGCACATCGAGTATTTTCGCCAGGACCGCGATCGTCAGGTGCTCAGCAAAGTCTTCCACCACGTCGCCTTCACCACGTTCGGTGAGCGCATTGACCAGGGACCTGGCCTCCGCGCGGATGAATGGCTCCAGTTCGGCAAGCTTGTGGGGAGTGAAAAAAGGCTGCAACAAGCTTCGGTGGCTAGAGTGCGCAGGGGGATCCGAGGTGAGTGGCGGCGCGATAAGACCACCCCCTCGCTCGGGAATCGGGCCGGCAACCTCAACCGCGCGCGATGAAAACCGTTGCGAGTCCCGTGCGATCATGCGGATGTCGTGGTAGTGGACTGGCATCCATGATCCTCCCCAGCGGTCGCTGTGCGCGATAGGGCACCCCTGGCGCATAGCATCCCAGCGCGAGAATGGGTCGGTACAGAACTCCAGAGAGAAAAGATCGTAGTCATCCGCCCACTCGCAGTTGCGCGTCCCCGCTCCACTCGTGTCATGCGACTCAGTCATAGAATCCTCCATCCGGTTTCCTCAGTAATTGCCAGGCAATTGTCAAGGGATGCATACTATGCTACACTATGGTAATAATATGCTACACTAAATGGAAGTGACTGTCAAGCTTTGTAGAATATCTTCGCCGATTTCGCTGAAGCGGGCAGCACCGGTGAACAAACGCATTCATGGAGGTACAACATGACCGATGAAGTGACTCTCGAAAAGGAGGGAGCGGTGGCGAGACTGGTCCTCAATCGACCGGATAAACACAACGCGCTGAGCTTCGCTGGCCTGGATCAGCTGGTTGAGAGGCTCCACGAGACCGAAGATGACGACGCCATCAAGGTGATCATTCTGAAAGGCCGTGGGCCATCCTTTTGCTCTGGCCACGATTACGATGATGCTGTACGGGCATACGGCCTCGCGCGCGGGCCATCCGAGGAGAAACCCAAGCGTCCGAGCCAGCGAGCGCGGCTACAGCGCGACCGAAAACTAGCCATGAACTATATGGCGTTCCAGTACTCGCTCAAGCCGGTCATTGCCCAGGTGCATGGCCATTGCATCGGTGCGGGGATGTACCTGGTCGAGTTGGTGGATCTGGCCATCGCTGCGGATTCGGCGAAATTCAGTCATGCTGAACAGAGACTGGGTCTGGCCGGCAACACCTGGCAGTTGAACGCGCAGATTCTCATGTATGGACCGAAAAAGGCCCGCGAGTTGCTGCTGCTCGCCGAGGAGTTCGATGGACGGACTGCGGCCCAACTTGGACTGGTTAACCGTTCTGTTCCAGAGGATGAACTCGAAGCTACGGTCGAATCATGGGCGCAAAAGATTGCGAAGCACCCCAAGGATGCCCTTGTGATGGGCAAGGCAGTCCACCAGATGGCGCTCGACAGTCTCGGCTACTCGCAGCAGTTCTGGCGCGGTTACGTTGGCCATTCGCTCAGCACCAACATCCAGTTCGATCCCGAAGATTTCAACTTCCTGCGGGAGCGCAGTCGACGAGGCACTCGCGAGACGTTCCACGAACGGGAAGAGCATTTCGAGGGCTAGCGCACTGGCACAGTGTCGGCTTCCCCCTCGTCACGATTCATGAATCGCGGCGCTGACGGGGAGGGCACTGCGAAGCCTGTGCAACACAGCGAATTTACCGTCTGGCCCGCGCGGTAGCCATCGCAGTTCCTGCCAATTCGTGCCACCGTGCGTGCGCGCCGTCATGCCAGATGGCGCGCCGCTCCTGAAACAACTCGGCCACTCGCTGTCCGATCCAATCTGGCGGAAGTAAAGCGTTCGGCAACTGTGGATCGATAAACGGGAAACGCTGTATTTCGTTCACCAACTGGATGTGTGTAAAGAGGATTGAGTCGCCCTCTTGAGGATTGAGTCCCTTGAACCTGTCAAGAACCTCCTCGTAATGCGCTTCGACCGCGGCCAAGTTCCAGGCGCGTGCAATCAGGTCACGGTCATTGATCCCGATGCTGGCGGACGATCCGACAAATGAGAATGTAGAGGAGGACAGTTCCAGGTCATCGATGACCTGCTTAGCTTCCCCCTCGCGCTCTGGGTGCGGGCTGACCCATATGCCGGGCGTTGGATTGCCAAACCCGGCCCAACTCAAACGGCTGTACAGCCTCCTGCGTACCACGCGACTGCTCTCCGGGACCGTGATAATGAGAATCAACCAGGTGCCATTCCACATGGTGGAACTGCTTCTTAATGAGCGTACCCTCTGTGAGCCTTCCTGAATCAGCTTCCTCCCCTCTGGCGTCAACTGCCAATACACTTCTCGCCCGCGCCTTCCGGACGTAATCCAGCCGGCAGCCGCGCCGCGAGCGATGGCTTGGCGGGCAGCCTTCTCTTCGACTCCCAATCCCGTGAGAATGTGGAGCAACGTTGATGTCCATACTGGCTGCTCCTCGCGATACACAAACTCGCCGAGAATCGTGAGTAGGAGAGAACGGGCGCTACCGGAACTGACCTGCAACGGTAAAGAGGATTCTCCGTTTCTCTGCATCGAATGCCTTTCTAAGAGATAGACTCCTCCTCATTATGTCCCAGCATCAGGAGCTTTGTCCATCAAGAACACGATTTAAAACACCACAACCGCTCTCGCGCCACGCTCAGAAGCGCAGTAGGCGACAGCGTCGTTGACCTCCTCAAACGCAAACCTGGTTGAGACCAGCTCATCGAGCTTGAGCTGCCCCGCTTCATAGAGCCGAACGATCCGATCAACGTCACGCCGGATGTGTGACGAGCCATAGAGAGAACCGCGGATCACCTTCTCCGTCAGCACGAGACCGGTAAAGGCAGGGACGGAAACGGTGACTCCATCACCAGCAGCACCAACCAGGATCGTCTGGCCGCCGCGCCGCGTCATGCGGATGGCATCACGAATGGTTTCCTGGCGCCCAACGACCTCGAAGGCCACATCGACCCCACGTTTAGCCGTCAACTCCCGGACCTTTGCAACGACCTCATCCCCGGCGGCGATCAGGTGAGTCGCCCCTAATTGCTCGGCGAGCCGGAGCCGCTCGGTGTGCATATCGATGGCGATGATCTGGGCTGCGCCGCTAATCCGCGCCCCCTGAATGACATTGAGTCCAACTCCCCCGCACCCCAGAACCGCTACGGTGTCTGCGACACGGATCTGAGCGGTGTTCACGGCTGCGCCAAACCCCGTCAGCACTCCGCAGCCGATCAGCGCCGCCACAGCGATGTCAATCCGGTCTGTCACCTTCACGACAGCGTTGGCTGGTACAACGCAGCGACGCGAGAACGTACCGAGACCAGCCATGTGATAGATCGGCCCCTGCTGCCAGCGGAAGCGAGTCGTGCCATCGAGCAGCGTCCCTCTCGTCATCGCGCCGCCCGCGACCTCGCACAGCGAGGGTTGTCCGCGCAGGCAGTAGAAGCACTCACCGCATTGGGCCAGCCAGGCCAACACGACCCGGTCGCCAGGGCGAACATTGGTGACACCCTCCCCGACCTCGACCACCGTTCCCGCACCCTCATGACCCAGAACGACGGGGAAAGGATTGGGAAGGGTCGCGTTGTAGACGGAGATGTCTGAGTGGCACACCCCGGTTGCCCCCATTTCGACCATGACCTCCCTGGGGTATGGTCCGTCGAGTTGCACGTCCACCAGCCGAAGCGGCTGGTGCGGATGCTCAAGTACTGCTGCCTGCGTCATAGTAGAAACCTCCGACATGGTAGAAACCTCCAATATTCGACAAGACTTGAAACTTACTCACAATTCATGTATACTATCTTACACGACAAGGCACATCTCTGGCAAGCATCAAAGCAGACTGGAGTTGAGTATGGAACTGAAGGTCACCCGCTACGCGATTGATTCGGCGGGGGTTGCGACAGTGTGGCTCCACAGGCCCGAACGGCGCAACTCATGGACGGGCCGAATGCACGCTGAATATCGTTGGATTATGAAGCAGTTAGATAGTGATCCACACGTTCGTGTGATCGTGCTGGCGGGTTCGGGGAGCAGCTTCTGCATCGGAGCTGACAGTCAGGCCCTCGCGAAGTATGTTCACGCTGACGGCTATGACCCCGCACTGCCTGCTGACGCGGAACAGCCAGGCTATGGGGTTCGGCCAGAATTCGATGCCGACATGGCGTGGCAGTTCGGCATGCGACCCCCGATCATCGCGGCAGTGAATGGTGCATGCGCTGGGATCGCCGTCGCACTCGTGGCTTTCTGCGATATCCGCTTCGCGGTGGAAGGAGCAAAGATCACGACGGCCGCGCCCAGGCTGGGGCTACCAGCCGAATACGGCCTGTCCTGGATTCTTCCGCGCATCGTCGGCCTGAGCCACGCGGCGGATATCCTGCTGAGCGGGCGCGTCCTGCTAGCCGAGGAATTGAAGGCAATGGGCTTCTTCAACGATGTCTTCCCGCAGCCGGAATTTGAGCAGCGTGTCGAGAAGTATGCCCACATGCTCGCCGAACTCTCACCAGATTCCATCAGCACGGCCAAGCGGCAGCTCTACGGTGATCTCCTGCACACCAACGTGAGGGAGGCGATCGAGCAGAGCAAGGTTCTGATTGCTGAGTCAATGAGCCGTCCCGACTACGCCGAAGGCGTGGCAGCTTTCCTTGAAAAACGTCAACCCCGCTTCGTCCGCTGATCTCAATGGGAGAAGCGAGACGTGCAGGTAGATTGGAGGTGTAGCTGAAAATGACTCACATTTACCCCACAGTTCCTCATAGTTCCCCGCCTGTGGGGAGAGGTTGGTGGTCGCGCAACGTGGCTCGCGCAGAAGTGTCCCGCCACCCATGCCTTGTCTATCAACAGCGGCCACCTTCCGTGCCAGCACTGCTGCTGGTCGCTCGGCGGTGGCACAGCAGAACGCACTTCGTGCAGGGTCATCGCCGCATCACGTTCGAGACCCACGAGCGAGCAGTAATGCGCGTGGCACAGCGGCTGCAACAAGCCGGGATTCGGGCGCAAGATCGGGTACTGCTGTTCGGCGTGAATCAGGTCGAGTGGGTCGTCGCGTTCTGGGCCATTCAATGCCTCGGCGCTGTCGCCGTCCTGGGCAATGCCTGGTGGAGCGAGAAGGAGCTGCGCGAAGTGATGGAAAGCATTCGCCCAAAGCTGGCTCTGAGTGACCTGCCGCGACCAGGAGGACTACCAGACGACATACCGCACCTCTCTTTTGCTAACCTTCGCACATTGGTCGACGATAACAGCGAGTGCCCGGAATTCGAGCTCGCTCCCATCAATGAGGACGATCCCTCACTCATCATCTTCAGTTCGGGGACAACGGGTGCTGCCAGGGGCGTGCTCCTCTCGCACCGCTCGGTGGTCGCTAATCTACAGAACCTCCTTGTGCTGACAGGGCGTTTGCCAAGCGAGCTGCCCGACACGCACCCTGGAACGGTCAGCCTGCTTTCCGTCCCCCTCTTCCATCTCGCCGGCCTTCAGGTGACCATCAGCACCCTTCTCTCGGGCGGCTCCCTCATCTTTCTCGAAGGCCGGTTCGATGCAGCCGAAGCACTCCGCTTGATCGAAAAAGAGAGGGTTCGAGTGTGGGGGAGCGTCCCGACCATGGTATCGCGCGTCATCGATCACGAAGACTTCACCCGCTATGACACGTCGAGCCTCGTCTCTGTGCCGATGGGCGGTGCCGTTGTTTCGCGCGAACTCCGAGACAGGGTGCGCGCCGCCTTTCCGGGCGTGCGTGGCGGCGGCGGGACATTGTACGGTCTGACGGAAGCGGGCGGTGTCCTCGCCGCGGGCGCTGGCTCGGAGATGGAGCAGCGGCCGGGATGCGTCGGGCGACCATTGCCGGTCGTCGAAGTGCGGATCAAGAACCCGGATATAGGTGGTGTCGGGGAGATTCTTGCACGGACGCCTACCGCGATGAGCGGCTACTGGGGCGAACCTTCTGCTACCGTCGATGTAGAAGGCTGGGTCTCCACGGGCGATCTTGGCCGCCTTGATGCGGAGGGCTACCTCTATGTCGTTGGTCGCTCGAAGGATGTCATCATTCGGGGCGGAGAGAATATCGCGAGTGTGCATGTCGAGCAAGCTCTGCTGACCCACCCGGATGTCATCGAGGCCGCTGTGGTGGCCCTTCCGCATCCCGACCTGGGAGAGGAGGTTGGTGCCGCACTTCTCCTTCGCCCTGGCGCAGATCCTGACATAGCTGGGCTACGCTTTCATGCTGCACAGAGTCTGGCTCGTTTCGCGGTCCCAACGCGGTGGTGGATTCGCCGGGCATCGCTTCCAACAAATGCCACAGGCAAGATCTTGCGGCGTGAGATCACGAACGAATGGATGGGACGAGGAGGCAACAACATCATCGAGTAGCGCAGTTGCTGGTTCTCCAGCAGCACAGATGCTTCGGGGCATCGGTGCAGGGAATTTGCGGAATCAACAGACGTTGAGACGAACCGTGAACCAGTGAAGGTTCACAGGAGGATGAACACTATGAATCGTGGAAATATGAGCCACTCCGCACAGGTGACGGAATCTTATCGGCCAGCCGACAAGAGCGGGCCAATGCTTGATGTAACGCTCGGGCAGTTGCTGCGCCAGGCCGCTCTGGAGGTCCCCGATCGCATTGCACTTGTCGAAGGGTGTCCCGACGCTTCGTCTCGTCGCAGGTGGACCTACGCCCAGTTGCTTACTGAAGCCGAGCGTGTCGCTTCCGCCTTGCTGGGCAAGTTCCAACCGGGCGAGCGAATCGCCGTCTGGGCTCCCAACATTCCTGAATGGGAACTGCTTCAACTAGGCGCTAGCCTCGCCGGTATGGTTCTTGTCACGGTCAATCCAGCTTTCAAGGCACAAGAACTCACGTATGTGTTGCGGCAGTCACGCGCTCTGGGGCTCTTTTACCTTGAGGAATACCGGGGCACCAACATGACTGCAATCCTCGCACAGGCCAAAGCAGATCTACCCGACCTGCGGCAGGTGGTTGGCTTCGCGGGCTGGCAGGACTTCGTCGAGTCGGCAAGCGCATCGGCACAGCTCCCCGACGTGAGGCCAGACGATGCGGTGCAGATCCAGTACACATCTGGAACTACCGGATTCCCGAAGGGGGCCATCCTTCACCACAGGGGGATCGTGAACGCATCCCGTTTCATGGCCGAGGGTACGGGGTTGGAGCGTGCAGGAGTGTGGGTGAACGCGATGCCGATGTTTCATATCGGCGGCTGTGGACTCGCTGCGGTCGGCACATTGGCCCAGCACGGAAAGCATGTCCTGGTTCCAGGATTTGATGCCGCGCTCGTCCTCGAGCTGATCGAGAGCGAACAGGGCACATTCATGCTCGCCGTGCCGACCATGCTGACCATGCTGCTCGACCACCCCGATCGAGCGCGTCGTAGCCTTTCGGCTTTACATACCATCATATCGGGTGCCTCGATGGTCCCTGCCGCGCTGGTCCGTCGCGTTCAGAAGGAACTTGACTGCCAATTTTCGATCGTTTTCGGACAGACGGAACTGCATGGGATCATTACCCACACGCATCACGACGATACCCCGGAGGACCAGTCCGAGACGATTGGTCAGCCGATGGCGCAGGTTGAGGTCAAGGTCGTTGACATTCACACGAATCAGGTGCTTCCGATCGGTGAGCAGGGCGAGATCTGTGCCCGTGGCTACCAGACGATGCTCGGCTACTTTGACATGCCAGAGGCCACGGCAGCGGCGCTCGAATCTGATGGGTGGCTCCACACGGGCGACCTCGGCACGATGGATGAGCGCGGTTATCTGCGCATCACGGGTCGGCTGAAGGACATGATCATCCGCGGAGGCGAGAACATCTACCCGCGCGAGATTGAGGCTCTCCTTTCCGAACATCCCAGGGTTGCCAGCGCCGTGATCATCGGGGTGCCGGATGAGAAATGGGGCGAGCAAGTAGCAGCCATTATTCAGCCAGTATCGTCCGAGGAGCCACCATCGCCAGCGGAACTGCACGACTACTGCCGGGCGCACCTGGCAGCCTACAAGACACCGAAGCTCTGGTTCTTCGTGGACCAGTTCCCGCTGACAGCGACTGGCAAGATCCAGAAGTTCGTACTCCGAGAGAGCGTCGAGAAAGGCGAACTGGTTCCAATCAGTGTGGAGAAAGCAAGGGGGAGTATTTCATAGATACCACCACTCTTGGTCATTTGATGGGCAAAGGCTTGCTCAACATGGATCCCCCGGAGCACACTCGGCATCGCAAGCTGTGGAATCCAGCATTCACTCACGCCTATATGGAACGCTACCTCCCGCTCATCCAGCGCGTGATTGCTGAACGCACCGCTCATTGGACTGAGCCAGGAGAGATAGACCTGTATCAAGAAGTGCGGGAACTCACCTTTCACGTGGCTGCCGCAGCGTTGGCAGGATTTGAGCATGGCCAGAAGGCTGAGCATCTCCAGAAGCTCTTCTATACGCTGATTGGAGAGATGGTCGCTTCGCTCCAGAACTATGACGAGCACTTACCAAAAGCGCAGCGGGCTCGTGGCGAGTTGACCACAGTGCTGCTGGAACTGGTCGCGGAGCGGCGTCGCATACCCTTGGACGAGCAACCGCGTGACGTGTTGGGACTCATTGTCCATGCCCGCGACGAGGACGGGGAGTCACTGAGTGATGAACAGATCCTGGGACATCTCAACATCCTGCTGGTCGCCGGTCACGAGACAACTACCATTCTGGGGGCGTATGTCCTGTACCTGCTGGCAACACTCCCCGAGCAGCGTCAGCGCGTGGAAGCCGAACTCCCTGCCTTGCTAGGAGACGAGGGGAGTCTGATCTCGGTGGCTGCGACGCGCGAGATGAAGGCCCTTGATAATTTTATCAAGGAGGCAGGTCGGTTATACTCGCCGGTCTTTACCGTGCCCCGTCAAGTGGTTGAAGACGTAGAATTTGCTGGCTATCTCCTGCCAAAAGGCACCATCGTTCGTCTCGCTCTGGCCGCGGGGCACCGGCTATCTACTGTGTTTGACCATCCAGAGGCATTTGACCCCGACCGCTTCGCATCTCCACGCGAGGAAGACCGGAGGACACCCTTCGGGCTGGTCACGTTTGGGGGTGGTCCGCGCCTTTGCATCGGGGTTCACTTCGCCAATATCGAGGTCAAAGCGCTGGCAGCACATGTGTTGCGTTCCTTCCAACTGGAACCGGCGAACACTCAGTTCCCGGCACAAACCGGGTTCATCTCTACCGTCGTTGCGAACGGTATTCCGATGCGCGTACAGCCACGAACCGCACCATCTCGGTCTACAAGCTTAGTGACATAGGCAAACAGACTGACTGGCTCTACAATACTGCGATCCAGATCCAGTAATGGGATGACCACGCTGCTACATGGGGAGTGATTACTGCTGAAATGAGGCCTATTCAGCAAGGAGAAGAGGCGTTTAGGAGACGGACGGGAGGTTCGTCTCTCCACCTATGGAGAAGAGAGGCACGCTCTGCTCCTACGGGTTACACGAGAGCACATTGAAAGATTTTTTACAGGGCGCTGGCTTTTGGGATCACCTTTAGCACCACAACAAGAAAGAATACAGTATAATAGAGGCGAGACCTTCATCACCACATCTCTGAATATGGTGCGCATGATTCCTTAATTCTTTTCAAGCAGGCACTGTGGAGAGCATGCACCATGCAGCAGAAGACCACTGCACTTTCTTCCAGCCGGGGTGCCGGCTCTGAGTGGGCCTTCACCCACTTACTGGCGGTACCATTCACACCACTGATCGGGCGTGAACGCGAGGTAGCAGAGATCTGTACACTGTTACGCCGTCCCAGCGTTCGCCTGCTGACCCTGGTGGGAACCGGAGGGGTCGGCAAAACCCGCCTGGGGCTGGCGGTGGCGCGGGAACTGCTGGATGATTTCGCCGAGGGAGCCTGCTTCGTGCCCCTTGCCCCGGTCAGTAATCCCGAGCACGTCCTCACCGCCATCGCGCAGGCGCTTGGCCTGTGGGAAGCCGGAGACCTCCCTCTGAAGGAACAGGTGCAAACCTCTCTTCGCGATCGGCACCTGCTCCTGCTGCTGGACAACTTCGAGCAAGTCGTGCAGGCGGCACCACAACTCGCTGCCCTGCTGGCCTCCTGTCCGCTCCTCAGCATGCTCGTCACCAGCCGGGCCGCGCTTCACCTCTCCGGGGAGCAGGAGTTCCCGGTCTCCCCCCTTGCCGTGCCCGATCTCAGGCAGCTTCCCGAACCACAGACCCTTGCCCAGATGGCAGCCGTGCGCCTCTTTGTTCTGCGTGCGCAGGCCATCCAGCCTGCCTTTGCCCAGGCGATGGCCAAAGGGCGGGCGATGACACCTGAGCAGGTTCTCGCGGTGCCTGAGAGCAGGCTTTCATCGACCTCACAGAAGGTCCAGTCCGCGCCCGCTTCCTCTTATCCTTCTCCAAAACGTACTTCTGCCTATCCTGCCGGACTCACCACCCGCGAGGTGGAGGTGTTACGCCTTGTTGCACGGAGCCTGAAAGATGCCCAGGTGGCCGAACAGCTTGTAGTCAGCCATCGAACCGTGACCACGCACCTGACCTCTATTTACAACAGGCTAGGCGTCAACTCGCGCGTGGCCGCGACCCGCTTCGCGGTGGAACACAACCTCAGCTAACAATGCCCCTGTGCTTTGTCAGACACACAAAGGACACCTCTGCATTGCCCTACGTACCAGATAGCTGGATACGTATTCACGCGCTGCTGCTCCCCCCACTCGAAACAGTGAACGAGTTCTACTCGAAAACATGCCCATATCAATGGAGGTGTCTTATGACCTATTATCGCCTGGCAATACAAAATCAGCAAACGGCCATGTGGGCCTGGAAATCAACCGTCGTTACCTCGCTGCAAACGATATTCCAGCTCTTGAGAATCTATAGCGTTCTTCCCCAGGATCGCATTCGTGTGTTTACCTTCACGTGCAAAGAAGATCTGGCATAGACCATGCTCAACTGCGAGAAGAACACCCTGACAGCTTACTTCGTCACCGCAACAGAGTTTTTGTGCACACGAAAATTGCAGACACGTGAAATGGCACAAAGTGGATCAGATCGAGCAACAGCAGAAACCGCTGCTCGACGAGCAGCCGCTATCGCTACCGCCTTATCCTGGCGACCAAACAGCATGGCACCTTCTTCTTTCACGGCCAGTGGTCTGAACGTGCTCGAGAAAAAACGCCTGGAGAGAGAAATAGGGCTTGGAGGCGACCACAATCTGCCATACACATTCACGCTGCCAACCTCTATCCCCCAGGTCCTCGCATGGATGAAACTGCTCGCAAAAGTGCGGAACGGCGAATTACAACTGTAGAGCGTTTTTGTAGAAATTTGCGTAGAGATGAGAAAAGCAGCCACAGGAGCAATCACCATCATGAGTACATCATCATCGCCCAACAATCTCGACCATCAGCACGCCGTGGTGATCGGCGCTAGTATGGCCGGATTACTGGCAGCACGCGTGCTGTCCGATCACTTCGAGCAAGTGACCATCATCGAACGCGATTGGCCTTCTGAACAGATCGAGCCGCGCAAAGGGGTTCCTCAAGGACGGCATGTACACATTCTCTTGATGCAAGGAGAACTGATCCTGCGAGACCTTTTCCCTGATCTCTATCCGACGCTTGCGCAGGAGGGTGCCGTGCCTGTCGCCTCTGACGAAGTGCAGTGGTATGATGCTGGCCTCTGGAAAGGACCTTCCCCCAATCCGATCAAGGGCTACGCCGCCAGTCGTCCTTTTCTCGAACAGTACGTGCGTCGTTTCGTCGAGGCCCGTGCCAATGTGCGCTTTCTTCACGGATGCGAAGTCAATGGCTTGTACGCCAGCAAGGAGAGCAGGCGCATTACCGGTGTGTCGCTCATCCATAGCAACGAGGACCGGCGCGCGGAAACCCTCACCGCCGACCTGGTAGTTGACGCCAGCGGGCGTGGTTCGCGTGCCCCTCAGTGGTTGGCATCCCTCGGGTACGGCAGCGTAGCAGAAGACCGCGTCAACGTTGATGTCGGCTATGCCACACGCATCTATCACCACCCACCCTCCTTTGCGCCCAGCTGGAAACTGTTACTTATCTATCCCACTCCTCCCCAGGAAAAGCGGAGTGGCCTGGTGTTCCCCATCGAAGACGACCGCTGGATGGTCACACTGGCAGGCCGGTTACGCGATTACCCACCTGATGACGAAGCAGGCTTTGTCGCCTACGCTCGCAGCCTGCCAGAGCCGAGCCTGTATGAAGCGATCAAAGAGGCCGAGCCAGTAACTCCCATTGTCACCTATAAATACACTGCCAACCGCTGGCGGCACTACGAACGCATGTCTCGCCTCCCGGACGGGTTTATCGTGCTGGGCGACGCCGTCTGCAGCTTTAACCCGGTCTATGGACAGGGGATGTCGGTAGCGGCGCTGGAGGCCAAACTCCTGGATACCTGTTTGCGCCAGCACCAGAAGGCACACCACAACCTGGCCGGTTTGCCACGACACTTCCAGCAAGCGCTCGTCAACGTGGTGAAGACGCCCTGGCGGCTTTCAACGGGCGAGGACTTTCGCTATCCAGGAACGCAAGGAAACCGACCGTTCGGCATGCACCTGCTGCACTGGTATACCCGCCGGGTCAACGAACTGACGGCATCCAATCCTTTCGTCGCGGGGCGCTTCTATCACGTCCTGCACTTACTTGAGCCACCAACCACGCTATTCGATCCACGCGTTGTCTGGGCCGTGCTGCGCCGGGAACTGGCCGAGCGCCGGCTTATGCTCGCGGCAGCACCAGCGGCAGGTCAGGCAGATGCACGCAAGTCCGACAATCGTACGCCAGTACAGAGTGCCAGGTAAACTCAAAAGGAGCTATTACCTTGACAACGACCGAGAACAAAACCGATGCCGCCTACATATGAATGAAAGGATTTCAGCCATGATTCACACCCAACCTGTTCGTAACAGTTTCTTTCTTTCCTCTAACTCAACAGCGATGGGTGAGGCAGAAGCTCTCTTTAGGCGGAGCTACCCGGCATTTGACACCACCTCCTTGCTCGACAAACTCAGGATGACAGAGTATTCGCGCCTGGATGACCAGGAACAAATGAAAGCTTTCAGAATAAGTCGGAGATGACTCCAGAAGAGTATCTCGCCGCCCTGGGCTGGCAGAGCGCTGGCGCGGTCAAAGTCTCGCTCGGCCTGGTCAGCAATTTTGCTGATGTCTACCAGTTTGTGCAATTCGCCGAAACCTTCCTGGATGCTATTCCGACCGAGAGCGATTTACCTCCCAGAAGGCATTGCTGAGCATGTGTCAACGCCCTGCTTCCCACGATGAAATACGACTGAGCGATACACCAGGAAATAGAATATAATAGAGGCAATAAGCAGAATATCCTATTTCTGAGAGATGTAAAGAGATGTCCTTCATTCTGTGTGAAGCAGTCGCTGTGGAAAACCGGTGATGATGCAACGTAAGAGCATCACGCTTTTTCCCAATCAAGCCGCTGTTTCCGGGCAGGTCTCCATACAGAAATTACCTCTACCACCCACGCCACTAGTTGGCCGCGAGCGTGAGGTAGCGGAGATCTGTGCCCTCTTGCAACGCACGGAGGTACGCCTGCTCACCCTCATCGGGGTTGGAGGGGTGGGCAAAACACGCCTGGGGCTTGAGGTCGCGGGTGCTCTGTGGGATGTCTTTGCTGATGGAGTCTGCTTCGTGCCGCTCGCTCCCCTCAGTGATCCAGAGCGCGTCGTACCGGTCATCGCCCAGACACTGGGCCTGGGAGAGATCGGAGACCATTCCCGGTTGGAGCATGTGCAACACTATCTGGCCAGGCGACAGATGGCGCTGCTCCTGGACAACTTCGAGCAAGTACTGGATGCTGCTCCCCACCTGGCGGACCTGCTGGCCTCGTGTCCTCATCTGCGCCTCCTAGTGGCGAGCCGGGCTGCCTTGCGCCTCTCCGGCGAGTATGAGTACCCAGTTCAGCCCCTGGCGGTGCCGGATCTGGCACACCTGCCGGAGCGCGAGGCGCTGGCTAAGCTAGCAACGGTGGCGCTTTTCCTCCAGCCCGCCATCGAATGGCTACTCGGAAAGCAAGAGCTGTCTGGGCGCTGGAAGAATCAGTATGCTTACAACGGCAAAACCTGGGTGGATATTGACCAGCAGGGTCAGCTCAGCAAGTGGGTGACCTTTCGTGCATGTGCTGTGCTGAAGGCAGTGGACGGGTAGAGGTGGATAATGAGCTCACCAGATTTACCTCAAGGAGGAGCACCGAACACGATTCCCCTCCTGCTGGGCCATCCAGACCCGGCGACGCTGCTGACCCCTGAGCTGCGCCTGGCTATGGAACATGTCATCAGCTCCCCTCACTCCTATGCAGCCCTCCAGTACGGTCCAGAGCAGGGAACGCAAAACCTGATCGAGGTGCTCGTCGAAAAAATCAATCGAGAACAGGAACTCTCGCTTCAGCCTGGGAATCTGATGGTGGTTGCAGGCTCGACGCATGCCGTCGATATGCTCGCGCGGCTGTATGGCAGGCCGGGAGGAGTGGTGCTGGTGGAGGCTCCGACCTACGCGGACGCCCTGCACATTTTTCGAGATCATCACATCGAGCTGCGCTCTATCCCTATGGACGACGATGGCCTCATCCCAGGCGAATTAGAAAGACAGCTGGCAGGGCTTCGTGCGAGCGGCACAGTACCCGGCATGCTCTATACCGTGCCGACCTATCACAACCCGACGGGTCGCACGTTGCCCGAAGCGCGGCGTCTCGAGGTGATCAGGCTGGCGCGCCACTATGGCTTCCTGATTGTGGAGGACGATGTCTATCGCGACCTCTCTTTTGAGGGGAAGGTACCGCCTAGTTTCTACACCCTGGCGAAGGGCCAGCAAGCGGTGAGCATTGGCAGTTTCTCCAAAACGCTTGCGCCCGGCTTGCGGCTGGGGTGGCTGCTCGGTTCCGAGAGCGTCATCGGGCGCTGTGTCAACTGCGGGACGACGCAGATGGGCGGGGGAGCGAACCCATTCACAGCACACATTGTCGCGGAGTACTGCCGGAATGGCTCGTGGGAGAAGCACATTGAGCGCGTGCGGTCGCTGTACAAAATGCGCCGCGATAGTGCGCTCTCCGCTCTGGAGCACTACATGCCTGTTGATGTGAAGTGGTCGCACCCTGCTGGGGGCTTTTTCATTTGGCTCAGTTTGCCTGGAGATATCTTTGCAGACCACCTCAGGCGCCTGGCCCTCCAGGAGGGGGTAGCGCTGGCGGCGGGAGCAGGGTTCTTTGTCAATCCAGTCGATGGCGACCACCACGTGCGCCTAGCCTACAGTTGTGCCACGCCTGAAGAGATTGACATCGGCATACGCGTGCTGGGACAGGTGATGCACAGGGCCAGGCTGGGTGAGCAGTGAATGAAACAGCCCCCTATGGCATACTCAGCTTGCCAGTTGTGATAGGCTTGCTGATCGCGCTAGCACTGCGAGTCCTGGTCATACCGGGTTTCATTTTTCATATACTTTGATTGCTTAGGAGTCTCCACTATGCACGTCACCATCGTCTGCGCCCCCTATCAAATCGACGTTTCCCGTTGGGGTTGTGCCCTCGGTCCCCAGGCATTCCTGGATCACGGCTTGATCCAACTACTGGAAGCAAGGGGCCATACCGTATCTCAAACCATCTGGATTGAACTGCCCAAAGCAGAGCGCACCCGCGATTCGGTGACCAACCTGGGGCGGATCGCTGGGCGCATGGCGGCGGCTGTACGCACAGCATTGCACCAAGAAAACAGTTTCGTACTTGTACTCGAGGGAGATTGCACGCACGCGGTGGGAGCTATTGGCGGGCTGGCGCAGGCGAAAGGCAATCCAGGCGTGGTGTGGTTTGATGCGCATGGCGATTTGAATACCATGGAGACGACCACGAGTGGCTTCTTAGGCGGATTGCCCTACGCAGTTGCGCTGGGTTGGGACTTTGAGGATTGGCGATTGGCGGCTGGATTGGAGCAACCTGTGCGGCCAGAGGCAGCTGTGCTGATTGGAGCGAGCGACCTCGACCCGGCAGAAGTTGAGGCGCTGGCACGTCACCCTATTTTACAAATGGATGCGAAGGAGCTGATGCAGCCAGGCGTAGGAGAACGTATCCAGAGCGCATTACGCCCAAGAGCAACCGAGGCGGCAGCGTGGTACTTGCACATTGACTTGGATGTGGCAGGGCCAGAGGAATGCCCTGGCGGGTTCACGCCTGCTCCATACTGGCCTCCACGCGAGCATATACTTGAAGCAGCCAGGGAGACGGCTCAAACAATGCCTGTCAAGGTGGCATCCCTAGCAGTCTACAATCCGTCAGCCGACACCGATGGACGAGGTGCGCGCTTCGGGCTGGATATGGCGCTGGCGATCGTTGGATAGAAAGTATACCTGTAAGGGCTACCTGGTACATCCGCTCGCAAAATTACCTGTATTGCCTTCCCTTGCACCATTTACTGATGTGTTTTGTAACTGCACTTTCCAACGGTCCTTTTTCTAAAATTAGTGCGGATTCCGGTACTTTTTCTAATTTTACGGTGGAAATTTCTAAGCCGAGAAGGCCGTTTTTCCGCACCTTCACGCTCATTCTATTCTAAAGATATGCCAGACGGCAAACTTCAATATTGTCATTTTTGAAGCGTTTCGCCGACAGAGATATGGGACGCAAGCGCTGCAGGCTCTGGAAGAGAGGGCACGGCAATTAGGACTCGCGAGCATTTCCTTACACGTCTTTGGTCATAACCATGCTGCTAGAGCCACGTATGAAAAGCTGGGGTATGCGACCACCAATGTCATGATGAGGAAGATGCTCAAGCCACAGGGCGACTAGAAGCGTATTCCCCTCACGCTCGTATCCCCGAGTGGCAAATGCCTGCAGTAGCTATGTCTAGCGTCAACTAAATGCTTCCATGTTGAACATGCGGAATATCGAGCCGGAAACAGAGATGTCATCTGATACGAGGCGGATGAAGAACAAGAGCCTTCCTGCAAGTTCACCTCTGCGCCCAGAGGTGAAAAATGGGTATTCTTGCCGATATACCTGCTTCCCTCTGCAAGGTAAGCTAGCCACAGGGGACGAAGGTCGTCCCCTAGTGCGCAAGTAAAGGAAGCATGTAGCTCATCTGTCAATAGAATTTGGCATTTGAAAAAGTGAGAGTTGTCTCGTCTGAACAAGCAGAAGATGTGGGAGAGTTCAAGTAATTGAGATTGTGAACCGTTCAACATCTTTGCTGTGAGGTGGCTCCTCGTCAGATGCTTCTAGAACTGGCATACTAGAGACATAGACTCTCTGTGAATGAAAAGGAATATGCCCTATGAATACTCTTGATATCCTGTTTCTTGTGACGATTGCTTTGCTTGTTTTTAATGGGCTGCGCAATGGGGCTGTTTTTAGCTTGATCCATCTGGTCACGCTTCCGGTGGCATTTGCGGGTGCCGCATTGTTTGGGCCTTCTCTCACTGGTTTGTTCGCTGCTCATCACTTGCTTGCGAATCCGCTCATTGCCTACGTGGTGCTCTTCTTTGGCATTGCGCTGGTGCTGCATGTGATCGGGTCAAGTGTGCGACGAGTGCTTCAAGCGGTTCCATTCATTGGCGCTGGGGATAGGCTCATTGGCGCTGGGCTTGGCTTCGTCGAGGCGTGGCTCTTGTGGGTGGTGCTGCTGGCAGTGCTGCACGGCTTTTTGCAAGGGACGCACGCTATTCCAGGCATTGGGCCTTCGCTGTTTCAAAGTTGGCAACAGACGTATGATAGTGCGGTTTCACAGAGTCTGTTTGCGCATGTGAACAGTGCTTTTGTGCATACCCTGCATGTGTAAAGAAATGGGCTGAGTGACGGAGGTGCGTGATAAATTGAGCCCAATGGGCATCAGCCTAACGAAAGTGCTGCGCAGAATTTGAGGATAGCTCTTTCCATCTTCGGTGAGCATACATGAAGTGGTTTTGCTCAGTAAGCAAAACGCGGCGTGTTCGTTTTATTCATCTGGCAAATACGAGGGCAGATCACCGAAAAACACGGGACTGCCCTGGCACCATCGTTCTACTCGACCGAACATGCCTCACGCATCCACAGCTACCACACGCTTTTCAGCGCTTCTGCTGCTCTTCGATAGTCATGATGCACCCCCTAAAATGGCAACAGAGACGACGCGCAGCTTTCAGCCATAGACGAGAGCATTGCCAGCCTGATTTGGGGAAGTAGGGCTTTGGGATCAATTAATCCTGGGATGTACATCTCCTTGTGCAAGCCCAGCGCATTTTCATATCTGGTACAATACATCAGCAGGAATCAGACTATTACATCCAGGGAAAGGCGAACACACTATACTCATGCACCCACACGAATCGATCGACTGGTACCCCATCGTCAAACGCTACACAACCGGGCTTGTGCATATTCGCAGCGTCAGCCCTAGCAAAGGCGAAATTCAAGTGGCCCGGGAAGTCCTGCGCTTGCTGCAAGAAGACGGACTCGAATCTTCCTACACCGCCATCGGCCTCGACCCGCTCATCGACGATCCTGACGGGCGATGCAATGCCTATGCCTTCCTGCGCGGCAAGCATCCCCAGACCATCGTCCTGCTCGGTCATATCGATACCGTCGCTACCGGCGATTTCGGCGCGCTCGAACCATTCGCGCTCGACCCCGGCGCGCTGGCCGCCCATGTCGATCAATTAGCGGCAATAGCGCCCGGTTTAGTGCAAGACCTGGCCGCACACCCGGGCGACTGGATGTTAGGACGCGGCTCTGGCGACATGAAGAGCGGCGACGCCGTGAATATCGCTGTGATGCGCCGCCTGGCGGCTCTAGCGCGAGAGGACAGGCTGGAACTCTCGGTCGTCTTGCTTGCCACGCCCGACGAAGAAAACGAATCCGCTGGGGTGCTGCAAGCTGTCCAGTTTCTCCTGCGCTTGCGCGAACAATACGGCCTGGAGTACCTCGGCGCTATCAACACCGACTACGTTACCGCGCTCTATCCCGGCGACCCGCACCGCTATATCTACACCGGCACCGTCGGCAAGCTCCTGCCCACTTTCCTCGTCATTGGCCAGCCCTCGCACGTCGGCGACCCCTTCGACGGCCTCGACGCCAACCTGCTCGCATCGGAACTCATTCGCGACCTCAGCATGAACGATGAACTCTGCGATCATGCGCGCGGCCAATCGACGCCACCGCCAGTCACCTTAAAGTTCACCGACCTCAAAACTAGCTACGACGTGCAACTGCCTTTCGCCTCCTATTTCTATCTGAACGTGCTCACCCTCTCGACGACACCCGCGCAGTTGCTCGATAAACTCGTCCATCGTGCTCAGTCCGTAATGGAACGGGTACTGCGCCGCGTGGACGAAACAGAACGCAGGTGGAAGAGCAGACGCCCTCCTGTCTACCAGGACACACCACCCAGACAGCGTACTGGCGAGGTGTTCACCTATACCCGGCTCCACCAGGATCTCACGCGGCGCCTGAGCGAGCAGCGCATGGATGCGGAAATAGCAGCCGCGTGGGAATCCCTGCCAGCCGGACTCGATTCGCGCGGGCGTTGTCTGCACCTTGTGCTACATCTCTGGTCATTGAGCGGCAATCGCGGCCCTGCCATCGTCGTCTACTATTCTCCGCCCTTCATCCCGCACATCGCCACAACACCCAGCCCGTTGCACGAAGCCGTGCATGCAGTCTCAGCAGCCCACACAGAACTGCACCTCGAGGTGCAGGAGTACTTCCCACTGATCTCCGATATGAGCTACCTGCGCCTCGATCCCGATATCGACCCCGCCGCGCTCATCGCCAACCTGCCAATCTGGAACGACGCTCCAATGCCCGCTGCCTCTGCGCGTCCCGGCTCCTATAGGCTCCCCTTAGAAGCCATGCGGCAACTCAACCTGCCTGTCGTCAACTTCGGCCCCTACGGCAAAGGCGCGCACCAGCCAGGGGAGCGCGTGCTGATGTCCTATTCTTTTGGCGAATTGCCTCAATTGTTATACGAGGTAATCGAACACCTTGCCCGTGAGACGAAAGATTGGAGCGATCAATAATCAATCGTCCTGGCTGTGGAAATTCTAGTGTGAGCACCCATTCCCCTCCCATGCGCTTCTTTCCCCAACGGATGTCCTCAGGCAGTCAGCACGCGGGTTGTCTTAAGAGCGCGGTCCTAGAAGCGGCTCATGGAACCGCCATTGACGTACAGCGTCTGCCCGGTCACCCAGGCGGCATCCCCACTGCACAGATAGCGCATGCAGCCATACATATCTCTGCTCGTTCCAGCCCGCTTGATCATCCCCTGCTGGACGAGTTGCTCAAAGGCTTCCGCAGAGTAATGGCGCTGGGAAGCCTCGGTGTAGACCGGACCCGGAGCGATCCCATTGCAGGTGATGCCCGCATCGGCCACCTCGTGGGCCAGGCTGTAGGTGAGCTGATTGAGGGCAAGCTTGCTGACCGAGTAGACACCACCCGGCTTGTAGGCCCCGCCCGAGGATATATTGATGATGCGTCCCCACCCTCGTTGGCGCATGAGCGGCACCAGGGCGCGACAACAGAGCAGAGCGCCTTTTACATTAGTGGCCATCACACGATCCCAATACTCAGGGTCCGTTTCCAGCAGTGGGCTCTGCTGCAAATCTCCCCAGATCGCGGCATTGTTGACCAGGATGTCAGCGTGCCCAAAGGTCTTCATCACCTGCTGGGCCATGGCTTGCGTGCTGACCACGTCAGTCACGTCCAGGCAGATCCCAAGGACTCTACCAGATGCTTGGAGACGGGCAGTTGCCTCGTGAACCGCAGCACAGTTACTATCACCCAGGACCACACATGCGCCATCCTGAAGAAAGAACGTGGCGTAGTCAAATCCCAGCCCGCGTGCTGCACCGGTAATGATCGCCACTTTGCCGTCAAACGATCCCATGTCAGTGTCCCTCTTCTCGATTCACTGTTTCGTTCCAGAAAAAATGTGGGTGAAGACCCAGAGAAAGCCGAAGAGCAGTCAGCAAGCACAGTGTAAGTTTCCCTTTGGTCAAGAGATGAGCTGATGAATGCATTCCGATTCTACGCTTTCATTCAGAGAATCCGCAAGAAGGAGGGGACAAGATAATTTGTTGCGACGTCTCTCTTTGGAGAACGGATACCTGATGGAGCTAGCAAAGGGGGACAGCCGACGTCGTATCATCCCTTGCCCTCGGTTTCAAGGTACAATAGAAAAACAGACAGGCGATACAAACGAATAAGGAGCACGCATGAACCGACAGTTTTGTCTGACCCATACCGTTCGCTATGACGAATGCAATTGTGATGGCGCGCTCACGCCCGCCGCTTTTTTACGCTACATGCAAGAGCTCGCGGCGCGCGATGCCGAGGACGCCCGGCTCGAAGGAGGTGGCTACTGGGTCATCAAAAGAACCGTGATGTCCTTCGCCACGCCCATTCCCATTCACGCCAGTCTCGAATTAAAAACCTATGGCATCGGCTTCACACGTATTACCGCACAGCGCGGGTACGAGGCACACCAGACCTGCGCGCCTCAAGAAGAACCACTGGTTAGTGCGCGCACCCTCTGGGTCTACGTTGATCCCAATGGCCGCCCGGCGCGCCTGCCAGAACGAACGGCTCAGATCTGGCAGCCTGACGGTGTGCTGTCGCCCCAACCAGAACAACCCTTTCCCGCTGCGCCTTTGCGTCTGCCAGTCACGACGTCAGCAATGGTGCAGTTCTCTGAGATCGATCTCATGCAGTATCTGAATAATGCGTCCGCGGTGGAACTGTTGGACAACGCAGGCTGGGAAGCCTTGACCAGGAGCGCGATCACCCCCGCTGGGGCCAAGTTCACCATTCGCCACTATGACATTGAATACGTCGATAGCCCACGCTTCGGTGAACACCTGGAAGTCCAGAGTTGGTTTGAACCTTTCCCCATGGCAGGACAGGAATGTACCAGGCTCCAGCACATCACGCGTGAGGGCAAGACGATGGTCCGCGCTCGCTCTCGCTGGCTCTGGCAAGCCACGCAGGAACGGTGAGACGTCCAGGGCGATGGAAACATCAGCAAAGAACCAGCCAGGGTTGTGCATTGAAGAGGCGCATCTACTTGGAAACATGGGAGACGCCGCAGAAATCGAGAAGAGCCAACGCGTTTTGAAAACTGCCTAATCGAGCTAGGAAGCTGCAAATGTACTTTTTCCACGCTCAGCGTATTTTCGCGTACTTTTTCTACGTTTTATCATGCGAGCGTGACCTCCATTTCAGCCAGGCGTTGGGCCTCCTGAAACACCCATTGCGCCCCTTCTTGCCTGGTACCTGTCGTTTGATCGATCTGCCCAGAAAAAGCGGACACTGCATTCATTTGCAGATCGTTGAGCAGGCTGAGAGCCATCGGTTGCTGAAGTTGCTGGTTGGTCATCCCGAGTAGACGCCTGTCGTCATCTCGCGCCTTCATGAGCCAGGCATTGATCCTGTCCATCACTGCCAGGATTTTTGCCGACTCTTGCTGCTGGTCAGTACTGACTCCGGGAGAAGCTGCGACCCCTTGCAGGTGGAAGTCAACATCGGTGACCAGTGAGAAGGCATCCTGCCCAGGCTCGATCGGCAAGAGTCCGATATTCCCTATTGGCGGATCCACAAGTCCGGCATACGAGGTGTTCGCAGGCAGTTCCCTCGGTGCGTAGGAGATCCCGTCGAGAGCGATCAACAAGCGCATCAATTGCTGTCTCATCTGGCTGATAGTAGTGTTGCTCCCCGTGCGCCAATCATCTCTCGCGCTGGTCGACCACTCGATGAGATTGCTTGTGCTGCGCTCCAGCCAGATCACTAATCCTCCATGGAGCCCATGATCCTCCAACGTCGGCTCTTTGGCGAGTAGGTGTCGGACGTGATCCAGCAGGCTGTACGGGCTATAGGCTGTTCCGGACGGGTGAATCTGGGCGATGGCAGCGAGGTAGCGCCAATCGCGATGATCCGTGGAGGGCGAAAGGGGGGTGATACTCGCGTCCTGTTCGGTCACAAGCAGACGAGACGTGCTCGCCAGCAGGTTGGTATGCTGGGGATCGCTGTACGTCACCAGGCCAACCTGCCCCCGCCGGTTGACCGTTCCGAGCAGGATAGCCGGAGCCTCCGGGGTCTCCTGGTCAGGGAGTAACCAGGCGTAATACTGCTTGCCAGCAGCGGGACCGTACTGCAACTGCAACTGGAGCCGGACAGTATCGGCGATTCCCTGGCTACTGTTGTCCCGCACCTGCCCTGAACTGAGGAACAAGAGCTGACCCACGACCGCGGGGCTACTTGGAGGAACATGGGATTCAGGTCTCAGTAACAAAACAGAATCATGTATCCTGGTCCTCCCTCTCAAATGGCGAGAAGACGTATGTCAATAGGGCCACTCTTCCAAAGAGAGGATGGTAGGGCCCAGGGCCTCTTCTTCAAACGCAAGATGCGCCAGCAAATCGGTGGCAAGGTCGCCCAGCGCAGTGACGATCCGCACTCGGATGCTCGTGCCGTCTTCCACCACCAGGGCGTTGGCGCTGGCTTCGATCTCGTCGAGGAGACCTGAGACCTTCCGGTGGTCGGCCATCAGCTTGTCCACCACCGGGCCAAGGTCGGGATTGACCTGCTGGAGGGTCGGGAACATCATCACGTCCTCAAGTGAATGGTGGGCATGCACGATGCGACAGTAATACAGGCAGTTGACCCGCAGTTTCCAGAGCGGGCTGCTGGTCTGCAGCGACGCAATCTGCGCCCTGATGTGTTCGGGAGGCGCCCCGGCCGCGACCTGCTCAGCGAGCATTTGGCAGACCGCGAGATCGTGCCGCAGATGGGCATGGATCGTTTTCAACGACTCCAACAGGTGCTCTCCCGGTTTCCGGGACTGCGGATGATCAGTGGATTGCTGTGTCATACATGCCTCTCCTGCGCTGCTGCGCGTCGGGCGGCTACTCGCTCGCGCACTCGCGGAGCGACCTCGCCAATGAAGGTGCGCAACGCACGCGGGTCGGGAGGGCCAACGAGCAGAAAGGTGCTGAACCCGAAGTCGGCGGCCAGGTGTTCCAGCACCTGCACCCAGTGGTCAACCGGACCCACGATCTGCTGATCGGTGTCGCTCGCCGGACGTGTGCAGACGTGGTAAACGCACCAGGGATGGGATAGATGCGCCGAATGGCTGCAGGGGAACGTCCGGCTTCGCGAGCAGCGTCGTCAATCACGGTGCTGAGCCTGGCGGAAGCTCCTGGCGGTCGGTAGCCCATCGTCTGGCTGACCCAGCCATCGGCGGCGCGTCCGATGAGACCCAGGGCGCGCGGACCATGCGCGCCCACCCAGATGCCTATGTCGTGAGCAGGGGTCGGACCAGGATGGAGCCCAGCGAGCTGGTAGTACTTCCCGGAGTAATGAGTACCGGGTGTGCCCCTCCACATAGCACGAATAATCTCGATGGCCTCGGTGAGCGCCTGGAGGTTCTCTCCGGGACTTCGGTCAGCGCCGCCCATCGAGGCAATCGCCTCCCGGAACGCGCCGGTGCCCAGGCCAAGCTCAAAGCGGCCCCCGCTGATCTGATCGAGGCTGGCCACCGCCTTGGCCAGCCTCGCAGGCGGGCGCAGCGCCAGGTTCGCCACCGAGTGAAAGGCGCGAAGCCGCCCGGTCTGTCCCAGGATGACCGCCAGAAGAGAGAGCGAATCAAGATGTTGGTAGGGATGATCCTGGATGCCAACCAAATCGTAGCCAAGCTCGTCGATGAGCCGCGCAGTCGCGAGCACCCCGGCGGGATCGTCGGCATCCGGCAAGAGAAAGTAACCAAACTCCAGGTGCTGTCCATAATCAGGCATGGTTGACACTCCTTCTGCGTCATGTTGCAGACAAACCGCTCAGCATGGAAAGGACTCCGTTTCTTCTATTGCTTTCCTTACGAAAGTACTTTCTTTATGAAAGCAAGAGTATCATAGAAACTAAGATTTGTCAAGAGTCTTGTTTTCTTCAGAAAAATATGGTATACTCATGCCATGAAAACATTCGACTTGGAACAGACAACTGGAACACCCGAAGCCTGCACAACCACTCCTTTAGCACGAGCCATCCGTCTGCTGGGAGATGCGTGGGTGTTGTTGATC
>Ga0209283_10000113_pt1 | contig 36721 bp, 34 predicted proteins | sample CZO8metaG_2_FD_188354 | JGI IMG/M metagenome (GOLD analysis project Ga0209283, IMG submission 188354) | Vadose zone soil microbial communities from the Eel River Critical Zone Observatory, Northern California, USA - CZOApr15con2H1.8 metaG... | ecosystem: Environmental > Terrestrial > Soil >...
AATGTCTCGCTGGTCTTCGTCTCAACAATATGAGATTATGTTACAGCTTTGTTGTGCCTTTGTCGCTTGATCCGCGGGAAAGTGTCGAATCCTGACGATTCACTCCGAAACCGGATTTGTTAGGTGGTGTGGGCGGCTATTCTTGAGGCGGAACTTGTGCAAACTTCACAGCCTCGGTCTTGATCTTCTCGGCCAATTCTATGCTCGCCCGTTTCTGTGCTTGTTTCGTTTCGGCACCAATATGGCAAGTGGCTACTGTCACTCCATTTGGAAGATCAACCAATGATTTTTCCCACTCATCGACTGGGGGTTCCTGATGGAACACGTCCAGCCCCGCGCCTGCCAAATGCCCCTCCTTCAATATTTTCCGTAGAGCAGAGCCATCAACAATGTCGCCTCTCGATGTATTGATCAGATAGGAACCCTTCCTCATCATCCGCAGGCGGGTCTCGTCAAGAAGGTGGTGGGTTTGTGGAGTATACGGTACGTGAATGGTGACGATGTCGCATTGTCGCAACAATTCCTCAATTGTTTCTGCCAGCTCGTAGCTGAGCCCTGGAATGCCCCGTGGTCGAATGACATCGTATCCAAGGACGTCCGCTTGGAATCCTACTGTCAGTATTCGGGATACTTCGTTGCCGATACGCCCGGCACGCCCGACAACTCCGACTCTTTTTCCCTGGAGTTCTTCGCCCATCAATTGGTTCTTGATCCAGCCGCCCTCTTTCATGCTCTTGTCGGCTAAAGGAATCTTTCTGAGAAGGCACAGCATCAACCCGACTGTTAGCTCGGCCACGCTCGTCGATGGAGCGCTAGGAGTGTTGAGGACCGAGATTCCCGCGTCTTTGGCCGCTTGAACGTCTACATTGTCCAGACCCACTCCAGCTCGGCCGATAATCTTGAGACGAGACGCGATCTTGATGAGTGAGGCATCCACCCTCGTTCGCCCCCTGATGACTAACACGTCAAAGTCTGTGATCATGCTTGCGAGCTTGGATTTGTCGATTCCCGCTTCATTGCTCACTTGAAACCCGGCAGCGGAGAGAATCGCTATCCCTTCCGCGTCGATCGGGTCCGAAATCAAGACTTTCACGAGTGTTCTACCTACCGATTGGTGGTGCACGTGTGGGAGCGGGGGTTGAGACGTTGAGCTTTCGTAGGAGTGCCTGAGCTGCAATGGTCACGGGGTCCCAGACAGGAGCTAACGGTGGAGAATAGCAAGTCTCGATCTCGGCGAATTCCTCAACTGTCAATCCGAGGTGACCCGCCATAGACGCGAAGTTCCCTCGTAGGGTCGCGCCTTCTTCTCCTACAAGTTGGGCCCCCAGCAATCTTCCGTCCTCAGGGTGAGCTATCAGTTTCACAGTCAAATCCTTCCCGCCGGGGTAGTATGATAAGCGTGTTGAACCCGTTATTCGAACAGATACGGGATGAACCCCAAGCTTCTCAGCAAGGGCAGTTGTGGGGCCGAATGTTGAAACTTCAAGACCGAACAGTTTCACTGTTGTTACCCCGGTCGATCCTGGGTATCTAGACTGGCCGCCCGCCGCGTTTATTCCCGCGACCATCGACTGCCTTACTGCCGTGGTTGCAAGCTGGAAGAGGACGTGTCTCTTCATGATCAAGTCGTAGGTTTCAATGCAATCGCCTGCGGCAAACACGTTCTTCGCTGACGTAGCCATTCTCTGATCAGTTCGGATCCCGCCGGAATCTGCAAGATGTATTCCGGCTTCCTTGGCAAGTTCCGTGTTGGGCATTACCCTGATGGCCACTACCACCGCGCTTACGTGAATAAGTTGGCCTGAGATTCGAACTCCAACGACTTTTCCGTTGGTGCCGATGATTTCGTCCAAACTTGATTGGAGATGATACTCTACGCCATGGTCGTGGGCTCTTTCTCTAACGATCGAGGCCATATCTGGGTCTAAGATCACTGGGAGAATTTCAGGAACTATTTCTGCTTGGAGGACAGAGATCTGGCGGAGGAGGAGAGCCTCCGCCATTTCCGAACCAGTTAGGCCAGCCCCTATAATTGCGACTTTTCCTGCTCTTGATTCCCGCAAATAATCTGCTAGCCGCTCGACGTCGTCCATTGTCCTAATGGTGAATACTCCCTTCAAATCGGAACCGGGGACTGAAAGCATACTGGGACGGGCGCCTGTGGCTAGAATCAGTGTATCGTATTGTTGAAGTTCGACCTTGGCATCGTCGAGCCTCTGCAACTCTGCCGTCTGACTGTCGATATTGATCTTTCTTGCTCTGACTCCAAGCCGCAGGTTGATCCTGTTAGTGTGTTCATAGAATTCCTCGTCATAGCCAATGAGAGCATGCAAGCTGGGAACTACTCCGCTGAAAGCGTAGGGAAGGCCGCACCTAGAGTACTCGGGCAACCTCTCTTCTCCTACGACAGTGATCTCCGCGGTTCTGTCTGTCTTCCTAGCATAGAATGCGGCAGTGGTTCCCGATACGCCGCACCCTACTATGAGGACTCGTCTTGCCATGCGCTTGGACGATTAGTATCGTCCGATAACGGTTTCTCCTCAGGTGAAGGTGCTTGCCCGACTGAATAGTTAGTTTAATGTGGGGGAGCCGAGCCATTCCACGTAGAGAAATCCGATGAAAGTCAACATGGATACTTTCCTAAGGAATGGCAAGGGGCTCCTCCTTGCTTATGACCAAGGGTTCGAACACGGACCTTCAACAGACTTCAACGAGAAGAACATTGATCCGAATTACATCGTGGACATTGCAATCAGGGGACAGTTCACCGGCATTGTTCTCCACAAGGGAATTGCAGAAAAATACTACAATGGCAAAGTGCCTTTGATAGTCAAGCTGAACGGCAAGTCGAGCCTGCCTAAGGGAGAACCCATATCCTCCCAAGTCTGTAGTGTGGAAGAGGCGATCAGCCTCGGTGCCAAAGGAGTGGGCTATACCATTTATCTAGGAAGTGCCCACGAGAATATCATGCTCCAGGAATTTGGCGAAATTCAGGAAGACGCGCACGAAGAAGGAATTCCTGCAATCGCATGGGTGTACCCGAGGGGCGAGGCCGTGAAAAATGATACCTCACCAGAAATTGTCTCATACGCAGCAAGAGCCGGTCTTGAAATTGGCGCGGACGCGGTCAAGATCAAATACACTGGTGACCCGAGCACCTTCAAGTGGGCGGTCAAGGCTGCGGGCGTGATCAAGGTCTTCATGTCCGGAGGTCCAAAAGCCCCGACCGACGAGACCTTCCTTGGACAAGTCAAAGGCGCAATGGAAGGCGGAGCAGCAGGTCTAGCCGTGGGAAGAAATGTCTGGCAGCATCAGGACCCGCTGAAAATGGCCAACGCATTGCGAGAGATCATCTTCAATGGGAGAGAAGTGGACAAGGCTCTCCAGATGGTCGTCGCACATTAGACGGTCGGCCAGTTCGACCTTCAAAATATGAGTCCAAAAGTTGAGGGGCTGATCTAGTCATACAACTGCAGGGTTCTCTCATAGTTGTCAACTTCAAGACCTATCTTGAAGCTACAGGTAAGAGAAGCATCGAACTCGCGAAAATAGCCAATAAAGTTTCAAGGGACAGCGGCGTCACAATCATCATTGCTCCCCAGTTTACTGATATCAAGTCAGTTTCCGAGAGGGTAGAGATACCGGTTTTCAGTCAACACATCGACTCAGTTAAGCCAGGGGCGTTCACAGGTCATGTCCTCGCTGAGGCAGTAAAATCTGCAGGAGCTGCAGGGACATTGCTCAACCATTCGGAGAGGCGAATTAACCCCTCTACGCTCGAAGATAGTCTTAGATTTGCTAAGAACGCGGACCTCGTGACGCTTGTTTGCGCGGAAACATCGACCACTGGTGCGGCTATAGCTAGGCTCGATCCTAACATGATCGCGATCGAGCCACCTGATCTTATCGGAAGTGGAACTTCAGTCTCTAGGGCCCGTCCTGAACTATTAACGGATTCTCTCAAAGGGATACGAAAGGTCAGCTCGACAATCAAAGTGCTATGCGGAGCTGGAATCACTACCTCTGAGGACGTTTCAAAAGCTCTCCAACTGGGTACTGAAGGCGTCTTAGTTGCCAGCAGCGTTGTGAAGAGCAGAGACCCGTCCCGGGTGCTTAATGAGATGGCCGACGCCGTTCTGAAAATCAAGTAAGACTTGTTCTAGGCTCAGGCTAAATAGCGGCTTTCGGTTTTTCGAAAACTGGTAGCAATGGCGCATTCATTTCCCGTGGACCAAGACCGTCTGCTCCGGCTGTTTGCTTACGGTTCAGTAGTTTCAACATACATTCTGATATTACTAGGAGGGTATGTCACGACAAGCAATTCGGGCTTGGGCTGTGGAGAGTCTTGGCCTTTGTGCCAAGGACAAATTCTTCCGGCGCTAACAGCTCCAGTATTAATCGAGCTTTCACACAGAGTGTTCAATTTTGTAGTGGTTGTTTTTGTTCTTGGGACCACTCTTTTAGCATGGACGAGATACCGTCAGGCCAAGAATGTTGTTTTGTTTGCTACTGCGAGCTTTCTGGGTCTCATAGCTCAGGTGATTCTGGGAATGGTCACCGTCAAAACAGCCTTGGATCCTGTTGTCAGTGATGCGCACCTCGGACTCGCTTCCGCAGTCTTTGCGCTAATCATTGTGAATGCAGTAATGGTCTGGAACCTACGCTCAAGCCCTATTGAATTGAAAAAGTAGAGATCAGAAGTTCTGCCGGTATAACTAGTGCATAACGCTTTAAAAACGAACTAGCTGAAACCGAAAAAACTCAGAGACAAGACGCATGGCTATCGCCAATACTCAAGTCCAGTTTGATTTTCTCTTCGGCCTGTTCACCTATCTTGCAATTGCTGTGGGGATTGTCGTGTTTGGCATGATGGCCTATTACCTGATAAAGTACCGGGCGAAACCGGGGTCCGCAGAGCCCGAAGACGCACCTGTGCTTGGCAGGCTCCCGGATTCAAGGGGGCATCCAAGAAGTGTCATAACCACTTTGTCACTCTCGATCATTCTTCTCGCGGTCCTCATAATTGGAAGCTTCGCAGCTGTGGACAGTATTCTGACCCCCCCAGTCAAAGTGTGCGACGGCTGCGGTGTTCTCGTCACGGGCCACCAGTTTTATTGGAATTTTACATATCAAAACCACTACTCCAACCTATCCTTTCTGAGGGTCCCCATGGGAGAAAACATACGCCTGAACGTTACCAGCGCAGATGTATTCCATGATTTTGGAATTATCGGGTTCGACATCAAGACTGACGCTATACCTGGAAGAGACAACATACTGTGGTTTAACCCCTCCAATGCTGGAAACTATACCATTCAGTGTTTCGAACTCTGCGGTGACGGACATTGGCACATGAAAGCTACCCTCATTGTGATGCCGCAGGCCACATGGCAACTATGGTACAATAGTGTTAAGCGATAGCTGGAATCGAAATGACCCAGGAGCTGTCCGTTGCCACAAGAAGATGGCTTTACACAACGAACCACAAGGATATCGGCGTTCTCTACATCATAACTTCTCTGTTCTTCTTTGTCGCAGCCGGACTTCTCGGGCTCACGATCAGAACACAGCTCTCCGTCCCGAATAACAACCTCCTTGCCCCTGAAATCTATAATCAGTTCGTTACCGTCCACGGCCTCTTGATGATTTTCTGGGTTCTCTCGCCGTTAGCCTTTGGTTTTGCCAACTACATTATTCCTCTACAGATCGGTGCCAGAGACTTGGCTTTTCCGAGACTGAACGCGATGAGTTATTGGTTCTACCTATTCAGCGGTGTTACGATGATTCTGAGCTTTTTCTTCGGTGCTGCCCCCGACCTCGGGTGGACATTCTACGCGCCCCAGACCGCGTACCAGTTTACTCCCACAATTGGGTTGAACCTTGGAGCGGCGGCGCTGATTCTGATTGTCGTTTCGATAACCATGAGTTCCGTGAACTTTCTGGTGACGATGTTCAAGATGAGAGCGCCGGGATTGAAGCTTAGGTACATGTCCGTCTTTCCTTGGGCAATGCTCGTCACGATCTTTATGATGCTCTACGCGTTTCCTTCTTTCCTAGCCGCAATCCTTCTGTTATATGTTGACAGGGCATTTGGAACAGCCTATTTCGCGTCCATCCAGGGAGGGTCCGTCCTTCCGTCCCTGTTGTGGGACAATGTGTTCTGGTTCTTTGGGCATCCTGAAGTCTACATCGTCTTGTTTCCGTCCATTGGCATCATCGCAGACGTTATTCCCACATTCGCCAGACGACCACTCTATGGGTCGAAGTATGTCATTGGCGCACTGGTAGCGGCGGCACTCATCAGTTTCGTTGTCTGGGGTCATCACATGTTCGTGACCGGAATCGGGCTTACATCCACCAAGTTGTATACTGTAACCACGGTTGCAGTCTCTCTCCCGTTTGACATCATTGTAATTTCTCTAATTGAAACTCTTGTGATGGCCAAGGTGCGTCTCAAAGCTGCAGCCCTGTTCACGCTAGGCGCCGTTGCGTTGTTCACAATCGGAGGGATAACAGGAGTCTATCTAGCATCGGTTGCTCTGGATTTCCAGTTGAGAGGAACCTACTTCGTCGTCGCTCACTTCCACTACATCATGGTAGGTGGAAGCATAATGGCCCTGATAGGTGGATTGTACTACTGGTTCCCGAAAATCACAGGTCGGATGTATGACGAAAAAATGGCCAGAGTGCATTTCGTGATCTCATTTATCGGATTCAATATTCTCTACTTTCCCATGTTTCTGCTTCTCGACATGCCAAGAAGAGTAGCCATTTATTCTGCCGACAGCGGTTGGGGGCTTCTGAACCTCACAGCCACAATAGGAGGGTTCGTTTTTGGCGTGGCCCAGTTGCTCCTGTTCTTCAACCTCTATCGCAGTCTCAGAGTAGGGCCTCCCTCGGGACCGAATCCTTGGAACGGGTGGACCCTTGAATGGTCGCTCCCCTCTCCCCCGCCAGTGCACGATTTTGACACTATACCTGAGTTTTTGGCCGACGGAACAATTCACTTTGGAGGAAGCACGGATTTTCCCAACGGCGTCGGTCATCCTAATGGGGTTGGATTTCCCAATGGATCGGGATTCGGAAACGGTTATGCTACCTCACACTTGGAGGGCTTGAGCCCTTGGCCGATTTTCATGTCCTTTGCTGCTTTCATTTTCTTTCTGGGACTCAGCATAGGAAGGCCGGCCAGCCCACAGCCGGTTAGCTACCAGCCGTTTTGGCCTCTCATAGTGGACGGCGTGATACTCGGATTGATCGCGCTGTTTGGCTACAGTCGAGAGAAGTTCAAGGTCCACGAGGAGTCTCGTGTCGAGAGTTGGCCCTTCAGACAGGTTCCAAATATGAAACTGGGAATTTGGACTTTCCTCGGTGCAGAAGTAATCTTCTTTGGAGTTCTGATTGGAGCATACTTTTTCGTTAGAACCAACGCCCCTGCTTGGCCTACGCCGGGTACTCTCTTCAACATCAAGAACGGTTTTGCAATGACCCTGATCCTACTCACGAGTAGTCTGACCGCTATCATGGCTCTTGCCTCAGCAAGGGTGGGTAATCGTACTGGACTTGTCGTAAGCTTGGTCGGCACCCTAGTACTGGGAGCGGCCTTTCTGTACGTCAAGGCAAGTGAATGGATCGACTTAGGGAGCAGCGGCGTCTTCGCAAGCTACCCACTACCAGCATCAAGTTACTTCATCACTACCGGCACCCATGGTGTTCACGTTTTTGCTGGGATGTGCATGACGGTGTGGCTTCTAGCCAATGCGGTGAAGGGCAGATACCTTAATGGTGATCACAATACGCTTGAGCACTTTGGTCTCTACTGGCACTTCGTGGACATAGTCTGGGTCTTCCTATTTCCTCTTTTCTACCTAATCTAGGCGAGCCAGAATGAACTCCACATACCTGTATCTTCTCGTGTTCGCAATACTCATCGGGGAAACCGATGTAGAAGTCAACCTTTCCTCCATCATACCCACTTACAATGTTTACGTTAGCATTTTGCTGGGAATAGCAGGTTTGAAAGCGATTCTCATTGCAATGTTCTACCAGCATCTCAAGTATGAGCCTAGGTCTCTCTCATCGTGGGTGATAGTCGGGCTTGTCATTGCGTCTCTCCTGATGGGACTTAGCTTCGTGCAACTTCACGTGTCCCACTGAGAAATGGTTCCAGCTGTGAAATGGGTCCAAGCTAAGCCCCAGCAGAACCTTCAGAGGTCGGATGGGTTTAGGAAAGCCTCGGCGATCCCTACATCGCGGCTCGGTCCAAACTTCTGGCTGAGCATAACTCTTGTCGGGGGGGCAATGATCACAGTCTCCCTTGCATTTTATCAATTCATTCTGTCAACGGCTCGTGTGACAGGCACCGGCCAGACGGGAGTGCTAGAGGAAGATGCATACATGACGCTGTTCCTTGTTCTGGTAGGTCTCACCTTAGCGTTCCTAGGAGTTACTCGCTTTCTCAGGGGCAGACAACTAGATGGACGATCATCGTCAATCATGGCGACGATATCATCGGTACTAAATGAGAGACGTTACTCGTGGACGTTCGCTCTATCAGCTTTGGGATACGGGGTTTTCTTTGCCGTAGTGTCAAGTACGTTGGTGTACCAGCCCGGAGTGATCTTCTCGGAGACATACGGAGTAGAAGTCCCCTCAATCATTCCAATAGTATGTTGCGGTCCCGTCGGGCAGGTGCCTCAGTTCGTCATCTACATAACGCAGCAATTTGCTATTCTTCTGATTCCAACCAATATTGTTCTTCTTTTCACAGTGTCTTGGCTCGTCGGGCTTAACGCGTCAGTCGCAGCCTTTACCTACAAGAATCGGCCTGAAAAGGCTGGTGGTCGATGGATCGGCGGCCTAGGGGCGATTATTGGTCTCTTTACAGCTTGTCCAACCTGCACGGGATTCTTTCTTCTCGCACTACTGGGATTGTCGGGGGCGGTCTCATTGGCGTTGACCCTCGCTTCACTCCAGGGCTTGTTCATTATAGTGGGGATTCCGATATTGGTAGTTGCCCCTCTACTGACATCTCGACGGATTAAGAGCGGAACGTGTTTGATTTCTGAAAACAAGAAGATTCTTCAGAACGAATAGGTCCTAGGATTCGCAGTTTGCATGATTTTCCTCATATGGCTGACTGCGCGGTTTTCGCGTTGAGATCTGGTATCCGGGTTGCAGAGTGTAGCACGAATGAAAAAAAGAACGGGATTGAATGGGCATAGAGCGGACTGGACTATTTTGCTGTTGCACTACCATGCATCCAGGGGTGAAGGCTGCAATAGTAGTAGTAGGTTCCTGCCTTGGTGAATACGTGCGAAGTTGTGCTTCCCTTTGCCACGTTGGCTGCGAACGAGTCGAGTCCTGAGGCGTTTGCGCCATTAGGGCACTGAGCCGTGCTGGCACCATTGGTCGAATCGCAAGTTGTCACAGTGTGAGCAGCGCCTCCAATGTTCTTCCAGGTGATTGCCGCTCCATTTACTGTCGCGTTTACGCTTGAAGGGTTGAACAAACATGCAGTCGCGTTTAGAGCGCAGAAGTTGTCGTCTTGAATTGCGACGTTATATCCAGACGAGGTCTGTGTAAGAAAGTATACGCCTACTCCCACAACTATGAGCACAACAACAATGATGGCATAGAGCATTGTCCTGTTCTTTGGCTTTGCCGCTTCTGTTGGTTTTGGAGCTTGTTCCACTTTTTTCACTTAATGCGCCCGCTCGGATTTTGTTGCTATAAACGTTATTTTGGGCATCTACATACCGTTCGGCAGAGACTGTTTGTATTCATCGCAACCGATTAAATAGCGGTGAAAGATCGGTATGCGTAGAATCTGCTGGAGTTCGTGTGGTATCAAATTCCCCATCTTCATTCAAGACCTGGCGTGGTCCTATCGAGGAAACCATTAACAAAACGTTGGAGACGAACTTTGACAAGCGTGAAGCAAACCAGATCATCAAGTATATGTTCAAGACTGGAGGAAAACGCGTTAGACCTCTTCTAGTCGTCCTGTCTGCAAAAGCTCTCGGAGGAAACCCCGACGAGGCGCTTGAGGCGGCTGCCGCTGTCGAGATTATTCACGCTGCAACACTCGTCTTCGACGACTTGATCGACAAGGACCAAGTTAGAAGAGGGGCACCGACTATCCATATGGCTTTCAGCAACGAGAAGGCCCTAACGTCAGGGCTGTTCCTAGCCTCGAAGGGCGTCCAGCTCCTATCGAACTACAAGAACCCCGAAATCATGCGAATGATCGGCACTACCCTGGTGGACATCAGCAAGGGAGAGCTTCTCGACATTCTAGCAGATCTCAACTCTAGCGTTAGTGAGTGCATAGCTATAGCAGATCTGAAAACCGCGTCTCTCTTCGGGACCGCTGCAGGCATAGGCGCAGCCATCGCGGGCGTTGAGGGCAAAGACATGGTTGGAATACAGAAGTTTGGAAGGTCCTCCGGCATGGCTTTTCAGATTCAAGACGACATTCTCGATTTTAGCAACGGATCTGGTGAGTCAGTGTTGAAAGGACCGAACATTGTAACCTCGCACTGTCTGCACGAAGCCCCCCGGCCCAATAATCACTCCAATCTCTTGAACTCAAATGCCAGGACTACGACCCGACAGGTTCTCCGAGTCTTGAAAAAGGCTGGCTCTCTGCAATTTGCTAGAGACAAGGCGCGCGAGTATTCCGGATCTGCCAAAGAATCGCTCCGCAAGGTGAAAACGCTGGAAAATCGGAAGATACTGAACGATTACGCTGATTATCTCTGGAAGAGAACGGAATAGCGCCAAAATACTCTCTGACTCAAACGTTTATAATCAGTCAGACCTTCGCTGGAAAAAATAACTGGAGTCAGGCTCGATAGTGGTCGCCCAGGGAATCCCCGAGGAAACCGGATACATTCTCTTCCTCTTCGGGGCGACTCTCGCTCTGGTCATCGTTCTCAGACTAGTGATTACTCCCAAAGACCCTCGCCCGACGCCTGAAAAGAGAGCGCCTTTCGAGTCCGGGCAGATCGCTGCAGGGCCTGGAAGAACCAGATTCATCATCCAGTACTACCCCTACATTCTGATGTTCGTCGTCTATGATGTCATTGCAATGTTCCTTTTTGCTTGGGCCTTGAACCTGAGAGCATTAGGCGCGGCCGGAACAGTTCCCATTGTCACATTCATGGTGGTTGCGCTTGTCCCACTTGCCTACGCTTTGCACTTGGCTGGTCGCAGAGAGAACTGGTAGAGGAGACCTTCCTCGGACCCCGTTAGCTCGCTTATCCAAACCATTACGAGCCCCTACTTTCTCGAGGTCGTTCTGTTTCCAGGATTAACTTCGATCGCGATTCTCGGGGCGTTGCTGGGCTGGCTAGAGCGTAAGCTGACGGCCCGAGTTCAACTGAGAATAGGTCCCTCCTACGTCAGCCCGGGGGGCGGTATTCTTCAGATGTTTGCCGACATAATCAAGCTGCTATTCAAGGAGCTGATCATCCCGGAAGGCGCCGACAGATTCTTTTTCGTCATGGCCCCGGTCACCTCGTTGATCCTGGGTGCCGCGCTTCTCGGCTTGATTCCGTTTGCCCCGGGAATTCAGATAGCAAACGTTGAGGTGGGACTTCCAGCCTTCCTCGCTATCGTAACTCTATCTCCCACGCTTGTATTGCTTGCTGGTTGGAGTGCTAACAGCAAGTTTCCTTTCATAGGAGGACTCAGGGCGCTCTTTCAGCAGACCGCGTACGAGATTCCTCTCTGGCTGTCCGCTCTAGGCGTTGTCATGATGGCTGGGACACTGAACCTGACGAACATAGTTCTATTTCAGCAGAATAATGGTTGGCTGATCCTTCCGCAGCTGCTCGGCGCTCTCCTCTTCCTCATAACCTCAACTGCCGAGATGGAACGCTTACCCTTCGACCTTCCAGAAGCTGAGTCCGAGATCATGATGGGATGGCAAGCAGAATACGCTGGAGCCTTGTTCATGCTCGTACAAGGGCCATCCTTCGTTAAGCTCTACGCCTTTTCTGCCCTTTTCTCGACTCTCTACCTTGGAGGGTACCTAGGGCCGGCCCCGGTACCGCCGATTGTATGGTTCTTCCTCAAGACCCTCATCATTATCATTATCATCATGCTGTTCAGGTCAACCTTTCCACGGGTCCGTCTCGACCAGCTTCTCAAGCAGGGATGGACCACCCTTCTAACACTGTCAGTAATCAACATCATCATCACATACTTCATCGTCGTCGGACTACCAACGATCTGACCGGTAATGACAGACCTCGCCTTCCTCGCGCTAGCAATGATTACCATTGCGAGCGCCATTCTGGCTTTGGAGGCGCGAGATCTCGTCTATGGAGCTGCAGCTCTGGGGATTGCTTTCCTAGGCATAGCGGGACTGTTTTTCTTACTAGATGCCGCATACGTCGGAGCGTTCCAGATCGCTGTCTACATCGGAGCAGTCGTTGTCCTGATCTTGTTTACAATCATGTTGGTCGGTCCGCAGTTGGGAGAGCCTCCATTAGAACTCAAGAGAGTATCACTACTAGTCGCAATAATGGTCTCGCTACTGCTAGGGACGGCAGGGGCATTGACTAGTGCAAATGCGTTCCCGGGTCCGGACAACTGCGGCAACGGCTGCGACCTCGTTGGTCTCAGCACTGCTCTGATCAACCAGTACGGAGTCCCGCTAGAATTTCTTTCGCTCGTTCTCGCTGCTGCCGTGATAGGAGCTCTAACTCTGGCCCGAACAGACAGGAAGCAGTGAGAGTATGGAACCCTTAACGAGCTTCTTCGCCGTCTCAGTGATTCTTCTGGGAATAGGAATCTATGGCCTCACAACAAAGAGAAACGCCATTAGGATACTGTTCTCCGTGGAACTCATCTACAACGCGGCCAATCTCAACATCATTGCCTTTGCCCGTCTACGAAACCCGCCAATAGTGACAGGCCAAGTTCTCGTGCTATTCACCATTGCACTTGCCGCAATGGAGGCGTCGGTAGGTCTGGCCATCGTAATGCTTGTCTCACGACTCAACGTCGACATCGACCTTCGAAAGCTCACGAGACTGAAAGGTTAGCCACCCAATGATCTTCCTGTTAATCGGCGCAATAGTCGTACCGCTAGTGGCGGTTCCGGTCCTATACTGGGTCTCGCTGGTTCTGAAGGAAAAAGCTGGCTACGTAGCATTCGCCTTTTCACTTATACCGCTAGCAGTCATCCTGCTCGCGGGAGCCGAGGGCGCATCATCACCCCAAGGCGCGTACTCAGAATCGTATCCTTGGTCACCAATAGGAACGTTTGGACTCAAAGTTGACAACCTTAGCCTTCCCATACTGTTCATAATCGCACTACTAACGTCACTCATCGCACTCTTTTCCGTCCCATACATGCGCCAGCGGATCGGAGATGACCCCAAACGCTACGGACTATATTACAGCCTGTACACGCTTTTCGCTCTGGGAATGCTAGGGACAGTTCTCTCAGCCAACCTCATCCAGTTTTACCTCTTCTTCGAGATCATGCTAGTTCCATCCTTCTTTCTCATCGCTGAATGGGGGTACGGGGAACGAGAGAAGATTTCGCTGACCTACTTCATCTGGACCCATATTGGGGCGCTCGTTCTCTTGGTGGGGATACTTGTAACCGGCTACTTAGCCGGGAGCACAGACATAGACTCGGTAGTGAACAATCTCGCAACAAATCCCTCACTGATTCCCGCAATAGTGCGTCTAGGCGTCGTGGGCGCGATGTGCTTTGGATTCCTTGTCAAGATCGCCCAATTCGGTCTACACACTTGGTTGCCTTCAGCATACGCAGAAGCTCCTACACCCATCAGCGCCCTTCTCGCGTCGGTGTTTACGGGGATCGGAGGATATGCCATCGTCAGAATAGTCATGACGATCTATCCAGTAGCATTTCAGACGCTATCAGCAATTTTCGCTGGTTGGGCCATCGTCACCATGTTCTACGGGAGCGCTATGGCACTCGTCCAAGACGATGTCAAACGATTACTCGCTTACTCCAGCATGAGTCAGATGGGGTACATTCTCTTCGGCCTCGCCACCTTCACATCGTTCGGCGTCTCGGGCTCCATGTTTCAATACATTAGCAATGCAACCGCGAAGGGAATCTTATTCATCGCAGTTGGAGCGATAATGTTGCAGGTCCGCGGAGAGAGGAGCATGAGCAAACTTGGCGGGCTTGCGGGAAAGATGCCTCTTACTGCGACAGCGGCGTTCATCGGATCGTTGGCTCTTATGGGCTTTCCCTCTACTAACGGCTTCTTCTCGGAATTTTTCTTGTTCCAGGGAGGCTTCATCCGAGCGACGAGTCCCATGTCAGACTATCGTCTGATCATAGCAATCTTGGGAATTGTTGCCACGGCACTGACAGCTGGGTATTCACTCCTTGCATTGCGCAAGATCTTCTTCGGTCCAGGCAACAGCAACATGGCGGAGGTCAAAGAAGCGCCGTGGACCATCACGGTGCCATTGATCGTACTCAGCGTCGTTACTGTCGCTCTGGGAATCTATCCAGAGCCGGTAATTGGCAGGTTCATGGCTATTGCAAAGTCAATTGTTGGAGCGTAGAAGGAAGTGATCTACACTCCTTGGCTGATCTGGATCGCGCCTTTGACCGGCGCGATGTTGACCCCGATATTCGCGAAGATTCACCCCAAGGTTAGAGACTATGTTGCCGTCGCCTTCCCTTTGGCAGCTGCGATTCTCGCAACCTTTACCGCATTTACAGTTGCCCAAGGCGACTACCAGGTCTCATGGGTTCCTTCACTGAACCTGAACGCGGGAGTTCTGGTCGACCCACTGAGCATGTTTCTGGTCAATATTGTAGCCTGGATTAGTTTCCTCATTATGATCTACAGCCTCGGTTACATGAAAGGCGAGTTTGGCCTTACTCGCTACTGGTTTTTCATGAATCTGTTCATTGGCAACATGCTCCTGCTCGTTTTGGCTGACAACCTTCTCATGATGTTCTTCGGCTGGGAAGGAGTCGGCCTATGTTCCTACGCCCTCATCGGCCACTTCTACCGAGATGAGCCACAGTACTGGGTAGGAACTCCGGGAGACTCTGCGCTAGGGGTTCCCCAAGCCTACGCGCCCAGCCACGCGGGGATGAAGGCTTTCGTTGTGACTCGAATCGGAGACATCGCTCTGCTCATTGCAATCTTCCTCATATTCGCGTTTGCGGGGACATTCAACTATCTAGACCTCGCCAATCAGCTCAAGTCAGGCGGCTGGGCGGCTAGCTTGGCTAGACTCGGTCTCCTAGTTCCCACTGCCCTGATGTTTTTCGGGGGTCCCGTTGGGAAGTCGGCTCAGTTCCCATTGCAAGAATGGTTACCAGATGCAATGGCCGGCCCTGCCTCTGTCTCAGCATTGATCCATGCGGCGACAATGGTTAAGGCCGGCGTCTTTCTCTTGGGGCGAATGGGACCCATATTTTATCTCGCCCTATTCCAGTTCAACCAAGTCACGCCGTTCTTCGGAACAGTTGCATGGATCGGCGCGTTCACAGCCTTCCTCGCTGCAACTCAAGCCTCCGTAGCTCGCGAGATCAAGAAAGTGCTCGCCTACTCTACCGTCTCGCAAATTGGCTACATGATGTTGGCCCTAGGAATCGCCGGACTCAGCGCAAACTTCGTCGTCGGATATAGCGCAGGACTACTCCATCTAATGAGCCATGCCGTCTTCAAGGCATCGCTGTTCCTTGCAGCCGGTTGGGTCCTTCACGCGACAGAGTCTCGCTTTATGGACGAAATGGGCGGGTTGGCCAAGGCGATGAAGATCACCTCCGCTTCCATGTTCCTGGCGGGCTTGTCCCTGATGGGAATCCCACCCTTTAGCGGCTTCTGGACCAAGGACGCAGTTTTGTCAGCAACTTTCCAAAGCAACCAGTACATACTCTATGCGATCGGTCTAGGCACGGTTCTTCTAACTGCCTTCTACACGACGAGAATGCTTGGAATTACTTTCGCGGGCAAGCATAGCAGCCACGTGGAAGAGCTGAGGGAAGACGGGAAGCAGATTCACGAGGCCGGACTTACGATGCTCGTGCCATATCTGCTACTTGCAGTCGCCAGCCTGGGTCTCGGGCTCTATCCGTTTTACGTTCAGCCCCTCACCAATTACTTGCAAGGCACCTTTACCTCGTTGCCCTATACGCTTCCCGGAGGGGCTTCGTCGGGATTCTCCACCATCGACATTGTATTGATCTCCGCAAGCGCGGGAACAGCTGCTATTGGTGCACTAATCGGATACATGTTGTACTTCAGACGTCCGTACACTCTTCCCGCGAAAATTGGCGGGCTTCGAGGGTTTCTCTGGCACCGTTGGTACATCGACGCGATCTACTACAGAATCTTTGTCAATGGACTAACCTGGATTAGTCGAGGAATCTACCGTTACATCGAGGTGGGCATTTGGGACCGGCTGAGTTCAGCTGTGGCTCGTAACGTGATAGACTACTCGAAAGTTAGCCAGAAAGTTGACTCGGAGGTTGTTGATGGAGCTGTGAACGACATGGCGTCTGCTGGCTCCCGGTTGAGCAACCTGTTCCGACGGTTGCAAAGCGGAGTAACTGAACAATACGTGATAACCCTCGCAATCGGAATCTTCCTTCTCCTTCTCTACATGATCTTCTTTATCGGAGCGCGCTAGGATTGCTCGGTATCCTAACCGTTGTTATTTTTCTACCTGTGGTTATGGCAATCCCAACTTTCCTAGTGGGGAAGCAGAGGGCAAAACTAGCCAAGGTTCTGGGGGTAGGGACGACGGCGGTCGTCTTCGCGTTGTCGCTCATCATTGTTGCTCTTTACCAGTACGGGGCTTCAGGTTTCCAGTTTTCAGAAACCGCCAGCTGGGCAACATCCTTCGGTCTCAACTACATCGTCGGGATCGACGGAATCAGCTTTCCGCTCCTGATGATTGCTACCTTCCTTTGCTTGCTGGCAGCGGCTGGATCTCGAGATATGATCAACTTCAGAGAACCAGAATACTATGCCCTCTTCTTATTCTTCGAAACAGGAATAATTGGTGTTTTCGCATCCCTCAACCTAATTCTATTCTACGTGTTTTGGGAGGTGGTGCTCATCCCGATGTTTTTCTTCATCGGGATATGGGGCGGTCCACGAAGGAAGTATGCTTCGCTAAAGTTCATCATATTCACGTACGCTGGGAGCGCAATCATGCTCTTCGGCTTCCTAGCGCTATACGCCTGGACAGGAACAGGCTCTTTTGACTACCAAGTTCTAGCCACAAAAGCGGTTGGTCTTGCATTGCCACTACAGTTGGCCGCTTCAGCAACCACTTTCGTGGGATTTGCAGTCAAGCTTCCAATCTTTCCGCTTCACACATGGCTGCCCGATGCACACGTCGAAGCCCCGGCGCCAGTTAGCGTTCTGCTAGCCGGCCTATTACTGAAAATGGGAGGTTACGGAATGATAAGGTACAATCTACTGCTCTTTCCAAGCGCTGATCGAGTTCTCTGGCCGCTGTTCACGGCCATTGGGCTGATCACGATGGTCTACGGCGCTTCGGTCGCCATAGTAGCGCAAGATCTCAAACGGATGATTGCCTTGACCAGTGTGAACCATATGGGTTTCGTTCTCCTTGGAACCTTTTCCTTGACCTCAGTCGGGGTCTCGGCGGCCGTTCTGCAAATGTTCAGTCACGGGCTAGCAGTTGGGATGCTATTCCTCATGTCTGGCTACATCCACGACCACGCAGGAACGCGAAACATCAATGAGCTAAAGGGTCTGCGAGGCAAAATGCCTCAGACCAGCCTCCTGTTAATCCTTGGCTCTTTAGCGGCTATGGCGACCCCTGGGTTCGTCAACTTCATCAGTGAATACCAGGTAATTCAGGGTGCCCTCACAGTAAGCTACCTTTTCGGCATATCCATACTTGCACCAGCTCTAACGGTGGGCTACTTCCTCTGGATGCTCCGTAGAGTTGTCCTCACACCTGCTGAAGGACCGAGAAACGAATTGAAGACGCATTCTCTGCTCATCCTTACCGCCTTTCTCGTCCCACTATTGATCTTCGGCATCTACCCGTCACCCCTGTTGAGCAGTGTCATCAAGCCGACCGTTGACCGAGTACTGGGAACGATTTTCTCTACCGGAGGCGGGTAGGCAATGAGCCTCTGGGTTCTAACTCCTTTCTTCAGTTTGGCAGTGTTCGGTCTGCTGGTCACTCCGGCAGGTTTGCTCAAACGAGGTGGCCGTCCGCTCGGAGTTGCACCCTACGCCGGGATAGTGGGGCTCCTAGTTGCATTGGGCTCATCGATCTGGTTGGGTCTTCAAGGGGGCCAACCTGTGTTGTTTGGAGGGTTTCAGGTTGACTTGTTCACATACTTCTTCACGGCAGTGCTTCTTCTCGTCTCACTCTTTGTCGCTGTCTCATCTCTTGACTTCATGAAAAGAGACCCTAACAATGCGCCATACTTCGGCCTCCTACTCCTGTCGACGCTCGGAATGATCGTGTTAGCCGCGTCCATGGACCTGATTCTTCTCTACGTTGGCTGGGAACTAATGAGCATACCAACCTATGCTCTGACTGCTATCCGAAAGAAGGATCCCAACTCGAACGAGGCAGCGATGAAATTCTTCGTCTTGTCCGCTCTCTCCTCTGCTGTAATAGTATACGCGATATCTCTGACCTTCGGGATTACTGGCTCGACCAATTTACAGGTGATTGCCAGCTCTCTTGGAGGCATCACTTCCGACACTAGAACCTTCGGAGTTCTCGCGATCATACTATTCATCGTAGGGTTTGGGGTTAAGATGGCTGTTGTCCCATTCCACATGTGGATACCCGACGCGTTCGAGGGAGCCCCGCCCACGGTCAGCGCCTTGCTAGCGGCAGGCGCGAAGATGGCGGCGTTTGCCGCTGCGTTTCGAGTGTTCATAGTAGCAATGACCGCTATCAGCGTGGATTGGTACTCTACATTTGCAATACTGGCAGTGGTGACTATGACCCTTGGTAATGTGGCGGCTTTGATGCAGAAGAGTTTCACGAGGCTCTTGGCCTATTCTAGCATCGCGCAGGCCGGATACATCCTCATAGCCCTAGCCACCCCCTTCACGACGACTGGTGTTCCTCTAGGTTTGGCCGGTGGTCTTTTCCACGTTCTGAATTATTCGATTGTGAAGACCGCAGCTTTCGTCGCGGCAGCTGCAGTGTCAACAAGGCTCCCCTTGAACACTCTAGAGTCCTTCAACGGTCTAGGAAAGAGGATGCCCCAGACAGCGTTTAACATCACAATTTTCTTCCTCGCGCTAGCAGGGGTGCCTCCCCTGAACGGTTTCTTCAGCAAGGTGATGCTGTTTGCAGGAGCGGTCTACTCTCCCTTCACATGGGGAGGCTACTTAGCCATCGCGGCTCTGCTGAACAGTGGCTTCAGCATGAGCTACTATGGCTGGCTCATCAAGCGTATGTACTTTGACGATCCCTCAGGCGCGACTAAGATCGCTGAGCCAAAAGCGTACACGAGCGTCTTATGGGCGGCGACGGCCTTAGTATTCATCATAGGACTGTATCCTGATCCCTGGATACGCCTAGTCCAGAGCGTCGCTGCCTCCCTGGTCGCTCTCTGAGAAGCCAAGTTCTTGGTTGATTAGTCCGACAATTTCGGCAATGACCTCGATGACCTTGTTGCGCTTGAGGCTTTTCTCTTCGAGGCCGAATTCTATCTGGAACGCCTCAACAGTGAAGTTGCCTTGCTGGTCTTTCTTGGAGTACTTGGTGATGATGCTTTCAGGATCGAGGACTTTGTCATCCTCCACAACGCTAATCTTGAAGTCTCTGGCCAGCCTAGTCTTGACTAGATCAATTGTTAGCCGAGACGCAGAGTCGCTTCGGACCGTCCTTAGGACCACTCCAGGGTCCTTCCTACCGCGAATATCAAGAATACATCTCACTCCCTCCTCTTTCAGGAATGTCTGAATGCTCTCTCGAAGTTCTGACTGGGCGAACTGGACTCTATTCGGGTTTACTAATTCCCTGCTTGCTTTGCCGATTACGGCGAAACACTTTGACAAGAGCGCCGCCTCTTCTACGATCTGCCCGGTGTAGAGGTCTCTTTCTGGATGGGCCACGTGTGCGGTAGTCAGAAGCACGTATCCGCTACCGGGTATGTCCACGTGATCCTTGCGGACTATTTTCAAAGGCATTTTGATTACTCGGGCATCGTATGCTTTGCACGTTCATTATTCTCGTCCGGTCGGGGCACACTGTAATCCCTCCGAGTTGCTTTTGCTGCCCCTCCAGTTGAGTATGCTCCAAGTTGTTGAACCATGTTTGGTAGGGAGAACGCTCAGTATTCCCAGGCTTTCAGGTCGACCGTCTTTCTACGATAGCATAAGCTCTTTGCCTAGAACTTCTTCCCATATTTCTCGAGCCATTTCGAGAGCTTCTTCTTCTCCCTCCACTCCACTGATAAGTGTTCGGCCGTTCTGGAAGAGGGAGACGGTGAAGGCGTCCTTCCGGAAGACGACAACCGAATTTGTAATGATAAGGATGTCTTCCTTGGGAATCCTTTGGGAGATCTTGTGGAGGTCTAGATCTATTTCGAAAGGGGGGAGCACGTTCGCGGTGCGCTCTCCGCACAGCAGAGTCACTATCTCGTGAGCTTCAGGAGCTATCTTGCTCGAACCATTGCAGGCTGAACAGTCGGCCCTTTCCGAGATCTTGGTAAGTAGAAAGGTTGGGCCATTCATGTCAATTGTCAGGAGTTTCGTAGCTGGCTCGGTCGAGAGTCGCAGGAGGTGCCGAACTGCCATATTGGCAGCCGTTGCCCCGACTAGTCCAGTAATGGTTGGGGTGATCCCCAGGACTTCACAACTATCTTCCGGCCGGTCATGAATCCCCGGCATTACGCATTCAAGGCAAGGCGTGTCGGGAGGATTGAAGAGAGCAATATGAGCTTGGTCCGACACCGCGCTGACAAAGAGGTAAGGTGTTCGAGTTCTCGAAGAGAATCTGTTGACAACATATCGGGTTCGAAAGTTGTCGAGCCCATCTAAGACCAGGTCGGCCCCCTCCAAGAGCTGCCCCACATTCTTCCCGGTAATTGTCTCCACCACAGGTTCTATTCTGCACCAAGGATGAAGCCTTGACAGGCTCTTGGTCAAGACCTCGGCCTTGGGCTTGTAGAGGTCTTCCATTTCAGTGGCGTGTAGCCGGTGCATATTCGTTGCTTCAACAATGTCTTGATCGATTAATCGAAGGTTTCCAACCCCGGATTTTGAAAGATAGTAGGCCGCCGCGCTTCCTACGCCCCCTACTCCCGCTATGGCCACAGTGGATGATCTTAGCTTCCCTAGGCCTTTTGTTCCGAAATCGGGAATAGTGATTTGCCTGGCGAAATATTCCTGCGATTGGATGGTCATTTCGAATGAGATCGGACATCCTTCCTTGAATTGTCTTACGGCGAGTGACCTATGAGCATAACTCTCGAATATCCCGAGTGATTAGGCCCAGTTCGGCCTTGAGCAGAGCAGTTGGGAAGAAATTGCTATGGGAATTTTGGTGAGAGAGCACCCGCGGGGCAAGCGTCTATACACGCCATGCACAAGATGCACTCTGAGTCGTTAAACTTCTTCCAGTCCAGGTCCAAGATTGGGATTTGCATAGGACAGGCTGTTTCGCATTCCTTGCAATCCGAGCACTTGATCGGGTCCCTGTGAATTCCCAGCAGACTGTTCTTCTGTGTCACCGCCATGATGGCTCCGACGGGGCAGACGTAGCGGCACCAGAAGCGGGGGATTCTCCAGGCCGCGTAGACGAATCCGATCAGGATTAGTATGTTGATCCATGTTAGAGCTGAAATTCCTCCGAGCCAAGAAGATAGGTTGCTGAAGGTAAGGTCGGACGCCTGAGCGGTGGCAAGGAACTTCCAAGAGCCTGCAAACATCAGGGGAAGAGTACCGAAGAGTGTACCGTCAGGAGTTATAGCGACAAACAACCCGTCCGCGAATGGTCCTAGGCTAGATTTGTAATCGCTCCCAGCACCATAATAGACAGCTAACCCGAGGGTTCCACTGATCAGGAAAGCGAGTACAACCAGCACATATTTCAGCCGAATCCAGTAGACGTGAGCCCGCCTCTCCACAGAATCCACACGTCCCTTGACAGTAGTGATTATGTCTTGGAGGAAGCCGACAGGGCAAATCCAACCACACATGAAGCGTCCCAGAATCGCCCCGACAACGAGCATTATTCCCACTGGCAACCAGGGAAAGAGACCTTGGGACAGCAGTAGAGTCATCGCATCCATTGTGCTGCCTATCCCACCCTGTGCCTTGACACTCGCAACGACTGGCAGAGCGACCCAAGTCCGGACAATGTTGAGGCTAGGGTTCAGTCGTGTAAGGGCGAGTCCGGTGAAGAGAAGAAAGAAGCCTAATTGAACAGCCGTGCGAATTGGCCAATAGTAGATTCGAACCTTCATGCCTCGAAGCCGAGCCCGAAATCCCCCCGCTTCGTTTCCGCTGGGGTCAGAGACTGTTCGTTTTTCCATATTAGCCGCGACCTATCCGAAGACAGGAACGAACTGTCTCACAAGTTGCTGAATGATATTCCATTGTTGAGAATAGACGCCGATCATCATGGCTGCAAGCCCTAACAGGAGAGTGAGGGAAGCCACGACTCGATTCACAGATTCTCACTAAGACGCTTTGCGCGATTTGCTCTTCCAATCCTCGTTAGTTATATCGTTTCCCAAATCATGATCTAATCGAATCATTCATAGCGTATAGACAAGTCTTTAATACGATTTGGACGAGTTCGAGCAAAAATTATCTTCTCGAGCGACAGAGGCTATGTCCGACGACCAGAAGAAGCAGTCTCCTTCGTCCGCCCTGAGTTCCACTCCTACTGCTCCACCAGTTCAACAGCAGCCCCCGAAGTTACCGAGTCCTGTCGGGAATCCCCTGATCTCTCGGCGAGCTTTTCTCCTTGGAGCTTTGGGGGCTTCGGTATTTCTCACCGGCCTGTCGATGGTTAAGGCTGGAGACATCCTTGGACCGTTGATTCCCTCGCCGGCCCCAGCACAGGTTGTCGCCGATTGGAACATACTGAATCAAAATTATTCGAACGTTCTAAATTCGTCTTCTCTCTATCAACCCATACATTACTCGGAATTCTTCTATTGGCCTTATGATTCTTCTCTCAGCCCATACTACAAGAATATCATAGCGAGACTTCCCGACGCCGCCGGAACCAATCCCCTCTATCCAGGGGATCCCATCCTCTCCAAGGTCGTGGCGTTCAATACGACCTGCGTCCACCTCCGGTGTCTTGTTAACCCTGGTTATGCAGGGAATCCTGGATCAGGCCAGTTCAGGCTCCAATGCCCATGCCACGGAAGCCAATATGATCTAGTGACAGGAATTCCTGTGGCGGGTCCTGCGTTCGACCTCGGTCTTCTGCCTCTTCCGCAAATTAAATTGAGTGTTGATTCCACCGGGAAAATATCCGCGGTGGCGATAAACGGAGAACCCGGAGTTGGCCGTACCCAGTAGCAAGAAAAAAGGGGTCCTCGACCCTATTATCGCTCTACTTCGATGGGTCTGGGACCGCCTCGAGAGAACTCTCTTTCTCGCGCTCAAGATTGTATTCCCTTCCAGATTCATCAGTCCCATGGGCTTTCTCGGCATGCTAACTGTCATAGTGTTCCTCATACTAGGCGTAACAGGGGCGTTGCTACTCTTCCACTTCCAGCCCCTTTTTGGTAGCTGCACACCTGCAGCTCCTAACGCTACCTACGTTCCAGCACCCAATTGTAACCAAGCGTTCAACAGCGTGCAATCCATCAACAATCAGGTGAACTGGGGGGCGATTATGAGAAACATCCACTACCATGCCTCGAATGCAATGGTCTTGCTCGCGGTGATGCACATGTTCTACCAGTATTTTGGGGGCCGCTACAAATTGCGGTATGAAATGCTTTGGGTTACTGGTATCATCCTCGGAGTGGTAACCATCATTGAAGCGTACACCGGTTACGATTTAATCTTCAACATTAGAGGTCAATTAGCGATCAACATTGGTCAGACCCTTACATTTTACAGCCCAGTTATCGGTGCGGACCTGGCACGGATTATCTTCGGGTTCAGCTTCAACGACCTAGCCATCCGATTCTACGCGTTCCATGTGTTCATAATACCGATAATCATGTTGGCAATAATGTCCGTTCACCTTCCGAAGAACTTGGTTCTGGACATTCCCGTCGCGTCCGCAATCACCGGAATAATATTGGTCATGGGGGGACTTTTCCCTGTAGAAGTTGGTGTCAAGTATGACCCGAACCTTACGACCCAGATAACATTCCCCGAATGGTATTTCACTAGCCTCTATGCTTTCATCAGGACCCGTGGTTTGCCGCCTTTCATAGCGGGAGCCATAATCCCTGCAATATTCGTTCTCATATTCCTCGCGGTTCCGTTCTTCGATAGAGGAAAGAAGATCGCAATGATCGATCGCCCGTTCTGGGTCGCTCTAGGGGTGGCGTCGCTGGGACAGATTGCCATCGTTACGGTATGGGGTTTCCGTGCTAGCAATCCTTTCCAGGTTTTGAAAGACGAAACCCAGCTGCTTGTTGACCCAGTCCTGTTTGCAGGATCGCTGCTGATTGCTACGGCTCTGGCCTACGGGTTTGTCTATGCTTTTGTTAGATGGCGCAAAGCAAAGATAGAAGCGTTACGGGCAGCCCGAAAACCTCTCCCCTATAGAAAGGTACAGCCGTATTTCTTGTCCAAAAGTGAAGTGTATTCTCTTATGGGTGGTTTGCTCTTACTCCAGGCCTTTCTAGACCTCGCAATATTCCGGGCTCTGGCGGCAAGCTTGAACAACTTCGTACTCTTGGAGATAGGAATGGTGCTAGTGGCGTTTGCGGCTACGGTTCATATATATCGAGTTTCAAATCAAGCGAAGTGAGATACGAATTGCAAGTTTCGAAGAGACATTTGCCCATAGTGGGTCTCCTTGGCCTGGTTGTAGTGGCAGCGGCCGGAGGCTCAGTGTATTATTACCAGTTCGTAGTGCCACATAATGCGTCATGCGGCGTGTCGGTGCACCGACTAATCTTCATGACAGCAATAATCCAAGAGATGGGAGGGTTCAACATTACAAACGAGGTCATCTTGACAAGTGGAAGCGCGCCAACTGCTAGCGGGGCCAATCCACCCAGTCTTGTGGGTCTTCAGTACCAGAACGTCACTGTTACCGACCACAAGACGATAATCGCGAACTTAGGCGACAGCGTAACAATCTACGTCAAGTCAATAAACGCCAATAGTACGGTCCAGCTCTCCGGTGCCACAGGCCACGGCTTCGAACTAGACCAGTATGGCATCCTTGACACGAACATCCCCTGGGGAAATTGGCATACTATGCCGACCTTCACCGCGACCGCGGGCGGACCTTTTCGGTACAATTGTGCGCAAGTGTGTAGTGCAAAGCACTCGGACATGGTCGGTACATTTTCTGCTGGTTGTAGTGCGTAGCCCTGCTAATTCAACGACAGCAAGTCGTTTCCCTTAAGAGGCGAGTTCTAACATACTATGAATATACAAAGCCAAAAATCTGGTACTTGCTCGTATTCACATCTCTGACTGCCACCTTCGTTGCTACGAGAATTCTCTCCTCCAATCTGAGCTGGACAGGTTGGCTAATCACCGCCGCTGCGATTACTGCGGGCTGTGCCGGATGCAACGCTCTTACCAACTATAACGATAGAGATATTGATGCGGTCATGCTACGTACGCGCCATCGGCCTCTGCCATCAGGTAGAATACGCCCAGAATCCGCCCTTAGGTTCGGCCTCGCACTAATCATCATATCGCTCGTCCTTGCGGCGATACTGAATTTGCTGTCCCTTGTCTGGATGTCTCTGGGAATCCTCGACAATGTTGGTGTCTACAGCCTGTTACTAAAGAGGCGAAGCGCTCTGAACATTCTCTTGGGCGGGTTCAGCGGCGGTCTTCCAGTTCTTTTCGGCTGGTCCGCTGCTACACCGGGGCCAATCGGCAGTCTAACTCCAGCCCTTCTGCCGCTACTGATGGCGGGTCTGGTGTTTGTTTGGATACCCGTACACATCTGGTTTCTAGCAGTGTCTTACCGTTCCGATTACTCGAAGGCAGGAATCCCTATGCTCCCGGTGGTCATCGGCTCGGCTGCAGCTCTCCGCATCATCACAGTATTCTCGCTGATTATGGTCCCCTTTTCCCTAGCCCTCTACTCCCTAGGATACTTCGGCCCACTCTATGGAGCCGTCGCAGCAGTCAGCGGGCTCGCGATCTTGTCCGGCAGCCTCTGGGTTCTCTACAAGCCAACAGATACAAACGCTTGGAGAATGTTCAAAGTAACCAGCCCATACCTCTCACTATTATTCGCAACGATGATAATTGACGCTGCGCTGAGACACTAGGCTAGCATCCGCATGAATGAGCCCATGCCACTAGGCATCTGGCACATTATGACATCGGCAATCCTCTTCGTACCCATGATACGCAGCATCAGATCGAACAGAAACCCATGTCCCATCAGCCTATCGGAAGCTTGTCGCATGACCTTGGAATTCTCCAACTCTACACCCATCTGACCCTTCCACTCCTCCTCGTAACTGGATAGCGGTGTCTTGTTCTCGAAATATCGCACCGCCGCTTCTCCTGCCAAGCGTCCCGTTATCAGAGCCGTCTGTATTCCACCACCATTCGTAGGCATGACCATTCCCGCAGCATCACCCACCGCCATGACTCGTTCAGTGTAAGTCTTGGACAGCGGCCCGTCAACCGGCAGGCTGTCACCGATCAATGACACAGTCTTTCCACCCTTTAGGCGCTTGGAAGCGACCTTGTTCTTTTCGATGAAGCCGGTCAGCAGATCGCGTATCTGCCACTCTCGGCGGACATAGGGCTCACGAATGCCAATACCCACGTTAGCCCTGCTATGGCCTTTAGGGATTATCCAACCATATCCTCCCGGGGAGTATCGTGGATCCATGTACATCTCCGCCACATCCTGCTCAACCTCAAGATTAGTCATCAAGTACTCGATATTTGTAGCAACCGCGTAGGGATTGGCGTACTCTCGTTCTGGAAGGCCAGCTTTTTCAGCTGTCTCGCTAGGATAACCATCAGCAGCAATAACCAATTCTCCGTGATCAGCAGTTTCCCTGGACGGGCCGACCCAGCCTCCATCATCCTCAGGATAGTAGTGAGCCTGGACCCCTATGTCAATATCTGCGCCATGGCTTCGCGCTACATCTCCGAGATGGCTTTCGAAAATGTGTCTGTCAAGAATGTAGGCTGCAAATGGAAATTCAAACTCGTGACCCCTCGGGCTGATCAAACGGATAGACTTGCAAGTTGTATCAACTGCTTCAGGTGGAGAATCAATTACGTCAAGGCACTTGCACCGCGGGAGCAGCTTGACCATTTCATCTTTGACAGGATAATATTCGCCGCAGCGAACAGGTGTTCCCAGAACTTTCTTCTTCTCGAAAACTTTGACCTTCAGACCCTTCTGGGCCATGTAGACTGCCGCGGAGAGTCCTCCAGGTCCGCCGCCTACAACGACAACGTCATACTTCTTCCCGGTCAAACGGATGGCGCAGCTCTATCTTCGATCTGAAGACTCCGATTAGATGATTTATGCGTTTGGCCCAACCAAACACGCGTCAACAATAGTGAATAGATTTATAATTAGGACTGGGCGGCTTGACGCAAATTCCACAGACTGAAACTGTAGGACGGAAAGCTTGGCTCTCACTGACCTCATTTCTCTCATAGTAGGAATTTCTCTCGCCTCCCTTGTCGCAGCCGCCGTTCTCATCCGGTGGATAATGAGGCGCGATACTGGATCTGATAAGATGAGGGAGATTGCAGCGGCCATAAGAGAGGGGGCAGAAGCCTACCTAGCACGGCAATACCGGACCATTAGCGTCATCGCTGTCATCTTTGCTGTCGTCTTTGCCATTGTGATTAAGGACCCCAATTGCCCCACCCCAAGTGTCGGGCACACGTGCAATGCCTGGCTGGGACCAGAGACTTCGCTGGGATTCATCGTAGGAGCTCTGTGCTCCAATTTGGCTGGATACATTGCCATGTACATTTCCGTCCGCTCCAACGTGCGGACTGCCAGCGCATCCATGAAGGGACTGGATTCCGCGTTGAAGGTCGCATTCCGAGGGGGCATGGTCTTCGGCCTCGCCGTCGTGTGCATGAGTCTGCTCGGAATATCTGGATTATTCTCTCTCTTCTATTTCGTAGGGTACAGCGTTATCACCATTCCGTTGATAATCATCGGATTCGGATTCGGGGCGAGTTTCTCCGCGCTCTTCGCGCAACTCGGGGGTGGAATCTACACCAAGGCAGCTGACATGACTGCCGATCTGGTTGGAAAGGTCGAAGCCGGAATTCCCGAGGACGATGCTCGAAACCCAGCTGTAGTAGCGGACCTTGTCGGAGACAACGTGGGTGACATCGCTGGCAGAGGAGCAGACCTTTTCGAATCTATCACCGGTGAAAATATTGGAGCAATGATCCTTGGAGCGGGCCTGGGAGCGATACTCGCAACCAATAATGCCAGCCTCGCTGGTTACGACATTAACAATCCGATCAACTGGATATTATTCCCCCTTGTCGCCCGAAGCTTCGGACTTATCGCTGCTATAGTCGGAATGTTCTTTGTATCCGCTAAGGGGAAAAACGCGAATCCCTTCCGATCTCTAGTACGAGGCCTCATTGTGACCGCCGTTCTCGCAATGATAGGATTTTACATTGCCACTGTCTGGTTACTTGGTGGAGCGAATGTCAAGTACTTCTATGCAGCGCTTACCGGGGTCGTCGCCGCTGTCATGATCACATGGATAACCGACTACTATACAGATTACACGAAGCCCCCCACACTAGGAATTGCCAAAGCTGCCGAGTCGGGGGCAGCACCGGGTGTTGCAACTGGGCTCGCCGTCGGGATGGAATCAACGGGCTTCTTCATTCTGGTTATCGGAGGAGCGATCCTCGTCTCATTTCTCTTAGGGGGTGGGCTTGCTGCGCTCACGAACCCCTTCGCTCATCCTGTTGATGCCGCGCAAGGTGTCTATGGGACCGCCATCGCCACGATGGGCATGCTTTCAGTAACGCCCATGATACTCGCTATGGATGGTTTCGGACCGATCACTGACAACGCAGCGGGAATAGTAGAAATGTCTGGATCTCCACAAGAACAACGAGACATTACCGATCTGATGGATTCAGCGGGAAACACCACTAAGGCTCTGACAAAGGGTTACGGAGTCGCCTCAGCAGCCCTATCTGCGTTTCTATTGTTTTCCGCATTCTTGGAAGTCGCTGGGCTTTCCACGGGACCCTTTCCAGGTGTCAACCTTGCCAAACCAACCGTCTTCGTCGGCGGATTGATTGGAGCGATGCTAATCTTCGCTTTCAGCGCGCTGGCAGTGAAAGCTGTAGGAAAGACTGCGGCGCACATGATTCAGGAAGTGCGACGGCAGTTTCGAGAGATTCCGGGAATCATGGCGGGCACCGCAAAACCGGATTATGGGCGGTCTGTGGACATATCCACAAGAGCGGCCTTGAGGAACATGATCGCGCCAAGCCTACTCGTAGTCCTGACGCCAATCATCGTTGGGCTCGTACTAGGGCCTGAAGCAATAGGCGCGCTGTTGATGGTGGGAACAGTCGCCGGAGTACTAATGGCTCTCTTCATGAACAACGGAGGCGGAGCCATGGACAACGCAAAGAAGTACGTTGAGGCGGGGAATCTGGGAGGCAAAGGGTCCCCGACCCACGCGGCCACTGTCATCGGTGACACTGTAGGCGACCCTTTGAAAGATACTGCAGGACCGTCACTCCATGTCGTAGTGAAACTGCTCAATACCATCACCTTGGCTCTTGCACCCTTGTTCCTACTGTTCCTGCTCAAGTACCTGGGCGGCTAATGAGCAACGCCCCGAAACCGGTAACCCTACGACTCATAGTGCCAAAGACAATCTCAACGCGAGTTCTGAACAGCCTTGGACCCGGGGCAAAGGTCCAAGCGAAGGACTTGGTTCTCAACACCAGCAAACTTTCCACTAACAACATCGTCCAATCCATCAAGGAGTACAGCAAGCTAAGAGACGAACTTTCACAAACCCTCCGACAACTGGGAATCTCCAGAGAAGGAAAGCAACAGCTCCCGGAGCTCTCAAACCTTGACAGTCGGATCGAAGAAGCTCGGAGGAAACTAGACGACATCCGAGTTAGGCATCAGAAGATGCAGGCTGAAACTGACAGTTTAGAGAGACGGGCTGAAGACATCAAGAAACAGATCACTTCCGGAAACCAATTGGCGGATACTGGGTTCAGCTTCGACGAGATAGCCTCGCAAATACCAGGGTTCCGCCGGATCATCGGCCGACTCCCCGTCAAGAAAACGGAGGCGGCGCAAAAAGCTCTTCAGGCACTGTTGAAGGAGAGAACCATAGTTGCCACAGGAACCAAGAAGCAGGACTGGATCTACCTGCTGGTCGCAAGTCCAACGGATGCTGCACCCCAAGTGCTTCAGACACTACTCCTATACGAATTCATACCGACTGACATCCCACGCTTTGAGGGCAGCAGTCTTGCAGAGACGCTAATGTCTTGGAAACAGAAAAGCGACAGGATCACGAAAGAGGTAGAGGCGAAGAAGGCTGAGATGAAAGTTCTCTCCGAGACTTGGGCAGACTCCCTGAATGAGCTGGCAGACGAGAGTCAGGAAATCATTCTGATGCTTCGAAGCGCCTTGAGGCTGGGCGAGGGAACAAACGCGGCCCACATTTACGCCCGCTTAGAGAAACCGCCACCCCCTGAGACGTTGAACGCTCTCGTCAAAGATGGTATTCTTGAAGTCGAGTAGTGTTAGAGCAGAATTATCGTGAGCAGTCCCGACCTAGAGGCGCTTGTCACCCCCAAGATTCGAGAGGCGATAGAGGCAGCCATAGAACAAATTGGCAGGAAGGAATTCCTCGCAATCGCGGGAATCGGAGATCGCCGCCTTCAGGAAATTCTAGCAGGCCCAGGAGAATACGTGGCTGTCTCTCTCGTTACCATGGCTTGCCAGATTAACAGAAGCCACGGTGATCCAATCAGTGCTCATTCGAGTGTCACAGAATGTCTCAAAGGGGCAATCATGCGCATGCCGCAAATAGTCATTCAACCCGTGTCAGGGGGAGGACCTCGGACCACAGGTAGGCGACCCCTTCGAAGGCTTCCAACGTCTTCAACCTCCTCAGGCCCGTTGTATGAGAAAAAGACCCTTCGATTGCTCGGTTTCAGCGCCAACACGATCGCCTTTCTTCTTCTTGGATACTTCTTTGGTGGAATAGGAATCTCGCCCCTGCTAGGGCAGGCATCCTGCACGGGTGTAAGCTTCTCTCCAACCTCACTTGTGCCATGCACGGGTTCCATTATCGGAATAATCATCGGTGCAGTTGGAGGGCTTGGCTACACCTACTATTACTTCGTCAAGAAAGTGTAGTTCACGACTATCCTATTCGGCCGCTCCAACTGCGGACTAGTCAGGAACCGCCAGTAGAGAGCGTAACTCGTCAGGTTGGAGCCCAGCATCCACGCCGGTGAGAACAGCCGCGATATTCCTAGCCTCATTCTCTTTCAGTATCAGAAACGCTAGGACTATTCCTACGTTGTATGGGAAGCCCAGGAAGATTCTCTTGCTAAGAGCTAGATGGTGTTTTCGTAATGCTATTTCTATGAAAGAGAGGGACCTGAACTCTTCATATTTTTGCCTCGCCCCTGATAAGACTTTCCGGTAATATTCGTGCGAACCCATGAAGTCCAGAGCTTGCGACACGTCAGTGGAGGCCAATAATTGCTCGACGGACCTCGAGTCCAGCTTCCACGCTGACGGGATCATGTGATCCTTGACTCCTGTTGCAGCTATGAGTTTGCTTCTCAGAATAATAGTCAGGTTCGCTATGTCGACCGTGGAGCCTGCGATGGGAAGACAATTTGTCTGATCCATTCCGGAGAGCTTCCCGTCGACGTACTTGTAGAAGCGTTCCTCGCCCCAGCCCGTAATGACGTCCCGGATTAGCGAGGCCCTCTCACCGTCCAAATCGGTCATTGAGAATCCTTTGAGCCGAGCGACAAGATGTCTATCGCCGAGAGCTCCGGCGAGAGCGGACAAGTCTTCCACTGAGTATAGACGGTGCAGTTCTTCCTCCTTCATGAGCGCCAAGGGCATCCTGGTCGCAAGGTAGTCTTCCCATGTCTTTCCTTGAGCTTTGAAGACCACTAGGCCCGCGAGATCATAGGCATCGAATCGTCTAACGTACTCGATGAGAAACTGGTGCGTGTCGCCCGAAGAGGAAAATATCAAATTCCGAACGGAGGCGGCGAATCCCAACCGAATAGCCCTCTCCGCTTCGACGGGGGACGATTCGCCCTGAAGTTTTGAGAGTTCTGGTCCGTAGGGGCCGTCGGAAAGTAATCCGATGATTTCGGCCTGAGCGCGAGATTCGGCTAGTGATAGGAGTTGCTGGCGTTCTAAGAGGTGGCTTCGTTTGCCTCGTAGCCTGGCGATCAGATAGTTGTCTCTCAATAGGTGCGAGAGGATATCGGAGGGCACGCGGTGTCGCTTAGCCAGTGAAAACGAGTAGTAAAGCGGTAACTAGCGCGTAGATGGCAAGAGCCTCGGCTAGAATCAGTGAGATAACCGCTCTTGAGAATATTTCAGGCTTCTCTGCTGTGGCGGAGGCCATAGCGCTGCCTGACGCTCCGATGCCGAAGCCTGAGCCAAGGGCCGCCGCGCCCATGGTTAGACCCGCGGCAAATATTCGCACGCTCTTCTCTATCGTAAGGCTTGCAGTGATATCAAAGACGGACAGAAGGCCGACAACGAGGCCGTAGATGGCGAGAGCCTCAGCGAGGATTGTTGCGATGAAGGTTTTCAGCATTACTTCAGGTCTCTCGACACCAGCTCCGGCGATGGCGGGTCCAGAGAGCCCGATTCCCAGGCCGGCGCCGATTGCAGAGAGAAGGACGCTGAGTCCAGCACCCAGTCCCGCCCAGAAAGTGGGACACGATGCAACGTCAACACAAGCCATTATTGTGACACGGTCCAGCTCACAGGTTCCTGGTAGGGGGCGAATGCGTGGCCCGTTCCTTCATAAAACTTACCAAACCACTCAACCCAGTGAAGCCTGAGAGTCTGCACGAAAACGATCAATCCCTCTAATATCATGACTAGCACGTTCCCCAGGACTGCTCCCACGATCCCAAAAGATGTGAAGAATGCGAACTTCACTGCGAAGTCTGCTAGGTTGAGTGCCCATATCCGAAGGTAGGACAGGGTATTGCTGCCTGCACCGATGAACGCCTCCATTACGTGGAGTCCTCCTTCCCCATATCCCATGAGTCCCAACGGTGCAATTACGGAAATGATGACCAGAGGGTTCTTCAACAATACGGAGAACTTGAAGCCGGACTGAACTACGATCACAGCCGCATAGATGAACGATGCATAGAACCAGGCCCATGAGATGGGGCCGAGAAGGGCGTGTCGATACTCCTTTTGTTGTATCTTGTTGTAGGCATTTATGGCAAGTCCTGAGAGGTAGTGGGCGACCCCGAAAAACAGGATGAACTCCATGTAGATTATGAGGTTGCTGATGTTGGACGTACTGCCAGGAGTAGTGGCGAAGGCTCCCGCTGTGGGGCTAAAGATGGGAGGGATTCCTAGCACTGCCTGTGATTCGAAGCCGAAAACGTCTCCGAAGACGAATCCGAAGATGGTCGCTCCGACCCCCAGCATTATGACGAGTTCTGCACCGTTGACGAAAATTTGGCCGATCTCGAAGACCTTGACTTTTTTCCTTTTCAGATTCAGCAGGAAAAACCCGAACGCGAGAAAAAGCAGTCCCTCCCCAATGTCTCCGAACATCAAGCCGTAGATCAGTGGAAAGGTTAGAATCATGAACGGCAGAGGGTTAGTCTCACCGTAGGAGGGTATGCCGAAATTGTCGATGACAGATTGGAGAGGGCGGGTCCAGCCTGGGACCTTGACAAGAGTAGGGGGATCGACTCCCTTTTGCTCCTGAGTTGATGCATCGCCATTATGTGCGGGGTTGTTTGCGACTTCCAACTGTACTGATACGAGTCCACTGCAAGCCTTGGAAGCGCCTTCAACAAGAGTCTGGACCTCGTTTTTCGGCACCCAAGCCTGGAGGAGTGTACTGGATTCGGTTGTAGAGGATCCCGCTACTGCCTTGGTCCTCGCGTCGAAGATCTCCGAGAGAATGGTTAGCGTCTTGATCCGGGGACCGTATTCCTTCGCGAGCGATTCTCTTTGATGTTCAAGCTCTTTTGAGCTACCTTCAATCTCTCCGAGTCGAGAGTCCACTGCCTGTTTGGCCTTCTTTGGGTCTGAAGGGAGGTCGACCCAGGGAGGACTCAGCTTGGCGCCCATTGCCGTAATTGCTTGCTTCGCATCGCCCTCGAAGGCCTCCGGGAAGATGGCAAGAAAGGTCTGCGTCTTCTCGGATGTATTGATTATGGCGAATATGAGGTTGCCATAGGTTATTTCGTCAAGTTCTTGCTGCAGTGAGGGAATTGATTCTTGACCGGTCTCACCGGCTAAACTCGCTAGAAAGCCCTCACCGGCTATCGCGTCCAGCGAAACTCCGACATTCTGAAGACCCGAGAGAAAACGGGAAAGCTCGATGGTCTGCTCTCTCTCTGTCTGAAGCTTACCTTCTGCGCTTTCGAGCTGCCGGACTGATTGTTCCAGCTTGGCTGTTTCTTCGTCGAGGAACTTCGAGAGCGAGTCCATGCTATTCAATGGAGCTTCTACTCTCTCAGGCGTAGATTCGCTGATGGGAAGAGACGTGGTTAGGGCTGCGATTCTATTCTTGAAGGTGGACGAACGAGCTAAGAGTTGGGCCGCGTCGAAGTGTTGAGCTCCGTCTGGGAGTTTCTCGTCAGTTACTCTTACTAGATGGAAGAGTTTCTTTGTTCCTGCAAAAGCAAGGAGGTTGGTCAATTGATCTTTGGCGACTATGATGCTAACTTGATGCATGCGTTCGGGTTTCAGCAAGAAAGTCGCGCCCTACTCGCCAAAAATGGTTGAGGAGATCAGGGTTAGGAGCTGGCTATCCATTCTTTCGAGGCGGGCCTTGAAGGAGTTGTTGAATGTGACTCGTCCTTCAGGGTCGCTAGCCACGACTCCGCCTAACACGTCGATCGGTGTGTCTTCAATAACAAACTTGGAGGCTCTGCTAATGCTCTTTGCAATACCATCCAAGTCTCTCTTGGAAGCGTCCTTGAAACCCACTCTTACGATGGGCTGGTCTGATCCGACAGCTACCACGGCTTCGGTCACGAACCGTTTGACAGTATCTTGAAACTGGGGTAACCCGCTAATGCCGGCGAGCTTGTTTTCCACCGTTTCCACGACATCTTGAACGATCTTATTTTTCTCCTCGAGAATCCGTAGCCTGTTTGCTCGGACCTTCGAGCTGAGAACGCCTCTCCTAATTCCCTCGGCCTCCAGATTGGCCTTCGCGAGAATCTCATCCGCTTCCTTCCGAACGCCTTGGCGGGCTTCTTCCACGATCTGCTTTGCCTTCGCTTCTGCCTCACTAATCGTTTCGTCTGCCTTCAGCTTCGCGTCTGCTAGAATCCGATTGTGAAGTTTTTCGAGAGATTCCGACAAGGATCATCTTCCGCCCAGAACAAGTTCGACAGCCTTGTTGACTGCCGCTGCTTTTCTCTCTTCGGAGAGTTTTCGGTAATTCTCGAGAATTTGTTCAGTTTCTATGTCTGACCGGAGGGCTTCTGATTCCGCCTTCTCTTTCGCCGCTTTGAGTATCTCCTCTCTTTGTCGTTGTGCTTGGCTGATTGCTTCTTGTCTTATTCTGTTGGCTACTTCGTGAGCTCGTAGAACTATCTGTTCGGCTTTGGCTTTCGCTTCCTCAACAATCCTTCTTGCTTGTCCCTCGGTTTGAACGATTTTCTTCACCGCATCCATGCCAGACAAGTGAGTCGGTCTCCTAGAATCTCCGTTGCTATTTCGGCAACTTTGGAAATGGGCCCTATAAAACTGTAGGGTCTGGCCAAGCGAAGAGTATGGTGGTTCAACACTCAAAATCATGAAAGCCCAATGACTGATCGCTCGCAGAGCTCAGAGCTTCGGCAGCGTGTCTGCCGTTGGAAATGTTTGTCAGGGATAGTCTTCTCGTCAACAAGCTTATACGAGTCGCGCCGAGGGCGTGATTTTCGCCGGGGGCCTCACGAGGCCGGGGTTGGCTGGTCCACCGAAGGCCGATCGGATCAGGCGACGGGCTGCAGACAGCCTCGTAGCAACCCGTAGTAAGCATCAAGCAAAGGATGGCTCAAGTGGGTTCAACTCCCACCCCCGGCTTTTTGGGAACCGAACTTGAGATTCGACTTCCACGCAACCCTGGCGTCAGTCTGAAAATTAGAAGGGGGATGGATCTCGAGTAAGGTTCCTTCCTGAGGGAGGTGAAGTAGAACGTATGTGCGTCACACTCGTAGTAAAGTGCTCGCACTGTGGAGAATGGTTCATCAAGAAAGAGAACCGTGGCGATTTCGAAAACTATCCCTATTGCGGCAAGGGATTCGAACAGCTGACGACGGAAGCTGCAACGGGCTGCAAAGGCTACGCTCGTACCGTTCTTCGAAGTGCCTCAGCCGAAGAGAAA